>Ga0114922_10000732_pt1 | contig 31651 bp, 33 predicted proteins | sample AartaG_FD_100975 | JGI IMG/M metagenome (GOLD analysis project Ga0114922, IMG submission 100975) | Deep subsurface microbial communities from Aarhus Bay to uncover new lineages of life (NeLLi) - Aarhus_00045 metaG | ecosystem: Environmental > Aquatic > Marine > Oceanic > Sediment | place... | reverse complement strand
TCAATGCTGCCTGCAAAGTATAATAGTCAGGATCCCACCTGGTGAAATAGCGCGTATGAGAGGTTTTAAGTTCGCCTAACATTTGGTTGATTATCGCGGCAAACGATTCATGGTCTTTAGCGGCTAAAGCCTTTGGTCTATAGCGTTTTCGAGCATCTTCCCAATCCACACCATTGAAATTAGGGTCCCAGAATTCATTGTTGATGATCTCCCAGATCTTATCGAAGCACTCAGCCGGATTAAATTTTTCTTCCTCTGACTTTTTCGCATCTGCTTGTGAATTGATTCGGGCGACAGTTGAAGACGCAATGCTGCAATCAGCAATGTTCGCTCCCACAATGCTCTTCGCGCCGTGTGAAGCCCAGAAAATCAATGACAAGCCCAAAATTTTAAACATCATCGCCATTAATCTCTCTTTCCCATCCATTAACTGCTTAATGCAATGTTCTACTCTCTGTGTTTTCGTGCCAGCAGTCTTATAGGCACTTCTTCTACCGGCAGCATGGTTCGCAGCCGGTTTACAATGAATCTGCGATAGTTTTCTTCAAACAATTCGGGCCTGTTTACGAACATAAGCAGTGTAATCGGATTTATCGCAATTTGCGTGGCGTAATAAATCTTCGGCCAACCCTTTTTTTTGCCTTTGGACGTGCCGATTTTCACCTGTTTAATAATTTCAAACGCTTTATTTAATTTGACGGTGGGTATCCATGTTGTTGTCTGTTTGAAGATTTCCGTCGTCAAATCCAGAACGCTCTGTATGTTTTTCGCTTCGGTTGCTGTTGTAAAAGCTATAGGAGCATATTTTAGGCCCGGCAGAACCTTCGTTAAATATTCCTGGTAATCTTCGGTAGCGGCCGAGTCTTTGGCCAGGTCCCATTTATTTATGATTATTATACAGCTTTTGTTCTCTTCGGCTATAAGTTTGGCTAATTTCTTATCGACCTGAGAGACGGGAACGGTGGCGTCTATAATAAACAGCACAATGTCAGCGCGCCGAATCGACCTTTCTGCGCGAACGTAGCTGTAGAATTCGATACTGTCGGCCATTTTGCTTTTCTTTCTTACTCCTGCCGTGTCGATAACGATTATGGTTTTGCCGTCTTTTTCAAATCGCACATCGACAGCGTCTCTGGTAGTGCCGGGTGTCTCGCTGACAATTACCCGCTCGGAACCCGCCATAGCATTTACAATAGTGCTCTTGCCGGCGTTTCGTTTGCCGACTATGGCTACTTTCATATCGGGTATTGCCGGCCGGCCCGGCTCTAAAGTTGCGATTTTATCAAAGATTTTGTCGAGCAGGACCGCTTTGTTGAGATTGTTCTTTACTGAAACACATAGAAATTCGCCGAAGCCGAGTTTGGAAAATTCTCCCGCAGCGGGAAACATCCTTGCTGTGTCGGCCTTGTTGGCAACGCCGATGACGTCGAGATTGTTTTTACGCAGAAGCTGTGCTATTTTTTTGTCCAGGGGTACCAGCCCGTCGCGAATATCGACCATGAACAGCACAAGCTGCGCCGATTCAATCGCCTGGAAGATTTGCTGTTCGATATGTTCGCTCAACTGGTCGCTATCGACTATCCCGTATCCGCCGGTATCGATAAGCTCAAAATAACGCTCGTCTCTGCCAATAAAGGTGCTTACGCGGTCTCTTGTGACGCCGGCCGTAGGCTCGACTATGCTTATCATCGCACCTGCAAGAGCGTTTAACAGACTGCTTTTACCGACATTCGGCCGGCCAATTATCGCTACTTTCGGTAGTGCCATTTTTTACCAACTGTTTTTATTGACTATTTTTTATCTATTATTTACTATTTTCAGTATCTAACAGTCAATGTTCAAATTTTATGGTACGGGGCTTTTTTCCGGGTGAGGTGATTCTTATGGACAATAATCGACGGGACTTTTTGAAAATGGTTGCCGCCGGGGCTGCAGTATCGGCATTGCCGGCATATGCACAGCGACCGAAGAAGAGAACCAACAAATCTGTTGTGCAGAAGGCTCTTCCTCGCTGGCGAGGCTTTAATCTGCTGGATATGTTCACGATGAGAAGCAAAGGCGATTTCCGGGAGGATGATTTCCGCTGGATGGGCGACTGGGGTTTTGATTTCGTTCGCTTTCCTATGTGCTACCGGCTGTGGATAGAAGACGGAGACGACTATAAAATTCACGAGCCGATGCTGGATAAACTTGACCGTGCTGTAGAGCTTGCCGGAAAATATGGTCTGCACGTCAGTCTTAATTTTCATCGCGGGCCCGGCTATTCGGTAAACAGGGAATTCACCGAACCATTCAACCTTTGGAAGGACAAGGAGCCGCTCGAAGCATTCTGTTTCCACTGGCAGATGCTTGCCAAACGCTATCGTGGTGTTTCCAAAGATAAGCTCAGCTTCGATTTAATCAATGAGCCGCCTTCTATCGGGCGGCTTATGAGCCGCAGCGACCATGAGCGTGTAGTCCGTACAGCAGTGACGGCCATCCGTGAAATAAATCCTAATCGTATTGTGGTAGCCGATGGTATGAGCTGGGGTAACGAACCGGCACCGGAACTGGCCGACCTCGGTATCGCTCAAAGTACCCGTGCCTATCAGCCGATGTTTATCAGCCACTATAAAGCCTCCTGGGTGAACGGTGACAGATTTCCTGAACCTGCCTGGCCCGGACATGGCTGGGACCGCAAGCGTTTGGAGCAGCATTACCAGAAGTGGGCAGACCTTGCTCGAAAAGGTGTTGGCGTACACTGCGGTGAAGGTGGTGCTTATAACAAGACGCCGCATAAGGTTGTTTTGGCCTGGCTGCGTGATGTCCTGGAGATACTTACCGGCCAGGGTATCGGCTTAGCTGTCTGGAACTTCCGCGGGTCGTTCGGCATACTCGATTCGGGCCGAAAAGATGTGGAATATGAAGATTTCCACGGCCATAAGCTCGACCGCAAATTACTCGAACTGCTGCAGGAATTCGAATAAGCGAATGTTGAGACAATCAGAAGGCTGCTGGCTGAGGTGGATTGCTGATCCACAATAGGTTGCGCTCAAAATCGAGCACAATCACCGTTTCTTTAAAGAAGCCCATTCCCAGCGTAAACTCGTCCTGTCCAAAAGGATTATCATCGGCAATGACGTGAATCCGGGCGTCATTTATCGAGATATTTCCTATGGTAAGCTGCTCTACTGTAATTTTATTGCTCGGTAACCAGCCGGAAAGAGGTGTTCTCAGTTGATCTTTTTCCTGGTGGTGTACTTGTAAGTCTGAAGAGAGCTTTGCCCATATATTTTCCGTCAGAATCAACCCCGGGCCGGCGCCAGTATCAAGCTTTAAGCGCCGTTGATGGCCGACAAGTGGGATATCAATTATCAATCCGGCGTTTTGCTTTTCATCGTGCTCTATTGTCGTCGGGTACTGATGCCATTGATTAATGTCTTGTGGATTAAATGAGTTGTTTGCAGCGAATTCCACCTCTCGCGTGACATTGTCGAAAAGTATATAGCTGAATTCCTTCATCAGGCCGAGGCCGAGATTGATTTTCTTTTCCTGCCAGGTCGTATGGCCGAGCACACGCCTTTCATAATGTGCCAGCCAGTATTCACAGGCAGGGTGGACTATCGTAAGGGTCCCTATCTTTAGCTGTTTGAGATGACAAAGCCCGCCGATATTTTTGCCAAGTTCGTATATAGGATAAATCTCCAAGCCGGCATCCACCACAAGAGAATCAGTAACTGCAAGATATTTAGTGGCTCCGCTGTCTATTACAACGGGGTAGATTTTTCCATCATTCACTTCTGCTAATATCTGAACATTTGGTGAGTTCTCAAGCATTTTCACACGGCAGCGGCCTTTATGACGTATCTCGGTTTTATCCCATTTTACATTCACGCGATTAGTCTCTAGGCTGATTATCTCAAAAATGACGTGGTTCGGGTCCATCAGACGAACACCCTGCGAAGATTCCAAATCATACACATGAACATATACTGTTTTGTCTGTCCATTTCATAGCCAGTATGAACGCCCAGCATAGAGCAGTAAATGTTGCCAGTGAGATTATTGCTACAGTCTTTTTCCGCATCCCACAGTCCCGAAGACATAAAAAAAGTGCCGTAGATCATTATAATAGACGTCTGAGTTGTTGTTTTGTTACAAAAAAATGCAGTAAAACAGGCTTTTTGAATACAAAAAGCTATGATTGCTCGTTTTCGTATTGAAAAACGTCTTCTATCGAAATCCCGAAAGTTTGAGCTATCTTAAAGGCAAGAGGCAGAGAAGGTGCATATTTGCCGGCTTCAATGGCGATGATTGTCTGGCGGGTTACACCTGCTTTGTCGGCCAACTGCTGCTGTGTCATATGGTCGTTCTCGAAGCGAAGCCTGCGAAGATTGTTGCTGAGTCTGTTACTGCCCATCCTCTTCCTCCAGTAAACATTGAATTAAAATCGCCACCGAATGAACGAACTGGGCGGCAAATAAAGTACTAAGAAATATCAAAGGCAGATAATAGACCTTTACAACATTTTGCCCGCCAAGAACGAAAAATGGAATGAAACAGACACAGGCTAAAAAGACTGTTAAGCCCATAACCGCACATGAAAACGCGCGCCTGTTAATCATCTTCTCACGTTCGTCGAAACCCGCCTCGAAACTTTTTTTGCGGTAAAGCATATAAAATACAGGGGTGGTTATACAGGCAACTATGAAACATGTAAGCAGATATTCGATGCCTTTTGCATTTACGCGTGCGAGAAAAAAAAGACACGGGATAGAAATTATGAAACAAACTGTGATCATCACAAGATTGAACCATGCAGCTTTTTGCAGTTTGCTCATCACATTGATCCTTTCAATAAATTAGCTTCTAAATCTTTTTTGGATTGAACTTTTCACTATTTTTATCTCCCCGGCCGTACTGAATCAGGGAAGCCAGGCCTTGAGTAAAAGTAAAAATGACAAGACCCCCCAAAAGTGTCAGGGGCATGACGTTAACTGAGATAGAGCCATGTGGACCAACGATGCACCAGGCAATCACGCATGCAGCAACAAAATATAACCAAAGCACGACATACGCGGCCATAACCGCTCTTTTGTGGATCAACTGGTCACGCTCATCGAAAGTAACCTTCTCTTTTCCCTTGCGGAGCTTATCGCAAATAAAAGGAAATAACCAAAATAAGCCGCCCCAGATGACAATGCCTGTGAACATAAGCACAGGCGCGAAGGATATTCCCCTGTCATAAGCAATAAACACGGCGACTCCGCCCGGGATGAGGAAACAAGCTAATCCCAAAAAAAACCAAATCCATGATTCACCCTGTGATTGATTCATGGTTTATCTCCTTTAACCCCCCAGCTATATTGAGCGAGAATCGCTGCAGAGTAAATAATCATAGCAATAAGGAATACAACAAAATCGATAATTGGCAGAAGAATTACCGGGATTGAGCCTGCATCTCCGACGACGAAGCCTGGAATAAGACTGGAAGCAAACAGCAGGAACCACAGCGAGACAAACGATACCAATACGGCATTTTTCTTAACGTAACTATCTCGCTCATCGTTATCCACTTCGGAAGGTTTTCGTTTCCAGTAAACGAAAACAGCGCCGCCCGCTGAGACGGCCAGAATAAGCCACATCCAAACTTTGACTAACTTTACTCCTGCTGTCCTGTTTCCTGGTGTAAACATACTATTAAATATTATTACTCCGAATGCGATAAGCGCTATAGAGATGCTTAGTGTGAACAGCGCCCTTCTTTGTGTCTTGTTCATTATTTTTCCCCTTCATTTCATTTTTATCTTCTTTATAATTGGAATGTAAAGTAAACTATACATTTTGTCAAGTGTGTTTTACATTATTTTTTGAAAAATTTTTTTCTAACGGCCTGACGAAAAGCGGGATATCTCTATAAATCTATTACTTGCAGGGTGTTAAGTTAATTTAATGTAAAAGTATCTAATGAAAATTACGATACAATTTATTAGGCTAACTTTTGCATAACTGAGTGAATGGGCAATCGGCTGATTTGAATTTTTGAAAGTGACAGGCGAATAATCTCCTGCTCTAAATCCGGTGTTTTTCCGATATATACTTAATGGTGTTTATTAATTTCCAGACTAAAGAATGCCTGTTTTGTGCAGAGACCATACGGGCCCGCGCAATCAAGTGCCGGTTCTGTGGAGAATTTCTGAACGGCGATAAGGCCAGGGCCCTGGAAAAAGAACGGACCTCTAATACGGAATTATCCGGGGACGAGGAAACCCAGGATGTGGACGATAACGTCCTGTTTGCGGCCAGGCCTTCTCTATGGGGAATAGCCTCGACTATAGTAAAGGGTATGTGTCTTATTATCCTGGCCGGCCTTCTTATAAAATTTCCTATTGAGAACCTGGTTGACAACTTGCTGAACTTAAAACTTACAGAAAATCAGATTTCAGTCGCCGGTATGTACCGGGAAATTACTGGTATTGCGCTTGGTCTTGTTGTTGTGCTTATTCTTATTATCAAAATGGTCAGGTTGAAAATGATATATTACGAAGTTTCCTTTGACAGGATTGAATGGGGCCGGGGCATCCTCGACAGGCATGTCGATAATATAGATATGTTCAGGGTTATAGATCTGAAGATGCGCAGGAATGTGTTGGATTGTATTGTTGGAATAGGTTCAGTTGGGCTGATAACGACCGATAAGTCGGATCCGGAATTTGAGTTCGAAAAGGTGCACAGGCCACGCGAGCTTTATGATATTATCAAAAAAGCCAGCCTTGAGGCCGATCGACATGCCGGTGTAGTGCATCTGGAATAATTTTAAGTGTTCTCATCATCCGGGACATACTCAATCAAATCACCAGGCGTGCAATTCAAAGCTTTACATAGGCTGTTCAAAGTGGAAAAGCGAATTGCGCGTGCCTTGTTGGTTTTTAGAATGGACAGGTTGTTTACTGCAAGCCCTGTCGCCTCTGCCAAATCTTTCAGCTTCATCCGCTTATCCAGGAGTACATAATCCAGTCGAATGTTAATCATCTGCAAACCTCCTTTTAGACAAGCGTTTTTGATTCTTCAAGGACGTTCAAAATCCGGCGGAATATTTGTCCCAGTCCGACTACGATTAATATTTTTGCCGCCAACGGCACAATTAAAGGTTGGGCGAAGAGAAAACGTCCTATGCTGAAGCTAAGCAGTTCACGATGCAAAAGGTAATATATCGAAGTATCCTGCACTATCAGAAGTGCTGCATATACGTACAAAATCTTATCTCCGAATCGCAGAATGTAACCAGGATTATATTCGCTTTCGAGTATGTATCTTATAAGCTGTGCCACTAAAAACGCAATCAATCCGAGCATAACAAACTCGAAAATGTACGATGAAGTCGAATAAATGAAATTGTCCAAGGTATGTGGCCAGCCTATTTCACCTGCTGCATCGTTCACAGCCAGAGTCACCAGCACGAACAGTAAAAACCAAATAGTGCCGCCGCAGATAAGTACCCACCCGAAAATCCGTGCTGCTGAGCAATAAAACCTAAGCAACCGCCTGTTTTTTTCAATGAATTCGTTTATTTTTTATCTCCTTTCTTATTTATCAATAGCTTGTATATTTCGTGTAATTATACACGATAATCGATAATTTGTCAACGAAAATAAGAATTTTTTTCAATTTTTTTATGGTACGTTAATTTATGCGAAGAGGATGGAAATGTCAGACTTTGAGGACTTTGCGCTCAAGCTCAAGCAATTTCTTTTTGAGATTTATTCCGCCGGGTGCTGAGAAGCCACCCATCTTGCCATCGCTGCGTATTATGCGGTGGCAGGGTATAATTAATGGCAGAGGATTTTTGGCGAGTATGTTGCCGACGGCCCGGGAGGCGTTGGGTTTGCCTGCTTTTTTCGCTAATTTGCCGTAAGTTATTGTTTGGCCGATTTCTATTTCCCTGCAGGTTTTCAGAACCGATATGCCGAACGAGCTGAATCCGTCGAGGATAAGAGGAATATCCCGGCTGAATTGAACGTAATCACCCTCAAAGTAGGCGGTTATCTGCTGCTGAAGAATCTTACAAAAAGTTTTATCAAATTTAGGATCGAGAAGATTTTTTAAGAGAAGTGATTTGATTTTTTCAGGATTCGGCCCGGGCAGTTGGGTTCGGCAGAGGCCGTATTCGGTGCCCGCAAGGCCAAAATAGCCCCATTTGGTTTGAAAAATTGCATATTTTGTCACTTTTTGCATATTTTACCTGAAATGTGTGTCTAAAATATTATCTAATAAGCCAAATTCATTGACGCAAGACTAAAATTCTGTTAAATATATTAGTTTTTATAAAAAATGCGGATAGCATCCAGAATTTGCTTTCGACTTTTTTTAATTTTTGGATTTGATTTATGTCTCTCGAAGAACTAAGAAAGAAAATTGACGAAATTGATGATCAGCTTGTCAAGCTGCTCAACGAGCGTGCGCGCGTTGTCGTAAAGATAGGAACGCTAAAGACCAAAACCGACAAGCCGGTTTATTCGCCGGACCGCGAAAAAGATGTATTTGACAGGATTGCCAAGGCCAATAAAGGCCCGTTGCCGGACAGATGCCTGATAGCTATTTGGCGTGAGCTGATGAGCGGGTCTTTTGTTTTGGAAAGACCTTTGCGAATCGGCTATCTCGGCCCGGCCGGGAGCTTCAGCCATACCGCCTCATTGCTCAAGTTCGGCCAGAGTGTCGATTATGAACCATTAGCGGATATCACAAGTATCTTCGATGAAGTGAGCAAAGGTCATTGCGACCTGGGTCTTGCGCCGGTGGAGAATACTAAGGGTGGCGGCGTAATAGAGACGCTTGACGCCCTGATAGATTCGAACGTGAAGATATGTGCCGAGGTTCAGATGGCAATTCATCACAGCCTTTTGGGCAATTGCTCGCTGGAAGAAATCGAGAAGATTTATTCCAAGCCCGAAGTATTCGCTCAGTGCCGAAACTGGTTAAGTGCCACATTTAAAGAGGCTCAAACTGTGTCTGTGGCGTCCACCGCCAAGGCAGCACAAATGGCGGCCAATGAGCCGAAAACCGCTGCGATTGGCTCCAATGTTGCTGCGGAGCTGTATGGGCTGAGAATCATCTGTGAGAATATCGAGGATATTGCCAACAATATAACCAGATTTTTGGTAATCAGCCGGGAAGATGCAAAGCCTACCGACGAAGATAAGACTGCTATTTTATTCAGCACCGCTCACAAGGCCGGAGCTTTGTCTGACGTGCTCGATGTTTTCAAGAGATACAGTATCAATATGACAAATATTGAGTCAAGGCCAAGCAAAAAGAGAGAATGGGAATACTATTTCTTCGTGGACTTTTTAGGACACAGAGTGGACAAAAACATTCAGGATGGACTGGCGGAAGCTCGTAAGCATTGCTTGCAGCTTTCGATATTGGGCAGCTTTCCCAAAGCAACGGAGCTGCTGTAATTGAGTTCACGGTTCATTGTTGAACTAAAAACTAAAACCGGAGTTTTGCAAAATTGAGGTTAGGCATATATTATTTAAGAAAATCAGGTTTTCGATTTTCTTGAATAATCAGCTGACTGTCTGTTACACAACAACATACTGTTTGAAAAGAAAAAATTAAAAGAACAATTTTTTCTTTTCAAAGTATACCTAACCTCGATTTTGCAGAGCCCTTATTTACAGATGATATAGGAGAGTTTTTATGAGAAAGCCGTTTGTGGCAGGTAACTGGAAAATGAATACAGACAGCTCCAGTTGTGTAGAGTTGGCTGAGGGTATTGCTTCGGGCGTGACCGAGATAGCGGGCACAAAAGCGACTGTGGCGGTTTTTCCGCCCTTTGTTTATTTGCAGTCTGTGACTAAAGCTCTGGGTACGTCAAGCATCGGTGTAGGCGCGCAGAATGTTTATTTTGAACCTGACGGTGCTTTTACCGGCGAGATAAGTACGTCGATGCTGAAGGATATTGGCTGTACCTATTGCCTCTGCGGCCATTCGGAACGCCGGCATGTCATCGGTGAGACTGATGAGCTGATAAATAAGAAACTTGCTGCTGCAATTACAGGCGGGCTGTTGCCGATATTGTGTGTTGGTGAGCTGCTTGCCGAGCGGGAAGCTTCGAAGACTAACGATGTTGTAACCCGGCAGTTGGAAAACGGTCTGGCAAGCCTAAGTGCCGAAAAAGTCTCTGCGATGACCATAGCTTATGAGCCGGTCTGGGCCATAGGAACGGGCCTGACGGCTACACCGCAGCAGGCGCAGGAAGTGCACGATTTTATTCGAAAGCTTCTGGCCGATATGTACAGTGACGAGCTGGCCGGGGAAATTCGCATTCAATACGGCGGTTCTGTAAAGCCAGACAATACGGTAGAGTTGATGGCTCAGCCGGATATAGACGGCCTGCTGGTCGGCGGTGCAAGTTTGAAGGCGGACAGTTTTCTTGCGATTATTCAGGGGGCAATTTAACCGACGATTTACTATTGACTATCGAAAGTGGAAGAAACGATTCTGCAACAGTAGTAAATAGAAAATAATAAATAGTCTGTTGAAAGGATTACGAATATGACAGTTTTTCCATTGTTAGCAGTTGGTTTTATTATGAAGGTGGTTGCCGCTTTGTTCATTGTTTGCTGCGTGGCCCTGATTTTAATCATTTTGATTCAGAAGGGCAGAGGAGGTGGTTTGAGCGGGGCATTCGGCGGCGCTATGGCCAGTGGGATTTTGGGCTCAAAAACCGGCGACTTTCTGACTTGGGTGACAATAGTGTTAGTGGGTGTTTTTCTGACCCTTGCGGTGGTGATGGCCAAATTTTACAGACCGGATGTCAGTGAATTCGGAGAAGACGCACCGGCCAGGCAAGAGCTGCCGGCAAGCCCGGAGCAGCCGTCGGCGTCTGCCGGTATGGGGCAGACCGCAAGTGATGTTAATGATGCGGCGGATGTAAATTCCCCCGGTGGCTGATGAGAGAAATTGTTCGAAAAGCGGATATAAAATGGCTGTTGATACAGCGAAATTCGTCTTGAAAGCTTAGTGTTATGATAAAGAGTATGACCGGTTATGGCGAGGGTCAGGGTGAGGTTAACGGTGTGAGTTACCTCGTTGAAATCAAGACCGTCAACCACCGCTACTTCAAGGCGATTATAAGGTTGCCGGAACCGGTGACGTTCATCGAAGAAGATATTGAAAAGCTTCTGCGAAATAATATGTCACGCGGGACCGTAAATTATGTCCTTCGGCTCAAGAATTCGTCGGTAAATGCGCTCTTTGATATAGATGAGACGGCCCTTAAGGCCATTGTGGAAAAATTGAACAGAGCCGGCTCGTCGGCCGGTGTTAAGGGAGCGATTGATATTAGCAACTTGTTGTCTCTGCCAGGAATCATTCAGCCGGCATTGCCGGACAAAAAAGCGTCCGAGCAAATCAGGGAAAAAGTTCTGGAAGTCAGCCGGGAAGCTATAAATAAGGTCAAACAAATGCGCGCCGCTGAAGGCGATTTCCTGGAAGCTGATTTGAAAAAACACTGCAGTGCGATAGAAAAAGACCTTGGTCAGATACGTGCCCGGGGTGATATCGTTTTGCAGGAGTACGCTGCAAAGCTAAAGCAACGGGTCGATTCGCTGCTTGCCGAGGTAAAGCTGAAACTGGATGAAGAAACGCTTGCCAGAGAAGTAGCGATTTTTGCTGAAAGGTCGGATATATCCGAGGAGGTGGCCCGGCTGGATTCACATCTGCAGCAATTTGTTCAGGCCTGCCAGGCAAATGAGCTGGCCGGACGCAGGTTGGACTTCATAAGCCAGGAGATGCTTAGGGAAGCCAACACCATTGCCAGCAAGGCTTCCGATACCAAAATTATCCGCTGTGTGGTGGATATAAAATGCCGGATAGACCGGATCAAGGAACAGGTTCAGAATGTAGAGTAGAAAGCATACGGAACGTGAACAACATCAGGAGGTTATACTGGAGTTGGAATGAGCGACACAGAGAAGAAAAAAGGCAAAGTTGTGATAGTGAGCGGTCCGTCCGGTGTCGGCAAGAGCACTATCTGCAAAGAGGTTGTTAAGCGGCTCGATAATATTTATCTGAGTGTCTCGGTTACGACCCGACCGAAGAGCAAAGCCGAAGTTGACGGCCAGGACTATTGGTTTATATCAGAACAGGAGTTTCAGGAGCGAATCGATAAGGGCCTGCTGCTGGAACATGCTGAGGTTTTCGGCCATCTGTACGGAACGCCGAGGGATAAACTTGAAGAAGCTGTTAAAGAAGGCAAAAATGTTATTCTTGAAATCGACGTTCAGGGTGCCCAGCAGGCTCAGGTGATTTTCCCGGATGCGGTAATGATTTTTATTTTACCGCCGACCGAAAAGGACCTTGTAGAACGTATGGACAACAGGGGCAGGGAAGCTACTGAAGCCGCTGAGAAAAGACTGAATGGTGCAAGTAGTGAAATCGCCGCTGCCTGGCAGTATTATAAACATATGGTTATAAATGAGGACTTGCAGCAGGCGGTTGACGAATGTATACAATTTATCAAAGATTCGAGCAGTGAGTCTTAAGCTTTCAGTGGTTTTATAAAGACTTGAACCACGAACCGTAAAGCAGCAGGTGAATGATAAGCACAACGAAAGAAATTTGGTAAGGTTCCCATTTATAGTGTCTATTGCAAGATGGGGCCCGCATCAGGATATGAGGAAAAAATATGATAGATGAGCTCAAGAGCGAAAAGATAGTAAACAAGGTCGGTGGTAGATTCAAATTGACGGCGCTGGTTCAAAAACGATTAGGCGAGCTTTTACAGGGCTCCAGGCCGTTGATTGAAGATTCCGAAGACAAAACAATGCTCGAGATTGTTGTTCAGGAAATCCTGCAGGACAAGATCGCCATCGATGACGGATTGTCGGCAAAGGGCACAGGGAATGAAAAGAAAAATTAGAGATAAATCAACTCTTTGGTACACATCAGCGGCAAACGAGGTACGAAATGCTTAACAATTTGAATATTCTGCTGGGTGTCAGTGGTGGAATCGCTGCGTACAAGGCGGTCGATTTGGCCGGCAAGCTGACTGCTGCCGGCGCCAAAGTAAATACCGTAATGACGGAACATGCCTGTCGCCTCGTCGGCGAAGCCAGCTTTGAGGCCGTGACAGGTTCGGCCGTTTTTACGAGCCTTTGGAACAACCCCGAAGAACATAAAATCGGGCACATAGCTTTGGTTGACTGGTCTGATATTATTGTTGTGGCGCCTGCGACGGCTAATATGATAGGTAAAATTGCAAACGGCATTTGTGATGATTTGTTGAGCACGACCCTTTGTGCGGCCTGGCATCTGATTCAGTCGGAGGCCGCGTTTTTGGCTCCTGCTATGAACAATAATATGTGGAACAATCCCGCCGTTCAGCGCAATGTCAGGACCGTAAAAGAGATGGGCTTTCAACTGATTGGACCCGTTGAGGGCCGGCTTGCCTGCGGAACCGAAGGCATCGGCAGGATGTCCGAGCCGCAGGACATCCGGAAAACTATCGAGAAAGTCGCTTCGAAAATTAACAAGCGCAAAGATTGACCCGATGCAGGATGCTCGGTGCACGTAAAAAGTGAAATTCGAGTATCAAGTGTCGAGTATCAAGAGTCGAGATGCGAATTTTTATTACAGCAGGCGGTACCCGGGAGTACATCGACCCGGTCCGTTTTATTTCCAATGCCAGCAGCGGCAGGATGGGTTACGCCCTTGTACGTGCCGCACTCAGGGCCGGTCATAAAGTAACACTGATAACTGCGCCTACCGGCCAAAGACCCCCAAAAGGGGCAAAATTAATCGAAGTTGAAACCGCAGCTCAGATGTTCGAGGTTCTCAAAAAGCATTTTGGAATATGCGATTGTCTGATTATGGCTGCGGCCGTTTCTGATTATACTCCCGACCGAACGGCTAAAACAAAAATCAAGAAGAGCAATAAATCTTTGACTCTCAGGTTAAAGCCGACAGCAGACATTCTCAAATGGGTGGGCAAACACAAAAGAAAGAATCAAATCGTTGTCGGTTTCGCGCTCGAAGACAAGGCTATCCAACATCGTGCCCAAAAGAAGCTAAAAGAAAAAAATCTTGATATGATAATCGCCAATACCACCGCTGCAATCGGTGCTGAAAAGTCGACCGTTCAAATCAAAAAGCCCGACTGCAAATGGTTAAAACTCCAGCAGGCGAGCAAGACCAGAATCGCCCAAAAAATTATTGCTTTGGTGCAAACTGTTTGAAAAACTGATCCGCGGTTTTGATTTATGCAGAAATACTCAGATATTATATTTTAGTGATTACCGAAGGTGTTTGATTGTCAATTTATAGGGAGAGAAAAAATGAAAATTACTTTTAAGAACATTATTTTATTTGTGCCGTTATTGTTTGTATTTACAGTAAGCGCCGCTGATAAGGAGTTGGTTTACCCAATCAAGATCAGTGAGAACGGGCGGTTTTTCGTAGATGGCAACAATAGCCCCGTCTTCTGGCTGGGGACAACTCAATGGCAAATCTATCGGGAATATACTCTGGATGAAGTCCGCGCGACTCTTGAAAAGGTCAAAAGCCACGGCTTTGTTTTTATTCAGGCGATGCTCATGGGTGTTGGTGACGGCACTTTGCCCAATGTGTACGGTCAAAAGCCCTGGATTAATAACGACCCGCTGACGCCGAACGAGGAGTACTTCAAAAATGTGGATTCTGTTATCAAGATGGCCCGGGATAATAACCTTATCTTCTCGGTTACTCTTTATCATCAACGATACCGAAAGTGTATAACGTTAAATAACGCCCGCGCATGGGCGAAGTGGCTGGCTCGGCGGTATAAGGATATGCCCAATATCGTCTGGTCGATGACACCTGAGGCAAAGCAGGAGTTCGTTCCCGTTCTTCGCGAGCTTGCGGCAGGTCTGCGCGAAGGAGATGCAGGCTATCATCTCATTACTTTTAAACCGGACCCCGCGCCATACTCATCCAGCTTCATTCACAACGAAGCCTGGCTCGATTTCAACTCGATGCAAACCTGGAACGGTGTTAAGCTGATTTATCCTATGGTGACAAGGGATTATAACCTCGAACCCGTAAAGCCCGTTTTAATGGCCGAAGGAGCGTATGAAGCGGGCTCTGAATATGGATTTGATGTCACTGGGTTGTGGGTTCGCAGGCAGGCCTATTATTCATACCTGGCAGGTGCTCATCACACCTATGGGCACAACGATAGCTGGCGGGTTCTGCCGACGTGGAAAAAGGCCCTGGACGCACCCGGTGCCTGTCAGATGGGTGTACTTAAGAAAATATTTCAGGATGTAAAAGAGTGGTGGTATCTTGTCCCCGACCAGTCGGTTTTTTCAAGCGGAGGCAAGACCGAAGGGACTGTGCTGAACCTAGCCGCCCGTCATAAAGACGGCAAATGGGCCATTGTTTATTTGGCCGGCAAAAGCTCATTCTACGTTAACATGAACAAGATTACAGCGGCAGACAAAGTGGATGCAACCTGGATTGACCCGAAAACCGGCGATTCGGTCTGGATTGGCAGTTTTCCGAATACGGCAGTGAAGTACTTTTCGACGCCCGATGAATGGGAAGATGCTATATTAATACTAAAAGCATCCGGTGACTAAATCCCTACTCTCGAGACCTGAATCAATAGATTTGAGTAATTACCTTGCCGGCTCTTGTCGGTCCGAGTCTTTTATGCCGAGGTCGTCTTTTGTGAGGATGGACTCAAATTTATAGCCGGCTCCGGTGATGTTTTCTTCGGCCCCTTGTTTGCGGTCGATAACACAGACGATTTTGTTAACAGTCGCGCCCGCTTCGGTAATGATTTTGGCGGCTTCGATGACCTGTCCGCCGGTAGTGGCGATGTCCTCAACCAGCAGAACAACATCATCCACCTTTAAAACGCCCTCGACCATTTTACCGGTTCCATAGCCCTTTTTGCTGTTGCGAATTATTATCCAGTTTTTGCCGGATTCCATCGCGGTAGCCGCTGCTAAGGCAACACCGCCCAGTTCGGCGCCCGCTATCAGGGTGACATCATCGGTAATATGTTTGGCAAATTCATTGCCGAGGGCCTTGAGTATGTCCGGACAGGTCTCGAAAAGATATTTGTCGAGATAATATTTACTTCGCTTGCCGCTGCGAAGGACAAAGTCACCTTCCAGATAAGATGTTTCCTTTATTCTCTTAATTAGTTCTTCTCTGGTCATATCTTGCTCCTCGATTCTCGACACTTGATTCTTGGCGAGCATCGTGCATCCGGTATCGAGCATCTGTATTACACTTTAAGGGTTACTTTTCTGTTGAGTTCTTGGCGATATTTTTTGCGGATTGGTGTTACGACATCTCTAATGAATTCATCGACCTGCTGTGGTGCCCTGCCGATGTATTTGCTTGGATCCAAAACTTTTTCGAAGTTGATTTTATTAAAAGAAATATCAGCTTTTAAACGGTTAATTAAATCGTTGGGCCTGCCGAATTTCTTTACCTGCGCGGCGGCGGCATGTGAATGCAGCCTGATTTTCTCATGCAGCTCCTGCCTGTTTCCTCCGGCCCTGACCGCTGCCATAAGGATATTCTCGGTGGCCATAAAAGGCAGCTCGGCGGCAACACGGGCCGCTATTACCTTTGGATAGATAACAAGGCCGCCTGTAACGTTAATAAGGATTTGCAGAATCCCATCGACGGCCAAAAATGCTTCCGGTATAACCACCCGCCTGTTGGCCGAATCATCGAGCGTCCTTTCGAGCCACTGTTCCGAAGCGGTCATTTGTGGGCTGGTGGCCAGACTCAATACCAGCCTGCTCAGGGATGTTGCCCTCTCGCAACGCATTGGATTTCTTTTGTAAGCCATTGCCGAAGAGCCTATCTGGGTCTTTTCAAAAGGCTCCTCGATTTCTTTCAGGTTTGCCAGCAGTCTGATGTCGTTGCACATTTTGTGTGCTGATTGTGCGATTGATGCAAGGGTGTTGACGATAAGGGCATCGATTTTTCGCTGATATGTCTGGCCTGTGACTACGCAGGTTTTTTTGAAGCCGAATGCGGCCGCTACGAGCTTATCGAGCTGTTTGACTTTGCTGTGTCTGCCGTCAAAAAGCTCTAAAAACGAGGCCTGTGTTCCGGTTGTGCCTTTGACTCCCCTGAACGGCAGAGTTTCGAGCCGATGTTCGATTTCCTGCAGGTCCATCGCAAACTCATAACACCACAGCGTCGCTCTTTTGCCGACTGTGGTCAACTGGGCCGGCTGATAATGTGTAAAACCCAATGCAGGGACGGAGCGATGCTTTTTAGCGAATTTACTCAGAAGATTTATTACAGCCGCTAATTTGGCTGCGATTATCTGCATTGCCTCTCTCATTATTATCAAATCGGCGTTATCACCGACATAGCAGCTCGTCGCCCCGAGATGAATAATCGGATCGGCCTTTGGTGCAACGTCGCCGAAGGCGTAGATATGCGCCATAACATCATGACGGAATTGCTTTTCATAGCGGGCGGCCCGTTTGAAATCGATATCATCCAGATGTCTGGCCATCTGCTTTATATGGCTCTGTTTAATATCTTCCAGGCCGAGCTTTTTCTGTGCCTTTGCCAGTTCCAGCCAGAGTCTGCGCCAGGTGCTGAACTTCTTTTGTGCCCCGAAAAGCTCGGCCATTTCCCTCGAGGCATTCCTCTCCACCAGCGGACTCGTATAAAGGTCTTTGTTCTTTGCCATTTTTTTAAAATCTCCAGCTTACACTGCTTGGTTTCTATCATGTAAGATAGCATAAGATAGCAGACGTCACAATTGGCGGTTATGGTGTCAACATTAAGTATAGCATCCTATCTCTACCTGGATACCAGCTTGTCAGATAGTGGACATTACGATTTGTAGTTATTATCTTAACAAGATAATCGCTATTCAAAATAGGTACGAAAGGCACAGATTGCTTAGGAACAACTTGTTCAAAGCCATTGGGTACATTTCCAATTGTTACTCTAAAGCCCCTGGCTGGGACCGGTTTTGTTGCTTTAATGTGCCAACAAAGTGTACGCTTCCAACCGGGAAATCTTTCAATATCTTTGTATTCGTAGATTTTCAACCTTCTAACCTTTTCATCCTCTCTATATGGGAACATCAGTCTTGCAGTATAAGGAGGCTCGGCAGTAATATATGCAGGTTGGACAGGATTGGCCGGTATAATCATACAGCAGCCCGTGGCCGCGATTGAGATGAAAAACCCGAAAACAATCATAAGAATCTTACCATCTCTAATAGCCATCTATTCCTCCGCAATCCACGAAATTGGCAATTGCAAAACATAAGCACATTCGTGGTTTCTCACATCAGTCACAATAACAATAGAATATCTATTACCCACAACAGGAGTAAATTTCTGATTACTTGGCGGGATCATCTGCTCAAAATCCTCTGGCACAACACCAACCTGCACTTTGAAATCTTTCAAATTAATTGGCTTCACAGCCATTATCAACCACGCGGTACCCTCAGAGTCCCGGACTAACACGCTGAGGACTTTCTCCGTATTTCGAAGAGGATCACGTCTAAAAGTATTTGGCAAGCCTTCTACCTTTTCAGGGGCTCTACCAATATCACAACCTGGCAGATATAGTATACTAGGAAACAACAATATTAGTATTATCCTCTTTAAGGTCTTCGACATTTTTCTGATACTCAAGTCTATATCTTTTCTTCTCTTTCGATTAGTAGTCGTTGTATTTCTTCGATGTCTTCCTGGCTCAGGTTCCAGTCCGAAGCCGGAGCGGTTTCTATAATCTGTCCGGGTCTGCGTGCTCCAACAATGGCAGAGGTGACTTCGGGCCTGCGAAGGACCCAGCTTATTGACAATTGGGCCAATGTCCTGCCATTGCGTTCGGCGATAGGTTTGAGCTGTTCCACAAGCTCCATTGTTGCAGTGAACTGCGGCTCGTGAAAATCGGGATTCCTTCGTCGATGGTCATCAATAGGTAGACTCGCAAGTCTCTCCGGGCTGAATTTACCTGTTAGCAGGCCTCTCTGCATAGGGCTGTATGCTACAACGCCAATATCGTTTTGAGCACAGTAAGCCAGAAGTTCACCTTCAACCTCCCGGTGGAGCATGCTGTAAGGAGGCTGCAAGCTCGCGACCGGATGAATCTTCTGGAGGCGTTTGATTTGTTCGACGTTAAAATTCGATACTCCAAGGTATCGAATTTTTCCTTCCGCGGCCAGCCTTGCCATTTCTTCCCATGCCTGCTCGATGTCTTTTTCCGGCTCCGGCCAGTGAATCTGATAAAGGTCTATTGTTTCAATCCCAAGCCTTTCCAGGCTGTCGTGACATTCCCGGCGGATGCTTTGAGCTTTCAGGCAGCTTACTTTTTCTCTTTTGTCATTCCAAAGCAGACTGCATTTTGTTGCAATAATTGGTTTCTGATTTGTTTGTTTAAGGGCTTTCCCGACAAGCTCCTCGGAATGACCCAGCCCGTAAACAGGGGCTGTATCGATCCAGTTGATACCTGCTTCGAGCGAGGCCGAAATTGCGGCAATCGCCTCATCGTCGTCCTGCGGCCCCCAGCCGAACTGCCAGGGCCCGCCCATAGCCCATGTGCCCAGACCTACCGTGGTAAGTTTCAAATCAGCATAGCCTAATTGTCGTGTCCGCATAATTGAACTCCTGAAAATTCGAAAAACGAACTATCAAATCCGCGCAGTAGTATATTCTGATTTGACAGGTTCATCAATACTTTTGTATTTTTGCCGGAAATATAGCGGGAACAGCCTGAAATTTGTTGCATAAGAAAACAGATTTGCGAATCGGTGGGAAAAGGTTGGTCACTAATGGTAGCCTGCGCCGGGATAGAGTATGTTCAAAGCGATTGTGTGTACGGGTCCCAGTATGAAATCAAGCAGGTTCCAGGCTATGATAAGCCCGATTAATCTGTATGAGGGTTCCTGTATTACTGCATTGTAGCGACGAGCGGCCTGGTCACTGAGAAAAAATGTAAGGATACTGCTGCCGTCAAGCGGAGGCAGGGGAATAAGATTAAATACCAGCAGGACAAGATTGAGTGAGAAAATAATACTTAGGAGGATGGAGACGGCATTCGCAGGACCCGGTGCTGCTGCGGTGATTCGGTTGAAGGTTATCTGTTCGGGGGCATGGAAAAAGCCCATAAGCATTCCTGCGCGGATGCCTACAGCGGCCAGCAGAATAAGCACGAAGTTAGCGACAGGTCCCGCAAGGGCCATTAGTGCCGCCTTTCGGCGGTTGCTGTCTGCCCAATAGGGATCGTATGGTGCGCTTGCCCATCCGATCATCCAGCCGCCTAAGATAAATGAGACGATAGGGACTATAACCATGCCGAAGGGAGACCTTCTAATATGCGGTATGGGGTCTAGGGTAACCTGGCCCTGGTAGTAGGCGGTTGGATCTCCGAACTTGTGGGCAGCGAATGCGTGTGCCGCTTCGTGAAAGGTCAGCGAGACGATGAAGACCATATACCATACTGTTGCCAGAGCAAGATTTAACTCCATTTAATCACCTAATTTTTTGTCAAAAGAGTATATGTTCGGCCGGCCCTTGTTTTGAATCGGACAACGTTTTGCTCGGGGGCGACTGTTTTAATAAGCTTTCCTTTGTATTGTATTTCAACCGGTACACCGGTCCTGACTGTGCATATTTTACCGAGAGTTGAGCGGATTGTGGAATTGGTCAGTCTGCCGTTATTCCAGGTTACGTCTATTTCGAATCCGCCGCGTGCGCGCAGGCCCCTGAAGCGGCCGTTCGACCAGGCCTTCGGCAAGGCAGGGAGCAAATGGATTTCGCCCGCATGACTTTGCAGCAGCATCTCTGCGATGCCCGCGGTTCCACCGAAGTTGCCATCAATCTGGAATGGCGGGTGAGTGTCGAATAAATTTGGCAGTGTTGACTTTCGCAGCAGCGCCAGCACGTTTTCGCCGGCCGTTTCACCGTCCAGCATACGCGCCCAGAAATTGATTATCCATGCTCTGCTCCAGCCGGTATGACCACCGCCATGCGACAGCCGATACTCCAGTGACTTGCGTGCCGCTTCCGCCAGTTTCGGTGTTCCGGTAGGGCTAATCTGCCTGCCCGGGTGCAGGGCAAATAAATGTGATACGTGCCGATGACCCGGCTCCGGTTCCTCAAGCTCTTCATTCCATTCCAGCAGCCGGCCGTTGGAACCTATCTGTGGCCCGGCTAAATTCTGACGAAAGTCCTTTACCTGCTTTGTGAACTCATCGTCAATTCCGAGAACCTCCGCTGCCTCTATACAGTTGGTGAACAGGTCATAGATTATCTGCTGATCCATAGCCGGACCCATCGTAAGATTCGAGTTCTTGCCGTCGGGTGTGCGGAAACGGTTTTCCGGCGAAATGGATGGGCCCGAAACCAGCTTTCCTGTTTTCGGATCTTCGACGAGATAATCGAGGAAGAACTCGGCCGCTTCTTTCATGACGGGATATGCCCGTTTGGAAAGAAATTCACGGTCGCCGCCGAACAGATAATGCTCCCACAGGTGCTGGCAGCACCAGGCTGCGCCGGTCGGCCACATTCCGTATCCCACGTTTCCGATAGGGCTGGTCCACCACTGCACATCGGTAGTATGATGTGCGACGAATCCGCGACAGCCGTAAACATCTTTAGCTGTCTTTCGACCTCGCGGCCGCAGATTGCTCACAAGGTCAAAGAATGGTTCGTGACATTCGGACAGGTTGGTAACCTCTGCCGGCCAGTAGTTCATCTGCACATTGATATTGATATGGTAATCACTGTTCCAGGGTGCCTTTATGTGATTGTTCCAGAGGCCCTGAAGATTGGCCGGCATACAGCCCGGTCGTGAGCTGCTGATTAAGAGATAGCGTCCGAACTGAAAATAAAGAGCGCATAGTTGCGGGTCGTCCGCACCTTCCTTCATCGCGTTAAGTCGCTCGTCCGTTGGCTGGTTCGTTGTATCTGAGTCACCAAGATTCAGGCTCACTCTTCGGAACAGGCGTCTGTGCTCTTTTATATGTGCCTGTCGCAGTCTGGAATATTTTTTCTTTGCTGCCGAAGCTATTTGCTTTTCACACTGCGCGTTCGGATTGTCACCGCGGTAGTTGGTCGCAGCGACTATCAGCAGTATTGCCGCGTCGGCATTTTCCAGCCGCAGGCCGTCATCGGTTACAGTTAATTTGCCGCCGTCGGGAATAATCCGCAGATGGGTTTCGTAATTGACACCTTTATGTTCGCCATCCTGTTCCGCCTGGCCTTTCATTACGATACGGTCCGGAGTGATTGTTTCGACAGCAAAATTCTCAGGCCGGGATAGTTTCGCATCGAATGTAATCTTGTTGGGTTTATCGCATGACAGGCAAACTACGATGCACTGGTCCTCCGGGCTGGAAAAGACCTCGCGCGTAAATGTGGAGCCGTCGGCACGATAGCTGACAGAGGCAATTGCGGTATCGAGGTCAAGCTGTCGGCGGTAGTCGGTTACCGGTCCGGTTGTGTTAAATTGAAGTTTCAAATCTCCGAGGGTCTGATAGCTGCGAATAATCCGCGGGCCCATAAACTCCCGCTGCATAATCCGCTGTCCCTCGGTGTATTTGCCATCGAATATTGACTTCCTCGCCTCGTCCAAATGTTTGTATGCGCCGACGCGGTCTCTGTCAATCGGATGGCCTGCCCACAGAGTATCTTCATTAAGCTGCAATTGCTCGGTCTCAACTGTCCCGAAGATCATCGCTCCGAGCCGGCCGTTCCCGACCGGCAGTGCTTCGGTCCATTTTTGTGCCGGCCGGCGATACCACAGCTTCAGATTTTTCCACTCGTCAAGGTCATTAGCAGCGATTTTCCCTGTGCCCGAGACGACATACTTTTGACCGGCTTTTGTATCGAACTCAATAACTCCATTCTCGATGGTTGTCACTTTGGGTCCGCCGAAAAATCCGGATTTCAGTCCGACTTCTGTGGCCGAACGAATCCTACACTTTCCGCCGAGTTTTGAAAGTATGGTGGCTTTATCGAGTCTGCCGTTTTTCCACTCGATGTCCAGTTCGAATCCGCCGCGGGCGCGCAGCCCTTTGATGTTTCCGCTCGGCCATGCTGAGGGCAGGGCGGGCAGAAGATGAAGCTTGCCGGTGTGGCTTTGCAGCAGCATCTCAGCAATACCGGCCGTACCTCCGAAATTGCCGTCTATCTGGAACGGCGGATGGGCGTCGAACATATTCGGGAACATGCGCTGTGGCGTCAATAGAGAGCTGAGCATTTTATAAGCATGATCGCCGTCCTCGAACCGGGCCCAGAAGTTTACCTTCCAGCCCATAGACCAGCCCGTACCGCCGTCGCCGCGAAACTGCAGAGACTTACGTGCCGCTTCGAAAAGTTCCGGTGTGCCGCGGCGCGTTATTTCTTTGCCCGGATGCAGCCCGAACAGGTGCGAGACGTGACGGTGCTGGTTTTTAGGGTCGTCTTTGTCTTCGAGCCATTCCTGGAGCTGTCCGTGCCGTCCGATTTGATTAGGTGCGATTCTGCTTCGCAGCTCTGTCAGTTTTTGTCGGAAGTCTGTATCTGTGCCGAGCGTTTCGGAGGCCTCGATGCAGTTGGTGAACAAGTCACGGATGATTTGATGGTCCATCGATGGCCCGGCAACGAGTCCGCCAATTTCCGGCGAGTTGGAAGGTGTGCTTATCAACCAGCCGGTCTTCGGGTCCTCGATGAGAAAATCGACGAAAAACATCGCCGCCTCTTTCATTATAGGATATGCCTGCTCTCTGAGAAATTTTTTATCGCCGCCGAACAGATAATGTTCCCACAGGTGCTGGCAAAGCCAAGCCCCGCCGGTTACCCATATGCCGTGATTGGAGTTATTGATTGGTGCCGTGCCCCGCCACAGGTCGGTGTTGTGATGCAGCACCCATCCCCGGCAGCCGTAGTGTGCCTGCGCGGTTTTACGTCCCGTCTGAACGACATCATTGAGCATATCGAACAGGGGCTTATGACACTCGGACAGGTTGGTAACCTCTGTCGGCCAGTAATTCATCTCCGTGTTAATGTTGGTTGTCCATTTGCTGTCCCAGGGCGGATTAATCTGGTCATTCCAGATACCCTGGAGATTTGCCGGCTGACTGCCGGGCCGGGAGCTTGCAATCAGCAGGTACCGGCCGAACTGAAAATACAACTCCACTAATTGACGGTCATCCTGTTTGGCGAAATTTTCGATGCGCTGGTCGGTGGGCTTTTTGCTTGCCTCGGTAGTCCCCAGTTCGAGCGAAACCCTGCGAAACAACCGGTGATGATCAGCGATGTGTGCCTTACACAGACTCTTATAGCTTTTATTGGTAACTGCTTCCAAAACCTTGCGGCAGCGCTGTGCCGGCTCGGCGCTGACATCTTTGAAGTTCTTGAAACTGGTAGCAGCCGTGAGTATAAGCGTTACCTCATCAGCCCCTTTAACATCTATCTTTTCGGAATCAACGGTAAGTTTGCCGCCCCTTGCCATCGCTAACAACTGCGCTTCGAACTTCAACACGCTGCGTCTTTTTATCTTTGTTCGATTTTCTATGTACTCATGAAGCTGTCCTCGCAATGCTAATTTGTTTTTGTCAACTATCAGGGTTCGGGTATCCTCGTGAGGGCTGTCTAATTTGGCGTTGAATGACAGTTGCCCGGGCTTGTTGCAGCTCAGACGAACGACAATCATCTGGTCTGGAAAGCTTGAAAAAACTTCGCGCGTGAAAGTTGTTTGGCCGATGCGATAGCTGACTTTTGCAATACCTGAATCGATGTCCAGCTCCCGGCGATAATCAGCGGGCTCATCGTGGCCCGGGAAGTACAAATGCAAATCGCCGAACGGCTGATATTTTTCCTGACGCAGCGGTATGCTCATCATATGCTCCATCGCCAGTCGTTCGGCCTCGCGCTGTTTGCCTTCGAGAAGCAGCTTGCGGACGATGGGCAGATACTCAACGGCTCCTTCGTGCTGATATTCGTGCGGCTCACCGGTCCACAATGTGTCGTCGTTGAACTGTAGTTGTTCGTGTTCTGTTCCTCCGAAGACCATTGCCCCAAGACGTCCGTTTCCGACCGGCAGGGCTTCTGTCCATTTCTGTGCGGGTTGTCGATACCATAGTTTAAGGTCATTCCATTTGTCCGTCCCACCCTGTCTGGCGTAGTTGATAGCACATCCTGCTGTTATCAAAAAGGTTAAGAAGTAAAAAATAAATGATGATTTTTCAGTTATCCTGCTTGTTACTGTTGGACTTACTTTTTCTGGCCTTATTTTTTCACCTTTCATACCGGCTCCTTGTCATAATCGGGATTGTTTTTATTGCAGCATTTTGTTTGTTCGCAGGATGTATTCGGCCCGTTTGTGAAATTTTATAATAATGTCATCTGCAGAGGTGCTTTCGAGGATAAATGTATCTTCCGGTTGTACTAATCTTTTGTAGATTTGCTTTTGGTTGTCGAAAAAACCGTTTATGACTTTGCTTTTGACTTGTGTGATAATTTGAGCAACATTTGTCATTAACTGATTGTCTTCGAAATTCAGGTTTTTTACGATTTTCTTGAAGGCCCTCTCGGCCATCTCGGGTTCGTTCATAATTTGCTGTACCTCGATATCGAGCCGGCGATTGTCAGGCAGCTTTGCAGTGCCGAATATGAAAATGAGTGAGGTTTTAGGTTTTTCTATATGTGCCCAGTCAAAAATGAGAGTGTCTTTTTTCATCTGGTCCACTTTTACAATCTCACCTTCAACATCAAATGCCTTTTGCACAAAAAGGCTCTGCGGATCGGTTGTTTCAGTTTCCAGGATATACACACAGCGGGCCTCGGCGGTGGGGGTTTTGCTACCGACAGCGAATCTGCTTCTTAAGAAAAATCTATTTTCGTAATATCTCCATTGCTTATCACTTTTCCAGCCGTTGCCCTCCGGCATTGATACTGATAGACCGCTGCGAGGTAGTTTTATCGGTTCCGAAAGCAAAATGGCAGACCGTGAAATGACTATTATCCGGGCGATGAGCAGTGAGACAACGAAAAGACCCAGCAGGGCGATTTTGTCGCCGCCTATTTTTCTTATTTTGTAAGTTTTATCCATATACGGGGTAATAGTAATTGCCAAGCGTTTTTTTTGCAAGCTTAGCCCGTTAGAAATTGCAACCGGATAAATTAAGAATATGACGAAAAGAAGATTTCTAACGAGGCTTACCCTTATAAACGAACTGCTTTTACCTGAAAAAACAATGTTATGGGACCTTGCCCTGTGCGTCTCAGGTGTGAACATAAGATGAATAAGTGTGGGATTTTTAGTGCAAAATGCCAATTGCCACAAGTTTAATCTAAAACTTTTGTTGTTTATAGCCGATTTATATATATATTTTGTAAGGAGGTCCTTTAAAGGGGCATTGGACGCCTAAAAAACCCTTTACGATACTGAAAACCTTGTATATGCGTTAAACAAGAGAGGTCGGTATGAATAATAAGGTAATGGTGCTGCGCGGTGAAGAGCCTGAAAAAATTCTCCGAACCGCGATTAACAAACAAATATTGGCCATTATGTCGTATTTGTCCAAGGGCAAATGGCATGTCGCGAAAGTGCTGCTGACCGAGCTTGTGGGCGACAGAATAAGCATAGAGAGTGCCGCCCCGAAGAAGAAGCAGCACCCGTTAAATATTCAGGCTAATCAACCGGTTGGTATATCCTTCAAATATGAATATGGCAAGTTTGTTTTTGATACGACGGTGGTTGCTCTTGAAGCGTCGTCCGGCCCGGAGGCTGACCAGGGATGGGGCGGAACAATAATACTTGCTGTACCGGAAAGGATAGAAGTAGTACAGAGGAGAAGCTATTTCCGTGTAGATGTGCCGCAATCACTGAAGGTAAAAGTCGTGCTGTGGCATCGCGGCAACAGGCACCAAGCCAAAAAACTGATACAGAATGAAGCGGATGACCAGGCACATAATTATTGTCAGGGCAGGCTTATTGATATTTCCGCCGGCGGCGCGCAGGTCATAGTACCATATCTGAACGAACAAGAGTCTCCTGCGGCTCCCAGGCGTGATTCTAAAGGCAATGTATCGAGGAGTTTTAGTGCAGGTGAGCTGGACTTCAGAAAAGGCCAGTTTGTTGGGATGCGATTTACACCTATGCCATATGAAATGCCTGTGATGGTCAGTGCCCAGATTAGAAATATCCTGCCGACTTCAGACGGCAATAGCGCCTCTCTTGGATTGCAGATTGTTGGTCTGGAGGCAAGCCCTGAGGGCCGTGAGGTTCTGGCGCAGCTTATCAGTATTGTCGAGCACTATTATCAGATAAATCAGTCCGGAGCCCGGCAGCAGGATATACAGCCCGCACAGAACATAGTGTAATACACGCGTCTAAGTGCCCCCATTACAGATGTATGAGTTAAGTGTATTCATTGGCATGTTTATTCTCGTGTGCTTTTGATCTTTAGCTCTCTATCTGAGGTCTTCCCCATCGGCGATGTGGTCTGTGTTAACATTCGTCAAAACTGAATGTGCTGCTGCGACCATTTTGTGTTTGTTGCGGATTACTTTATAATAAAACCATTTCACGAAGCTGCTTGCAGCAAAGCCGCAGAAAATCAGTACCATAGCCGCCTGTATGTTGGTCCAGAAAACAAATGCCAAAAGCAGCAGTACCCTTATAAGGTATGAAAACGGCTTTTTGCCCCTTAGGTACTGATTGAGAATATGCGGATATCGAATCCGGCTGACCATCAACACTGCTGAGCCAAGGGCACAAAACGGCAGGGCATAAATGATAATGTTCAGGCTCGGCAATGTTTCCTGATGGAGTATTACCAGGCTCACTATTACTCCCGCGGCTGCCGGTGTCGGCAGACCTATAAAACTCATGTGGGCGGATTCGTCCTCCTCGTTTTCCACGTTGAACCTGGCTAATCTAATGGCCGCGCAGCTTATGTATCCTGCCGCTGCCACCCAGATAAAACGCTCCAGAAAAGTTGCAGTGGTAGGATTAAATCCGGCAAAACCCGACATTTTGTATTCCAGCACTTTCAGCATTAAGAATGCCGGCGCTACCCCAAAGCTGATTATATCACAGAGGCTGTCGAGCTGGCCGCCAAAGCTGGAAGTGCTCTGGTTCATTCGTGCCAGCCGGCCGTCGAGCATGTCGGCTATCATTGCAAGCAGTATCATATAGCCGGACATCGCAAAATAAGAGAATTGCCCGGGGCCGAGTTGTGCGCCTTTACCGGCGAAAACAATGGCCGCAAAACCACATACCCCGTTAAGAATAGTAACCAGCGACGGCAGAATGGTAATGTGCTTTAGCCTTGGCCTTCGCACGCGCTTCAGAAGGTTCTTTTTGGCAGTTTTGTTTTTTAGTCTTTGCATATCTCGTACTTCGTTATTCGTATTTTACCAGGGGCGTCAGGCCTGCTTTTACTTTATCGCCTATCTTGACCATGCACTTTGCATTTTCACGCAGCGGCACGTACAAATCTGTCCTGGAGCCGAATTTTAACATCCCGAATTTCTCACCGCCGGTCAATTGCTGTCCTTCTATTGTATCACAAACGATTCGCCGGGCAATAGCCCCACTGATTTGCCTGACAATAAGCCTGTCCTGTGGACTGTCCGTTCTGATTAACCACAGCTCATTGGACTCATTGACCCTGGCCGACTCCGGATTTAGTGCGTTTTTGTATTTACCTTTTTTATAGGTGATTTTTTCTACTTTTACGTTGCACGGGGCGCGATTAATATGCGTATTGAATATGCTTAAAAATATCCCGACACGCAGTACGGCTGTGCTCTGCCCCTCTTGCTCTCGCAGGAAAGCGGGAGGGTCCTCTAACGTCTCAATATCGGTAATCTGGCCGTCTGCGGGTGCCAAAAGCAGATTACTGTCTTTTGGACAAATTCGCTCGGGATCGCGGAAAAAGCACAAAATCCATATCAAAATGGCCGTTAAAAACACTTCTATCGAAATAATAGCCCACAGTTGCAGGACCGACGGTGTGCTCAGCGCAACGACAGCCATTACCGCAAGTACCACCGCAGGGAAGATAACAACCTGAGGCCATCCATATTTTGTAAGCGGAATTCTCATAACCACAGATTACCACAGATTCAGGCCGATTAACACTGATAATTCGTTGAAATCTGCGGATAGAAACCGGAAAAAATAAAAAAAGGCCGACCCTGTGGATATCGGCCTTTAAGGAGGAGGGGGGTGAAGTAGGATTTAATTCTTATCATTTTTTGCCCAGGGCTTTTTTCCAAAATCTGCCCCGCAGGAACGTCCCATAATTGCTGTTCCTGTATTTATAGACGCTGTCCACTACGAAAAGTTACAGAATTTTTCAAAAATTTCTCAAAATTCCGCAAAAACCCCGATTCCGGCACAAAAAAGGTCGGACATTTTTTCCTGTGTGACGTCACAGTAAAAAAAGTCCGACCGAAAACAAATACATTTTTACAATTGACCCTGTTTTTATTGCCGCCTCCGAACAACGTAGACCGTCATCGAACGGCTCTCTTCAGTGAAAGTAATTCCAAATTGTTCTTTAAACCACTTTTTAGCAATCTCAATTGATTCATCGCCGCTCCAAAAAGGTGAAGCACTGCTAACGGCAACACTTTCACGTGAATGTCCTTCTTTTGGTTCCGAAGGAATGCCGGTCTGATCAATAATAATTGTTTTATCCGCATTCAGATCATAGTCCTGCCAGTAAGCGAGGCTGTCAAAAAGATGTTTTATCGAGTGAGGACTACTTGTTGAATCCATACCCGGGTGCAGGGGCGAACGAGGTGGCTTTGCAACTGGTGCCTTTACCTGCCGCCACGGTTTTAGGGGACGTCCATCGTAGTGAGCGATCCACACATTTCTGTCTTCGACAATCTCGATGATTTCAAGTCCCAAATTATCGAGAACAAAATCAACTCGTTGGCGCGGAGTGAATTTGTTGCTGGTGATTAGGTCGTGGTTGAGCTTGATTTCCTGCAAATCTTCATGTATGCGCAACGAACCCCTTGACTGGAAGTTCCTGCGAAGGAAGTCACCTAGTGAAGACTGAATCGGCAGTGCCCAAAGTCGAGTCGTATCGGTTATGCCAGGCAGGCGGCCAGGATAATGTGCATCCATTTCTTCGTTACTTTGTCGAGGTAAAAGTTCCATTGTTTCAGGCAATGGATGCTTCTGATAGTAAGCAGCGATCTTGCGCAGATGTAAGTGCCATTTCTCAAATCTCGGATCAATGTTCCAGCTATATTCTATCTTCGCTGTCTCAGAAGGTACATATGCACGGATATCCGTGGGGACATTCTGATTATATGTAAGTGCTCCATGCCGCCACTGTCTCCATTGACCCTTCTCAAAAATGTATGCATTATTTTCCAGCATTAGACTTGTTTGAGAGTCGAGCCATATATCCTCTCGTTTATTACCTCTTTCAATTCTCAATCCTTTGGCCTGTTTGTTATCAATTATGCGAGTACCCAGGTCGGCCACGTTAATACCCTTATCTTTAAGCTTATTTAAATGAGTTGTGATGGATTGAAAGTGTTGAATATCTTTGGCGACTCTATGTATGGCCGATTTGCTGATGTATAGCAGGTCTTTGTCTTCATAATACTCGTAGTTTCTTTCGCCATCGTCCCATTCCGTGATGAATCCTTGTCGGTCGTATATTCGTGATTCACCGTTTTCTGTCATCCACTCCCATATCTCGAGGGGATACTGCTTCAAGGAGGCTGAAGGTTCATCCAAAACGGTGCTGTATTTCGGCCTGAGGCGGGTAGTCCAGCCGGATATGTGGACTGTATTTACGTTTTGCATGGCCTTCATTGCAGCGGCATAAACTGCTGATGTGCCGTCAATCGAGCCACCGAAATAGCTTATCCCAAACATCGCTGCTATAATTACCACCGCCGCCGCGGCAAGTTTTGTTATTGGGCTTTTCATGATTATGCTCCATATATTCGGCCCGGCTAAGGCCGATTTTGCTTTCCTTGAATCTTTTTGTGCATTTATAACGTCAGTGAGAATTCTCTCACGCATTTCGGCGCTTGCGGCAAAATTCAACTTGTTCCTAATTGTTTTTTCAGTATTATTTGTAAGTTTCATTTTTCCACCTCACCATCTAACAGTGAACGCAGTTTGTCCAAACCGTACCGGTACCGGCCTTGAATCGTACTGATTGAAACACCTTGCAACGTGGCTATTTCCTTGAATTTCATTTCACCTTTTAAGCGCAGGATTATCACTTCCCGCTGTTGGTCTGGAAGCTGAGCTATAGCGTGATTCAGTCGCCTGGATTCTTCGCTGTATATGACCGATTGATCCGGTTCATTTTTCTCTGAGCTTATCAAATCTGTTTTATCGGGCCTTGTGGACTGCCGCTGCTTCGTTCGGATTCGGTCGCGTGCACGATTGATAACGCAGGTTCCCAGATAGCTTTTCAGGCTTCCACGCAGCTTGAAGCTTTCTGCCGATTTCGCAAAGGAAACGAAAACATCATGTACAACGTCCTCGGCTGCGCCGGTATCATTTAAAAGAGCCATCGCCAACGTTAGCAAATTGTTCAGGTACTTTTCATAGATGCGGGACAGGGCCTCTCTGCTGCCGCACTTAAATCTCCATTTAAGCAGTTCGTCTTCTATCATCTTTGACCTGTTTGTTTAATCTCAGGAACGATCGTT
>Ga0114922_10000731_pt1 | contig 31674 bp, 26 predicted proteins | sample AartaG_FD_100975 | JGI IMG/M metagenome (GOLD analysis project Ga0114922, IMG submission 100975) | Deep subsurface microbial communities from Aarhus Bay to uncover new lineages of life (NeLLi) - Aarhus_00045 metaG | ecosystem: Environmental > Aquatic > Marine > Oceanic > Sediment | place... | reverse complement strand
CGAATACAATCCCGCGACGGAATGCCATTGGGAAGCGCAAGCAATTACTGCAACCAATCCCCTTTTGCTTTTGCCCAACGCCCAATGGCCGTCGGACCCGAGCAACCGACAATCACCCCGCACACCGCAATAGTAATCACATCGACAAACAAGTGGCGACGATTGCGCTCATGACGAGGGTCGGGCAGCAACTCGAAGTGCTTGACAATTGAACTCAAAGGTACGGTTACAGGTACATTGGTGTCACTGGTACGGTTACAGGTACAGTGGCGTCAGTCATCGGCAGTCTCCTTCTGCAACAAATCCTCGCCGCTCCATTCGGCGAACCTGCCGAAGATATAACCGATGACGACCCATCGCGCCAGATACCCCAAACTACCTATTTATGCGCGCCGGCCCTGCACGACAGCCCCCGCCGATTCTGTCACGGACCCGGCTATTCGTGGCAAGGTGCTCGTCGGTTGACCTTCGGCGTGGGCGAGGGGATACTGCTGTTTTGGCCTGCCGGTGCTGTCTATGGGCCTGTCTGCGATTCAATTGATCATTCTCGACGTGGACGGCGTGTTGACCGACGGCGTGCTGATCCAGATCTGTGGCGGGAAGTGTGTGAACTCTACGGGAGACGTGTACATTTCCGGCGCAGGCCGGGGGCTTAAGCTCCACGATGGAGCGCGCTTTTGCACGACCGGGGACCTGGAGTTCAAATCGTCCCAGGTCGGAGTCGGCTCGACAACGACCTCTATCTTCGTCGCAGAGGACAACGCGGTGGCCATCTTCAGCGTCGACGTATGCTCCGGTCGCTGAGGGTGTTAACGCCTGTCCGAATACTGTAGGATGAGCTTTCAACCTGTCAGAACTGTGGGACGGATTTTCAATCCGTCAGAATTGAGGGACAGGCTTCTAACCTGTCGTTTGACCGGCAGGAAAGCCTCAGCCCTTATGCATAAGACCCATTGCGGCAGGTCTCGCTTCGCTCGTCCTGCCCTACTACTGTGGGACAGGTTCTCTGACCTGCCATTTGACCGGCTGGAAAGCCGGTCCCACAGGCATTTGAGATAGACTCTTATCATGGAGGATCTGCACATGATGCGTGAACGGACCTTGTCGCAGAAAATACTGATCCTCGCCGCCATGTCGGCGGCGCGTATCTGCGCCGGCCAGCCGCCGCTGGAGCCGCAGATTGCGCAGCAGGCGCGAGCGGCTGTTGCCAAGGGGCTGGACTACCTGCGAGCCGCGCAACAGGCCGACGGAGGTTGGCTGCTACACGGCAAATCGAACCCGGCGATTACCGCCCTGGCAGCCAAGTGTTTCATTCAGGATCGAAGGTTCGGGGCGGATCATCTCGTGGTCCGGCGAGCACTGGCCATGCTGCTGCGCAGCGCGAAAAGCGACGGCGGCATCTACGTCGAAGGCGAGGGGTTGCGCAATTATCAGACCAGTGTGGCCCTGATGGCGTTGTCGGCCGCGGGCAGCCCAGAGCATCGGGAAACGATCGCCCGGGCGCAGGGCTTCCTGCGCAGGCTTCAGTGGGACGAGGGCGATGGCCACGATCCGGAAAGCCCGTGGTACGGCGGTCAGGGCTACGGGCGAAACAAACGCCCCGACCTTTCCAACACGCAGATGATGGTCGAGGCCCTGCACGACAGCGGGCTGCCGCCGGATGATCCGGTCTACAAGAAGGCGATGGCCTTTATCAGCCGCTGCCAGATGCTCAGCGAGACCAACGATCAGCCTTTCGCCCGAGGCAGTGACGACGGTGGGTTTGTCTACACCTGTGTCAACGGCGGTGAGTCCAAGGCCGGGGTGGAGGTCGTCGATGGTACGCCGCGACTGCGCAGCTACGGCTCAATGACTTACGCGGGCTTCAAGAGCATGTTGTACGCCGACATCGACCAGCGGGACGTGCGCGTGCGGCGTGCCCTGGATTGGATCAGGCGGCACTACACCCTCGACACGAACCCCAACATGCCCCTGTCGCAGTCCAAGGAAGGGCTCTACTATTATTACCATGTTTTCGCCCGGGCCATGCATGCTTGGGGCGAACAGATTTTGGTGGACTCGCGTGGCCGGCCGCACCGCTGGCGCGATGAGTTGTGTGCCAGGCTCGCCGACTTGCAGAATGACGACGGTAGCTGGGTCAACGAGAAGGACCGCTGGTACGAGGGTAATCCGTACCTGGTCACCGCCTATGCGATCCTCGCGATGCAGGCGGCGCTGGAGGACAATCATTGATGTCGGATGAAACGGATAGGCCCTCCCCTCCGAGCGACGACGCCGGCCCCAAAGAAAGCCGGCGAAAACCGACCTCACCCGTCTGGCCGGACGAGGCGCCGTTCGGCGCCGGGTTGCTCCCGAACGGACCATCACCGAAGAAGGAGGCAACCCGACCACCCGTCGAACCTGGCGCGGAGGGTGCGACGCCGGCCGATCTCCCGTCGGACGAGCCTTCTAGGCCTGCTGCCGCAGAGGGGCCGGGCTTGGAGTCCGGCGGCGGGGAGGACCTCGCGAACGCGGGGGGGGACGCTACCGCTGGTTCGGCTCGGGAGGGCGCGGAGGCGTCGGCTCAGGTGCCCGATTCGGCCAAGGGCCAGCCGCAGGAACGCCCCAGCCCCCCCCCGGTTGTTGACGTGTGGGATCCCGGGGCGACGTCGCGCGATCTTGCCATTGAACTGAAGCGTATCGAGGGTCGCATCCGCCGCCTGCTGGAAGGTGTGGACATCAGGGGCAAGCGAAACCTCGAGGGGACGCGCCGCTGGCTCGAACTCCAGGATGATCTGATCGCGATGCGATTCACCGGGGCAGTCGACGAAGCCACGATTCAAGAGCTGCTGGCCCTGTGTGCCAGACGACATCAAGTCTTTCATCGCCTCAATTTCATGGTTGCCACCCGCCCGACGTGGAACACGTGAATCCGGTTCCACAGCTTTCACTCCGCCAATGTGGCACGCGATTTGTGTGGGTGGAGCAAAGTTCCACTTTGCTCGGCGGCGTTGAAGCGGGTACCTACGGGCAAAGAGAATCTTTGCCCTCCCCCGCACCCCTCAACTTGACGCTCACCCGGCTCTCACTCCGCCGGCGTGGCACGCGACTTGCTAACTCCTCTTGCTAACTCCTGATGTTGAAGGTTTTGGCGCAGGCTATGCGGACGCAGATGCCGCCCCCGCCGGCCCGGATTCCCTGAGGGAAAAGGAGAACTTGGCTGTGGAAAACGGCAAGGTCATGAACCGGTGGCTCGTGGTGGTCGGGGCCGTCTTCATCCAGTTGTGCCTCGGTGCCATTTACGCCTGGAGCGTGTTCACGAAGAAACTGACCCTGGCAGAGGCGGACGGCGGTTACGGCTTCACGGCCACCGAGTCGCAGTGGATTTTCTCCGCCGGACTGGCCACCTTTGCACTTGTTATGCTCTTCGCGGGGCGATGGCAGGCGAGGATCGGTCCCAGAAAGGTCGCCCTGGCTGGCGGCGTCGTCCTGGGAGTTGGTTACATCCTTGGAGGTCTGGTGGGCAAGGGCTTCTGGCCGCAGTTGCTCTGCATCGGCATCGTCGGTGGGGCGGGCATCGGGCTGGCCTATGTGGTGCCCATTGCCGTGGGCGTGAAATGGTTCCCGGACAAAAAAGGCATGATCTCCGGTCTGGCGGTCGCCGGTTTCGGGTTCGGTGCGACCATCTGGGTCAAGCTGGGCGACAGTTGGTTCGGCGGTCTGCTGAACACGACCAACGTCTTTGGTCTGCCGGGTGTGCAGAGCGTGTTTTTCATCTACGGTGTGGTGTTCCTGCTGTTGGTGGTTCTGGCGAGCGTCGTCATGGTGAATCCGCCCGCGGGCTGGAGGCCGGAAGGATGGAATCCCGAAGCGGCCGCCGGCGGCGCCAATACGACCGGCGCGCTGGATCTTGACGCCGGGCAGATGGCCGGCACACCGCAGTACTGGGGTTTACTATTGATGTTCACCGGCTCTGCGATGGCGGGTCTGATGGTGATCGGCTGCATCAAGCTGTTTGGCATCGACAGCCTGCAAGCAAACAGCATCGTGGATGACGCCGCCGGCGCGGGAAAGATCGCCGGCACGGCCATGGCCTTGTACGCCATCCTCAACGGCCTGGGCCGCATCATCTGGGGAATCATATCCGATAAGATCGGGCGCAAGGCCGCCCTGTTCTTGATGTGTCTGCTTCAGGGCGTCATGATGTTGCTGTTCTTCAAAGTCGGTGGAACGCGGGTCGGGCTGATTGTCGGCGCCTGTGTCATCGGGTTCAACTTCGGCGGCAACTTCGCACTGTTCCCCGCCGCTACGGCTGATTTCTTCGGCAACAAGAATCTCGGCACGAACTACCCGTGGGTGTTTCTCGCTTACGGTATCGCCGGCATTGTCGGCCCGCAGATAGCCGGCTACTTCAAGGACAACGCCGCCGCCGCAGGTGTCGATGCGTGGAAAACACCCTTTATAATCGCAGGTGTCGCCTGCCTTGTGGCGGCTGCACTGGCGCTGATGCTCAGGGCGCCCAGGCCCAAGATCGTGGTGCCGGTTGCGCAACCCGTGTGAGAACCTGCGGCAATACCCCCAGCGTGCGGCCGGCGTCTGGCAAGGCGCCGGCACCGCATACGCGGTACTATCAATCGCATGACGGGACAATGCCCAGGGTCTCCATCTCACCAATCCGTTTCTTTGAAAGCCCGATTTCCAACAGAATTGACTCCGTATTCTCGCTGTATCGTGGAGCGAACGGGTACTCAGTCACTGCGTTTTCATTGTCTACGGCCAATGGCGGGAGGTTGATCAGCTTCCCGCCGGGCGTACGCGTCCTTGTCAATTTCGCAGCGATTGCCTCCATGTTTCGCACTTGATCGACCGTGTGTATCGGGGCGTGTGGTATTCCACTTCTGGATAATTCCTCCATCAACTCGGCGCTGGTATAGGTCGCAGTGACTTCAGCCATTTCGCGATGAATGCTCTCGCGTTGTTTGAGGCGGCCCGCATTCGTGCTACGACCCTCCCTAGTCAGCGATCGGAACTTCGGCAAATTCGTCAGTTTCTCCCATTGAAGATCATTGCCTACGGCGACCAACAGGTATCCGTCCCGCGTTGGATACGCATTGACGGGGATGAACTTTCTATGCTCATTTCCACAGCGCGTCACCTCCGAAGGGTCACAGTCGAAATCCAGAAGGGGTAGAGTAGTAATCAACCAGGAGGCTGCCGCCTGCAACATCGAAACGTGAATGGCCTTGCCACCGCCCGTCTCAGCCCTTTCGGCAAGCGCCAGACACACATTGGCATATACCTCATCCCCGGCCTTTAAGTCCACCACCGGGATTCCGGAAAGCGTCGGCGGTCCGTCGTAGTCGCCGGTCACTTCCATGAATCCGACCATGGCCTGTACCGCCGGGTCGTAGCCCGGGATGTTGGGATAATCAGGCCCCATGGCCGAGATGCCCGCCCAGATGATATCGGGCCTCACCGTTCGTAACGTTTCGTAATCAATGCCCAGCGCCTTGTATCGCGAAGGCAGCGTATTGCAGCAGAAAATGTCCACATCCAGTTCTTTAACGAGGGTCTTCAACAACTCGCGCCCCGCTGGTTCCTTCAGGTTGAGCGCGACGGCTTCCTTGCCCACGTTGGGTGCTATGAAGTAGGAGCGCCGATCCTCGTCGGCGACAACATCCCCGATGTACCGGTTCGGGTCGCCGGGCAGGCCCGATCGCGCCGGCGTGGCCTCGAGACGGATCACGCGCCAGCCAAGTTGCACGAAGCGCATCGTCGCATATGTCATAGAAAGTGCTTGTTCCATCGAAAGCACGGTGCGGGGCTTCATTTCCTGTCTCCGGTGCGACCGCTCAAGACGCTGAGCACTTTCTCAGGCGTGAGCGGCAACCCATAAAAGCGCACCCCCGTGGCGTTGTACAGTGCGTTCGCAATCGCCGGCGACGTGCAGACGGCGGGAGCCTCGCCCACCCCCTTGGCGCCGGCGGGTCCTTCGGGGTCCATAGTTTCAATGAAGTGCATGTCGATTTCAGGAATATCCGGAGCGGTGATCACCTTATAATCACGAAAACACGGATTCTTGACCAGGCCCTTCTCGATGATCAGTTCCTCTGATATCCCATAGCCGATCCCCATGACAACCCCGCCCTCGATCTGTCCCTCAATGCCCAGAGCGTTGATGACCCGACCCACATCATGGGCAGCCGTTACTTTCACGATGCGAATGACACCGGTGTCAACATCGACTTCCAATTCGACAACCTGCGTCCCGAATGCGTAGCTTGCGGACACATTGCCCTTGAATTCTTTGTCCTGCATCACACTGGGGGGTTCATAGAACTCCGTGGCCATGACAATGTCGTGTTGTTTGCTGAAATGCAGGGAGCGAATGAGCTTGCCGACTTCTATGAGCGCTTCGGCGGTATCCTTTCGCGCGACGTGGCGATCGCGAAGTTCAAGTGCTTCAGCGTCGACGGCGAACTTCTCGGCCGCCGCCTGGAGTATCTGCCGCCCGGCCTTGCGCGCGGCTCGTTGGGCGGAATTGCCCGCGATAAAAGTGGTGCGGCTGGCGTGAACACCCACATCCCAGGGCGTAACCTCGGTATCGTTATTGATGACCGTCACAGCCGAAATCGGGAATCCAAGTTCCTCAGCGACCAACTGGGCAATGACGGTCTCACTCCCCTGGCCGATATCCGTCGACCCGGTGATGACCGTGACGTGAGCGTGGTCGTCGATCTTGAGGATGGTTCCACACCCGTCGGAACGATAAATCTTGGCGCCGCCGCCAACGTGGAGCAGCGAAGCCATGCCGATGCCGCGCTTCAAATAGGGTCGCTGCCCGGCCGATGACTTTTGATTTTGGCTGTTGGTCCTGTGCTTCTCAAGAAACCGGCTTCGCTTTGCGGCGGTCTTGAGGCAATCCGTCAGACCGCAGGTATGAAAAACCATGCCCTGAGGCGTGGTTTCGCCGGGATGTTGCGAGTTGTGAAGCCGGAAAGCCAGTGGATCCATGCCCACGGCCTCAGCGAGTTTGTCCATATGACTTTCCACGGCGAACGTCGCCTGGAGATTGCCGAATCCGCGAAAGGAACCACTGTATGGATTATTCGTATAAACAACCTTGGTATGATACCGGCAATGTGGAACACGGTATAAAGAGGAAATCGTCTGTATCATGACAAACGGCGTTGCAGCGCCCCAAGAGGTGTAGCCGCCGTTATCGTGCAGCGTCTTACAGTCGCGAAACGTGAGCGTCCCGTCTTTCTTCACGCCGCTGCGCATCGTCAACTCCACCGGCTGTCGCGTGGGAGAGGCGACGAATTCCTCTTCACGCGAGAACAGCAAGCGCACCGGACGACGGGTGGCCCGCGCCAGAAGGATGCAGATCGGCTCGAAAGGATAGATATCCAGCTTGCTGCCGAAGGCGCCGCCGATGATCGGCTGAATCACGCGGATCTTTTCGGCAGGGACGTCTATGACGGGCGCGATCTCCCGTTTGTAAAGAAACGGAACCTGTGTCTGCGAATAGACCGTCAGATTGCCTTCGGAATCGAACCGGGCAACGACTCCGCTGACTCCCATGCAACAGTGAGTGACAAAGTGCAGCCGAAAGGCATCTTCAATGATGATATCAGATTCCTTTTCGCCCTGCGCGACGTCCCCGTGACTGTAATCATAAGTAAATGGGATGTTGTTAGCGTGCTTCTCATGGATCACCGGAGCGCTTTCATTGAGCGCATCCGCTGGGGAGAATACAGCCGGCAGATCCTCATACTCCACCTTGATCAGACGCAACGCCTGTTCGGCGATCTGTTCGCTGTCCGCAGCGACCGCCGCAATCTCATCCCGGATACAGCGGACCTTGTCGCCCTTCAGCGGCGGGTTGTCTCGGCCGTGTCCCAGCGGCACGCCGGGGGTGTCGCCTGCGGTCAGAACCGCGCGCACGCCCGGCAGGGCCTTTGCCGCGGCGGTATCGATGCTGACGATACGTGCATGCACCCGCTGCGAGCGCAGAATCTTGCCGTGAAGCATTCCCGGCAGCTCAATGTCATTAATGTATTCCGCCTCCCCAGTGACCTTTTTCGGTGCGTCGAGTTTGGGGACCCTCTTGCCAATAAGAGTCTCCCTTTTGGTGGTGCTTGGCATAGTTAGACCTTCGTTGTATTCTTAGTTCTATGTAGGGCGGAGGCGATGGCGTCAACAATCTTCTTATAGCCGGTGCATCGACAGAGATTGCCCTCAATCCCCCGTTTGATTCCTTCGATATCCAATTCCGGGTTATGGTTGAGCAAATAGGTGCCCTGCATGATCATGCCGGGAGTGCAAAACCCGCATTGCACCGCGCCGTGTCTTATGAACTCCTCCTGTAAGACACTTAGCCCCTCATCCGTCTGAACGCCCTCGATCGTGGTCACCTCTCGGCCCGCGCACTTCACGGCCAACATCAGGCAGGAATTGACCGCAACGCCGTCGACAAGAATCGTGCAGGCGCCGCACTCCCCCTCGCCGCATCCGTACTTGGTTCCAGTCAGTTTCAGCACATCCCGGATCATCGACAACGTATTCATCGAGACGGGAATCGTCACCGTCACGGGATCGCCGTTCAAGGTGAAACTAATCTTTTCTTCCACGGACATCATGCAGTAACCTTTGTGTTATCCGGCAAAGGACCTCGTTGCGATACCAGGCGGATGCTCGCACGTCGGAAATGGGAGAGATGTCGCGCTCGACCACACCGCCTATGGTCGAGATGAGCCCATCATCCAGCGTCGCTCCTTCCAACGCCGCCTCAGTCTTGTAACCTCTGACGGGAGTCGGCGCCACGGCGCCGAAAGCCACCCTGACGTCAGACAGGCAACCGTTGTTCCTGACGCCGGAAATCCCGACGGAAACGACGGCTATATCCAAGGCCGGCCTCGTGCCGAACTTATGAAAAACGCCGACAACCTCTTTTTGTGGCGCTGGAAACCGGACAAACGTCAACACCTCGTATGGTTTTATAAGGGTTTCGCCCGGGCCGACAAAAAGATCACATAGCGGCACGGTACGATACACTACTTGCCCATTCGCCCAACCGGCAAGCTCGGCCTCGGCACCGAGCAACAACAACGGGACGGCCATGTCCGCGGCGGGAGATGCGTTGCAGATATTCCCGCCCAGCGTGGCGCTGTTGCGAACCTGACCGCCGGCGAAGCAGTCGGCTGCATCCGCCAAAACCGCAGCCTTAACCTTCAGAAGAGGACTCCCGACAATCTCCGCGATCGTTGTCAGCGCCCCGATACGGATCTCCCCATTCGTCTCGGCGACACCCTTCAGCTCGGGGATGCGACAGATGTTCATCAACACGGGCTGAAATTGCCTGATCCCCGATTGCGTCTGAGGCACAAGGTCGGTGCCGCCCGCAAGAACAGTGACATTTCCCTCTGCCAAAACCCGCGTTGCTTCTTCGAGAGTCTGCGGTGCTATGTATTTCTCAATCTCTGCCATTACCATACTTCCAAGATAAAGAAGCAGTACCCAGCACGAACGGAGGATAGCGGTTAGAAACGTACTGGCTCATCATACCGCCCGTAAGCGTCCACCAGACATCGCGTCACCTCGCCGACGGACGCATAGGATTCGACCGCGTCGATCACCGCCGGCATGACGTTGCGTCCTCCCTTTGCATCGGCCAAGACGCTATCCAGGGCCCGCTTCACCTCCGTGTTGTCCCGCTTTGCCCGGATGCCCTCCAGTCGTTTGATCTGCTCCGCGCACACCTGTTCCCTGAATGGATGGAACTCGACTTGCTGTTCTTCCTCCTCGGTGCGATAACAGTTCACACCCACCTTGTGGATTTCGCCGCGCTCGAGTTTTCTCAGGTTCTCAAAGGCCTGCCGTGAGATCTCGCTTTGGATGTGACCCTGGGCGACTGCCTGCACGATGCCCCCCTGGGCGTCCAGTTCATCCATAACGGCCCGGATCTTTTCCTCCATCTGATTTGTCAGCGTCTCCACATAATAGGAGCCGGCAAGGGGATCCACGGTATCACAAAGCCCCATTTCTTCGATGAGGATCTGCATGGTACGAAGCGATATACGGGCGGCTTTCTCAGAAGGAATCGTATAGGCCTCGTCATAGCTGCACAGGGCCATGGTTTGGGTCCCGGAAAGGGCGCTGATCAAGGCGTAGTAGGCGCCGCGTACGATGTTGTTTTCCGGCTGCTCGATGGTCAGCCCGCCGCCGCCGCCGCCCGCAATCATGCGCAACCACATGGATCGCGGATTGCTCGATTTATACTCTCCCTTCACGATCTTCGCCCAGAGCCGGCGTCCAGCCCGGAACTTGGCCACCTGCTCAAACAGGTTTCCATGAATGTCGAAGTTGAAGGAAAGACGCGAGGCGAATTCGTCGATGCCCAGGCCACGGTCTAGTACATGATCGATGTAAGCCTTGGCGATGCAAAACGCATAGGCCATTTCCTGTACCGGATTGGCACCCGACTCGCGAATGTGGTAGCCGCACACGCTGACGGGGCTGTAAAGAGGGGCGTTTTCGGCGCAGTACAGGATCGTATCGCCGACCAGTTTGATAGACGGCTCGACCGGGAAGATCCACGTGCCCCGCCCGATGAATTCCTTTAGAATGTCGTTCTGCGCCGTGCCGCGAAGCTTGCCGACGTCATAGCCGCGCTTCCGGGCCATGGCGAAGTACATGCCGATCAACACCGCGGCGGCGCCGTTGATGGTGAGTGAGACCGTAATCTCGTCGAGATCGATGCCCTCGAAGGCGATCTCGAAATCCTTCAAGGTATCGACGGCCATTCCGACCCGACCCACCTCCCCCTGGGCGGCGGGATCGTCGGAGTCCAGACCGACCTGGGTGGGCAGATCAAAAGCGACGTTCAGCCCCGTCTGGCCGTTGGCGATCAGGTAGCGGAAACGCTCATTAGTCTCCTCCGGCTTGCCGAAACCCGCATATTGCCGCATGGTCCACGGGCGCTTGCGGTACATGAGTCTGTGAATGCCGCGGGTGAAGGGAAACTCACCCGGACTGCCGATGCCGCTCGTGCCGCCGCTTTTCTCGACATCTTGGGCCGCATAGATCGGTTTGATCTCGATGTCCGACTCGTTGAAAACGGGTTTAACGTCTGCCTTGTTTTTGGAACTCATGACGCATTCTCACGGATGAAATCGACGACGGACTGAAGCGGCGTGCCCACGGAGAAGACGGCGTCCGCGCCCAGCTTCTTCAACTCCTCGTGATCCTGTTTCGGGATATTGCCGCCGACAATCCATAGTACGTCTTCCAACCCGTGCTCCTCCATCAAAGCCTTGATCCGTCGGCAAATGGGGATATGGGAGCCGGAGAGGATGGACAGACCGATGACGTTCACATCTTCGTCGCAGGCGCTACGAACAATCTGGTCGGGGGACTTCCTCAAGCCGGTGTAGATCACGTCGAAGCCGGCCTCCATCAGGGCGCGCACGACGATCTTGGCCCCAACGTCGTGCCCGTCCAAACCGGGTTTTGCCAAAAGAACGCGGATGTCTCTTTTCCCGCCGGTCATAGGTATGATTCCCTTTCGTAAACCCCAGCCGAGGCTCCGCCGCGCACCCTTCCGCATCGGCCGTTCATCCCCCCATCCGTCTGGCGATGAGGCCTTTCAGGATTTCATTAGTTCCGCCTCCGTAAAGGGTAAAGCGAACGTCGCGAAAATATCGTTCGGCGTCGAACTCCTTAGCATACCCGTAAGCTCCGAAAATGCGGGTAGCCTTGTCACAGATGTCGGTCGCCCGTTCGCTGGCGAAAAGCTTGGCCATGGCCGCCTGACACTCATAGGGTCTGTTTTTGTCCTTGAGCCAGGCTGCGTAGTGAACGAGATGCGTAGCGGCTTCCAGATCGGTGCCCATTTCGGCCAACTTCATCTGGATGGCCTGGAAGCGGTTGATCGGCCTGCCGAACTGTTTTCTTTGTGCGGCATATTGCATGGCATCGTCCAGGGCCGCCCGGGCGGCGCCGATCGCCAGGGCGCCGGTCATGACCCGTATTTCCGCCAGGATCGCCCGCAGGCCGGGCTCGCCCTCTCCTTCCGATCCGAGCCGATGGTCGTTGGGCACGAAACAATCATCAAAGAATATCTCCGAGTTCGACGACGCTCGAACCCCCATTTTTTCAATGTTTCTGCCGACGCTCAGGCCCGGGAAGTCCTTTTCGACCAGGAAGATAGTCAACCGGCTCTCCTCTCCCGTGCGAGCGAAAACCGTGAAGAAGTCCGCGATGGTGGCCGAAGTGATCCAGGTTTTCTGTCCATTGAGTTTGTAACCGCCGTCCACTTTTTCGGCTGAGGTGGCGATGGCGGAAAGGTCGCTGCCGGCGTCCGGCTCGGTGATGCAAATGGTTCCGATCTTCTCTCCCCGGATGGCCGGTTTGAGGAGCCTTTCGCGAATGTCCTGATTACCGAAACGATGGAGAAAGTCGGTTGCCATCAAGGATTGCATGGCCGCCACCGCCGCCAGGGACAAGGAGCCACGCGCGATCTCAGCAATGGCCAGACAGTAGGATATCGTTTCCAGGCCTGCACCACCGACGGACTCCGGATACCGCAGGCCGAAGAAACCAAGCCCAGCCAGCTCCATGAACAGTTCGCGTGGAAACTGTTCGGCCCGGTCGATGGCGGCGGCCTGAGGTTTTATCCGCTCATCACAGAACCGGGCGAATGTATCGCGGACGACCCGTTGATCTTCCGACAGTTCAAAGTCCATTCTCTCACCTGTACTCGGGTCGCGTCTTCGCCGTGTCTTGGAACGTTAAATACCAGCAATGTGGGACAGGCTTTCAACCTGTCTTTTGACCGACTGGAAAGTCGGTCCCACAGGGTTCGTCCCACAAGGTTCGTCGGAGTCTCATGGGATCGTTACTCATGCCCTTCACTATCTCCTGTTGAACGCCTCACGCTTCCCTCAGAGCGTGTGTGAGAAGTCATATCCGAGCCGCGCCCGTAAGGAAGCGGTGCGGTATCATCCGTGGAAAACCGCTCCCTCACGGTCGCGGCTCGGTTTTTCGTCCCGCTTCACACACACGTTCTCAGAGCTTGCGTTGCCTTCTCATCGACTTCGAACGTGTCTCCGTCAACCACCACACCATAGGCTTCGCGGGCCGACCGCACGGAGATGACGTCGTTGCGCACTTCCCGGGCAACCAGGTTCGCCGGACGTTTCCCGGGGTCGCCATACCCCCCCCCGCCACCCGCGAGTTGATGATAGACGGCCCCCTTTGCCACCTGGGTCAGCAGATCCAGGCTGTACGGACGGTGCTCCTTGCCGTTAGGATATCGTACTATGATCGAGTTGAGGCTGCCCTCGCCCCCCCCGAAGAGGCCGAAGGCCGGTTCCACGTCGCCGTCGCCGAATATCACGAGTTGGGTGTCGTCCGCGCCGATTTCAAATATGGTCTCGACACCAAGGCCTCCGCGCCATTGTCCCGGACCCGCCGAGTCACAAACGTATTCATGTCTCATCAGAAGGTGTGGCGTCTGCTGCTCGAACATTTCATAGTCCTGGTCCAGCAATCCGCCGGAGGCGTCGATCATGCCGATGTGGTCGTAGCCGTCCACGCCGCGCACGGCGCCGGAACCGCCCTTTAGCCCCATGAAGCAGATGTCCACGTATTTGTCGTTTTTGCGCGGGTCCAGACCCGTAGTGAGCGAGCAGAGCAGGTGGTTCCACCCGGCTGAGACGCGTTCCGGAACCACGGACGCCAGGGCCCGGGCGATCGCGTCCGCATTCGGCGGACACAGATGGTTTCCATAGGTGGTGGCCGCAGGAAAAGCCGCGTTGAGAATGGTCCCTTCCGGAATGATGATTTCAAGGGGTTTAACCATACCCTGATTATGCGGGATGTCCGGGTTGACCATCTGGAGAAACGTGAGCGTGGCCGCCGACGCGCTGGATGTGTACGTACCGTTGACAAACGCGTTGGATTGGGGATCGGTATCTCCGTAATCGAAGGTGATGCGCTTGTCTTTGACCGTGATCTTCACCCGGATCTTATATTGCTTGCCCTTGTTCCTGCCGTCGTAGTAAATGGTCGACTCGCCGCGATAGACGCCGTTGGGGATGGTGGCGATTTCCGCCTCCATCATCTTCCGGGTGGCCTCAAAGAGCGCCTCCTTATGCGCGTTGAAGCACTCCAACCCATACTTTTCCAACAGGCGCAACATACATCGTTCGCCCACCACACAGGACCCAATCTCGGCCCGCATGTCCTGCTGCACGATCTCGAACCTTATGTTGGCGAAGATCAGGTCCCAGACATCTTTGCGAAGTTTGCCCCTGTCGTAAACCTTGACGGGCGGGATGCGCAGGGCCTCCTGCCACACTTCGGTCGCGTTGGGGTTGTAACCACCGGCCACGGCGCCGCCGATGTCGGCCTGGTGCCCCTTGCAGGCGGACCAGGCGACCAGCGTGTCCTCGAAGAAAATCGGTTTGTAGACCGCGACGTCGTTATTCTGGTTTCCCATGCGGAAAACATCATTGTGAAAGATGATGTCTCCCGGGTGGATGTCATCGCCGAAGTAATCAACTATGTATTTGCACACCGGGCCGAGCGAGAAGGAGAGAATGGGCAGGTTCTCCGTCTGCTCCAGCATGTTCCCCCGGGCGTCATAGACGCCGGTAACGAAATCCTTCGCTTCGCAGAGAATCGGCGACCGCGTGGTCTTTTGCAGGGAAATGCTCATCTCATCCGTCATGGATTTGAACGCCCGTGCGAACACGGACAGCAGAATGGGATCCACTTCGCTCATGCCGTCATCTCCTGCAACGCGGGCCCCAGCCGGTCCCGCCGGCCCTTCTGGAAAACAACGAAGCTGCCGTACCTGTCACAGATGCAATCATACGAGGCACTCACCAGAAGCGTTGTGTTCACCTGTTCGATCAGGGACGGCCCGGCGATACAGTTGCCGTGGCGTGTCTTGTGGCCATCATAGACGGGGACGGACCGGAACGTGCGATCCTCCGGTATGTAGATGGGCCTTTCGCATTTCAGGGCGGTTGCAGCCTCCTTTCCGGCGTAGGCTTCTTTTGCGTATGACGGTTTCTCCGTCAGGCCGACGGCCCGCAGGCGAACGTTGATCAGTTCGATCGGGGCGTCTTCGTCGCGTAGCGAATAGCCGTACATCCTGTCGTGCTCGAGGTGGAACGCTTCCGCGATGACGCTCGCGTCGGCGGCACGGACCGTCTCAATTGCAACGGGAAAGGAGACTTCGTGATACTGTTTCACGTATCTGCAATCCAGGTTCAGCGAGAACCGCCGCTTTTCCCTGGGAATGCTCTCCTCCACCAGGAGCTTGTCCCCTTCCTTGATCATCTGCGTAATGAGTGCGTAAAGCTGCGACCAATCGATCCGATCAAAAACGGAAACAAACGATCGCACGAAGTCGTGCTGCAGATCGCTCATGAGCATGCCGGCGGCGCAGAATATGGATGACTCGCGCGGCACGATGAACATGGGGATTTCCAGTTCCTGGCAGATCATGCAGGCGTGCAGCGGTCCGGCCCCGCCCGCGGCGACCATGGGGAAATCCCTCGGGTCGAAACCACGCTTGACGGATATCTCACGCACTCCCTGGGCCATGTTGGTGTTGATCACCTGATACATGCCGGCCGCCCCGTCTTCAACGGACAAGTCCATAGGTTTTGCGACGGTCTCCTCTATGGCCCGGACGGCGGCCTGCTGATCAAGCTTGATTTTTCCTCCAGCGAAGAAGTCCGGATCGAGATAACCCAGTATCAGATCCGCGTCGGTACAGGTGGGGGCGGTCCCGCCCTTGGCATAACAGGCCGGGCCGGGGTCGGCCCCTGCGCTTTGGGGGCCCATGCGCAACAATCCCCCCTCGTCGATCCACCCGATGCTGCCCCCCCCGGCGCCGATGGTCACTATGTCCAGCATGGGCAGCGCGATGCGGTGGCGGTTGATTTCCCCTTCCGTGACGACGATGGCCGTGCCGTCTCGCACCAGGGCTGCGTCGAAGCTGGTGCCGCCCATATCGACGGTGATGCAGTTGTCCCGGTCGTGCAGGCGGACATATCCCAGGCCCGCCCCCGGTCCGGCCGCCGGTCCAGACAACAAGGTAAGGGCTGGACTGGTGCGGGCCACCTGAGGCGACATGATGCCGCCGTTGGACTGCATGACAAGGAGAACGCCGCCGAACTCAATTTCCGCAAGCCGCGCCGTAAGACGTTCGATATAGGAGCTGAGTTTCGGGCCGACATACGAATTCAGCACGGTGGAGCTGACCCGATCATAGAAGCGAATCGATGGGAGGAAGTCGGACGAAACCGTCAGATAGGCGTCCGGAAGCTCCTTTCGCACCAGATCGGCCGCCTGCCGTTCCTGCTTCGGGTTGGCGAAGGAATTCATGAAACACACGGCCACCGCCTCGATGCGTTCGTCCTTCAGCAGCCGGATCGCCCGCTGGACATCCTCGATATTCAAGGCTTGCAGCATGTCTCCGCTGTAGTCCAGGCGTCCCTTGACCGCCATGCGCAGATAACGCGGCACCAACGGCTCAACGTTGGTATAGCGGTTGTTGTATTGTTCCTCGCGGATGCCTCGTCTCATCTCCAGGGCGTCGCGGACCCCATCTGTGGTCAGCAAGCCGGTCTTGGCTCCGGTGTGGGTCAAGACGGCATTCGTGGTTACCGTTGTTCCATGAACGATGGTCTCCACTGATTTTGCCAGTTCAGTAAGGGAGATCCCCATGCTCGCGGCGATTTCCTCCAGGCCGTCGATCAGTCCGATGGAGGGATCGGAAGGCGTTGACAGGACTTTGTAGATCCTCGGTTCCTCCAACGGTCGGGTCACCAGGAAATCCGTGAACGTCCCGCCTACGTCAATGCCGATCTTCAACGTCATGGTCTTCCCTCTGCGAGCTGCAATGCCTTCCCCAGTTCCACGCCGTGCAAGAACGCTTTGCCGTTTGTTTCACTCATGGCCGGCGGCATCCTCGCAACGGCCGTGCCCCAGAAGGCACCGGCCGTGCATGGCAGAATCTCGGCACCAAACAGGCAGCCAAGCATTACCATATTGAGGGCTCTGGCGGACCCCGCCTCGGCGGCCCGCTGCGTAGCATCGAAAGTGAATATATGAGGTGTTACCGCCCGCACTGCCTCGGCCAAAGTCCCCACATCGGGGTACTTCGCCTCCTTTCCCTGTAGCACGGATTGTTGTCCAATGATAAAAGGAACCACGGGTGCGGTGTTCATGTAGACCACCGTCCGCGACGACACAAACGGCAGCGCACGGACCGTTTCAACCGGCTCAAAGCCCAGAACGCAATCGGCCCGGCCGCTGGGAATCACCGGGCTGATGCCGTAATCGACAATGACCGAAGACTGCACGGCCCCCCCCCGCTGGGCCATCCCGTGCAACTGTCCGCTGACGACGTGATGGCCACGCTCGACAAGACAGTCGCACAGCAAACGGGCGGCGGTCAGCACGCCCTGCCCGCCGGTGCCAACGATGAGTATCCGCCGGCCCGGCCCGTTCCGCTGACCGCTTGTGGAATTCATTCACACGCTCTCCGAAACCGTCTGCCGGATGGCGTCGTGCCCGCACACACCGGCACACAGGCCGCAACCGTCACAGTAATCACCGTCGATCGAGTACTTCCCGTCCGTAACAAGAATGCCCGGACAACCCAACATGCGAATGCACAGGGAGCAGCCGTTGCATAGATCCTGATCTATTGTGTAGGGCAGCCCTTTCTTGCCTTTACCTCTGCGACGCTCATTAACCACGCAAGGGGAATGACATACAACGACGTTCACGCCGGCACCGCCTCTGGCTTTTTTCAGAGCGTCCAGCGTCGGCTGTTCATCGAACGGATCGACGGAGTAGACTTCGCGCACGCCCAGACCGCGCACGGCCTGCTCAATGGAGAACCGGCCGTGGTCGTCGTCCGTTGTTTGTGGTTGAGGTTGCTCGGCCGGCGCGGGACGTGTGCCTGTCGTCAGACTCGGTTGAAACCCGGTCATGGCCGTGATGTAGTTGTCCAGGACTACCACGGTGACCTGGTCGTCGGCCTGTACGGCGTCCAGAAGCGCGGGAAGGCCGCTGTGGAAAAACGTGGAATCCCCGATATACGCGACGGTGCGACGACCGGTCAGCCGGGCGATGCCGGCCGCCTGGCTGATGGAAGAACCCATACAAAGCAGAACGTCGCAAGCGCGCAGAGGCTCGCCGTATCCCAGTGTGTAGCAGCCGATGTCATTACAGTAGACAGTGTTTATCCCGAACACACGTCCCATCATGTAGAAACTCGCCCGGTGCGGACAGCCGGGACAAAGGACGGGCGGCCTGGGGGGCAACTCGGGAACGGTGACGGAGACCTTCTGTCGCTTTCCCAGTTCCAGGTAGTCCCGAACGGCATCCTCGACCAGGTCGGGCGAGTATTCATATTCCAGCGGAAAATGCCCGGTGTGTTTTCCTAGTACGGGGATTTGCCTGCCGTGCCGAAACGCGGCCAGACTCGTCCAGTCCTCGACAAAGGGTGTCAGCTCCTCGACGACCAGCACCGAGTCAACCGCCTGCAGAAAGCCGGACAGTATTCCGTCAGGGATGGGATACGCGCCGATTTGTTGCAGCGTCACGTTCGCCTGCACGCCCAGATCTTCTATGACTTGAGTCGCATAGGCGTAGCCAACGCCGCTGGCGATGATGCCGTATTTGCCGTTTCCGCTGCGAGGAAAGAATCCCGACCCTTCAAGCAACTCTTCGGCCTTATGGAATCGCTGAGTCAACTCCTTGCGCATCCGTCGGGCGTTGACGGGGATGGGCACGTAGCGCGGCGGGTTCTTGGTAAACCAGATTTCGTTTTTTTGCGAGGGCAGCGGCCCCAACTCCACCATGCCGCTGCTGTGACACACTCGCGTTGTCGGCCGGATGATAACAGGCAGACGGGTCTCTTCCGAGAACCCAAAGGCGTAGCGCGTCATTTCCAGGCCGTCCTGGGGCGTCGCCGGATCGAAGATCGGATAGAACAGAAACCGGCAGAAATGTCGTTGATCTTGTTCGTTGGGGCTGGTGATCGCGGACGGGTCTCCGGCGGAGACAATCACCATGCCCCCCTCCACACCCACATACGGCATGCTGGAGAGGGGATCGTTGGCATAGTTCAATCCCAGATGCTTCATGCCGCACATGGCCCGGGCGCCCGTAAGACACGCGGCAAAGGCGATCTCCACGGCCACTTTTTCGTTGATCGAGTATTCAAAGACGACGTCGGCGTCTTTCGCGATGCGGGCGAAAGTATCGCCGATTTCAGATGAGGGCGTCCCCGGATAGCAGGAAAAAAACTGGACACCCGCCTCCAACGCCCCACGGGCGATGGCCAGATTCCCCAGCAGGCAGGCGCGCACACCGGGGCTGTCCTGCAAAACCTCATGCCCTCGCCCTGCGCTCATTCCTATACCTCTTGGACGGCCTGACAAACCACTTTGTGGCGCCGCCGATTCCCCGATGCGGTTGCGATCCGGCAGCCCGCGCCACGCGCTCTGTAAGGCCCTGCCAGGCCAAAGGTTGGCGATCCGGTGGTCTCCGTAGGAGCGGGCACACCGCTCCGCGCTGCAAGACATTGTACCGATTCTACGCCGCCACGGCCATGCGACAATAGCGGGCTTCCGGCATGCTCCGCCGGACACAGCGGCGATCGCACCGACAAACCGCGGCTGCAGACGGCACCTGGGCACTTCGACGATCGTGCCGGGTCGGGGTCCGCCAGCCGACCGTTTTCGTGTACACTACCATATTACAGGCTGAGTCCACACGGAGGACTTGACCCATAGCACATCGTGCCACAAGGGCCAAAAAAAAAACCCGCGTCACCCGTTCGAGGGCACCCAACGGGAGGCATCCGACAAGGAGATCGCCATGAGCACAACGATGACAGGTTTTGAGGCAAGTCGGATTGATGCGACTCGTTCCGTTCGCGCCCCGCGCGGGACGAAAATCGTCTGCAAAGGCTGGCAGCAGGAAGCGGCCATGCGAATGATCATGAACAACCTCGACGCCGAGGTGGCCGAGATCCCAACCGAGCTGATCGTCTACGGCGGCAGCGGGCGGGCGGCCCGAAGTTGGCCCGACTTCGACCGCATCGTCGCCGCACTGAAGGAACTCGAAAACGACGAGACCCTGCTGGTTCAGTCAGGCCGGGCGGTCGGCGTGGTCAAGACCCACCCCGACGCCCCGCGTGTGCTGATCGCCAACTCGCTGTTGGTGCCCCACTGGGCCAACTGGGATGAGTTCCGCCGGCTGGAGGCGATGGGCTTGACCATGTTCGGCCAGATGACGGCCGGAAGCTGGATCTACATCGGCACGCAGGGAATCCTGCAGGGGACGTATGAGACGCTCGGCGCCTGTGCCCGTGAGCACTTTTGTGGCACCGGCGTCTCGCCGGTTGGGGCGACCCTGCGCGGCAAACTGGTGGTCACCGCCGGGCTGGGCGGCATGGGGGGAGCTCAGCCGCTGGCGGTGACCATGAATGAAGGCGTGTGCCTGTGCGCCGAGGTCGATCGGGCCCGTATCGAAAAGCGCATCCGCGATAACTATCTTGATCGTTGGACGGAAAGCCTCGACCAGGCCGTCGGATGGGTCGGCGAGGCGAAGTCAGCCGGCCGGGCGTTGTCGATTGGGGTGCTGATGAACGCGGCTGACATGCTGCCCGACCTGATCGAGCGCGACGTCACGCCCGACGTGCTGACCGATCAGACGTCAGCCCATGACGCGCTCGACGGGTACGTGCCCAACAAGATGCCCTACGAAGAAGCGCTGAAGCTGCGCAAGGACGACCCCCAGAGGTACATCGCCGAGTCCATGCGCACCATGGCAGACCACGTGCGGGCGATGATGGAGCTGCAAAAGCGCGGGGCGATCACCTTCGACTACGGCAACAACATCCGAGGCCAGGCCAAGACAGCCGGCGTCGAAAACGCCTTTGACTTCCAGGGCTTCGTACCGCTGTACATCAGGCCGTTGTTCTGCGAGGGCAAGGGGCCTTTTCGGTGGGTGGCCCTATCCGGCAAGCCGGAGGACATCATCCGCACCGACCAGGCCGTGCTCGAGACATTCCCCGAGGACGAGCACCTGTGCCGCTGGATCAAAAAGGCTGCCGATCGCGTGGCGTTCCAGGGTCTGCCCGCCCGTATCTGCTGGCTCGGCTACGGCGAGCGGGCGAAGATGGGTTTGCTGTTCAACGATCTGGTCGCCAAGGGTGAGATCTCGGCCCCGATCGTTATCGGGCGGGATCATCTCGACTGCGGCAGCGTCGCATCGCCCAACCGAGAGACCGAGGGCATGAAGGACGGCTCCGACGCGATCGCCGATTGGCCCATCCTCAACGCTCTGGCCAACACCGCCTGCGGAGCGACGTGGGTATCGGTTCACCACGGGGGGGGTGTGGGCATCGGCTATTCGATCCACGCCGGGCAGGTGATCGTCGCCGACGGCACGCCGCAAGCCGCCGCCCGGCTCCAGCGCGTCCTCACCGCCGACCCGGCCACCGGCATCTTCCGTCACGTCGACGCCGGGTACGAAAAGGCTATTGACGTGGCAAAGAAAAGCGCCCTAAAAATCCCAGAAGTGGCTTGACTTTTGTAGCGATTGTCCCACGCGGCTTCCCGGCATATGCTAAATGACCGTGCGCAATTGTGCGACATCTTTCCGAGCTGCAGGCTTTAGCCTTCGCGATGCCGCCAGGCAGGACGCTTTGCGCAATTGAGCAGCGTTATGTAGGAGTTGACGGAACCCGTGACAACGAAGTCGGCGTGCCAGGCACTTGGAGTACGGTAAAGGACGTGTGTTTTGAGAGTTGCAGCGGTGTCTGGTATGGCACGCCCGAACCGCTGTATTATAGAGCCGAAGACATGACCCCCGGTGCCTTTTTGGCGAGAAACCGTGACCTGATTCTGGATATCGCGGCCCGGTACGGGGCCGGGAACGTCCGTGTCTTCGGTTCGACCGCGCGCGGGGACGCCCGCCCGGACAGCGATATCGATTTGCTCGTCGATCTGGAAGCGGGGCGTTCGTTGCTGGACCACGTCGGGTTGTGGCAGGACCTCGAAGAGTTGCTGGGACGCAGGGTTGACGTGCTCGTCGAGGGCGGAATCAGCCGGCATCTTCGGCAGCGGATTCTTGCGGAGGCCAAGCCGCTGTGAAAGACGACCGTGTTTATCTGTTGCACATCCAGGACAGCCTGGACCGCATTGCCGAGTACACGGCTGACGGACGGGACGTGTTCCTGGCCGACGGCAAGACTCAGGACGCGGTCATCCGAAACATCGAGATAATCGGCGAAGCGGTTAAGAACCTGTCGTCGGCTCACAAGGATAGCCATCCGTCCATTCCGTGGAGGCGAATCGCGGGGATGCGCGACCTGCTGATTCACCACTACTTCGGAGTCAAGCTTGAAACCGTCTGGGCGGTAGTCGAGAGCGAACTACCAGACTTCCGGGCGGCTGTCGCGCGGATGTTAGAGGGATGAGTCGAAGGTTGCGTCTGCGAAGGCGACGGATTCGTCTGATTGTTTGCAATGAACGCTGTAGTCACCGGTGTTACGCATCGTCCGAAGGGTAGTCTTTCCGAGTACCTCGTCCGCAGCGGCCACGGACCAAGCGAGAAGCTCTGGACGGTCGCCCAGGCAATCAGCGAAGTCCTGCCCGACAGCGACAAGGAAAAGCAGCTATTGCAAAGCCTGCTCAACCAGCGCGATAAGATTGAGGAGGCCCTGGTGGAGGAGAGGTTGTTCTGATGCAGAGAGTAGTTGAAAGGAGTCATAGCGTGTACGGCAACAGATTGCGGGTGCTTCTCTCCTTGGCTCTTCTGTTCGGGATCGTAGCCTGCAATGGTTGCGCGCAGATCGCGGTCAACAATGCGCTAAAGCAGTACAAAGAGCAGCTTGACCCGTCCATCGGAAGGATGACGAAGGACGATTACATCAAGGCGTGGGGGCCACCGCAATCGAGAGCCGCCGTATCCGATGGAGAGGTGTGTGTCTGGCATTTCTCGTATGGGACGCGCGCGTATGCTGGCGGATCACAATATGCGGTGAACGCACGCGCACATGAGGTGTACGACAAATTGACTATGACCTTCGACAAGAGCGGTGTGCTGAGGCAGTGGCACGCGTGGTGCCAGCGTTGACAGAGAGGTCGTTGCTTGCAGAACCTGCGCAACCACCGGGATGAGGTCGAAGAAGCGATAGCGGAAGGACGGTTGTTCTGACATGGAGGATGATACGGCGTGTCGAAGGACGACTTGACGCAAGCACTTGATGCCTTTCAGCTTGCGGTTCCAGTACGGCATATCTCCACCAGCCGAGCGGAGTTCGTGTGCGTGTCAGAGGGCATGAACGAGGATGGTGTACTCGATAGATCAAAACTACATGAACATCGCTTTGACATCCTGCCTATCTGTGCTGATGCGGCGCAGCCGATAACCGAGTATTGGGCCTTGAAGCGATGTGGCGCGAACGAAGTTGTTTCGGTGTCCAAGCAGCGAATCGACATAAGCGATCTAATCGAGTCACAGGCGCGGATTATCGATCTGGTCCATGTGCTACACCGAGATCAGAAGCAGTGGCTGTTCATTCTCGAAAAACGGCGACATTGCTGGCATCGTGACGCTATCAGACTTGAACAAGCCTGCGGCATGTGTGGGTCTCTTTCCCCTAGTCCAAAGAGTAGAGCTCTCCATGCGGCAGGCGGTCGCCAAACTGTTGCCCGGAGACAAGTGGATAGATCATTGTCACAAAGACCGACAACGAAGAATCAGGAATATTGCTAAGAATCGTCGTGACCGGGACTGCGACATCGATTCCCTGAGCATCGCCTTGTTCTCCGACCTCACGCACGTCTGCTCCACGGGGAGGGTGGCGGGACAGTGCTTTGAAGCCAGAGCAGACGCGACACTAGACGAAGAGAGGAAGCTCCTCGACGACCTGCGGAATCGTGTATGCCACTCCGTCACATCGCTCTTGGATGACGAATTCGGTATCGAGAAGATAGCGGAGGCAATCTCGGTGGCACAGTGTTGGAGTGACTCGCTGGGGCAGCCGTGAGGGCGTGACGTCTGATGTGCTGATCTACTGGCGCGACTACGCAGCCAACCTGGCGCACCAGTTCGCAGGTGATCATGCGTTTTACTGGCACGGCAGTGCTAGGTGCATCGCCGAGTTGCAGCCTGGCGACCGGATATGGATGGTCACATCGGGTAGGGGATTGCGCGAAGACGCGGAGCAAACCCGATGATCGATCGTCATCCATCCGGGCGTGGGATTCAACGCCGTGAACCTAACGGGGGCTCCTCCACCCCCCCCCGCTTCCACCGGGGCAAGTCATCGGCGGCGCGCGACCGTAAGCGCCTGGCAGAGGAAGCTATTGCCGTGAGCCCGACACTCTGCGACATATGCGGGTCAGACGTTCGCGCGTAATGCGATCGAGCCTGACCTTAGCCGCGTTGCGTAACTCACAGAGCAACTCGGCGTCATCGCGGATTCCTTCTACAACTCGTCGGCAGCGCTCGCACGAGTGGACGTGACGGCGGACGTTGGCCAGCGACGGTGAGTCGGGACACAGCGCGAGCGCTTCCAGAACGGCGGCTTGCGGGCATTGGTCGGCGCACACCTCGTGGTCGCCAGGGTCGAGCTTCTTCCATTTGGCCTTGCCGGTGCCGTTTTTCTTGATGCTGACGGGCGGGTGGCCCATGTCTTCAGCGCGGGTGGCCCATGTCTTCAGACATGGGGGAATCGATGATTGGACGAAATCCATGAGTAAGGACGCGAGCATGAATAATGTACAATTCGCATTGCGGAAGCCTCTCAAACAGGCTCGTTTCGCAAGGAATCTGTGGAACTTGTTCTTGCGCGGTTCCTTACGGCCCGCGGCATGCTAATCCTGCAGGGGGCAGGTTTGCGCCTGGTCAACCACGGGCTCGTCGACCCCAATAATCCCGATGGAGGCACCGGGGACACCATCACACTTACGTGCGACCCGAAGATCGGCGACGGCGACTGGCAGGTCACCTGCACTGACTGCGATGAGGACGAAGAGAAGAACACCATGATCATCAAGACCCCCATCGTCGGCACTGGTGATCTGGTCGTGGGGCATCATGGCCTACTTCAGGTCAAACGCCTGCTCTCGCTACACGGCCATTTTGAGATGTCCGGGACCAAGGCCAAGATCGAGGTGGATAAGAACGTCCTCTTTGACGTGGACCGGTTCAGCTCCACATCGTGCCCGCAGTAGCCCACGGGTAGCTGTGGACTGAGCGCTGCCTCAGGGTCGTTTTGTGGGGCGGGCCTGAATCTCAAAGCGGATTCGTGCCCGCCCCTCTTGGTTTATAAACACCTATTTACAAAAATACGGTGTCAGTTGTGTTCACCCCAAAAAAGCAAATTTTATTGTTCGGCGCGTAAGATTCCGGGACTTTGCGGGACTTATACTTAGGAAATGAGAGACTTGCCCAGGTGTGGCGAGACATCGAGGAGAACCAGAAAATGAAACCGTCGATTCTCTTGAGTTTTACCTTCTCCGGCCTCATGGGACTTGGCGCGGGCTACACCTACGCAGACTGCCCCCATCGCGAGTACGGTTGGTCGGCTACAGTGGGTGGCGAGGGCAACGACGGAGCCCTCGATATCGCTGTCGACGACAAGGGGAACGTCTTCACCGTAGGCGGATTCCCCGGCCGTGTCGATTTTGATCCCTCCAAGCGAAAGGACCGTCACAAGGCAAAAGGGGACAAAGGGAACTACGCCTTGTTTCTCACCAGCTACACCCTGGAGAGAGGGTATCGTTGGACGGCGGTGATGACGGGAAAGCGGGGTTACATAATCGGGCGAGGGATCGCGATAAGCTCCACTCGAGTTTTGTTGGTTACAGGCAATTTCCATGGCAAAGTGGATTTCAACCCCGGTAAAGGCCGCGATAAGATCGAATCTTTCGATGAGCATGACGATATCTTTGTGACCCGTCTTCGGCTGGATGGTTCGTATAAATGGACGCGCGTCTTGAGCGGGCCGGGGAGCGACGCGGGAGAGGCGATCAACGTTGACTCGGACGGTAACATCTTCCTTAGCGGGTGCTTCAGCCAGACGGTCGATTTCGATCCCGGGCGGGGGGTTGACAACCGTACCAGCAACGGAAGGGACGATGTGTACGTCACCAAGCTGGGCCCTGACGGCTCCTACCGCTGGACACAAACTTTCGGGGGACCATCGTTTGACATCGGCTTCGGGGTCGCGACGGACAGCGTGGGGGCGGTCATCGTTTGCGGCGAGTACCGCGGGACGGTGGATTTCAACCCCGGCGAAGGTGAGGACATCCGCACCTCGAACGGGGAGGAAGACGTCTTCATCACCAAGCTCGGTTCGGACGGGTCCTACCGCTGGACGCACACGTTCGGCGGCGTGGACATCAACGACAAGGGGTACAGCGTGACGACGGACAACCACGGCAATGTCTTCGCTACGGGCGCATTCGTGGGAATGGTAGATTTCAACCCTAGGGGGGGCGGCGACGTTCGCGTCGCCGAGGGGTTCAGCGATGTCTTCATTATCAAACTTGCTCCGGACGGATCCTACCAGTGGACGAAGACCTTCGGGGGAAAGTCGATCGAGTCTGGAACGGGGGTCGCACTGACTCCAGACGGTGTACTGGCCGTTACCGGCGGGTTCGCCTTGACGGTCGACTTTGACCCGTCTGAAGGAGTGGACGAGCATACCTCCAACGGAGGACGGGACGTTTTCATCACCCGCTTTACCACCGACGGCGATTATCTTTTCACCGACACCTTCGGCGGCAGCGAACGCGACGGTGGCGAGGCCGTCACGTTCGATGCGGAAGCGAACCTCCTCGCCTGCGGGCAATACGCGTCCGAGGACGTCGATTTCGATCCCACCTCGGGGGTCGACGTTCATTCCTCCAATGGAAAGGGGGACATCTTCATCACCAAGCACTACTGCGGGCAGTGTGAGGTGTTGGACGGGCATCACGTGCAAGGGAAGCGCGGGAAGATCAAGGCTACCATCCAGACCACCGCACCCGGCGGAACCGTGAAGATCGAATACACCGGCCCGGGCGATCCGATCGTCGAGTCATTCGACATCGACGACACCGGCCAGGCGAGCTTCACGCTCAAGAAACTCAAAAAGGGCGACTACCACTGCCTGATCACCAAAATCAAAGACCCCGCCGGCAACACCCTCTGCCAAGGCCCCCTCGCCCCCCGGCCGGTAACGGTCAAGTAGAGCAACAACGCCGATCGGTGCATCAAGATGCAACCTACATCTCTGACCTACGCGAGGCCAACCTGTGCATCAAGATGCACCATGCGCGATTGGGCAGGGCGTCCCACGCTCGCGGGGGATGTCCGATTTCGACTCGGGCGATCGGTGTGCCGCGCTGCCGGTACGGGTCGAATTTGATAGAATAATTGGCGGCTTGCCCCGAATGTAACGCTGCGGGACGAGTTGGAGCCGGGCGGATATGGAGGCCGGGGAAGCCGTAGGAGGTCAGTGATGGTTCACTTTTGTATGTTTGGCGGCCACGAAGGCGAACTGGACCCTAACAAAAAGGTCTGCATCACAATCTTCGGGGGATGCGAGTTGAAGCGCCCCACGGTGGCGAAGCAGATTCTCGACATGCGGCGAAATGCCGAAGAACATCCCCGTCGACCCGGTTCGGGTCACTTCTTCGTGACCGTTTTCGGCTCAACGGAACTGAAATCCCCCACGCTGGCAGAGGAATACATCGATCTTCAGGACGCCTTGCAGAGCGGCCTGCTCAAACTCGAGGACTGGGATTGGGCGATTGCGCAACTCGCCGCCAACGACGCCTACCGGATCGGGTCGTTCACATTGTTCGGCGGCTTCGGGTCGTCGGAGTTGCCAAGCGAGAATGAGGAACTCGACGCTATGGCGCTGAACAACTACGTGGGCCGGGTGCCCGAGCCGGCTGTCAAAATGCTGCAACTGGGCGTCGGGCAGGCCGGTTCGAACCGGACCGCCGTCATCCGCCAGGCTGTGGCTACCGCACAGGCGGCAACAGCTTAGCGTCTCTGATAGGAAGAGCCTTCCTGGAACCTAGATGGAACGAGATACCCATCGCCTGCTGGAACGAGATTCCCATCTCGTTCCCCTGAATCGATGAATCCTCGTGGTCGCTCGTCGGGATCAGTCCCCCACCCTTTACTGCGCGAAGAACGGGGCACCCCCCGCATCCCGACTAGCACCGCGTTCCATAAACAGTACGACTATGTTGATGCTTTTGCAGGGGGCTGGACGGGCTCAAAGACCGCCCGCGCCCAAGCAGACCACCGCCTTCTTCCACCTCAGGCGCAACATAAGATTGATTCATTCGTAAGAACCCTCACCTGCCCCTATGAACCCGCCACGGCGCTGTCGCCAGAGAAGGCGAGTCTACCGAAAAGAAGGGTTCTACGAATGAATCACGATTGTTGCCTTCATTCAATACTATGACGAGTTTCCGGCCCATCCCTACCGATGGACCTACACAGGAAAACGTCTGGCTGCCCACGAATATGCAGCATAGTCGTGAACCTTATGAAACGCGGTACTACTCCGGGCAGTGAACCTCGATCGGATCCTCGCACAGGTCCGGCTCAAGCAGATGCACGGTGTGCGGACCGTTGTAGCAACAGGTGTACAGCTTGGCCTTCTTACCTATGATTTCAACGTCAAGCTTCAGATGATCGTCGATCCTGAAGGTCACGATTTCGCCGTTGTGCCTTTCATCTCTGTGTTTCAACTTCGCCTTGATGGTGCCGCCGCCGGTGCACTTGGCCTTGAACTTCTTGATGTGGTCGCAGCGGCAGGCCCTCCTGCAGGAGACGCCCTCGCCGACGAAGATGGCGCCGGGGAGGCGCTCGCATTCCTTCTTGAGCATCTGCTTGCACGTCGCGTTGTCCACGCAACAGGCACCGGGAATCGGGCACTCGAACGTCGCACACTCCTTGCCGAAGTACCAGTCCCCGCCCTGGGCGATGCATTCCTCGTGCAGAAGGTCCTCACAATTGCCTTCGTCGTCGCAGCAGGCGCCCGGCTTCGGGTCGGCGCCCCGCACGCCGGAGACCACCAACGCATAGTCGGCGTCAACCTGAGGCGTCTCAACGTGGCTGTCCTCGTTGATTTCGTCCGCAAAGACCTTGACAGCCCAGATGCCCGGCTCGGGATCAGCAATGAACACGTTTTCGACGGTGTCGACGTCGTTTGACGTGCCTCCGGGGGTGGACTCATTGTTATTCATCAGCCCGTAGTTGCCCCAATACTCCGTCCCTGAAGGGCTTATCACCTGAAGGGTCAGGTCGTTGATGCGATGCTTTTGGGAGAGCGGCACTCCCATCGGATCGAGGTAGACCAGTGTGGCCGCCAAACGCGGCGTGTCCGGCTCCACCTCGACCTCGTGGACGGCAACGTCGAGCTCCTCCAGAATGTCCGTCTCGTCGATGATGTAGAACTTGCTCCTCAGATCAAACATGGTCTTGAGGTTGACCATGCCCCAGCCCTGCTTAATGCGAACGATCTGGCTTAGGGGATACAGGTAGGCCGTGTTGACCATCATCGCCTTGGCCGTGCTGAGGTGAGCCTTCTCATCGAACGGGTCGCCTCCGCCGACGGGGTTGCCGAAGATGCCGTCAGCCCACATCTGGAAGAACAGCCCGATGTGTCCGCAGGTGATGGGCGTCGCCCCGCTGGTCCCCCCGAACTCGGTATAGCCACCCCCCGCGGCCGTGGTGTGAATCTTGTCATAGAAGTGGGCCAGGGTCGGCTTGATGCGGCCGTCCTTCGCCGGGCCGGAACTGCCGGAGGGGTAGTCATCGCCGCGGTCCAGCGTGTCCCGGTGGGTGATCCCCCCGACGGAGACCATGTTCTTGGCCCAGGCTTGCGGACGCACGTCCGGCGTTCCGTTGGCATTGCTCATCGACTGACAGTGGACGATGTCATTGATGAACAGGATGTCGTCCATGTCCGCCGAGATGGTCGTGTAATCCCTGGTCCTGGGGTCGCCCGTGCTGTTAGTCTGGAAGACGGCGCGATAAGGCCCGTTGGGGTCGACCAATTCGGCAGTGTGTTCGTGTCGCGTGTTCGGCAGCCCGCGCAACGGTGTCGCGTTGGCGAAGATACCCTGCGCGTCGGGCATCAGGCCGCGAGCCCTCGGATCGCCCTTCCCAGTGCCGAAACAAATACCATATACGGATGTGCCGTGCCCGGGGCTACCACTGTTGTTGTTGTGGATGATGGGGGGGTATTTCCAGTCCGGGTGGTTTACGTCCACTCCGGTGTCGGCCACCTCGGCCCGAACGCCCTCACCGGTGTACCCGCCCATGTTCTCGATGTAGTCGGCACCGCTGATCTGGCGGGCGATATCCATGTCCAGCTCGAGATCGCCCCGAATGTCCACGAACATGATCTCGTTCATCGATGCGATCCGGCGGACCTGATCGATCGTCAGGAACGCCTCCACGCGGTAACCCGCCGGAATTGTGCGGAAAAGCTCACCCCCGACATCCTGAATCCGGTCGGCGACGAGTTGCTGCGGCCAAGGCCCACGCTCGTGGAGCATGATCGAGTACTTGCGCGTTTCGGCAGAGGACGAGCCCTGCTTGATCTCATCAATCAAAAGCTCCTCAAGCCTGTAGGCCGGATGCAACGCACCCACCCAACGGACATACGGCAGATCGGCTACCAGATCCCGAACCTCGGGTGTCATCCGCACAATATGTGCGTGCTCGTTGACGAACTTGTGAACGATCCCGCCCAAATCCCTGATCGCCTGGCGGAACTGCTCCATCGGCTGGGTGTGAAACTGAACGATGTAAACCTCGTTCGTCGCCGGGTCCGCAGTCAGCACGTCGGGAATCTGCGGAAGAGTGACCAACGGGTCGAAATTCGAGTACCGAAGCCGCAGGATATAGGACGTCGCACAGGCCCGGCTGAACTTCTGCCCATCCAGGCTGATCGCGTAGTGCGAAACCACGTCACCGGAGGCGGACGTCTCCCGCCACAGTGCCAGAAGCGTCGGCGACTCAGGCACGGCAATCAACCGCATCTCATTAATTAGCCGCTGGGTGGAATAAAACGGCTCAGCACCGGACAGACCGATATTATAGGACTGGCCGTCGGCCGTTACGACCAGAGCAGCCCCTCCCTCCGCCGGCGACGGGCCCTCGGAGGCAAACCCCATCACGCTCATCATGAGCACACCAAAAACCGCCACAATTCTCATTTCACCTCACTCCTTGTTTCAGAACAACTCAATGTAATCCGGACAACGCGGTCAGTGATTTGAAGGCCGCCGGTGTTGGTCGCACGTGGAGACGCGCGTCGGGAAGCGTTAGACCCCTGAACAACCAACGCCTCTTTAACGCTCCGGGGCCCTGACAAATCACAGCCGGCCGGGATGAAACACGCCTTCAGTATATCGAAATCGACCCCGCGAAGCAACCAGATGCAAATCGCCGCAGCGATTCCGCAAGTGGAGCGCTATCTCATGTTTGTCCGTGCGCCGTGCGAAGGCGTGGATCTTCAGTGGGTGAGATTCCCACCCGGCAACTGGTCGCTCCAGCCGGTAGCAATCGGAGCAGTAGTGGAGGTAAGGACGCGAGCATGAATAATGTACACAATTCGCATTGCGG
>Ga0114922_10000730_pt1 | contig 31689 bp, 19 predicted proteins | sample AartaG_FD_100975 | JGI IMG/M metagenome (GOLD analysis project Ga0114922, IMG submission 100975) | Deep subsurface microbial communities from Aarhus Bay to uncover new lineages of life (NeLLi) - Aarhus_00045 metaG | ecosystem: Environmental > Aquatic > Marine > Oceanic > Sediment | place... | reverse complement strand
TCTGACGCCCGTAGGCGTCACCAGACCGAACCGCCCAGCGCCGGTTCTTGTCCGCGCAAGGCAGCTCATCCAGAACCACCGACTTCCCATGGCCCCTCAAAACACCCCTTCTTCAACGGGCTGTTAGACGAGCTGGGGGTCGCGGCGGAGTGGGCGGTGCGGCGTGACAGGGCCTTCAGGGCCCTCAATCTGCGGCTGCCGGGGCGGATCGATCCGCGTAATCGGCGGCTGGCCGCTTGTCTCCGACAGGAGGGGCTGGAGCCGGAGTCCGTTCTGCTGCGTGATGCGATTGGCTGGCCCCTCAGGCTCAGGGAGTGGTCCCGCGACGAGGCGATGCCCGTGGTGGGTCAGCCCTGGCCTCTGCATGATGCCGTACGCGCAGGGCGCGTGGAGCGGGTCGCCCTTCTTCTGGAGCAGGGGATAGAGCCTCATCTGCGAGATCTGGACGGGAGGACTCCCCTGGGCATTGCCGCCGAACGCGGGGAGTGCGATACGGTGAAGGTGCTCCTGGAGTGTGGCGCGCCAATCGACGATCCGGGACCCGTCCTTACGGCGGCCTGGAAGGGAAATGGCGGTGTGCTCAAGTTGCTCTTGGACGCGGCACCTGATATCAGTGCGGCGGACTGGTGGCCAGGGACCCTATTGCACGGGGCAGCGTGGAACGGACACCTGGAAGTCATGGAGGTGCTGCTGGCGGCAGGAGCCGACGTCAATGCCCTCGCGAGGTCGCCCTATAATGGGGAGAGCAAGTTCACGCCTCTGGTCTGGGCGGCCTGGGCAGGACAGAGGGAGTCCGTCGAGTTTCTCCTTGAGCGCGGGGCAGATGTGAACGCCAAGAGCCGTGATATGTACGGCATAGAGCACACTCCGCTTTGCTTCGCGCTTTGCCGGGGACACAGAGACGTCTTCGAGCCCTTGCTCCGCCGAGGTGCGACTTGTGCTCGCGCTCGCTTTGGGCATGAGCTGGACCAGGTCGATTTCCTTTTCATGCAGGCGCCGCCGGACGTGCAGGCGGCCGCCCGTGAGGGGCGGCCGGAAGCAGCCCGCTACCTGCTCGAGCACGGCGGATCGAAACAAACCGTCCTCTGGTGGGGCGCTCACGAAGGCTATGGGGACGTGCTCAAGGTCGTCGCCACCGGGCCCGATGCTCTGGGTGGTGACCAGTGGCGGGAGGCGCTGTGCGTGGCGATCGACGCCGGCCATCTGGACATCGTCAGGCTCCTGGTGGCGCAGGGAGCGGCCGCGAACCTCGGCCAGAAAGAGGCGTTCATCGCGTGGCAGAGGCAGCACCACCCGGAAGATGATCCCGAGCGCGAATGGCAGCATGGCGACAGGCTGGTGACGTACACCGGCGATGGCACGCCGCTGCACTGGGCCGCCGCCAGGGGGCGCGAGGATATTATGGAGTTCCTGCTTGCCTCCGGGGCGGATGTGGACGCCGTCGAGGACACTGGCACGCCGCTGCATTGGGCCGTCGACGCCGATGAGCCGGGAGCTGCGAGGCTGCTCCTCGCTCACCGGGCGGACCCGAATGCGGCCCGGAAGGGCGGCGCCACGCCCTTGCACACGGCGGCCCTGTTCAACGAGCACGAGGTGGCGGAGGTGCTTCTGGAGGCCGGCGCGGACGTGCATGCCAAGGACTTCGCCGATCAGAGGCCCCTGCACCGAGCCGCCACGTTCGCGGACGCCCGGCTCGTCCAGCTTCTGCTTGACCACGGGGCCGAGGTCAACGCGCGGGGGTTCAACAACGAGATCCCCCTGCACCAGGCGGCGCTGGTCGGCAGCGACGATGTGATCCGGGCGCTGCTGAACAGGGGCGGGGACGTGACGGCACGCGACGTCATCGACAGGACGCCGCTGCACGTGGCAACCGAGCAAGGCCACACGGAGGCCGCCCTTCTCCTCATTGCGGCGGGCGCGGACGTGGGCGCTGTCGACAAGGACGGGGAGACGCCCCTGCACCTGGCGGCCCGGGCAGGGGACGAAGAAGTGGTCCGGGCCATGCTGGCAGGGCCGGCGCCCCTGAACGTCAAGGACAGCTTCGGCCTGACGCCGCTGCACTGGGCCGTGCGGAAGGAGCACTACGGCGTCGGGGACATTCTGCTTGCGCACGGTGCCGAGCACGACATTTACACCGCCGCCGGGATGGGGGACCTCGCGGTAGCCGAAGCGCTGCTGGCAGAGGACCCGGCGCTGGCCGGGGCCAAACTCGGGCCGCTCGGAACGCCGCTGCATTGGGCGGTGCGTGGGGGGCATCCGAAGCTCGTTCGTCTGCTTCTGGAGAAAGGGGCTCCACCGGACGAGCTGGACGGCGCCGGTGAGACGGCGTTGAGGCTGGCGACGTGGCGGGGCGACCGGGAGTCGGTGGCCCTTCTGCTCTCGCATGGAGCCGACCCGAACGTGGCGAATAGGCGCACCACAACGGCCCTTCACATCGCGTCTCGTCTGGCGTACGCGGATATAGTGGAACTCCTGCTGAGCCAGGGGGCAGACATAGATCGCGCGGACGAATACGGCCAGACTGCCTTGCACTTTGCAGCCGAGGCCAACAGCCTGCGCGTGGCCCGACTGCTGCTGGAGGCGGGGGCCGATCCCGGCAGGGCCCCCAACCATTGGCCCTCGGGCTGGCCTTTTAAGTTCGGGGAACGCGCGGCATCCTTGACGGCTGCCTTGCGCGAGCATAGCCGTATGGCGGAGCTTCTGCGCCAGTACGGCGCGACGGAGTGAGCCCGGGGGGTCAAGCGCCTAGGAACCGGCCAGGCGCGCGCGTTTCGCTTTGCCGACGGCAATATGGGCTTGGCGCGTGGGCTCGGGCAGGCGGTACTTCGTGCAGCATTCGAGCACCAGGCGCGCGGAACTCTCGAAATCCGCCAGGTGGCCGGGGCTGACGAAGACGGGCTTGACCCGCGTCCGCGTGCGCAGAACCACGCCCACCTGCTCGCTGCTGTCGAGCAGGGGAGTCGACTCGCCCTTCGTCTCGCCGGCAGCGTCGTGAGTCCCGATCAGGCGGCTCTTGGCGCAGCCGACCGTGGGCAGACCGAGCCAGAGGCCCATGTGCGAGGCCAGGCCGAGCCGGCGCGGGTGGGCCAGCCCCTGGCCGTCGAAGATGACGACGTCCGGCACGTGCCGCAGCTTCCCGAGGGCCTTGAGCGAGACCGCGCCCTCGCGGAAGGTGAGCAGGCCCGGCACGTAGGGGAAACGCAGCTCGTCCTCGGCCAGCGCCTGCTCGACGGGCTCTATGTCCGGGAAGGAGAGCACCACCGCCGACGCGAAGCAGCGCCCGAGCCGCCGACTGAGGGCTATGTCCACGCCCGCGACGAGCTCCGGCCGGCGCGGCAGCGGCTTGAGACGGACCTTCGGGGCGAGCCGCTCCTGGATATCACGAGCCTCGGCCGTGGTGACGTCCCAGTCGTGCAGCTTCCGGATGCGCATGGGCGGGCACCTCGCGCCGGACAGCCTATCGGCGCCGGCTTCCGCGCGCAAGGCGCAAGGCCTGCCGAGCTGCCCCTATCCTTGACCGCCCGGGCGCGCGCGCTAAGATAGGCGGCAGCGCTTGGCCCCCAGCCTTCGGAGGAACGGACAGTTGGCACCGCCCGATCGCCCGCGTCACATCATCTGGATCACCACGGACCACATGCGCTATGACTGCGTGGGCGCGAACGGCAACCCGGCCGTGCGCACGCCCAACCTGGACCGGCTGGCGGCAGGGGGCGTCAGCCTGGAGCACTGCTACGGGCAGAACCCGCTCTGCATGCCCAGCCGCGTGAGCTTCATGACGGGCCAGTATCCGTGCCGGACGGGCGTGCTGACCAACGGCCAGTCGCTGTCACCGGAGCGCGGGCCGACCTGCGCGGAGATCTTCGGCCATGGCGGCTACCAGACGGCCCAGATTGGCAAGCTGCACTTCGAGCCGCATGACAACATGGACTTCGACCCGACGCCGCACCGGCGCTACGGTTTCGACTACATGGCGCTGAGCGAGGAGCCGGGCTGCTACGAGGACGCCTACGTGCATTGGCTTCGCAGCTACTGGCCGCACCACGAGCAGGAGATGCGCGTGGACCGGCCGGACAAGCGCGGGCGGCGGGGCGATACGTTCCTCTGTCAGGCGGTCCAGGCGCCGCCGGAGGCCAGCCACGCGGGGTTCGTGGCGTCGCACACGATCGACTATCTGCGGTACGGCCAGCCGTCCTTCGTACACATGGGCATCTACGCGCCGCATCCGCCGCTCAATCCGTCGGCCGAGTGCCTGGAGGTATACGACGGTGTCGAGATCCCTGCCGCGCACTGGCGCGAGGGGGAGGACGCCGACAAGCCGCCCCCGCTCGGCAACATGCTGCGCGCCCGGCGGCACATTCCCGACGCGCAGTGGCGGGACCGGCGACGATTCTTCTACGCGATGTGCACGCTCCTGGACGGCCAGGTGGGGCGCGTGGTCCAGGCGCTGGAGGAGCGCGGCGAGCTGGACGACACGCTGATCCTGTTCATGTCCGACCACGGGGACATGGACGGCGACCACCGGATGGTCTCGAAGCAGGCGTCCTTCTACCAGGAGGTGATGCGCCTGCCCGTGATTCTGCACTGGCCGGCCGGGCTGCGGGCGGGCGTCCGCGTGTCGGACCTGGTGGAGGCAGTTGACCTGCTGCCGACGCTATGTGAGCTGACGGAGCTCTCAGTCCCGCCGCAGGTGCAGGGCAGGAGCCTGGCGCCGTGGCTGAACGGGGAAGGGGAGGGGGCCTTCCGGACTGACGTGCTCGCCATGCACGCAGCACCCCAGAGGCCCGTCTGGGCGATGCTGCGCTCCGAGGAGCTGAAGTACATCCGCTACGGGCCCCACGCCGAGGTCCTGTATGACGTTGCCGAGGAGCCCGGCGAGTACACGAACCGCGGGGGCGACGACGCATACGAGGGGCGGCTTCAGGCGATGCGCGCCCGGATGCTGGACCGGATGCTGGCAGCGGCCAGTTCGGGCCTGCCGCGGCCGAAGCCCTTCTGACGGCACACGCCTTGCCCCTGCCGTGCGGAGGGCCTGTCCTGTGCCCGTGCGGCGCGGGAGAGCCGCCGCGTTATCAGTGGAAGAGCGGAATGGTCAGCGGGTAACGGAACGACTGCCCGTCGCTGGCTTTGACGGCGGCCATGATCGTCATGACCAGACCGAATATGAGCAGACCGATCAGCAGCACAAAGCCTATGAGGATCAAGCACAAGACTGCTGAGATCAGGCCGTAGATGGTCAGCGAGATCTGAAAGTTCAGCGCATTCTTCCCTTGTTCGTCGACAAACGCGAATTCGTTCCGCTTGACCAACCAGAAGATAAGAGGGCCGATGATGTTCCCGAACGGCACGATGATGCCTGCAAGGGCGCCGAGGTGGCACAGCATGCCCCACGTGCGTGCTTCTTTGGGCGGCAATCCCGCGGCAGACTCCGCCGCTGCCGGTTCACCCGCGGAGTCCGGCTCATCCTGCACGGGCAGTCCTTCCGCCTGCTCGTCTTCCATGCCTTCCCTCCCGATCCAATCGACTCGAGGCCCTTGTCGGAGCTCTGCTTTGGCGCACGATGCTACCTCAGAACGTGCAGCACGTCAACCCGCGCCGTCCGTTGCCTGACACATCCGGCAGCTCACTTCACGCCGAGCCAGCGAGCGGCCTTGCGAATCTCGGTCGTGTTGGCCGCCAGGTAGACGCGATCTCCCGCCTGAACGGTCACGTGCCCGCGGGGGATGATGAACTGGCCGGTATCGGCGCGCAGGATTCCGACTATGACGCAGTCGGTAGGGAAGTCCGCGTTCCGGGCGATCTGCTCGATGGTGAGGCCGGCGGCGCGCGACTCGTCCGGCACCCTGACGAAGACGATGCTGGCCCGGCCCTCGCCGAACGCGGCCACCTCGCGCATGGACGGTTGCTCGACCTCCCACGTGAACTGGTTGATGTACAGGTCCACGATGTTCAGCACGCGCGTGGCCCCGGCGAGCTTATAGGCCTCCTCGTAGGCCGGGTCCCGCATGCGCACGATTATCTGGGGCACCTTCATGTGTCTGGCCAGCACGGCGAAGCACAGGTTGTCCGCGTCCGCCCGCATGGTGCCGGCGGCGCACTCGGCGCGATTGAGCTCCGCATCCTCGAGCACAGCGATCGAGGTCGCCGACCCGTGGATAGTGCTCACGCCGAGCTGGGAGTAGATGCGCTCGCACGTCTCCCGGTCGGCGTCTATGACCACGACGTCATGTTTCCCTTCCATCAGCCGTCTGGCCAGGCCCGTGCCCACCATGCCGGCCCCCGCGATGACCACCCTCATGTGCACCCTCCCGCTGTATTCCGAGTAACCGCCGTCACTGCCAGGCGCGCCCGCTGAACAGCATCAGCACCGGTACGATCTCCAGCCTGCCGGCCAGCATGCCGGCGATGTAGACGAGCTTGATGACGGGGCTGAGACGGGCCATGTCCTGCACCGAAATGTAGCAGGGCCCGATGTTGCCCAGCGAGCTGAACATGCCCGAGGCGCTCTCGAACGCGCCCTGTGCGCTGAAGGCCGCCGTCGTTAGCGCCCCGAATAGCAGAAGGAACACCCAGGCGAAGAACAGCGCCGCCGTGCGGTAGACTTCCTGCGCATCCACCTGCTTTCGGTCCACAAGCAGCAGGTCGACGCTGCTGTCGGGTTTTAGGACCTTCCTGATCTGGCGGACCATCAGTTTCCACAGGATCACGATGCGGGCCACTTTCAGTCCGCCGCCGGTCGAGCCGGCGCACCCGCCGATCAACATCAGCACCAGGAACACCTGGCGCGCCAGAGGGGTGAAGTAGTCCGAGGCGATGTCGCGCGTGCCATAGCCGGTCGTCGTCGCGATGGACAGAACCTGGAACAGGCTGTGTCGGAAGCTGGCGCCGGGGTTGTCCGCTTCTGCGCTTGCATGCAGCATGTGCAGTCGCGAACCCAGCACCAGAACCAGCGAGATGCCGAGCACGATCCACCACATGCGTATCTCGTCGCTGTCCCACAGAGCCCGAACTTGCCCCTTGATCAGCCGGTAGTGGATCAGGAAGTTAGTGCCCCCCGCCCACATGCCGAAGATGATGATGTATTCGATCGTGACGTAGTGCGTGTAGCCGGCGCCCTGGTAGTAGGCGATGCTGGCGTCATGCGTCGAGTAGCCGCCGGTCGACAGGCACGTGAAGGAGTGGCAGATCGAGTCGAACGGGCTCAGCCCGCACAGAAGAAGGCCGCCGGCGATCACGGCCGTGTACAGGAGATAGATGAGCCACAGAATCCTCAGAGTGTTCCACATGCCGGGAGCGATGCGCCGACCGGATACCTTGTGGCTTTCGGCTCCGAACAGGCCGTAGGAGATGCCCCCCTGGAACACGATGAGGAGGAAGAACGTAAGGATCCCGAGTCCGCCGATCCACTGGGTCATCGAGCGCCAGAAGAGCAGCGACGCGGGCATGACGTCCAGGCCATGAAGCATCGTGATGCCCGTCGTCGTGAAACCGCTCATGGCCTCGAAGTAGGCGTCCAGATAGCTGATTCGCAGGTGATAGGAAAACGGGATGGCGCCGAGGGCGCTGATAACCAACCAGCCGATGACGCAGATGAGCATGGCCTCGGGCCTGCCGATCCGTCGCGGACCCCGCCAGTTCTCCAGTTGCCACCGGCACGCCGACCCGAGAACGATCGAGACGAACAGCGGGATCATGAACGTGCCGGCGCGTACGTCCTGACGCGCGGCACCGGCGAACATGAAGGAGAGGATGAACGGCACCAGCAGGAGCAAGCCCAGCACGAAGAGGACGGTGCCCACGTAGGTGAGGACCACCCGGAGGCGACCGAAGGCGAACCTCATCCTTCCTCCCGACGGCGCAGAGGAACCTGGGCAAGATGCGGCGGCCTATTGTATGGGTGCTCCGGGCGGCTTGCAACGGGGAAGGGGCGAGCGACCATCTGCCTGTTGCGGCCAGATGCGCAGCGTGGTGCGGGGAGCATCTGCTCGGGCGAGGCCGAAACGGGAGCCGGCCCCCGGTGTTGCACTGGTACTGACGGCCGGGGGCCAGCTTACGTGCGCCGCTGTCAGGCGAGTCGCCCTAGCGCTTCGGGGCCTGCTTGCCCTTCGGCTTCGCGGCGGCCTTGCTCTTGCCTTTACCCTTGGCCTTGGCCATGTCTGCCTCCATGGGCTGGCGTGCCATCGTGTTCACCGGGACCGCCCCGGTGCACCTCTCTACGTATGCAGATGACGTGCCAGCGCGTCACGGTGTCGCCGCGTGGTCACCTAAGCCATTTATTATAAACCGCTTACGTCGTAACACGCCCAAAGAGAACCAGCTCTTGTGTTATGGATATCGGAGGCTTGACATCCGGTTGAATAGGAGGTATAAGGACTGATATGGGCACTATCGGAGGTTGATCTGCACATGATTGCACGAATCGTGCTGACCATTCAGGAGCCCGGGTTGCGTGGCGAGCTGCGGAAGGCCCTGGCGGGCCCGGACGTCATAGTGGATGCCGTGTCGGGGCGTACGAGGCTTTGGGAGCGGCTGGCGCGGCGGTCCGCTGATCTGGTGATCCTGAGCCGGTCGCTACTGCCGGCCCCGGAGACCAAGATGGTCGGCGCGCTGCGCGAGTTGCCCGATTCGCCGGCGGTCGTGGTCGTATCGCGCGAAGAGGATCCGGAGGCGCACGCCAGACTCCTGGCGGCGGGATGTGATGCCGTGCTTCATGGCGGCGTTTCCGCTCGGGCATTTCGCGACGTTGTGCAGGCCATTCTGGCGAGGCGTGCTGCGGTGATCACGCGAGCGGCCTCTGACGCCGGGGACATGGCACAGGCGCGGCTGTCTGATTTCGTGTCCCAGAGCCCGGCCATGCAGGCCTTCATGGACGTGGTTCGTCGTGTGGTACCGACGGACGTCTCGCTGCTGATCCTGGGGGAGACGGGCGTCGGCAAGGAGCGCCTGGCCCAGGCAATGCACGCCGAAGGGCCGCGGGCCAACGGGCCTTTCGTGCCCGTCAACTGCGCCGCCTTGCCCGAGTCTCTGTTGGAGAGCGAGCTGTTCGGTCACGAGAAGGGCGCCTTCACCGGCGCCTCGCAGGCCCGGCGGGGACGGTTCGAGCTGGCCCACGGGGGGACCGTGTTCCTGGACGAGATCGGCGAGATGCCCTACCACCTCCAGGTCAAGCTCCTCAGGGTGCTTCAGGACCATCAGGTCCAGCCGATCGGGGGCGAGAGAACTATGACGGTGGACGTCCGGGTCATGGCTGCCAGCAATCGGAACCTGGGCGCGGCGGTCGAGGCCGGGGACTTCCGCCGGGACCTCTACTACCGACTCGGCGTCGTTTCCCTGACCATCCCTCCGCTGCGGGAACGCCGGGAGGACATCCCGGTGTTGGTGGACAGCTACCTGGCCTACCTCCAGCCGCGCATCGGCTGCGGCGTCGAGGGCGTAACGGAGGAGGCAATGACGGCCCTGGTCAACTGCCACTGGCCTGGCAACGTGCGCGAGATGATCAACGTGCTCGAACGGGCCATGCTCCTATGCGATGGCAGGGAGATCGGCGTGGGAGACCTGCCTGCGGGGATCACTGGAGCACTCCAGGAGAAGCTCCTGCCCCTGGCCCGCGCGCCGGGGCGGGAGGGCGAGGACGCACTCCCCGCCTCGTGGCTCGGGAAGCCCTGGTCCGAAGTCCGCGAAGAGCTCCTGGGACGGCTCGAACGAGCATACTTCGCCGGGCTTCTGGAGACCACGGGCGGCCGCGTGGGAGAGACGGCCGAGCTGGCCGGGATTCGGCCACGGTCGCTGTACGACAAGATGAAGAGATACGGCCTCCGGAAGGAGGACTTCCGGGCCGGCCGGGATACCGAGTGACCACGCCGACGGCGACCGAACGGCGCGGGCGCGCCTGACGAGCTGCGTATACTGGTAGCACCCATTGGTCACCCGTCGTCGGCCGGCTCGGACGCGCACATCGTGGAGACGCTGCCGAACGAGATATGGCGGGGGAAGTACGCTATCATCAGGGACGTGTACGGTCGGCATCCGCAGAGCTTCAAGGACTTAGGCGCTGTCGAGCCCCCGGCCGGAGACTCCTGACGCCGTTCCGAACAGACCAAGAGGAATGCTCATTGCCCGCGGGGAGGTGACGAGTCCGTGGCGGACATGCTGGGCGAGCTTCAGGACCGGCTCGGATACCGTTTCCGCGATTCATCCCTGCTGCAGCGGGCGATGACCCATTCGTCCGCGCGCGGGGACGATCAGCCTGCCAATGAAAGGCTTGAATTCCTGGGCGACGCACTGGTGGGCCTGGTGATCTCGGAACACCTGTTCCGTTCGTTTCCCGCATTGCCGGAAGGCCGGATGACCCGCATCAAGTCCTCGGTGGTCTCGCGTCGGACGCTGGCCAGGGTCGGGCGCTCGCTGCGTCTGCCGGAATGGCTGCGCGTGGACGCCGGGCTGGAGCAGCGGGAGAGCTATCCCACCTCCATGGTGGCCGGTGTGTATGAAGCTGTGGTCGGCGCCATCTTCCTGGACGGCGGGATGGAGGCGACACGGGACTTCATTCTGCGCACGCTCGCCGCTGAGGTCGAGCGAGTGCTGCTCGGCCGCCACCACGAGGATTACAAGTCGCTCCTGCAGCGTAGGACCTTGGCCGAAGCTAAAGGGATCCCCGATTACAGAGTGGTCCGGCAGGAGGGCCCCGATCATCACCGCCAGTTTCTCACGGTGGTCTACATCGACGGAGAGCGATGCGGAAGCGGATGGGGCGCGACTAAGAAGTCGGCCGAACAGAACGCTGCGGCCCAGGCGCTCCGCGAGCGCTACCCGGAGTCTAACCACGCCCCAGGCGAAGGCTCCGGGCGAGAAGGCAGTTCCTGATCGGCCTTCCGGCGGGGGCCGGCGTCCGCCCGGGGCGGCTCAACGTCGCCCCAATCGCAGGCCTTGCAGGTCCTGCTCGAATTGCTCCAGAGCTTCCCGAAGTGCCGCGCTCCACGCTTCGACGAGGGCCGCCGGCGATTCCTCAGCCAGCGGCCTTGCATCCCGGAAGTCCCTCTTGACAAGCACTTCGGGAGGGCGCTGTGTGGGGTCGACCAGGAAGAGCTGCAGTTCCAGGACTGCCTTGGGCGCCTCCTTGTCGCGGTAGTCGCCATACAGGGCCACGAGGTTCGGCTCGACAAAGTAGTCCGATTCGAGCTGGCTGCGAGGCGTCACGACGTTCGCGAAGACCTGTGACTCCTCGAGCCATTCCCGCACCTCCTGGGTGATGACGTAGGCCGGCATGAGGAAGAACTGGTTGTAGAAGTCCGACGCGTAGGCCGCGTCGCTCAGCCGGTAGACCAGTTCCTTGCCCTCGAAGGCAGGGGAGACGCTGCACCTATACACCGCCACGTTGCCGCCGAACCGGACCGGTGCAGGCGGCCGCTCGCGGTCGGCGTGAATAAGGTAGTAGCGCCTCTCGGGATAGCTCTTCGACAGGTCCACGCTCACGCAGCCCGCCGCAGCGCACAGCGCGACCAGCAGCGCAGCAAAGGACGGGACGGCGTTCCTGAACACACGCTTCATCTTGTTGCCTCCTGGGGCGGTGGCGGTTCGCCGAACAGGAAATGGGCCGGATACCGCTTGGCGTCCTCGGTCATCTCGTTCAGGTTCTCCGAGGCCCGTTCCATGTTCTCCATTATGCCGGCGATCTCGTGGCGCTGCTCGCCGATAAGCCTGCTGAGCCGGCGCAGGGCAATGTTGAACTCGTCGAGTGTTCTGGGCAAGTCCTCCGAGGCGGTGTTCAGCTTCTGCGAGGTCTCCCGCAGCTCGGACGTGATCTGGTCTATGTCCGCTTCCGAGTTCAGCACGATGCGCTTGAGTCCGCGCGCTGCCTCTGAGGCGTCCGCCAGAACCGTGTCCAGTTCGGGCTTCTCCAGAAAGTCTCGCACGAGGCGGTTGCTCTCGCGCACCTCCTCCAGCAGAAGCGTAACCGCCTCGCGCACCTCGCGGTTGGTCTGGCCGACGTCTTTGATGAACCCGTCGGCGTCGGACAGAAACTGATCGGCGCGTTCCCGCAGCGCGACCACCTTCGCCTCGTCGACGGACTCTGTCGCGGCGGTCAGCAGGTCTTCAAGCCTGCCGGCGAGTTGGCAGATGTCGGCCTTCTCGATCTCCTTCAGGGTCCGGGTGATCGACTCGATGGACTCCTCCAGCCTGACGCCGATGCTGAGGGCAGACGGGATGTAGGGCAGGTCCGGCTGCCAGTCGACCTGGACTTCCGGGTAAAGCGCCGGGTCGCTAACGTAGTCCAGCTCGACGTAGGCGATCCCGGTCAGGGCCTTGGAAGTCAGCCGGACGCGCAGGCCCTGCTTAGTCAGGTTCGCCAGCCGCTGTCCGAGTGTCTCCGGGTCAAGACCCTCGAACGCGTCCGCGAAGATGGTCATCTCGACCAGCACGTACTGCTTCCGGCGCTCGAACGGCTTGCCCACCCTCTGCTCGTACTTTGCGCTGGTGAGGGAGATGTGCTCCACCTTGCCTATCTCGACGCCCCGGTACTTGACCGGTGAGCCGACGACGAGGCCCTCGACTGACTCGTCAAAGTAGGTCTCGATCCTCACCTTCCTGCGCAACAGAGAGCCTGCTCCCAGCACGACTATGGCGCCGGCGAGCATAGCAATCGCAACGATGATGAAGGCGCCGACCTTGAAGTAGTTGGCTCGGGTGGCCATCGTTTCCAATCCAGCCTTCTGAAGGACTTGCGGGTTGCCGGTCAGAATGCTATGCCGCTGCGTCCGGCTTGGAGCGTGGGTTGAAGAACCGCTGCACCCGGGCGTCCGCCGAACTCTCCTTCAACTGGCGGGGGTCCCCAACCGCAACGAAGTTCTTCAGCTCCGCGTCCAACAGGCCGACTCGGTCCGCGACAGTCAAGATGCTGCTCAGTTCGTGACTGACGATCACAAAGGTGATCTCCAGGTTGCGTGCAAGGCGCACGATGAGGTCCTCCAGGCCGGCCGTGGTGATCGGGTCCAGCCCGCGCCACGGCTCGTCGAGGAAGAGGGCCTGCGGGTCGAGCGCCATCGCCCGGGCGATGGCGGCCCGCTTCCGCATCCCGCCGCTCAGCTCGGAAGGCATCATGTTCGCTGCTGCCTCCAGGCCGACCAGTTGGAGCTTCATCAGTGCGATCAGTTCCATGGCCTCGATCGGCAGGTCGGTGAGCTCCTGCAGGGCCAGACGCACGTTCTCCAGCAGGCTCATCGAGCCGAACAGCGCATCCATCTGGTACGTGACGCCTATCTGACTGAGGATGCGCAGGCGATCCTCGCCCTCGGCGGCCACCATGTCCTCGCCGCCTATGAAGACCTTGCCCGAGAGGGGGCGATGCAACCCGATCATGTGCTTCAGCAGCGTGCTCTTGCCGACGCCGGAGCTGCCCGCGATGACGAACACCTCGCCGCGTGCCACCTCGAACGACACGTCCTCGATGATCACTTCGTCACCGTATCCGGCCGTCAGGTTCTCCACCCGGATCATCGCTTGTGACTGATCGGCCATCCGCTTCTCATATCCCGAGTGAGTAGTAAACGATCGCGAACGCGGCGTCTGCCACGGCGATTAACACAATTCCGCTGACGACCGCGCCGGTAGTGGAATCGCCGACGGCGGTCGGACCGGTCGTCGTCTGCAGACCCCGCAGACAGCCCACGGCGGCGACCAAGATGCCCAGCACGAAAGCTTTGAACAACCCACCCAGAAGGTCCGTGGCATCCACAGCCGATATGACCTGGTTCACGTAGGTGACCGGGGGCACATTCAGCCATGCCATCACCAGGCCACCGCCCAGCAGGCCGAAGAAGTCAAAGAAGATCGTCAAGAACGGCATCATGACGACGGCGGCGACCACGCGCGGCACCACCAGGAACCGCATGGGTTCCAGGCCCATTGTGGTCAGTGCGTCTATCTCCTCCGTTACCGTCATCGTGCCCAGTTCGGCGGCGAAGGCGGAACCGGAGCGGCCAGTCAGTATGATGGCCGTAATCAGCGGGCCAAGTTCTCTGAAGAGGGAGACGGCGATCAGGTTCGCCACGAACACCTCGGCCCCGAAGTCGCGCAGCGTCATCGCCGACTGGAATCCCAGGATCAGCCCCATCAGGGCGCCGATCAGGATGATTATCGGCAGGGCGTTGACGCCGACCTTCTCGGCCATGATGAAAGTGTCCTTCCAGCGGACCTGGCGCGGGTGCAGGGCCGCTCGGACAAGGGCGAGGGTCATCTCACCCACGAAGGCTACGAGGCGGTAGAGGTCTGCCCAGAGCTTCGTGCCCCCGAAACCGACCTCGTCCACCAGGCCCAGGCGGGCTCGTTTCCTGGGTAGCGGCGCGGCGAGCCGCCCGGCGTCGAACTGCTCCAGCAGGGCCTGGAACTCGGACGCAAGGCCGCGGATCTCGAACTGCGCACCCCGACTCCGTTGGCGCCGTTGGAGCTCCAGCAGCAGGCCCACCCCGGCCCCATCGCAGTAGTCGACGCCCGATGCGTCCACGACGACCTTCTCGGGCCTCGTCCGGTCCAGGGCCAGCGTGGCGCTTCGCCACAGGCGACCGATCGTGTGGGCGTCCAGACGGCCGCTCAATGAGAGCGTCAGAACACCGTCCTCGCTCACGGCCGTCGAGACGTCGGCTTGCTGTTCTGCGGACGTTGCCATCGGCCTGGCGGAGCCAGAGTAGCGCCTGCCGCCGGCGCGGCAGGACGGCTTCTGCGAACAGGCTGCGGACAGCGCATGGCCTCCCGCGCCAGAATTATCCCCCTGACGGCCAGTCACGGTCAAGCGAGTCTGCCGCCCCGCAACGCGAACCGGCCGAACCAAGTCGCTTCCGCGCACGCTTAGCGGCCGTAGCCGTCGCAATACTCGCTAACCCACCTGACGCGCTCGATGCCCGATTCATCGACCCCCTCCGGCAGCTCGTCCGAGATGCCGAGCACCAGCCGCGGGTGGAACAGCTCGACGATCCTCTCAACGCACTCGATCAGTTCGTCCCACTCGTAGTAGGGCAGGAACAGCACTGCCGGTATCCCGTCCAGCAGCACCTTGTCCCCGATGTGTTCCTTCGTTTCGTCGAGGCTGACGTCGCCCTGGGGCAGGGGCGTCAGGGCTTCGATGCCGTCGAACGGCAGCCCGCTCAGGTACGGCAGCAGCGACTTGTAGTAGCCGTCCATGTGTACGTGGGTGAAGATGCCGTTCTCGCGGAACTGGCCCGCACGCTTACCGTACCACGGGATCAGGTATCTCTCGAAGTACGCCGGGGAGAGCAGTTGATCGTGGATGTTCTCGCCGAAGTTGACGATCCTGACGTCCCCGTAGGCGACTATCTGCTCGTAGAGCGTGTCGTACGAATCATCGATGGCGCGCATGACCTCGACGACTTCGTCCGGCGCATCCGCCAGGGCGTAGATGAAGTCGTCCAGCTTCATCCACTGCTGGCAGAGGGCCTGGTAAGGGCTCTTCGGCACCCAGAACTGCGGCTCCCCCCGGTCTGCGACGAAACGGCTGCCTTGCTCGAAGTTGTCCGGGCTGAACGTGTACACCGTACGCTCGAAGAGCCACTTGAGGCACTTGAGATCCGCTCTGGTCTTGACGGGGAAGTCCACGGTCCGCCAGGTCTTGTCCACCGTTTCGTGCGACCTCTGCACCAGATCCCCGTGCGGAGTCTCCCGGATGGTCAGCAGGTCGCCGTCCGGCAGCCGCTCCGTGCGCACGCCCACTTCCTCGGTGTAGGATTGCTCCACGGGGTCGGGCATGCCCGTGTAGTAGTGCACGTAGCGCATGGACAGGTCCAGGTCGTCGTAGACCTCCAGCAGGCTCATGCCCTGGAACGCCTCGGGCAGGCCGCCGAGCTCTTCGTGCCAGGCAAACCAGGGCTCCATGCGAGGCTGCCAGAGAATGCGTGGCACCTCCGCGCCCTGGAATACCCGCACGTTGAGCTCCCTCTTGGTCAGGGGCGGCGATTCGGGTTCCACGCGTCCCGCCTCTCCACTCGTTCTTGCAGAATGTGTACCCGCAGCCTGGGCTGGAACAGAGGCGTCCACAATAACGGCGGCCCCCGGGAAAAGCAACATGCCGGCGGTTGGAGGAGCCGCTCTTGACTACCGGCACGGTTCCGACGGGCCGCCTCCGGGCCCGGTTTGATTGCCTCCGGGCCGGCTGCTATAATCCGCGCCTGCCCGGCGGCCAGGGCCTCAGGGCGGCCGTTGCCGGTTCAACGGAGCCGGGATACGTTTACGCGCGAATGCTTTACGATCATCAGGCCGATCCCTACGAGAACGTCAACGTCGCCGAACTACCCGCGAACGCCGAGCTGGTTCGGCGGTTGAGCGGGATGTTGGCGGCGGGGTGGCGCCAGGCGCTGCCCGGGGCGTGAGGTCGGACCAGGGTACTTTCCGGGGCGGATCGCCCGGGTGGAGAGCCGCTATGTTGAGCCATGTGAAGAGCGCACTGCCGTTGAAGGTTGGCTACCTGCCCACGCACCGTCGGGGCGTGTTCAAGATCGAGGTAGCCAGGAGCGAGAAGGAGAAGATCGAACGGAAGCTCCAGGCGCTCGGCGTCGACTACGTCGGCCTGGACTGGCTGAACGAGCACGGGCTCCTCTACGACCCGGCCGATGCGGAGGCCGTGGTGCAGCGTTTCTCGCAGGAGGGCGTTGCAGCCGTATTCGCCGCGCATTGTGACTTCGGCATGGAGGTGCCCGTCGGCCGCGTCTGCAAGGCGCTCGGCAAGCCCGTGCTCCTGTGGGGACCCCGCGACGAGAGGCCGGAGCCGGACAGGGTCCGGGAGCGGGACACCCAATGCGGCCTGTTCGCCACCAGCAAGCTGCTCAGGCGGCTTGGGCTGCCGTTCACCTACATCGTGAACTGCCGTTTGGAGGACGAGGTCTTCGCGCGCGGAGTGGACAACTTCCTTCGGGCCGTCAACGTGGCCCGGTGCGTGCGCGGCGCAAGGATCGGCCAGATCGACACACGGCCCGCCCCGTTCACCAGCACCATGTGCAACGAGAGCGAGTTGCTCGAACGCTTCGACATTGAAGTCGTCCCGACGGCGTTGAGCGGCATCACGAGCGGGGTGCTCGAACGTGAGGACTCCGCCGAAGTCACGGGCGAGGTCGAGGCCATCCGCACAAAGGTGGACACCGGCGACGTGCAGGAGAAAGGCCTGCGCCGGGTGGCTTCGATGAAGCTGGTGATGCAAGAGTGGATCGTGGCGAACAGGCTGGACGGAGTGGCCATCCAGTGCTGGCCCACTCTGCAGGATCTGCTCGGGATATGCTGTTGCTTTGCGGATGGGGAGCTAACCGACCTGGGCGTTCCCGTCGCGTGTGAGACGGACGTGAACGGGGCCGTGACGGCGGTCGCTCTCCAGGCCGCCGCACGCGGGGACAGCGCCGTCTTCTTCGCGGACCTGACGGTCCGCCATCCCGACGATGACAACGCCGAGCTTCTGTGGCATTGCGGCCCCTTCCCGCTCTCCCTGGCGGACCCCGAATGCTCGCCCCGCATCAGCGGCCATTACATGCAGCCCAAGCGCTTGCCGGCCGTGGGCATGTGGCGGCTTAAGGAGGGAGCCGTGACCATCGGCCGGTTCGACGGCGATCACGGCCGGTACACGTTCCTCTTGGGCCATGCGCAGACGTGCAGCGGGCCCGAAACGCCCGGGAACTACGTCTGGGTCAGAATGGGTAACTGGCCGCTCTGGGAGGAGCGTCTGATCTACGGGCCCTACATCCACCACGTGGCCGGTGCCTACGGGAAGCTGGCGCCGGCTGTCTACGAGGGCCTGAAGTACCTCGGCGTCGAGCCGGATCTGGTCGAGCCGGACGAGGAGCAGGTTCGCGCCTATCTGCGCGGCCAGTGCGACCTGTAGAGGGCGCTGGACGCCGCGCCCAGGCGACGTTAGAATCGAGCCGTGCCCGCCTGTCGTGCGCGACCTTTCTGGGGGGCCACTGCCGATGTCCGTCCGGCGCGAACTCGTTGCAGCGGAATGCCGGCCGTTCGCATACCTGGCGGCCGTCGCGGGAGAGCCGTACCCGGTGCTCCTGGAGAGTTCGCTGCATTCCACCTCCCTGGGCAGGTACTCTATCCTGTGCTGGCGGCCCTTCAAGAAAGTGACCTGCCAGGGGGAGCGCGTGGAGGTCCTGGACCTGCGGGACGGGAGCCTGAGCGTCTTCAAGGGGGACCCCTTCCTCGCGCTCTCGGAGCAGTTCGACCCATACCGTCTGGCCGGCTCTGCGGACCTGGACCTGCCCTTCGTCGGAGGCGCGGTCGGGTACTTCTCTTACGATCTGAGGCACCGCATCGAGAGGCTGCCCCACTGGTGCGATTGCGACGTGCCGGTGCCGGACTTCACGCTTTGCTTCTACGACCGGGCCCTTGTCTTCGATCACCGGCGCGAAGTCACCGAGTGGGTGGGGCTCGACGGGGCCGTGCGGGAAGTCCCCGCCCCCCTCGAGGGGGCCGCCATGATGGACGTTGAGCCGGTCGACCTGAAGCCCAACTTCACGCGCGCGGAGTACCTGGAAGCCGTGCGTCGCGCGAAGGAGTACATCGCGGCGGGCGACATCTTCCAGGTCAACCTTTCCCAACGCTTCTCGGGACGTTGCCCGTCGGACGGCCTGGCCGTCTACTCGCGTCTGCGGCGCGTGAACCCCGCTCCTTTCTCGGCCTACCTGAGGTACCCCGACCTGGAGATCATCTCCTCGTCGCCCGAGCGTTTCCTGCTGATGGAGGGCAACCGGGTGACGACGCGCCCTATCAAGGGAACGCGACCCAGAAGGGAAGGGGACGAGGTCTTCAACCGCAACATGCTCCGGGAACTGCGCCGCTCCGCCAAGGATCACGCTGAGCTGACCATGATCGTGGATCTGGAGCGCAACGACCTGGGGCGCGTCTGCGACTATGGCTCCGTCCGGGTGGCGGAGCACGCCGTCGTCGAGGCATATCCCACGGTCTTCCACCTGGTCTCCACGGTCACGGGCGAGGTCTATCGCAGCGAGCACAACGAGTTCTCCCTGCTCAAGGCGACCTTTCCGGGCGGCTCCATCACCGGCGCGCCGAAGATACGGGCCATGGAGATCATCGAAGAACTGGAGCCCCACGCGCGCGGGGTCTACACGGGCGCCATCGGTTACGTTTCCTTCCATGGCAGAATGGATCTCAACATCGTGATACGCACGATGGTGAGGAAGGACGGGCAGATCCACTTCCACGTCGGAGGGGGCATCGTGGCCGATTCGGACCCGGTCCTCGAGTACGAAGAGACCCTGCACAAGGGCAAGGCGCTTTTCGAAGTCCTGGGGGCGCCCATCTACGACGAGATGATGCGCGAGCAGGCACATGAGCGACAGTGATGAAGGCGGCGGTTCCCAGTGGATCTACCTTAACGGCCGCATGGTCGAGAGGGACGAGGCCCGCGTCTCGCCTTTCGACAGAGGGCTCCTCTATGGCGACGGTTTCTTCGAGACGACGCGGGTCTTCGCCGGCAAGCCGGTGCTGCTCGAGCGCCATCTGGACCGGCTCGCCTCATCCTGTCGCGAGACCGGCTTCGGGGACGCCTTCGGGACGGATGAACTCGGGGCCGGCATCCTGTGGCTGATCGAGGCGAACCGCGTCGAGGACGGCTATCTGCGCATGACGGTCAGCCGCGGGCTCCATGGCGGCAAGCTGGACGAACTGAGAACAGATGCGCCGACGGTGTTCGCGGAGGCGCGTCCCATGCACCTGCCGCCGCCCGGCGGGCCGCCGCCGTTCGTATTGGCCAGGTCGCCTTACCGGCGGAACGAGCATTCGGCGGTGGTCCGGCACAAGAGCCTAAGCTACCAGGGCAACGTCCTGGCCCTGGCGGAGGGCCGGCGGCGGGGCGCGGACGAGGTCTTCTTCCTCAACTCCCGGGGCCACCTGACCGAGTGCGCCATCACCAACCTCTTCTTCGTTGCGGGCGGAGTCGTCTGCACCCCGGATGTCGGATGCGGCCTGCTGCCGGGCATCACGCGGCAGGTCGTCCTGGAGATCTGCGAGGACCGCGGTCTTCCGGCCGAAGTCGGTGTCTATGAAGAGCGGGACCTGAGGGCAGCCGACGAAGTGTTCTGCACGAACTCGCTGCGCGGCGTGGTCGCAGTCGAGAAGATCCTGGACTACCCGGGCCGGCGGCCCGGTGTTCATGACGTGACTGCCCGTCTCCAACGGGCCTACGCCGAGCTGTGCGAGAAGGCGTAGCGCCGGGCTTCGGCCGGCGTTCTCATGCCGCTAGGGCACCGGCGCCAGCGGAAGGGCGTGTGTGCCTCTAAACCGTGTTTGACGCGGCGCAAATCAGACCTATAATGGTGGGCAAAATGGGCACAGAACCTAGGAGTATGGTTTCTGTCCCCAGGCTTGTGAGTCGATCTGACTCCGCTCTTTGAGGAAAGCCATGAACCCTCTGACAACGCTGTTCGGGGCGAAGACCGGGAGTCCTCCGAAGTCAGCGTCGCTCGATCTGGAAAGGCTGGAGGAGCGGCTGCTGCTCAGTTGGACCTTCATGGTCTATGTCGACGGGGACAACAACCTGGAAGACGCGGCCATTGACGACTTCCTGGAGATGTCCGGCATCGGTTCGACCGCCGACGTGAACGTCGTCGTCCAGATGGACCGCATCCCGGGCTACGATACCCGCTACGGGGATTGGACCGGCACGCGCCAGGGCCTTGTCTCCTCAGGTGACGTGCCCGATGCAAGCTGGGGCACCAGCGTCGGAGAAGTCAACATGGGGTCCCCGGACACTCTAACGGCGTTCGCCACCTGGGCCATCGGTGCCTATCCGGCCGACAACTACGCCCTGATCCTGTGGGACCATGGCGGGGGCTGGCGCTCGGCGCGAGGCGGCACGCGTGACTGCTGCTGGGACGATACGAGCGGCTCCGATTACCTGGCCAATAACGAGGTGCGCGGCGCCCTCGAGGCCGTCCCCACCAACATCGACCTGCTCGGGTTCGACGCTTGCCTCATGGGCATGATCGAGACGGCCTACGAGATGCGCAACGAGGCGACCGTCCTCGTGGCATCGGAAGAGACCGAGCCGTGGGACGGCTGGCCCTACGACACCATCCTGGCGGACCTGGTTACACAGCCCACCATGGACGCCGCGAGCCTGGGGGGGCTTATCGCGTACCGCTACTACGAGTCCTACGGGCCCGGGCAATGGGTGACGCAGTCCGCAACGGACCTGAGCGCCGTGGTTGCTCCCGGCGGGCTGGCGGACTCAGTCAGCAACCTCGCGACGGTCATCATGGCCACGGCGAACGCCAGCGACTACACCGCACTCCAGACGCACAGGCTCAACTCTGCCACCTACTGGGACGCGTACCTCGATCCGTTCAACGTCGACCTGGGCGATTTCCTCGCTGGCGTGGCGGGGGACGCGACCATGACGGCGACCATCAGCGCCGCTGCCTCGACGGCCTTGACGGCCTACAACGACGCCATCATCAGCAGCTACGCCGACCCGGGCTGGGGGACCGGCCTGTCCATCTACTTCCAGGACGAGGGCGTGAGCCCCGACTTCGGCTACAACGGCTCGACCATCGATTTCCCGGTTGACACGCAATGGGACGAGTTCCTGGCCTGGTGGGAGAACGGTCCGTCCGCCACGGAAGGCTCGATCAGCGGCAGCAAGTGGGAGGATACGAACGGCGACGGCACCTGGGACGCGGGCGAGGCGGCTCTCGAAGGCTGGACCATCTTCCTGGACCAGAACCAGAACGGTGTCCTGGACGGAGGGGAGACGTCGACGGCCACGGGCTCTTACGGTTTCTACGCTTTCTCGGGGCTTTCGGCGGGGACGTACTACGTGGCCGAGGTGCTGCAAACTGGTTGGGAGCAGACATTCCCGACGGGCGGCACGCATACCGTTGCGCTGTCGGCCGGCGAGAGCATGACGGGCATGGATTTCGGCAACCGGCTGGGCACGGGCACGGCCGAGATACACGGCAGCAAGTGGGAAGACCTGAACGGGGACGGCGGCTGGGGCTTTGCTGAACCGACTCAGGCAGGCTGGACCATCTACCTGGACCAGAACCAGAACGGCCTCCTCGACGGGGGGGAGACTTCGGTTGTCACCGGAGAGGACGGTTCCTATTCCTTCACGGCCCTGCCCGCGGGCACCTACTACGTGGCCGAGGTGCTCCGCAACGGGTGGCAGCAGACGTTCCCGACGGCCGGCACGCACACGGTCTCGCTCTCTGTGGATGAGGTCGTCACGGGTCGGGACTTCGGCAACGTGCGCGTGCCCTTGCCGGGCCTGATCGAACAGGTAAGCGTCAGCTCGGCCGAGGTGTCCGGCAACGGCGATAGTCGCCTTGCGGCGGTGAACTCCGACGGCCGGTTCGTCGCCTTCGAGTCGTATGCTTCCAACCTGGTTGCCGGCGATGTGGGCGGCCGGATGGACGTCTTCGTGCGGGACCGCGAGACCGGCACGACCGAGCTTGTGAGCCTGACCTGGCAGGGCGAGCAGGCAAACGGCAGTAGCGGCGAGCCGGCCATCAGCAGTGACGGCAGGTACGTGGCATTCCACTCCCTCGCCACCAATCTGGTCCAGACCGACGACAACGGCTACCGGGACGTCTTTGTCTACGACCGGCAGACCGGGACCGTCGAGCTCGTCAGCGTATCGGACTATCTGGCGCAGGGCGACCACGTCAGCGGGCGGCCTGCCATCAGTGCCGATGGCCGGTACGTTGTCTTCGAGTCGCAGGCGGAGAACCTTGTGGGTGACGACACGAACTCCGTCAAGGACATATTTGTGCACGACCGGCAAACCGGCACGACGGAGAGGGTAAGCGTCGCGTCAGGCGGGCAGCAGGGGGACGGCATCAGCGCCGTGCCCGACATCAGCGCCGATGGCCGCTACGTGGTCTTCGAATCGCTGGCGGACAACCTGGAGGGCGACACCGCGGGGCTGCCGTACTACCAGGTGTTCATGCATGACAGGCAGGCCGGCACCACGTGGCTCATCAGTGATAATCCGGCAACGGGAGACGCAGCCGATGACCACTGCAACGACGCCGCCATAAGCGCGGACGGCCGCTACGTCACGTTCCACTCGACGTTGGCTTCCACTCTCGTCCCGGGCGTCACGGGCGGCGTATTCGTCTACGACCGCCAGAGCGACACGATTGAGCGGCTGGAGATCGGCGGCAAACCGGACATCAGCGCCGATGGCCGTTTCGTCACTTACCGCGCCTTCGGGAACGTGCTCCTCTATGACCGGCAGAGCAGCGAGAGCTTCCTGCTCGGTAGTGGCGACCTTCCTGTTATAGGCGGAGACGGCGAGATCATCGCCTATGAACGGCTCGTGCAAAGCACCTGGCAGGTCTTCGCGCACGACAGAAGCCCGGGCGCGCAGATACAAGGCAGCAAGTGGCAGGATGACGATGGCAACGGCGTCTGGGATGCGGGCGAGCCGGGCCTTGCGGGCTGGACCATCTTCCTGGACCAGAACCAGAACGGTGTGCTGGACGGAGGCGAGACGTCAACCTTGACGGGATCGGACGGCTCTTACTCTTTCATCGGCCTGGATGCCGGCACATACTACGTCGCCGAGGTGCTCCAGACCGGCTGGACGCAGACGTACCCGGTTCGCGGAAGCTCGACGACAGTCGTCCTGCCCAACGGTACGGCTGGCAGCGACGATGTGGACATGGTCATCATAGACTCGCCGCCGACGCCGCCTCCGGGGCATGCGCGGACGGTCGTCGACGCGATTCCGCGGGCGGTTGTCATGCTTGACGGCGTGCCGACGTCCACCTGGACCTACGGGTGTTCGGCTACCTCTGCGGGCATGATCTTCGGCTACTACGACCGGCATGGTTACCCCAACATGTATGTTGGTCCTACGAACGGCGGAGTCGCGCCCCTCACGGACCTCGGACAGGGCAATGACCCGGCCAACCCGATCGCGGGCGCCACCTCGATAATTGCCACTCAGAACGGCTTCGACGGCAGTGTGACGAACGGCCACGTGGATGACTACTGGATAGCGGTTGGCGCGCCGGGCCCCGATCCCTGGGAAGGGAGCTGGACGGAGCACACCTGGGCCGACTGCACGGCCGACTTCATGGGCACCAATCAGTGGAAGTGGGACTTCCAGCCGGTCGTGGGCGTTGACGGCATCATCGACTCGAACATCGACGGTGCGACGACGCTATGGTTGTCGTTCGGCCCGGACCAGCTCGTGGACTACGTGCCGGATGCTTCTGGTGGCCTCCCGCAAACCGGGCTCAGTCATGGTCTCAGACTCTTCGCGGAGTCGCGCGGCTACGAGGTGGAGGAGAACTACTCGCAAAGGATCGATGCCCTGATCCCGGGCGGGTTCAGCTTCGACGACTACATGGCGGAGATCGACGGCGGCTACCCGGTGATGATCTACGTCGAGGGCCACAGCATGGTTGGCGTTGGCTACGACGACGCCACGCAGACTGTCTACCTGCACGACACATGGGACAACGACGTGCACTCGATGACTTGGGGCGGCGACTACGCCGGCATGGCCCACGTGGCCATGACCGTCATCCACCTTGAGCCCGGTCAGCCGGGGCCGGGCCATCATGTGGTTGACCTGGCAGAAGACGAGATCGTCACGGACATCAACTTCGGCAACCAGTCGACCGCTCCCGTCAACGACCCGCCCGTACTCACCACGGTCGACATCCTGACCGGCGCCAGCGAGGACACGCCGTTCGACATCACTTACCTGATGATGGCCAACGCCGGCGACGAGTCCGATCCGGACGGCGACACCGTCAGCTTCCGCGTCGAGTCGATCACGAACGGAACGCTCACCGAGGGCGGCGTGGCCGTCACCCCCGGGACGTCGCTGCTCGATCCTGGCGAGACCTGGGTCTGGCAGGGACCCACGGACGCCAACGGTCTGCTCGCCGCGTTCAGGACCAGGGCATGGGACGGTCAGGCGGCCTCGGCGTCCGACGTCCAGGTCAGCGTCCAGGTCGCGCCCGTCAACGACGCGCCGACGCTGACCGCCGTTGCCACGCTCACGGGCGCGCTCACAGAGCAGGACTTCACGATCACTTACGGTACCCTGGCGGCGGCGGCGAATGAGTACGACGTCGAGGGCAACGTGCTGAGCTTCCGCGTCCAGTCCGTCACGAGCGGCACGCTGACCGAGGGCGGCTCGCCCGTAGTCCCCGGCGCAACGTTGCTGAGCCCGGGCGAGAATCTGGTGTGGAACCCTGGCGCTGGCGTCATCGGGGACGTTGATGCGTTCACGGTCGTCGCCTGGGACGGCCTGCTGCCTTCGTCTCCTGACGTGCAGGTGAGGGTCTCGGTGAATAACGCGCCGACCCTGACGACGATCGACACGCTGACCGGCGCGCAGGAGGACACGCAGTTCCAGATCACCTATGTGATGCTGGCTGCCGCGGCCGACGAGGACGACCTGGACGGCGACACCGTGAGCTTCCGGCTCGAGGCGGTCACCGGCGGCATTCTGACGGAGGGTGGTCTGCCCGTGGTGGCGGGCGCGGGACTCCTTGAGCCTGGAGAGGCGTGGGACTGGGCCCCGCCGCTGGATGCCAATGGGACGCTGGCGGCCTTCACGGTGAGGGCCTGGGATAGCGAGGCGGCCTCGGCAACGCCCGTGCAGGTGCGCGTGGAAGTCGATCCGGTCAATGACGCCCCCCAGATCGTTGCGCTGGCTGACGCGCCGGATCCTGTGACGCGCCCGGCCGCCCTGACGCTGACGGCGCTCGGCGTCGACGACGTGGACGGGACAGTCGCGGCGGTCGAGTTCTACCGCGATGGGAACGGCAACGGCACATTTGACGACGGTGTTGACGTCGTTCTCGGTCAGGGAGTCCAGGATGGAGCTGACTGGGCCTGGAGCGACTCGACTGCCGGCTGGCCGTTGGGCACGTTCACCTATTTCGCTCGCGCGCAGGACGGTCCGGGAGCGTGGAGTGAGGCGGTGTCCACCGGCGGAACGGTGCAGAACTCGGTGCCCGTAGTAGGGCTGCTCGCGGACGAGCCCGATCCCGTCTACCGCCCGGACGACCTGACTCTGACGGCGACTGGCGTCGGCGACGTGGATGGTGCCGTCGCGCGGGCGGAGTTCTATCGCGACGCGAACGGCAACGGCGTGCTCGACCCGACCGTCGACGTGCTGCTCGGTATTGACCTGAACGAGGCCGACGGGTGGACCTGGAGCGGCTCCACCGCCGGGTGGGCGCCCGGAGCTCACACGTACTTCGTCCGCGTGCGGGACGACGACGGGGCGTGGAGCGGGGCCGCTAGTGCGACGGGCACGATTCCGAACCTTCTGCCCGGGGTGGGTTCCTTGAGCGATAGCCCCGATCCCATTGTGCGACCTGGAACGCTCATGCTGACGGCGGCGGATGTCCAGGATCCCGACGGATCGGTCGTGCGCGTGGCCTTCTACCGGGACGCCAACGGCAACGGCACGCTGGAGCCCGGCACGGACGTGCTGCTCGGCGAGGACACCATCGCTGCCAACGGCTGGTCATGGTCCGGTCTAACGACCGGCTGGCCCGCGGGAACGCAGACGTACTTCGCCCGCCCGCAGGACAATGACGGCGGCTGGGGCGACGCAGCGCTGACCACGGGGACCATCCAGAATGCACCTCCTGTGGTCGGTTCGGTCGCGGACAGCCCGGATCCCGTCACGCGGCCGGACGCGCTGACACTAAGGGCCGAAGGCGCCGGTGACGTTGACGGCTTCATCACACTGGCCGAGTTCTACCGGGACGCCAACGGGAACGCCACCTTCGAGCCGGACCTGGACCTGCCGCTGGGCTCGGATGGCAGCGCCGTGGGCGGCTGGAGCTGGAGCGGATCAACGCTGGGCTGGCCGGTGGGCGATCACACTTACTTCGTGCGCGTGCGCGACAACGATGGGACCTGGAGCGGTGCGGTGGCCGCGGCGGGTACGGTGCGCAACGCGGTGCCGACGGTCGCCTCGATGTCTGACACGCCGGATCCGGTCACAAGGCCCGCTGCCGCGACTCTGAGTGCCGCGGGCGTTGCTGATCGCGATGGCCAGATCGTTCGAGTCGAGTTCTACCTCGACACGAACCGTAACGGCGCGCTGGAGATCGGCTCGGATGCTTTGCTCGGTGAGGACACGCAGGGCGCCGACGGCTGGAGATGGAGCGGCGGCGTGGCTTTGTGGCCTCTGGGTTCCTACGGCGCCTTTGCGCGGGCGCAGGATGACGACGGAGCCTGGAGCGCGGTGGTGTCCACGGCCGTGACGGTGCAGAATGCGCTGCCCGCCGTTGGTTCCCTCGCGCAGACTCCCGGCGAGGTGGCGAGGCCGGACCTCCTGACCTTGACGGCGAGCGACGTGGTCGATCCGGACGGGACGGTCCAGCGGGTGGAGTTCTACCGCGACGCCAACGGGAACGGCGTGCTCGATCCGGCGTCCGACCTGCTGTTGGGCATCGATGCGAACGGTGCCAACGGCTGGGGCTGGAACGCGGTGACCACCGCCTGGCCGCTCGGGGAGCACGTGTACTTCGCCCGCGCGCATGACAGCGACGCGGCATGGGGCGGCGCGGCGGCGGCCATCGGCGTGGTCAGCAATGCGCCGCCGGTCATCGTCGCACTCGCGGACGGCCCGGACCCCGTGACGCGCTCCGAAGTGCTGACACTGGATGCACAGGGCGTCAACGACCCTGACGGTTCCATCAGTATGGTCGAGTTCTACCGCGATGCCGATGGCGACGGCGAACTGGACCCCGGGACGGACACACTGCTGAGCATCGACACCGACGGCGGAGACGGTTGGTCCTGGAGCGGCTCGACGCAGGGCTGGCTTGTGGGAACGGACACTTACCTGGCGCGGGCTCGGGACGATGACGCCGAATGGAGCGCCGTGTTCGCGACCACGGGCTCGGTCCAGAACGCGCCGCCCGTGGTGGCGTCGTTGGCTCCCGCCCCGGACCCGGTGGGAGTGGGGCAGATACTGACTCTCACGGCCGAAGGCGTGGCGGATGCGGACGGTGCGGTGACCCGGGTCGAGTTCTACCTGGACAATGACGGCGTGCCCGGCCTAAACGCGGCAACCGACGAGTTGGCGGGCGTCGGCGTGGACACAGGAGGCGGCGTCTGGGAACTTGGGCTGGACACGCGCGGTTGGGCTCTTGGGACCAACGCATACGTGGCCAGGGCGCAGGACGACGACGGAGACTGGAGCGGCGTAGCGGGGACTGAAGTGCGAGTCGGCTACACTCTCGTCGAGTCTCAAGTCGTCGACAGGGCGACCATCTCCTTCTATGACGTTGACGCCTCAAACGGCGTCATCAGTCCGGAGGTCATCGAGTGGTCTCCGCTGCACTACGGGCTGTCCAGCTCCACGGCCGTCTTCGTGAACCTGGGCTTCTTCGGTGACGGAGTGATTGACTCGATCCTTTTGCTCGGGAACGGCAACGTGACGGCCGACCTGGGCATCGTAGTTGAGGACAACCTGGCTCTGGGCACGGTGGTCGACGTTCGCACGGCACCTCAGCCCCTTCAGTTCCTCGTGAGCGAGGGGGCCGTGAACTACGTGAGTCTCTTGAGCGGCGTCGCGGGCGGCTCCCTGAACGGCTTCATCACGGAAGCTGGCTGGAGCCTGGCTGCGGACATTGACGGCGACGGAGACACCGGGGACAGGACGGGCCTGTACAGCGGAGGAAGACTCGGCGTGGTGATCGCGCGGGGCAGCGTGGCTGGAGACATCGTGGCCGGCGGCAACCTGGATTACCTCCAGGTGAACGGCGGCGACCTGAACGGCGACGTCGTTCTGACCGCGAGCGACCTGGGCACGATCGTGACCATCGGCGGAGACATGGCCGGCAACGTCATGGCGCCGGTCGGCTCAATTGGATCGCTTATCGCCGTGAACGGAAACATCGATCTGAGCAGCGGACGGCAGATACGCGCCCGCTCGAGCATCAGCGCAGTTCACGCCGTCGGCGGCAGCATTCTGGGCGGCGGAGGCGGCGGAATCACCGTCGATGATGGTCACCTGTGGAGCCTCTATACCTCCGGTGACCTGACGGCCGACGTGACCGCGCACGGGAATCTGGGTGTCGTCAGCGTCGGCGGCAGCGTCCGCAACGCCAGCATCTGGGCAGACGGCTCGCTCAACACACTGTATGCCCTTGGCGACTTCCACAACACAAACGTCCGCGCCACTCGGCTCGGCGTGGTCTACGTCGGTGGAGAGATAACCGAGGAAGACAGCGACGGCGAAGACGAGATCCGGGCCCTGGAAGCGCGATTCTTCGTTCTGGACTCGCAGAAGTCCGCCTGGATAACGCCCGGTTCCCCTGTGGAGTTCGGCGGCGTCACGGCCTGGGTCGGCTGACGGGGAGCGCGGAGTCAAACGGCGCACGCCGGCGGCCGGATTAGCAGATGAACTCCGGCGGGCGCAGGCTTCGACGCGAAGGCCGCGTGGAAGCACGCCTCCGCATAGGCCAATGCTTTGGGACGGCGACGATCTCCCGAGAAGTCGACACAGAGTCCGGCCCCGGGAAGGAAGCGCGGACCATGTCGGGGCAGCAAGACCCGGTGATCGGCGTCGATCTGGGGGCGACGAACACCAAGGTGGGGCTCGTCCAGGTGGACGGGGGCGTAGTCTGCCGTTGCGCCTTGCCCACAGAACCCCGGCAGGGCCCCGATGCCACTGCGGAGCGCATATGCCGGGCGGCGCTGGACCTCATCCGCCAGGTCGGGCTCCGAGTGGCGGACATTCGGGGCGTCGGCATCGGCAGCCCGGGCGCGGTGGATGCCGAGACCGGCGTCGTCGCCTTCTGGCCGAACGTGCCGAGCTGGCGGGCCGTCCCGTTGCGCCGCCTATTCGAGCGGCGGCTGGGCCTGCCGTGCGTCGTCGAGAACGACGGCAACGCGGCCGCTCTGGCTGAGCACTGGATCGGCGTGGGGCGCGGCCTTTCCTCGTTGGTCCTGCTGACCCTTGGCACGGGCATCGGGGGCGGCATCGTGCTGGACGGACGGCTCTGGCGCGGTGCATCCGGGGCAGCCGGCGAGCTCGGTCACATGTGCATCGACTCCTCAGGGCCGGCTTGTGTCTGTGGTGGCCGGGGTTGCCTTCAGGCGTACGCCGGCGCGCCCGCGATCGTTTCGCGCATGTGCCAGGCCCTGGCAGCAGGCGTGCCCACCATGCTTGCCGGTCATGAAGGGGAACTGACCGCCGAACTCGTCCATCAAGCCGCCCTGGCGGACGATCAGGCTGCGCGCCGGAACATATGCGAGACCGGCCGTTACCTCGGCGTGGCCGCTTCCAACCTCATGCACGTGCTGAATCCCCAGGCCGTCGTGTTCAGCGGCGGCGTCGCCGCCGCCGGCAGCATGCTTCTGAATCCCGTCAAGGAGGAGGTGGCACGGCGCACGCTGGAGGCCAGCCGGCGTGGGGTGAAGCTGGCCATCTCCGCCGTGCCCGACGATGCCGGCATCATCGGCGCCGCACGGCGCTTCATGCTCGCCTGAGCGCCTTGTCAAGGCTCACGGAGAACCGTGCTGCCGGTTGCCACTTAAACGGCCCCTTCCCATAGCTCAGCCGGGCTCGACGCGTCAGGCCGAAGCCTGAGCGAGGCCCTGCTCGAGCAACTCCACGTCCTCCCGGAGCATGTCCGGCTTGTAGCGGGTGTAGATGCCGATGCAGACCGCGTCAGTCGGACGCAGCTTGCGGGCAACGTACGCCAGCGCCTCGACGGGATCGCTGCGCCCGGCTGCCAGGACTTTGTAATGGATCACGGGCCTGGCGAAGGTCTGGATCAGGTCGGTCATGGTGTCGCGGGTGGCTGCTATGTACTCCTTATCAGCGCCCGGCTGGCGTTCGCCGGGCGCCGTCCGGCGGCCGCGGTAGTAGGAGCACATGTAATAGTCGAGGTCCAGGTTCTCTTCGGCCCAGCGGAAGGTGTCGGGGTCATGTCCGGCCAGGCCCATCGTGAGGCCAAGCTGGCGCCCGTGTTCCACGATGGGGATGAGCTCCTCGATGCGTCCGCTGGCCAGCAGGCGATCCGCAAAGCCGCCGTGAATGTGACAGGCGGGGCCGCCGGCCTCGGCGACCCGGTCCAGGGAGCGCTCATGCGAGTCGAGTTCGGGGCAGGTCTGGCCGAACCATTGGATGGTTCCTCCCTCGTCCCAGTACTCCATCAGAACCCTCAGAATGTGGGCGTCGGCCCGGGCCACGGCGGTGTTGACGCCCAGCGACTCCGCCTGGCGGTATGTTTCCTTGATGCGCTCGCAGGTGTAGTAATGCGGCAGCTCGCGGTCCGCTTCGCGCCCACGGCCGCTGGATGAGCCGCTGAACGGGTTGCCGCCGATGATGAACCTGCTGACGTCACTGTTGCCAATCCTTACGGTTTCCACGATGTTCGCCTCTTTGCATGTTCCTGCAGGCCGTCGAGAGCCGCCCGGGCGCCTCAAGCGCCGAGGTCCGCCAGCACGGACCTGATGTAGGCCAAGTCCTGTTGGGCGAACCACTCGCGGTCGCCGGACCTGGGGGCCTCGACACAGATCGGCCCGTCGTAGCCGATCTCCATCAGAAGCCGGACAAACTGCCGGTTGTTGATCTGGCCTTCGGCGAGCGCCGTGGCGATGCGACCTTCGCCGCCGCGCAGGGCGACGGAGTTCTTCAGGTGCACGTAGTAGAGCTTGTCGCCAAACGCCCTGACCGCC
>Ga0114922_10000729_pt1 | contig 31693 bp, 19 predicted proteins | sample AartaG_FD_100975 | JGI IMG/M metagenome (GOLD analysis project Ga0114922, IMG submission 100975) | Deep subsurface microbial communities from Aarhus Bay to uncover new lineages of life (NeLLi) - Aarhus_00045 metaG | ecosystem: Environmental > Aquatic > Marine > Oceanic > Sediment | place... | reverse complement strand
TACGAGCTGCCCAACGAGACGGCTTACTGTGAGACGTGTGCCGCTATCGGCAACGTTATGTGGAACCACCGGATGTTCCTGTCCGGCGGCGAAGCAAAGTACATCGACGTATTAGAGCGGACCCTCTATAACGCTTTGATTTCGGGCGTGTCCCTAAGTGGCGACAGTTTCTTTTATCCCAATCCTCTTGAGTCGCACGGCCAGCACAAGCGAAGTCCGTGGTTCGGCTGTGCGTGCTGTCCCGGCAACATTACCCGATTTATGGCCTCGGTCCCCGGCTACATTTATGCCCGGCAGGGAGATACGCTGTACGTCAACCTGTTCGTTGACAGCTCGGCGACAATCAAGATGGGCAAGAACACCGTGCGGATAAAACAACAGACGCGGTATCCCTGGGACGGGAAGGTCAAGCTTACAGTTGAACCGGAGCGTTCTGCGGAATTTACAATTTCCATTCGTATGCCCGGCTGGGCGCGGAATGAGGCGGTACCAAGCGACCTGTATCAGTATTTGAGCCGCAGCGACGAGGACCCGGTTTTCAGGGTCAGTGGCGGCTCGGCCAAGGTGGGTACGCATAAGGGCTATACCTCGCTGACGTGGAGATGGAAGAAAGGTGACGTTATCGACCTAATTCTGCCTATGCCTGTGCGGCGTGTGCTGTCTCATGAGAAAGTTGCGGACAACACGGGCAAGGTCGCGCTGCAGCGAGGGCCTATCGTTTACTGTGCCGAATGGCCGGACAACGATAGGCACGTTCTCAATCTCGTCCTGGCTGATGACAGGAAGCTCACAACCGAACATCGCAAAGATACGCTTAACGGCGTAACGGTGATTCGCGGTAAGACAGTCGGATTGAGCTTCGGCGAGGACGGCAAATCGGTCTCAAAGAAAGAGCAGGATTTTGTGGCGATACCGTATTATGCGTGGGCGCACCGTGGGCCCGGCGAGATGGCGGTGTGGCTGGCACGTGATGAGTCGGCTGCTCAGCCCCTGACGCCGCAGGGAATGATACGCAATCCCTCATTCGAGAAAGCAGTCAAGAATAAGCCCGTTGGGTGGGAGACACGCACGTACAGCGGAAAAGGCGAATTCAAGTATGTTGAAAGTGGGCGGACAGGCAAGCGAGCTGTTTGCCTGTCGTCGGAAAGCGGGGCCGACATCGGGTGGCTGGCGTCGGTGGCGGTCAAACCGCGGTCGCAATACAAGTTAACCGGCTGGATTAAAACGGAAAAGGTAGAGGCCGGGTCCGGCAAAGGGGCGCTATTTAATCTTCACAATATTCAGCCATCGCAGACAAAGGCCGTTACCGGAACGAAGGACTGGACGAAAGTCGAGCTTGTGTTTGATACGGGTGAGCGAGCCGCCGTGGAAATCAACTGCCTGTTTGGCGGCTGGGGATTGTCCACAGGGAAGGCATTTTATGATGACCTGCGTCTGGAACTGCTTCATACAAAAACTATGAAGTCGGCGGTGACAATCGATGCCGGCCAGAGGGGTGAGCCGATTTCCAAATATATCTACGGGCAGTTCATCGAACATCTCGGGCGGTGCATTTACGGCGGTATCTGGGCTGAGATGCTCGAAGACCGAAAGTTCTATTTCCCCATAACGGCAAATTACGACCCCTATCGCGCTGCCGGCGGGGTCTCCAAGGACAATCCGTTCGCGATAGTAAAGGCTTCTCCGTGGCAAATCATCGGGCCGGCGGACTCGGTGACAATGGTCAAAGAAGATTCGTTCGTGGGCGAGCACACGCCGGAGGTCAAAGTGGCCTGGCCAGGAAACCCGGGCGGTATCAGACAGAAAGCATTAGGCTTAATTAAAGGAAAAGCGTACACAGGACACATCGTTCTGGCCGGCAGCGGCTCTCCGAAAGTTCAGGTCTCTTTGGTGTGGGGTACGGGTAAAAATGGCCGACAAAGTATTTCGCTTGACGCCCCCACCGCCAAGTACACAAAGATACCCTTGAGGTTTACATCGGGGGCCAACACTAACGACGGGCAACTCGAAATCATCGCCCGCGGCGGCGGGACTTTCCGCGTGGGGACGGTCTCGCTGATGCCTTCGGACAATATCGAGGGTATGCGGGCTGATACACTGAAGCTGCTCAAAGAGCTCAATTCCCCGGTTTACCGCTGGCCCGGCGGCAACTTCGTCAGCGGCTACGACTGGAGGGACGGCATCGGGGACAGGGACAAACGTCCGCCGCGCAAAAATCCCGCTTGGACCGGCGTAGAGCATAACGACTTCGGCACCGACGAATTCATCACGTTCTGCCGCGAGGTCGGCACTGAGCCGATGATAGCTGTGAACTCCGGCCTCGGCGACGACCGCTCGGCAGCAGAGGAGGTAGAATACGCTAACGGCTCAGCCGATACACTAATGGGCAAGTGGCGCGCCGCCAACGGTCATCGGCAACCTTACAATGTCAAGTGGTGGTGCGTCGGAAACGAAATGTACGGCAGATGGCAATTGGGCCACATGTCACTGAGTCAATACGTCCGTAAGCACAACCTCTTCGCTAAGGTGATGCGTAAGGTGGACCCGTCCATTAAACTCATTGCCGTCGGCGCCGTCGGCTCCTGGTCGGAGAGCATGATGAAGAACTGCGCCGAACATACGGACCTTATCAGTGAGCACTTCTATAAAGGGGCAAAGAAATCCGTAATGGAACACGTGCGTCAGGCCCCCGACGCGGTCCGGCACATAGTCACGGCCCATCGCGATTACCGCAAAAAATTTGAATCGCTCAAAGGCAAAGACATCCGCATTGCTATCGACGAATGGAACTACTGGTATGGAAAACACATCTTCGGCGAGCTCGGCACCCGTTATTTCCTCAGAGACGCCCTGGGTATCGCGGCAGGCCTTCACGAAATGATTCGCAACAGCGACATCGTCTTTATGGCCAACTACGCCCAGACCGTCAATGTGATTGGCGCTATCAAAACGACCAAGACCGCCGCCGCCTTTGAGACGACGGGCCTTGCCTTGAAACTTTACCGCCAGCACTTCGGGACTATCCCGGTAGAAATTACAGGTGATGCTTATCCGCTTGATGTAACAGCGGCGTGGACGAGCAACCGAAAGGCCCTGACTGTCGCCATCGTCAATCCAACGGAGGACGAATTGGAACTGCCGATGGTGTTAAAAGGAGCCAAACTGACCGGCAAGGCACGGCTCTGGCAGATTGCGCACTCCGACCCTATGGCTTACAACGAGCCGGGCAAACCACCTGAGGTTACGATTAAAGAAAAGAAGGTTTCTAAATCTGGCAAAAAGCTGAGTGTTCCGCCGTTGAGTATTAGTCTTTACGAACTCGCGACTATGAACTAATATCCGGCTTAATCTGCGTAATCCGTGGTTTCTATTTCATAAGGGGACATCTGAATATGGAGTGCAAAAAAGAGCAGAATCTGAAAAATTGCAACTGCACATATCCTGGCTGTGACAAAAAGGGGGTATGCTGTGATTGTATAAGATATCACTTGTCGATTAAGGAACTGCCCGGCTGCTGCTTCCCCGACGACATCGAGAAAACTTTCGACCGAAGCTTCACGGCCTTCGCCACAGCCTGGGGACTGTAAAACTTTTTTTTCATAAACGCTATATTGCGTACACCGCACCGTAGCAGATAGCTACTGATTAGTTGTTCAGGTCGAAACGAGCGGCTGCCAAGGAGTGTTTAATCCTCGGCTTGATGTACAGTCACGCTGCCTTGTTTGGTTTCGTTGAGTCTGGGGAGGGTTACCTGAATCTTATATTTCTTCGCATCGCCGGGAAGCTCTATAGGCTTAATCACGGCCTTGTATTTCTTTAGCTCCTGCCGTTGTTGCTTCTCCTGCTCGCTTTGCGCCTGGCCTGTAAAATGCCATTGAACACTCAAAAACGGCTCTTTTATCCTCGGGAAGTTACGCAGGACACATTTGCCCATCTCATCGGTTTTGGCGGCAAAGAGAGCAATCCATTGTGCCCCCATATCTACATGTTTAAGTCTGACCTCAAGACCTTTGATGGGTTGTCCGTCGGTGTTTTTGACCTCGAACTCGATCAGACGGTCGGGCATATCCAAAACAAACTCCACATAGTATTCTTTCTTATCTTCGGCGTACTGCAAAGGCTGAATTTTGTCCAGGTAATAAACAAACTCTTTGCCTTCACTTGCTTCATCCCTATCCCAATCGCCAGGTTTCACAGAACCATTTATTCTAATCTTCAAATTTGGAGATGCGGGACAATGGCGCAGCTCGAATCTTCCCCGGCTGTCGGTCTTAGTCGGCGTGGTGTAATCCTTGGAGATAGAGTGGCCAACATGGTAGCCTGCCAGCGGGTCGCCGGAATTGTTGGTTACTTTTCCTCTAACTGTAACGTCGGCCTTTAGTAACTGGAAATTGACATCTTCCATCAGCAGCGACTGGGCGACTTTTATTTGCTTACCGCTTTGAGCATATCCGGCTGCCTTAGCTTGAAGCTTAAGGGGAAATCCCTTCCAAAAGCTCGGCAGATTACTCAATAGATACCTGCCGTGGCTATCGGTGACGGCCTTGGGACAGTGTTGGTTGTCCGGACCGCCCATTCCTACGGGGCCGGTCATTATCGGGGTGCCGTCAGCATATCTTAGCCAGACACGATCAGCGTAAATGCGTGCGCCTGCGATTGGTTTCTGTGCCTCATCTGTCACTGTACCCGCTATCTGAAACGCCGGTTCCATTCGGACAACAATCCCCTTTGCACCGGTGCATTTCCATATTCCGCCAGCCTTCTCGTCAATACTCAATTGGAGGTCGGGGCAAGTCGGGAATGCCTCTTCCAGCACCTTTTTATCCTGCGGGTCTGTTAGTACGATCCATGCGACTTTGTCGGGCCAATCCGGGCGGAAAGCGCGGACAAATATCGGAAACTGCAATTTCCGATGACTTGGCGGGCTTTTGATTTCAAATTTGCCGCTTTCATCGGTTGTGCCATACAGATTCGCAAAGCCGGCCGTGATGTAAATCTCGGCGCCACTGACCGGTTTGAGTGCCTTGTCCAAGACAGCTCCGCTAAAGACGGCCCTGAGCTTTCTCGGCAGTATTTGGTATCCTTCGGGGACATCCAGTAAGAACATCTCATCGGGAATCTGTTCATAGTCAAAGAAATACTCGATTATCACCCCGGCATTGTCCTCATCGCTGAGTACGGCAATATATCGCTGCACAAGCATAGTAGTTGAATCGATCCAAATCTTACAGCTATCAGCTTCGTAATTAATGCCTTCGTTCGGTGAAAAATGCATTTCATAAACGAGCGTCTCTTCGGTACATTCGGAGGGTAATATCTTAAGTAACGGTTTTTCTATTTTTGCTTTCTTAGCCCAATCCAATCCGAAGTCCCGCCCGCGCATCAAAGCCGCGAAAGCAAATGCCGCATCCACCCGAGGGTAATAGTCCAGCGTCGAATCTTCAAACTGCGCTGTCTTCTGTCCCTTAATGATGATCAGCCTTTCTTTGCCGTTGTCGATAATCAATATGTAGGAGTCTTCCATCCGTATAAAATTCGGTCTTTTTACCCAATACTCTTCCCGTGTCGTTTTTTTGCCGTTCAGGCCAGTTGCCTGCCCAACAATATGGACATTCTCAACCTCATTAAATGCCCGGACTATTTTGGCCCAGGCAGTTGCGCCGGAAAAAGTTTTGATGCCAATCAAAACGACAATAATTATCGCCGCCGCAGCAGCCAGTTTTGTTATTCTGCTTTTGATAATTTTTCTCCATATATTCGGCCCAGTTAGGGCTGATTTCTGTCTTTCGTGAGCATCTACCGCCTGCAAAAAGCTGCCAAGAGCCCTATCGTATGCCTCGGGACTGGCTTTATAGCGGCCCTTCTTAATTAATCTTTCGATTTTTTCCGCAGGTTTCATTCTTGAACCTCACTGTTTAAAATCAACTTCAATCCATCTAATCCGGCTCGATATCGACTATGGGCCGTTTTAATTGACACTTTCTGCAGCTTGGCTATTGTCTTGAATTTCATCCGGCCATGCAGATAAAGGACAATCGCCTCTCTCTGCTCGTATGGAATCCGACTCATAGCACAACCTAATTTTTGTAGCTCTTCACTCTGTATAACCAAGCGAACGGGCCCATCATCACTCGATATCACTTGTTCGGCGTCGTTAACCGCAACGGTTTGCCGCTGCCTTTTCCGCAGATAGTCTCGTGCCCTATTGGCAACAGAAGTTTTCAAATAACCCGCCAGACTGCTCCTTAGCTCAAGCCTGTCCACGACTTTCAGGAGCGAAACAAAAACATCCTGCACAACATCTTCAGCAGCGGCCTTGTCATCCAAGAGGTTAGCTGCTAATGTTCGCAAATCACTCTCGTACTTTTCATAAATGCGTCGGAAAGCAGCTCGGCTGCCATTCCTGCACCTGAATATGAGCAGTCTGTCTTCAATCATATATTCTTCGTTTATCTGATATCAGAACAATCGATTGTCTATTAGTAGGACAAGCCAGTAGTATATTTTTTACCCGAAAATTTACTTTTTTGCCAAAATTAAATGCAGCGAGATGAAAAACATGTTATCCCCCCAAAAAGCTGATAAAAAAGGCGAGCGAAACCAGGCGGGCTGCTGCTTCCCGCCGGAGGCAGAGAAAACGTACGACCGCAGCTTTGCCGCGTTTGCAAAAGCCTGGGATTTATAAATGTCCGAACCCCACGTAGAACGTGGGATTAAATAAAAGCAAAAAGGCCGAGTCAAATGAGCCCGACCTTTGCGATAAGCATTATATTCACTTGGCAAATTTACTTCGGCAGATTCACTGGGTCAAAAATCCCTTCAGGAAATTCCGGATCTGTATCAAGAAAGATCACAGCGTTGTTGCCCCCGATTCTTTTTGCATACCATTGTCCGGTATCTGTTTGTCCAAATTCAGTAACTTCTCGAATCCGCGTCCTTTCAGCGGAAACCCTGTCGGGAGCAACTCCCTCAAGCCATGATTTGTCCCTTTGCCAGGGTGCATTTCGTAAGTAATGCTCTTCAAACCTCTGACATATATAATCGCGTTGGGGATTGAGGTACCACAGCCTTTTGCAAGGTAGTGTCGCCGAGTCTTTGTGTACTTGCCCCTGCCAGAGACGTTGCAGACAAATCAACTTGTTTTGTTTTGAGTACTCGTCCTCGAGAACTGTAATCGGCGGCTCTCCAGGGACTCCGAAGCTCAGGTTGGATAGCGGCCAACTCCAACTGCCAAGTCCAGAAAGCAGATAATTCCTTTCGGGGTCATGCACTGGAGGCTTAGAACTCCACCTTTTTGTTTTTAAATCGCGTGTGACCGTATAACGGTACTCGTTGTCATAGAGCTTTATCAACCTGCAGCCGCTGTACTCGCTCCGGGTCCACCACTTAATCTGTGAATCAAAAGTATTTCCCATCTGAGCAGAGTATTTTGGCCAGTTATCAAGGTACTCCAGCCAATCAAAAACCTGGTATTTCTCGGATCTCTGAAGCCTTCCATCGGTATAAACTCGCGTGACTTCATCAATTACAACTGCGCCGATTCGCTCGATATTAGTGTAGTGCGCTTGTACCACAATATATCGCGACGGAGCATTCCGGCGGTACGCCTTGTAAGTGTTGAATATCTCTTCGGCCTCCGGCTTCGTGCGGTCATCAATGACAGCAGCCGACCTTGGTGCCCCAAGTTCATAGATATCTGCCGGCCCGTCATCAGGATAATCAAAAGTCATTTCACCGTGTACCATTACATTGCCATCAGAATCATACCCTCTAAGCTTCAAAGTCATAATCAAGTGGGTGTCGCTGTCTGCCACAAAGAGCCACTCCTCAATACCTACTTTTCTCGGAACTCTAACTTTATGTATTTCAACATTCCTACCGTTATATTCGTCGCTCCTACGCGTTACTTGAACTCCTTCGTTATATTCACTCAGTACCTCTACAGTTTTTTCCATCAGTTCCCAAGGCGAACCGGCTCCCCCAGCGAACTTTCTCTCCCCAAGGCTGAAAATAGTTATTTGCTCTGTACATGGGTCGTATGCATACGCCACTTGCTTGTTATGATCGAAGAGAGTTAGTTTACCATCCTCGTTTATAGCTTCAATCCTTGACGCAAACGAGTACCAAAGCTGGCCTTGCTCTTTGTGGAATTCTCGCTGCATCTTGAGAAAAGCATGTGCCCAAGGCATTTTTTTCATAGCTTCTATCATTTTTGCAAAGGCTGGCGTCGCCACATAAACTGGGCCAGCGAATTGATGGATGCCGACAAGCATCGCGATTATTATCACCGCTGCGGAGGCGAGTTTTGCAATTGGATTTTTCATAACGGTACTCCATATATCCGGCTGCGGGACAGCCGATTGTTTTTTTTCGGATTCGGCCAGCGCTTTGGAGATGTCATCGTGCACTCTTTTGTCCAGCTCGGCACTGGCTTTTAGTTGTAATTTTTTGATCAATTTATCCATGTCATCTGCCGGTCTCATTTTTTCACCTCACCATTCAACAATGACCGCAGTTTGTCTACCGCATACCGGTACCGGCCCTGTGCCGTATTGATTGAAACGCCCTGCTGCCCGGCAATTGCCTTAAATTTCATCCCGCTGTACACGTGCAGGATCAACACCTCTCGCTGCTGATATGGAAGCTGTGCAAGAGCCCAGCTCAACTGACGTAATTCTTCGCCGAATATCACGCTGAATTCCGGCCTGTTTGAATCTGACACAATCGGCGCTGCTTCATCCAGCCCGATGCTACCGTGTCTTTGTCCTGCTTTATTTGTGTTACGTGCATTGTTAGCAACACAGGTCGCCAAATATCCTTTCAGACTCCCGGTGAGTCGAAACTTTTCGGCGGATTTAATAAAGGACACAAAAACATCGTGGACAGCATCTTCGGCGGAACTCACATCAACTAAAAGGGCGGCCGCCAGCGTCACCAAATCGTCTTTGTACTTTTCATAGATGCTGCGCAGAACGTCTCTGTTGCCGCGATTGAACTTCCATATAAGTAGCTTGTCTTCCAGCATCGAAAAGTAACTTTCCTGAGCTCAGAACAATCGATTGTCACTTATATAACAACCAAGCTGCACACTTTAGTATAAAGAAAATAGGATTTTCCCGCCATATTTGACTTTGCAGGAGCAAAAACCCAATTTTGGCTTAACAAACGCATTAAAAAGGCCGAGCGAAAAACCCGGCCTTTTTGAGTCCACCATAATATTTAAAAGTTTCAATAACTACCTTTCGAGTTCGTTCAACTGGTCGGCGGTGAGGTCCTCGGCGGTCAAATCTCCGAAAATCACACGGTACTGATTATCCGAAACCTTCCACTTCAACAGAACCTTATCAGCGTCATCCGGGCCGACCGACTCGCCGTAATACACAGGTTCTTTTTTATCTGCTACCAACATCATATAGAAGAAGCCGATTGATTGAAGCGGTCGCATTATTTCCATCGATTTTTTCATGATCGCATTGCGAATCTCGTCTTCTGACATTTCGGTAGTCCGGCTCATTTCCTCTTTTTCCTCTTTCAATTTCTCTGACAGGTTCTTCATGTATTGATTGTCTTTGTTGAGGGCGGCGATCTCCTGGGCAAGTTCCAACATATTCATCTGTTTTGGGTATTGCCCGGTCAACTCAGCAAACAGCCTTAGGCCTTCAACGGCATCGGCCTCACTCATACCCGGCATCTTCACACCATCGGTCGAGAAGGGCTTGAAATCATCCGGTATAACCGGGCCAAAATCGCTTGCCTGGACCGGGACGTTCCAGTGGTAATCGTAAGTAGCGCCGGTCACCTGCATTTGCTCGCCGGATTTGAGATCCGTCTCAGAGCGGAACGGCAGCCAGTTTTCGACATCCACCCACAGAGTAAACTCGATGCTTGTTGCATCACCACCGAAAGCACTAAATAGTGCAGGATCTGTCGTCCGGAAACCTTGAACCTCCACACCGTCAATCACCGACCTGCCCAGCTCAGTGTACTCGCATTTCATAATTTGCTTTATCATTTCTCTCGGGTCGTTGTTCTGCTGCTTCATTCTGGTGAGCAATTCATCACCAAATGGCATTCGTATGTATTGCTTCGTCTCCGGCATAATTGTAATGGCCATCTTTTTCTCCGGGAGAAGATAAACCTCTTGGGTCGTTGTCTTGCCGGTGTTGGGGTCGGTGTGTTCCACATACGATTTCATGCCATAATCGTCCGAGACGATAACGGTCATTGTAGTCTCCTTCGCACCCAGCATCATCTTCCCTGTTATTGTCATTTTCATCGTGTACATATAGGCACGGGTCTGATTAATTTTCTCAAGGACTTGCGCCAAGGCGATCCCCGAGCCTCCATTGTTAATGAGTGGAAGACCGGCCAGTATGGCTATAATTATCACCGCCGCAGCGGCGAGTTTCGTTATTGGATTTTTCATAATAGTGCTCCATATAATGTCCAGGCGGATGGTCGGCCTGGGGGTTGGTTGTTTGGTTTCTTCATCCGCCACAGCTTCAAGAAGCGCTTGTTTGGCTGATTCGCAGACCTGCTGGTCAGCCGACAGTTCACTCATCGATTCGGCGCACTCGAGTACCGCTTCGAGTTTTTTCAGCTCATCTCTGCACTGCCGGCACTCGGCCAGGTGTTTTTTTACCTCGGATGATTGCTGCTCCGGCAATTCCCGAAGAGCGAAATCTGCCAGCAGCTCCTTTATTTGTTCGTGCGTATTCATAATTCACCTGTCCTAATTAAGCTAAATAATCGCTAAGTTCCCGCGCCAGTCGCTTCAACGCACGATGCAGATGGACTCTCACGGTTGCTTGCGAGCAATCCAGGATTTCCGCAATTTTTTGATATGCCAATCCTTCGATTCTCGACAGCACAAACACATCCGCCTGTTGTTTCGGGAATCCGGCGAGGCAGGCGGTGAGCTTCTGCTGCAGCTCGGCGGTTCTCAATGGCCCATCCGGCCTTTCCCGCGTGGTGGGACAGTCCCAATGCTGTTCTGTGGGCGGTTCCACCCTTGACTGTTTGGCAAACTCGATTGCCTTTCGGACCGTTACCCGGTACAGATATGCGCCCCAGTTCGTCTGGCCGTTATATTTGTGCCATCGCCGCAAAATCGCGAGAAACACTTCCTGATGAACGTCCTGGGCCTTTTGAGTATCGCGTAATATCCGAATCGCCGTTTTCATAACCGCTGTGCTGTAATCATTGACTAACTCTTTGAAACTTAGCTGTGGCACTTGTTTATTCCTTAAAAACTTAAGCTATGCATAGCTCGAATGTGCTAAAATTCGCACATCCGCAATTATAGAGGGTATAAATCAGATTTCGTTTACAAGAAACTATAATTTTTTCTTTTTTTCCCCCTTATATCCCGCACCTTCCAAAAAAATGACGTTAATTTTGCTCCCTGAAAAACGGTATTGTATCAACGAGGAATGGTACGTCCTGAGATCTCAATCCGTCCACGGTTGGAGTTTTACGAAAGCCCTCTTGAAGTCTTGAAGCTCAAAAGGTACTATAAGTTTTTCGTTCAGCAAGCCCCGTTAGATATTCTTTTGCGTGCGGTATCTAACGAGGCAAGCGCTTAACAGAGAATTTACGCTGCTTCGCAGATATCCGGCAGGTGTAAATGTACCTAATCTAAAGAGTCTTGGCTTCTGTTGGGGCATCCGATGAATATGCAAAACAGGCGGGATTTTCTCAAGACGGTCGCTCTTGGTGCGGCAGCCGTGTTACTGCCCGGATGCGGTATCAACCGCTGGACTGCTCCGGCCTCGAAGAGGCGAACGAACATCATCCTGATTATGATAGACGATTTGGGCTGGATGGACCTGCACTGCCAGGGCAACAACCGGCTCGATACGCCGAACATCGACAGGCTGGCTTCGCAGGGGATGCGGTTTACCGATGCCTATTCAGCCGCTCCGGTCTGTTCACCTACACGGGCGGCCATCATGACGGGAGAGTCGCCGGCCCGGCTTGGTCTGACGACACATATCCCCGACCGTCCGCAGTACCGGCCAAAAGATGCGAAGCTGCTTTCGGCAAATACGCTAAAAGCTCTGCCGCTGGAACACGTTACAATCGCCGAGCGGCTGAAAGAGGCCGGCTACGCCACCGGGTTTTTCGGTAAGTGGCACCTGTCGCATGCGTTGCTGCAAGAGGGCCTTAGCGAACAGGAACTCCGGCCCGAGTACCAGGGCTTCGATTTGAACATCGGCGGCTGCTCGTTCGGCGGACCACCAAGCTACTTCGACCCCTACCGCAATCCCACCATCAAGTCGCGCCGCGAGGGCGAGTACCTGCCGGACCGTCTGGCTGACGAGGCAGCGGCGTTCATTCGAGCACACCAAGAAGAACCATTCTTTGTGGCGTTGTGGAATTACACCGTGCACTGGCCGATGGAGGCCCCGCAGAAGCTGATAGATAAGTACGAGGAACGCATCGGTCCCGGCCTGAAAGATCCGCGATACGGAGCGATGATAGAGGCAATGGATGCGGCGGTGGGACGCATTCTGGCAACCATTGACGAGTTAAAGCTTGCCGGGCCGGCGCTCGTTATCTTCACATCCGACAACGGCGGCTTCGATGGCGTCTCCGACAATCGCCCGCTGCGGGCCAGCAAGGGCCACCTTTATGAAGGCGGTATCCGTGTGCCGCTGATTGTACGCCAGCCCGGCGTGGTACCGGCCAACACTACCTGCGGCGTGCCGGTCATCAGCACCGACTTTTACCCTACGCTGCTGGATGCGGCCGGCCTGACACCCATAACCGGCAAGACGCTCGACGGCGAGACCATCTGCCCACTGCTCAACCAGACCGGCCCGCTTAAACGCAAGGCGATTTACTTTCACTACCCCAACTACGCATGGCACGGCTCCAACCAACTGGGCGGAGCGGTACGCGAAGGTGATTATAAGCTCATCGAGAAATACGACGATGGCTCGGTCGAATTGTACAACCTTGCCGAAGACATCGCTGAAAAGCAAGACCTGACTACAAAAATGCCCCGGAAGGCCGCCGAGCTGAAACGCAAACTTGACGCCTGGCTTGCCGAATCCGGCGCGATAATGCCTAAGCGCTTGTCACCATGATAAACACAACAAAAGCGAAAGAGTATCGTTACCGCGGCTGGTTGTAGGTTTCCAATTCCCAGATTGTGGGAACCGTTGCGGCCTTTTCAATTATTAGCCTGAGACCGCGGGTGGTTATGGGCGTATCCAAATCGATGGTATAATTTCGTCCAACAGTGCCTTTACCCCGTGCGATGATTTTCGCTTTATTCGTGCCGGCTTCCAGTCGCCAGGCTTGGACCCGTTTGCCGTAGTCCTCACATTCATCGATTACCACCCGGTTGAAGGTGACCGGCTCATCCCAGGAAAGCTCGACCCGGCAGCCGTCCCTGTCACCGTCGGCGGAGTTCCAGCGTGTATCGGCTCTGCCGTCGTTAATATATTTTGCGGCATAATTTTTATCCCAAACGGAAGACGCCCGGGCCTTCGCCCGCAGCGACAGGTTTTCCGGGGGCGGGCTTTGAACTAAGACCTCCACTTCACGAGTTAACGAAGGGTCATCAACCGAGGCTATCTTAATTCTTTCGGTCAATAGGGTGCCGGGTTTCATCCCGGCCGAACTAACCGTTACGTTCAACTTCACGCCGGCCGGCCAGGGACCCAGGCTGCCCGAAGCCGGATTAATTTCAATACGCGAATCCGACGCTTCGGCTCTCCACTGCAAGCCTTCAGGTCCGATGCTGCTCAGGTCGAGCGACGCGCTCATCGGTGGTTTCAGCTTGAGCTGTTCCGGCGCGACCGAGAGAGATGCTTTTCGTAACGGTCCAAACGTAACCTGCCAGTCCAGGGTTCGAGCCACATCAGGAGTATATTGTAATCGGGCAATCGCGTCATTGCTGAGCACATTCAGCGGGCCATCGGGAGAATGAGCGGATTTGACCCGATACCTGCCACATGCGAAAACCATTACATATTCATCGCCGCCAACCAGATGAGTTGACCGGCCGTGCACAATCCAATCCTTACCGTTCCGCTGCCAATGAACGTTTTCCAGGTCCAGCCCGCCCTGACTGAGATGTCTACTGGTTGAAAGCAACACCGGACGTGCCTCATTGACCGCAACCACAGCAAACGCCTCGGCATCATAAGAATCCAGAAAACGTGTGATTTTTGCGTCTTTAGGGAATTGGCCCATATATTTGGAATTCCAGTATTCAAACAGATGCACTTTTTCGGCAGGGAGACGGAGCCGGGAAAGGTCAAGCACTTTTTTGGCCTGCCTGCCTTCATAATTAAACAGTCCGACGATGTCCCAGCAGCCCCAATCCCGAGTGATGCGCAGGTCGTAGAGGTCGTAATCCTGCCATTTATGAATCGGATAGAGATTCACCGGATAGACATCCAGCATTGGAAACGAGTGCTGCCAGACGCGGCGTTTCTCCGGCGAGACCTTCGTCCAGACATCGTCGGTCAAAAACTGCTGCCCGGTCAGCACTCGCGTGAGGGCATTGAGCCGCACGCGTGGGAGGCTCGCTTTATACAAATCCGCGGCGGCATCCGGGTCCGACCACCACGCGACGTTGTTGAGAAAATTCCAACGAAGAATTATGCTGGTTGCGTGGGGCCAATGCCCCGTGTCCGGTCCGGTCCGGGCGCCATTCATAATGCCAATGCCGTCCAAGGCGATACCGTAGCAGCCGTTGATGAATTTGTCCGGGCCGGTTATCTCACGGCCTATCCGCAAACTGCGGCGATAGCCTTCAACGCCGCCGCCGTCCACGGATTCTCCATAACGCTGGGCAACCGTCGGCTGGCCGTCAATCTTAAAGAAGTCAAAGTTCCACGTGTTACTGCTCTTACGCCAGAACATCTCGTACCACGTCTTGAGGGCATCCGGATTGTTGATGTTCAGAACGCCGGCCTGCTGCCTGTCCCAGCCCCAATTTTTCCCGGCAAAGGCGTACAATAACCTGCCATCGGCGTTGTGCAAAAACCAGTCCGGATGCTCTTCGGCAACCCGCTTTGGAGCTAATACGTGCGGCGTAAACCAGATACCGGGAATCATACCTTTCGAACGGATGTGGTCGGACAGGTCCCGCATGTACTTATCGTCCCGGTAAGCGTAATTGTCATCGAGCTGAAATACCATCTTCTCAGCGTACGGCAGCAGGTGTTCGGCCACCCAGTCTATCTGCGGATACAACCATTCCTTCGTCTGCGCCGGCTTGTTCTTCCAGCCCTGGATGCCATACCAGGTCATTGCTACCACCGGCGCCGTCTTCCAGTAACTGCGTTTTTCAATCGGAGCGTAATACTTGATTCCCAGGCGAGCGCGATAGTAATGTCTCAACAAATCCATCGAAAACAATTCCCGGCCGGTCACTGCCTGAGTGTGCAGCTTCCAACCATTATCCCACTGCCAGCTTACATCGCCCGCGGCACAAAATCGCATTGCCAAATCGTACTCCGGGTCAAAGAGCGCCCGCGCCGGTGCGAAGGTCGCCGGCCCCAGACGCGTGAACACCACCTTGTTATCGTTGAGCTGGCTATCTTTTAGAATTACCGGCCAGGCGCGTCGAGCCGCCACCGCTTTGGCGCGGAAACTCACCTCGGCGATGGTCTCTCCCAGCACGTTTATAACAACGCCAGGAGTGTCTTTAATACAAAGAATCGCTCTCAGTTTGTTATTCAAATTTAGAACCAGCTCCGAGGCTTCTTTCCTGACGGTTACGTTCAACTTCAACGCCGAATCGGTGGTGGCAATCGTTTTGCCCTGACAGCGGGCGGTGATAACGCCATCATCGAATATTTTCCCGGCCTGCTCGTCGAAAAACTCCAGCGTCCGTGTTCGCTCTATGAAGCGAATCGTGATACCATTTTGGGAAATTGCCCTGTCACCGGCACGAACGACGGGAGAGAAAATAAACATACACAACAAGAAAATCGAACAGGCAAACAGAAATCTTCTCATAAAAACACCCTTTCCTTTCCTGACAAAATTCGGGACTGCCAACGTCTTTTATGGCTGCCCCTGAATTTTCATTGAGATTTTCTTTTCGACCTGGTACACCAGTGCCTATCCATTGTACAGTATAAAATGCCGAAGTCAACCTCGGCGACAAGACTGATAAAAAGAAACTTCAATTGTGGTTGCAATTCGAGGAAAATTTTGATATTATAGTGGGAATGGAAGGTTTGCTTGCGCAGCCAGACGTTTGAAATGGGACGAATGTCAGCTTACGGAGATTGACCCTATTTTCTTTAGATAAAGCAGGATGCCCTTATGAAACCTGTTTTTACGCAAAAGACTCAAATACTGAGAAAAAACAGCCCCGCAGTTGTCTTGCTCCAAATTCTCGCAATTTGTGTACCTCTTTGTGCCCGGCCCCGCACCAATTGGCCGCCAGCGGTGTATATGTCTTCATCGGGTGCGGGCCCCGTTAGAAATTCTACAACGGGGAATATGATACGAAAAGCGAAGATTTCTAACGGGGCGGGCGGAGCGGGTCGGCTGCAATCGGGGCGGGGTCCGGGCCCTGCACGCTTTGGACAATTTGAAATCAACGGCAAGTACGCAGCGATGAATGAAATCGACACCCTGGTGATTGCGACGCTGCGCAAGCAGGGCATCAAGCCGGCGAACCTGTGTTCCGACGAGGTCTTTATTCGGCGTGTGTATCTGGATGTGAACGGCTCTTTGCCCGAGCCTCAAGAGGTCCGCAGATTTCTGAAGGACCGCCGTTCCGACAAGCGAGCTGTGCTAATCGACACTCTCCTGAAGCGGGATGAGTTTGCAGACTACTGGTCGCTAAAGTGGTGCGACCTGCTGCGGGTCAAGGCGGAGTTTCCCATCAACCTTTGGCCCAACGCGGTGCAGGCATATCATCGCTGGATTCACGATTGCCTACAGGACAATATGCCTTACGACAGATTCGCCCGTGAGCTGTTGACCTCGAGCGGCAGCAATTTTCGTGTGCCGCCGGTCAATTTCTATCGAGCGATTCAAGGACGGGAACCCTCCTCCATCGCAGGTGCGGTGGCCCTGACTTTTATGGGTGTGCGGCTGGAAAAATGGCCCCAGGCCCGGCGCAGCGGTATGGAGGCCTTTTTCTCGCGCGTTGCGTATAAGAAAACGGCCGAGTGGAAAGAAGAAATCGTTTACCTGGACCCTTCGCCGACCGAACCTTTGAAGGCCGTTCTTCCGGATGGCGTTACAGTGCATATCCAGCCCGGCAAGGACCCCCGCGAGGTCTTTGCCAAATGGCTGCTCGCTCCGGAAAACCCGTGGTTCGCTCGCAATATCGTGAATCGTATCTGGGCCTGGCTGCTGGGGCGCGGCATCATCCACGAACCGGACGACATCGGCGCCGACAATCCTGCCGTCCATCCCAAGGTCCTTACCTATCTGGAAAAGGAACTGGTAAAAGCCGACTACGACCTGCGGAATATTTACCGCCTGATTCTCAATTCCCGCACTTACCAGCAGTCCTCGATTCCGCGCAGCGGCCATCCCGACGCCGAGGCCCTGTTCGCGTTTTATCCGGTGCGTCAGCTCGAAGCGGAAGTGCTGGTCGATGCCTTGTGTTGGATTTCCGGAACACGGGAAGGCTATTCGAGTCCCATTCCGGAACCCTTCACCTTCATTCCGGAAGAAAATCGCTCCATCGAGCTGGCGGACGGGAGCATCACCAGTCAGTTCCTCGAAATGTTCGGCCGGCCGTCACGCGATACGGGTCTGGAATCCGAGCGAAACAATCAACCCACGGACGCACAGCGACTGCACCTGCTGAACTCGACCCATATTCAAAACAAGCTCGAACGCAGTTGGCGGTTAAACGGACTAATCAGGACAGCCAGGGGTAACCGCCGCATGCTGATTAACATGATATATCTGAACATTCTGTCACGTAATCCAGCGCAGGCCGAACTGGCCGCCGCGGAAAAATACTTTCAAACCAAGGGAATCAGCACCAAACAGGCCACGAATGACGTAGCATGGGCGCTTATCAACACTAAGGAATTTCTATACCGGCATTAAAGCAAGGAAACGGTGACATGAGCAAGCAACAAACCACAGACTTCATAACCCGGCGAGAAGCGTTAAGACGTGGACTTCTCGGGGCGGCTGGACTGGCACTGGCCGAACGTTTCGGCCTTCAGGCGCAGGCGGCGCCCTTAAAACCCAGGGCCAGGTCGGTCATACAGATATGGATGTGGGGCGGCCCGTCCCATCTGGACACCTTCGACCCCAAGCCAGACGCCGGCTACGACTATTGCGGCCCTTTCGACAAGGCGATACCCACGAATGTGGACACAATACAGGTCAGCGCTCAACTACCGCTGTTGGCACAGCAGGCCGACAAGTACTCCATCATCCGCAGCATGACGCATGGAAACAACAGTCACGAGACCGCTTCGTACATCGTGCAGACCGGACGCAAACCGGGACGCCAGGTCTATCCCTGTGTCGGGGCAGTCGTGTCACTGTTCAAGGGATATGAGCATGGTTATAAAGGGCTCGTCCCTCCGTATGTTGTGTTGACTCAGCCTCAAGGGCGTTTTTCCGAAGCAGGTTTTTTAGGGCCACAATACAAACCATTCGCCACCGGCGGCGACCCCAAACAGACGCCCTTTGTCGTGGAAGGTATCGTCGCCAAAGGCATTTCCGATAATCGCCAGCGCAGCCGGCGCGAGTTGCTCCATACGCTCGATTCGCTCGGGATGGCCTGCCCGGAAAACCCGCACTTCAAGCGGCTCGACCACTGCGAGGAAAATGCCTACGGTATGATGTTCGGCGACGCCAGAAAGCTGTTCGAGCTGTCGTCGGAAAAAGAGGAAATCCGGGAACGGTACGGCCTTAACACGTTTGGCCAGTCCTGCCTGATGGCGCGCCGGCTTGTCGAACACGGCGTGCCCTACGTCACCATCAATTACAAGGGGTGGGACACGCATAAGCAGCACTTCGAGACCATGCGCAGGAAGCTGCCGGAAATGGACGCCGGAATGGCCACGCTGCTTCAGGACCTCGCCGACCGCGGCTTGCTGGACAGTACGATTATATGGTGGAGCGGCGAATTTGGACGAGGCCCGAAAATCCAATGGAACCCGCCCTGGAACGGCGGCCGGTCGCACTACGGCAAATGCTTCTCCGCCGTGGTTGCAGGCGGAGGGTTCAAGGGCGGTCATGTCGTCGGGGCCTCGAACGATAAAGGTATGGAAGTGGTGGAACGTCCCGTGTATCCGCAAGACCTGCTCGGCAGCATGTACGAGCTGCTCGGCATCGACCCCGATGGCCCGCTGCCAAATCCGCGGGGATTGCAGGTTAAGGTCATGCCGTCATCGGAGGGCGGCGCCGGACGCCTCAAAGAAATTATGTGAACCGAGGAGCTGAACGATGTCGTTGAACCGGAAATTGATGTTTGTGGCGTTGACCCTGTGCGTTGCTACTGCGTGGGGCCAGTCGAATACGAGGGAACCGCATATCGGCTACCTTTACCCCGGCGGCGGTCAGCAAGGCACCGTCATTGAGATAACGGCCGGAGGCCAGTACCTTGGAGGCGCCACCGACGTGTACGTCTCCGGCCAAGGCGTGCACGCTTCGGTCACCAGGTATGTCAGACCACTCAGAAATTTGCAAAAAGAACAGCGCCAGTTACTCCAAAAGCGTCTTAGAGAAGTGCGGAACATACGGTTGGCCGAACTTTCCGGGAAAAGCCGTGCTGCCATACCGGCCAAAAAGAAGTTCGTAAAAAAAGTCGAGGACAAACCCAGGACATCAAAGAAAGAAAATGTAGCGAAGAAGGAAAACGCTGCAAAAACAGAAGAAGTGAAAATGCCGGAGCATCCGTTATTATACGACCTGGATAATAAAAGCCTTCGAGAGCTGGCCCATATTACGAACGTTCTTTTCTTCCCCCGGAATAAGCAGCAGCTCAACCGGCAGCTCGCCGAATCGGTGCTGATTGAAGTCACTATTGAGCCCGATGCTGCGCCCGGCGACCGGGAACTGAGGATAGGAACCAGGACCGGCCTGACCAATCCCATGGTCTTCCAGGTGGGGCTGTTTCCGGAAGTCCGTGAGCTGGAGCCCAACAACCGGAAAGCCTATCCCGAGATGTCCAACCTGCCCAAGGGGACCAATGTGCCGAAGGAAAAGCCCATCGAGCTGCCCGCGATGTTGAACGGACAGATTATGCCGGGTGACGTCGACCGTTTCCGCTTCCGTGCGCAGCAGGGACAAAAACTTGTGATAGAGACGCAGGCGCGGAGCCTGATTCCGTATCTGGCCGATGCCGTACCCGGCTGGTTTCAGGCCACGTTGGCCCTCTACGATGCAAGGGACAAGGAAGTTGCCTTTGCGGACGATTACCGTTTCAATCCCGACCCCGTCCTGTTCTACCAGATTCCCGAAGACGGCGAATACGAGCTGGAAATCCGCGATGCCATCTATCGCGGACGGGAGGATTTTATCTACCGCATCGCCGTTGGCGAACAACCATTTATCACGCAGGCGTTCCCCTTAGGCGGCAGGGCAGGGAGCAAAACCGCAGCCTCGATTAAGGGCTGGAACCTGGCCGGGACCCGATTACCGCTGGATACCCGACCCGGCGGCGACTGTATCCGGCAGACGGCCTACCATAAAGGAAAACGGCTTTCCAATTCCATTGTGTATGCCGTGGACGCACTGCCTGAATGCGAAGAAATCGAATCCGCCAAGGGGCGTCCGGCTTTGGACAACGACACGATAAAACGCGCGCAGCGAATCGAGCTGCCGAAGATAATCAACGGCCGCATCGACCGGCCCGGCGACGTCGACGTATTCCGGTTCAAGGGCGGCGCCGGCGATAAAGTGGTGGCCGAAGTCTATGGTCGCCGGTTGAATTCTCCGCTGGATTCGCTCCTGCGGTTGACCGATGCATCGGGTAAGGTACTGGAATGGAACGACGACCACGTGATTAAGGATGGTCACCTGCACAAGGACATTTTGGGATTGGTTACGCACCACGCCGATTCGTACCTATTGGCCGAGCTGCCGAAGAATGGAACTTACTATGTACATCTGGCCGATTCGCAACATCACGGAGGCCAGGCTTACAGCTATCGTCTACGGATAGCCGCCCCGCAGGGCGATTTCGCACTTCGAGTGACACCTTCCAGCCTCAGCGTACGCGCCGGGGGCATCGTTGCGGTCTGCGTACACGCGTTGCGGAAAGATGGTTTCGACGGCGATATAGAAGTGGTTTTGAAAGAGCGGAACACGGGTTTCGAGCTTTCCGGCGGGCGGATTCGGAGCGGAAGCGAGCGCGTCCGGATGACCCTGACGGCGCCGGCCAAGGCGCCCGATGAGCCGGTCGCTTTGCAACTGGAAGGCCGCGCCCGTATCGGCGGGCAAACGGTCAGCCGACCCGTCGTTCCCTCGGAAGGTATGATGCAGGCATTCCTTTACCGGCATCTGGTGCCGTCGCAGGAACTGCTGGTCTCGGTCCAGAAATCCAAATGGCGTGTGCCTGCCGTTAAGCTGGCCGGGCGTGGTCCCGTCCGGATTCCGGTGGGCGGCACGGCCCAGGTACTTATGAAAACGCCGAGACGTACTATCTTGAAGGAAATGCAACTTCAACTCGACGAGCCGCCTGAAGGAGTCAGCCTGCAAGGTGTGAGGGTTGTGCCCCAAGGGCTGGCATTCAGACTGAAGGCCGATAAGGATGCAATGCAAAGCGGTTTCGCGGACAACCTGATTATCGAGGCATTCAGGGAGTTTACGCCCAAACAGCAGAAAGGTAAACCGGCCCCTCAGAAACGCCGAGTTTCGATGGGTGTCTTTCCAGCCATCCCCATTGAAATCGTGCAGCGATAAGCATCACAATGCAATACCAGGAATCTCCAGGCGGAATACGTAAGAGACCGATTAGTCTTGCTTTCAGTATGACAGTTTTGTTTGCTGTTCTCTGGGCCATCGGCCTCGCTGAGACACCGGTAACGGCCAACAGCAGACAAGGTCCCGGTGTTACAGAAGGCAATCTGCCGATTTCGTCTTCAGCTACAAGCTGGGAAAGCTCGCGTCCCCGGTTGTTTTTTACTCCCGAAAGAATAAAACGACTAAGATACAGAATTAAAAACGAAAAGACTTTTCGCCAGGCCTGGCTCAATCTGCGGGAGCGAGCGGAACATTTGCTTAAAGAGAAGCTGGTTTCAAAAGAATATGCAGACGGCGGGAAAGGACAACACGGCAACTACGGCAGGCCCAGCAGCCAGGTGGTCAATATGGCTTCGACGCTCGGTCTGGCTTACCAGATGACCGGTGAAGAACGCTATGCCAAAAAACTAAGAGAAGCCCTCATTCACTTCGGCGAACTCAGACGATGGGCAGGCGATGCGAAGCGCGACCCGCCCTGGAACTCTGAGCTAAACACAGCCAGGTTCTGCTACGGATATGCGATGGGGTACGATTGCATCTACGATTTCCTTTCGGAACAGGAGCGCAGAATTATTGCCCGGTCTATGGTCAGATTAGGCATTCTACCAACACTGAATGACTGGGTACTCGGTCAAAAACGCATTCACGCCCTTGATTCAATGGGACATAACTGGTGGAGTGTCTGTGTTTCCATGGCGGGGCTGGCATCTTTATCGCTTCTGGGAGACGAGCCGCAGGCTGAGCAGTGGGTAAGCCAGGTCTCTGATTCATTTCCGGAATGGTTCTATTATAGTGGAAATGTTCTTCAGAATAAGTCCATAAATTTTGACGCCAAAGGCGCCTTTTACGAGAGCGTGAGTTACGCAAATTACGCCCTGTCGGAATATTTGCTCTTCAGGCTCGCTTATTCGAACGTCTTTCCCAATTCAAAGCAGGCCGACATTCCTCTTTTGCAAAAAGCCGGTGACTTCTTTGTGCACACGTGCTATCCGAGAGCGGACTCTATGCTCTCTGTAAACTTTGGCGACAGCAGCATAAAAGCAACGGGAGCAGGAACTGTGCGTCTCCTTCTCGCAAACGGATATGAAGCTGAGGAATACCACTGGTACATAAGTCGAACCGACCGCGGGCTTGATGACCCAGTTGGACTTCTCTATTGCGAGACTGACGTGAAAACAACCCTGCCTAAAGACCTGCCCACATCGGTCATCTACTCTGATATCGGCTGGGCCGTTATGAGGTCATCGTGGGAAGATGACGCGACTATGATGGCGGTGAAATCAGGATTTACGTGGAACCATGCGCATCCTGATGCAGGTTCCTTTATCCTGTTTCACGCCGGCAAGCCTTTGATTATCGACTCGGGAAACTGTTCCTACAGCAGGAGGGAGTATTCCAGCTATTATCGCCAGAGCAAGGCGCACAATGTGGTTCTATTCAACGGCCACGGACAAAAGCCCGAAGACTGTACTCGTGGCGACCGCGGTGTAAAGACTCCCGGGCAGGTGCACAGATTGATGGATACGGCAGGGATAAAATATGTTTTTGCCGATGCTGCCGGGCCTACATCCTGGAAGCTCTCACGCAATTACCGTCATTTTCTGTGGCTCGACGGGGTGATATTGATATTCGATGATGTGCGTGCCCACGAAGCCGGGAAATTCGAATGGCTGTTACATTACGAAGGCCGGGCCGATAAGCGTAAATCAGATATAGTCCTATCTAACGGCGAGGCGAAGGTGATTGTCCGACCGTTGTTTCCAAAAGGTATCAGCGCAACTGAAAAGAAAGGTCTGAAAGACCATGACCCGGATACGGAGCTAACTTACCTGGCCCTTTCGCCTGAGGCCACTATGCGGGAAGCAAAGTTCATAACGGCCATTCTGCCGATAGGAATAAGCGGCAAAAATAATCCGCCGCGCCTGGAGCCGCTAACAGGCAATGAAATGATTGGCGTGCGCATCTATCGAGAGCAGATGGTTACCGATGTCTATCTGAATCTGCGGGCCGATGGCAGGAAAATGCACCGAAACAGTTGTAATGTGATTAACGGATGGGATACCGATGCGTACCTGTTGGCCGTTACTCGACGGGCAGACGCTAATGAGGATGACCCGGACTCGGCTGTGCGATATTTTGTCGCCTGCGGCAGTTATCTGCGCAAGAACGGCAAGGTAGTGCTCGACTCGCTTTCAAAGGTTTATACGATATTTACGGCAGGGAAACCTGAAATGCAGGTGGCATTGCAGGGACAGCCAATAGTAAGAGCTTCCTTACGAACAGCCCAAAAACCCCACACAATAATGCTCAACGGCAAAAGTGTAAACGCGGCCTATGATACAACAAAAAAAGCCGTAACATTTTTCCTGGATCAGCGGTGATACAGGGTAAACATTGCGAAGGCTTCGACTGAGCTTGGCCGAATGTCCTGCAAGATTCTGCAATGAAACAAATCAGTTTTTTTACGAAGCTTTGTAGCACGGGCTTCCAGCCCATGGAAACACGGCCAAGCCTGTCCCGAGCGTGGCACGGGCTTCCAGCCCATGGAAACACGGCCAGGATGGCCGTGCCACTGGGGGACGATTCGAACGGCCTGGCCGCCTTTTGCCGAGACAGCTATTTTCAGCACCGTGCTGCTATCGACCTTGAGACGCTCGACCTTGACATGCGTCCTCGTCGGCACAGCCGGGTCATCCGAATATACGTGGGCGATGTATTTGGTCTCTGCGTCCAGGAATTCAAGCGGCACGTCGAAGGTGCGCGGCTGCCGGCTGTTCATACAGCCGATGAACCAGCTCTCGCCGCTGCGGCGGGCAATGACCGCGTATTCACCAATGCTGCCGTGGAGCACTTTGGTATCGTCCCAGACGGTCGGACAGTGCTCGAAGAATTCTATCTCCGGCTCGCCCTGATATTCGGAGGGAGTGTCATACCAAAACAGGAACTGCCACGGGCTGTAGAAGCACACGGCCTTGGCCAGTTGATAGGCGTGGCTGGCATTGCGGTCAACCCGTCCGTCGTAGTAGCAGATGGTGTTGTCGGCGGCGCCGGCCAGCATTCGCGTGAACAGGATGGTCAGGCTCAGTGAGTTCGCCGGACTGGTCTCGTCTCCCGCGATGCCTTCCTGGGTCATCAGGTTGGGGTAGGTCCGGCTGTAGCCGGTCGGGCGGTACTCATCGTGAATATCGACCATAAGATGATGTTTGGCGGCCTTGCGGACGGCCTCGTGGAGCCACTTCGTCCATTTCTGCGAGCCGACGTTGACGAAACCATACTTGACGCCTTTGATGCCCCATTTTTCATACAGCGGCAGGATTTCATCGAGCTGCCTTTCGAGCGCCCTGCGATTGACATACAGGATTATTCCAATGCCGCGTTTTTTTGCATAGTCTATGACGGCGTGCAAATCCAGAGGCCCTTTCGAGCGTTTCGGATCAACAGAGACCGTTGAGGCATCGGCCTCGTTACCGGATTCGGGGCCGTACCAGCCCGCATCATATTCGACGTACTGTAGATTGTGCTCGACGGCAAAATCGACACAGGCTTTGCCGCCATTGGTAGTCAGTGTGACCTCCCGGATGACCTTGCCGGGCTTGACCCAGGAGGTGTCCCTGATGGCACAGGGTTTATTCAGGTTCAGGATAAGGTAATTGCGTTCGAGTAAATCCCCCGGCGTATCGCCAAGCATAATGACCCGCCACGGCGTTGTGTAGGGAGCGGCGACTTCGACCTCGCTGCCGAGGGAGCTTACGAGTGTGTGGGCCCGGCCCCGCGCAGGTGACAGCCGCATACGCGCGTAGTCAACAAGACCTGCTTCAGCCAACGAGACAAAAGGTCCGCCGCCAATCTGAATTGTCAGCGGTCTCTCACAGTTGTTCTTTACCTTGCTGAGCGGCACTTTACTGTACTGCCCCTGAGCGGAATAGACCGCCCAGGCCGTATGGTCGGCCAGGAAGCGAAATTGTGTTTTCTCCGCTGAGATTACGAAGTCTTTCAGATCTCGCTGTCGCGGCAGTGTATAACAGAAAGCTGCGCCCTCATTGTAAGCGCGGAACGTCAGTCGGAGCTGTCGATTAGGCTCTGTGCGTTCCTTTAAATCAACGATGAGCTGGTTATAGTGGTCGCGAATTGTTTTTTGTTCACCATAAACGGGACGCCAGATGGTGTCGTTGGAGCTTATTGCGACCTTGACAATTTCAAATTCGGCTTCAAGTGGAGCAGCGCCTTTGATGGCAAGAGCCAGAGATGAATCAACAACGATAGGCAGATTTTTGTAAGATACGCTGTAAACCGGACGGTTGTGCTTTCCGGCGATGTCTTTGAGGTCAAATTTAACGACAACGTTCTCATCCGGCGATTTGAGCAATATGGGCGGTTCACGAACCGCCCCTACTTGTGCCAGGCCTGCGGAAGCAAATGCGACCGACATAAAAAAGATGCAAACGAGAAGAAAATCTGTTCGGATTGCAGTAAATAACGAAACCGCCGGCTTTTGGGTGGTGGTGATCCGTCTTCGCCAGAGGCTAAGCCGCGATAAAATTGGGTTTGTTTTGGGTTTGTATTGGCTTTGTTTTGGGTTTGTATTGGCTTTAATTGGGTTTGATTGGGTTTGTATTAGCTTTGAATTGGCTTTGTTTTTCCCACTTCCACCAAGTGTCTTATTTTCATAATCCTTTGTTAATACTTTATTTACATTCATTTGGGCATCCGGTAAATTGGGTTTGTTTTGCATAATAAGGTCATAATTGGTTGATAACTTGGGCAAAATAGGCGGTTTGTTCGGGGTGGTGGCTGAATTTGTGGTGTTACGGCGGTTTGGGAGGTTATTGCCGGCATCTTTGATGAGGGCTTTAAATTTACTGTTCATTTTATCCTCCATATTTGTGCCTTTGCGTTTATCAATATAATATTATTTAGTTTGGTAAATATTGTACGACAGGAAATGTTAGATGTAAAGTAAATATTTAAAAAAATTGGGCTATTATTAGACGCCCCATTAGATAACGCTTCGCTATCTCACGGGGCAGGCGGGGCAAGCGGATAAGAAGCGTAATAATTCTGTCTTTCTTAGCAAAAAGGCCAAAAAAGTACCCCCGCACTAACCCTGTAAGTGCGGGGCGGGCGGACACCTTTAATTCCCTTTATTGTTCCTGTTTCTCCCGCGGTGTATTCTTTCTTGTCGAGGTGGAAGACTGTGCAGCCGCAGGTTCGGCTGATTTTTCCTATTTTTAACAGGCCCCGGCCGGTATTTGTGAATCTAAACTCGCAGTTATTCTTCGTACCCTGCCCCGCATCGCCCAAGTCAAAAACCGTTTTCTCAAAAGAAATCCTCGGCAATTTATTCTCAGGAGTGGTATGAAGTTTTGGCTTGGTCTCCGGAGGCTCTGGAGATTGATTTGACTTGGCAAACAACTCGGCGATTGCTTCCACATTTACAGCAATGGCCAATTGCTGTATATCTGTAGGCCACATAAGAACAAGATTCACAAATACAAACTTAAGAACCAATTGATTCCTCTTCATATATCGGTGCCTGCTGGTTTCTTGCCTTCTATCAGAATAAACGTCCCGACAGGGCGATCCAAGTCGATACGTACGGGATATATGACTTACATAAATCATCAAATTTTTTGTTGTGGTTAGAAACGAAAACCTTTCTAAATTCTGGGAAAGGCATACTGATATAACGGAAGACCTTCCTTGCGTTCTATTTCAAGACTGAAATCGGCTTTGTTATGTAGGTACCAATATGCTCGAGCCCTTCCACGAGCCTCATCAATTTGCTTTTCATCAAGTTGCTCCATTATTTCTTTCTTTAGTATTTTTACAGGTCCATCCGTTATATCTATGTTATTTTTCTTTGTTTTTTGCCCTTCAAATATAAAGAGCCACTTTAGTGATTCAATCAGGTCTTTTGGTCGGTTTCGATACTTACCACTATATTCGATTGCTAGATGGCGTTGAGATGGTTTGCGCCCGAGCAAAGCGCGAATAATTTCCCTATCAGCAAAAAATTCCTTAGAATTTTGTGGTCGTACAACATCGAGAGCTAAGTTCGGATGCACTCGCAGAAGCGACTCGCGACCCGAGCTCGTAGTTGGAGTATCATAAAGTGAAACATACTTGAGATTCTTCAACTGAGATAAGATTTTCAAGCCATTATCTGTAATATTAGTTTTGTGCAACGTAATATATTTCAATGTTTTTAAATCAGTTAGAGCTTTCAAGTCATCATCTTTGATATTTGTATCCGACAATAGAAGTGTCTCTAAAGATTTGCACGATTTTAATCCCCCAAGCGCACCTGGATCTAATTGCGTACGGCGAAGATCCAGAGTACGCAATTGGGGCGAGGCAGCCAGATACTGAATCCCTTTTCCTTTGATATCTGTGTCACTGGCATTTATGAATTTTAATTTTTTCAAGCCTCTAATATATTTTAGATGCTCATCCTTTGTCTCGAAAGGTAATCCAAGATATTCAAGACTCGGTAACTTGGATACTTCAGGGAAAATCCTGTCATCCATTTTGAAGGAAAACAATTCTAAGTGGCGAAGTTGCGGCAACTTTAACAACTTATTGAAAAAACTGGCATTGAATCTCTGCTCATAACAAAGAATGGTTGAACTTCCTTCATTCTTTGCAACGCAGAGGGCTTTGACATGGCGCAATCCTATGTTATCTCTACTTTCTGAAATCTGGACAAATATGACATCAAAACCGAACCAATCATATTTTGACAGCAACCATCTCAGAACCTCTACTTCGCTTGGTGGAAGCTCAGGTACCTTACTTAAATTGGAATATATTTCATAAGTGCCACCTTCAGGAACTACATATTCACGCCAGCTTAAAGAATAATCATTTTCTAACTCTCCATGACAAAAAATTGATGTCTCATCGGAAAAGCTACTTGATGTTAAAAGGAAAGTAATTATGGACAAAACAATATGAAGTTTAGGATAATGAAACATATTTTACACCTTTATAGCAACAAATAAAACCTATCAACTAAAAAAATGGAACCCACTCTTCCCCATGAAAGCCAGGCTTTAATTCTTCTTCCCTACCCCTCCGAGTAGTGAAACCAAGACGACTACGATCAAGAGGCGAGTCAAAGTCTGTCCAGTATTTCATAGATGCTTGGCCGTCGCAATTCCACTCAATATCCACTGTTATACTACCCTTTGATATTTGCGATCCAATTCCTAAAGGCGTTGTCTCGTAAGAAATCCAATCTTTTCCATGGAGATACTCTGTTCTAGAAATAACTTTCCACGCAGGAGGTGCTGACCCAGAATCAATTGGATCAAGGGGGTGGTCCGCGTACAGTTTGAACTTTGTTTCTACATATATACGTCCCTGTGTGCAGCATGTGGGGTAAAATACTTTGTCGATTAATGCAACATATGCCATTGCCCATCTTTCTTCCCAAAACCAGGGTAAAAATTCTCCAGGTATCACATCTGGTATCCATTCACCGGTTACTATCATCTTACCACCTGCAACTCCCGCACTATCACTTGCCACATCTAAATCGAATTGTTCCACAAAAGTCACCTTCTCATCCCTGCTGAAGAGCGACTTATTACAACAATTCTCTATATGCCATTGTGCATGTTTATCTTGTATAACTGTGCCCATCCCAACACTTTTATCTAACTTGTTTCTTTCTTCGCTCGTGGGGAATAAGGCAATGGACACCCAGGCACCTTCAAAACAACTATGTTCCTTACTTTTTTTCCACATTGGCCTATTAATAAACTCGATTGTGAAAAGTCCAAGTGGATCAGCCGCCATCACTGGTTGGTTAGTACAATACTCGTATAAGTTGATTCCTTCGATGTATCCACGCGGATCTTGAGTCAGCCATCTTCCGGAGTAGTAGTCGTCCCCCTGCTTTCTTGCGAAAGCAAGAAGGGAGATTGTATTGTATTTTCAAAGAGCCGGAATCCAGTATATCCACTCTTCGGCCGGTAAACAAGTATGGATTGCCGTAGTCAGACTCCCCGTCAGGATCGGGTGCGAAGTTCGGCTCCAGCACATAGCAGTTGCCATAAGCATCATATTCGTAGCGTTCAAAAACGGTGCCGCTGGAGCCGGCAAGGACGGCCGGACTGTATAAGTGGTCGTGGACATAGTAATAGTCATTCGCGTCGACTTTCATTAACAGGACTTCATCGATGTAATTGCAAATTGTTTGTACAGCTATGTTTATATTTAAGTTTGTCTTGTAATCAAACCGATCAGAAAAGTGATAATTGCTAATGCAAAGGTGATAATAATCCCCTCTATCGCTAACCGCTTACCCTTTAACATTCCTTTTTTATTTTTTATATGAAGCAGGGCCATAATACCTAATACTAATCCGGAAGGAAGTGACGCTAGTATTAGCCAAATTCCTAAGTCCGTTATGTCCGATCGCCACCCGGAGGGAATGGGATTAATAAGTGTTCCACAGAGTTTAATAAGACAAAATCCGATCCCCCACAGCACCACAGGTGTTAACAAAGATGTTATTGCCAGCTTACTAGTTTTCGGCTTAACCATAATAATTTCACCTAGGAGCGTGTCCGAGTATTCGTTCTCAAAAAACGTAAATCTTTATTATTAAAGGACTTAATGGTTTTTGGCCCAAAATACTTAAGTCTTTAATTTACAAACACTTACAAATTTCCAGTGCTATTACTCGGACAGGCTCCTAGATTTCTTAATCGATTTATTCAAAAGGCCATCCAGAACATTTTAGAGATTCACCTGCCATCTTAGTACACATGCTCAAGGCTGTCCACCTTATATCAACAGGAAAATCCACAGCAAGCCTACTTCCGATTATAGAAATTCTCTCACTTCGATCTAAAAGCCTATCCGCCCACCATTCCAGATTTAAGTCACCCATGTCAGCCCATACATATTTGTTGCTAAATATAACTGTGCATTTACACTTTCCCCCTACAAGTTCTTTTCTGGAGGCATATCTACCTCTTATATAATAACCCCATGGTCCGAAGAGGGAAGCCTTCATACCAATAGTATCGCTTGCATATGCATCAGAAACTTCCTCGATTATCCAACCGCTCTTGTCGCATCTTCCACCGGCGGGTAACTCCGAACATCGGTTTAACATAAATAGTTTTAGTGTCGATGCTGTCGGACCCTTAACTTTAGATTGTCTTTTTAATCTTTCTGCACCGCTTGTCCAACGTGCACCTCCCCCATAATAACGATGTCGCCAGAATCTTAAGAAAAACCCAAAATCCCCTATTGAACCTCTGATACTTAACCCAAATGGGTCACTACTCACCACTGGATTGGAGTTTACATACTGATATAAATTCAAACTATCTCTGTACTGCCCATATATCAAGAATTTGTTATATTTTTCTCCTGTGGGATTGATTCCTAGCTGGTCATGTTGCAAAAATCTACCTGTATGGCAGTCATAATATCTTGTCCGGTAGTTGTACACTTTTAGATTTCCATTGTCCAATTCGTCCAAACGTCTTCCTGTGAAATAGTACGGATTTCCGTAATCTGATTCACCGTCAGAATCGGGGGCGAAGTTCGGCTCCAGAACATAGCACTTGCCATAAGCATCGTATTCGTAACGCTCAAGGACGGTTCCGGTTGCGTAAACAAGGGCTACCGGGCTATAGAGATGGTCATGGACATAATACCTTCGAGTCCCGGGATTAGTACCTTGCGTATACAGGACTTCGTCAATGTAGTTGCCGTAAATAAACAACTTCTTATAACTGCCAGCGCCGTC
>Ga0114922_10000728_pt1 | contig 31707 bp, 31 predicted proteins | sample AartaG_FD_100975 | JGI IMG/M metagenome (GOLD analysis project Ga0114922, IMG submission 100975) | Deep subsurface microbial communities from Aarhus Bay to uncover new lineages of life (NeLLi) - Aarhus_00045 metaG | ecosystem: Environmental > Aquatic > Marine > Oceanic > Sediment | place... | reverse complement strand
GCCTCGACGGCCGGGCCGCGGCAGCGGCCTGGAAGGTCAATTGCGCTACCGGCCTCCGGGACGGGAAGCGGACGGGGCCAATACCATGACAGAACGGGCGGATCGTTTGCGACGCGCCGTACCCTGGATCCTGATCGTCACCGTGTCGACGGCGGCCGACTGGCTGGTTCGAATCCGCACCGGGTTCGAGATGCCGAGGGTGTTCGCGGGCGAGGCGCTGATCTTCCCGATTTCAGCCCTGGCGCTCGGGATTCTGCGCTGGCGGGTCCCGGCTTCCGGCAGGAAGACGCGTGCACTCCAGACCACCCTCGTATGGCGGGGATCGAGATCGGACGAGCTGTCCACGAGCATGGAGGACTGACATGAATAAACAGCCCGGCTGGCTCGTGCTCGCACGTTTCGGTGCCCGGTGGGAGGCCGACCTGCTCGTAGAAGCGCTTCGCGCGGCGAAGATCCCGGTTCTGGTCGAGGGCGGAGACACGGCCATATTCGGCCCCGGATTCGGTGGTGGTCTCGCTCCGGCCGTCGTGGTCAGGGTACCCGACGAGTTCGCCGACTACGCCGAGGACATTCGGAGCGTATTTGACACAAGTCTGCCGGCGGAGCCACCTGACCCGGCGGACGACACTGAGGATCCCGACCACCCGGAGGAAGGCCGATGATACGCCAATCGATCTCGAAGCTTGCTTTCCGCGTTCACCCCGGCCCGATCGCGCCGGTAGCGGTTGCTCTCGTCCTGGGAACCAGTCCCGTCGCTGCGCAGGAGTCCTGGGATGTCAGCCGCGAGGCGAGCCCGGCTGACGTCTCGTCCATCGATGGGATCATCGAGGCGTTCTACGATGTCGTATCGGGACCGGCGGGAGAGGCGCGCGACTGGGCACGCGACAGCACTCTGTACCTGCCTGGAGTCCGATTCGTCATCGTGTCACGCGACCAGGCCGGTCAGCTGGTCGCGCGGAACCTGGACCATGGATCTTTCGCCACGGGCTCGAACGCCTCGCTCGAGCAGGGGTTCTACGAGAGGGAAATCAACCGCGTAGCCCGGCAGTTCGGTCCGATGGCCGATGTATTCAGCACCTACGAATGGAGCAGGACGGAAGACGGTCCGGTGGGAGGCAGAGGGATCAACAGCATCCAGTTGTTCAACGACGGATCACGCTGGTGGATCACGGGAGCGCTCTGGGCGAGTGAGGAAGCCAACAATCCGATCCCGGACGAGTACCTGCCGGACTGAACGGGACCGGATTCTCAGCTCGGAAGCCGGATCTCGGGCTGTTCGGGGTCGGGGCGGTAGAGGATCAGAGTGCGACCGATGACCTGCACGAGGTGCGTGTCATCCAGTGACTTCACGAGTGCGTCGCCGGTCTCCAGTGCCCCATCGGGAGCGATGTCCAGCACCTTGACCTTCATCAGTTCGCGGGTGGTGAGAGCGTCCCGAATCGCCGAAACGGTCGAGTCGTTGACTCCACCCTTTCCGATCTGCATGACGGGCTTCAGCTCGTGTGCCAGCCGCTTCAGGTATGAGCGCTGCTTCGATCTCAGGGGTTCGATCATGACCTCCGGTGCCGTATTCCACTTACCACGTGACGCCAACCTATCACGATACCGGACCGAATGCCGAGCCGTCGGCCGTGTCCAGATCCGAGGTCTTCGATGAAACTGTTCTCCCGACACCCCGCCCCCGGCATCGCATTCATCGTCACAGCGGTCGCCACCGTATTCCCGCTCACGGCATCGGGCCAGGAGGGAGTCCGGGCGGAAGACCCGGGCGAGTTCCCGGTGACCCCGATCCCGTTCGTCGAAGGGGAGTTCAACCGTTGTGAGGGAATCGCGTTCAACGGCGAGGGCCGGCTGTTCGTGGCGGGAGACCGGGCGCTGTGGGAGGTGGACACAGAAGGCTCCGTCACCCGGCTGGTCGGAATGTACTCGAATCTCGGACTGGCGCCGATCGGCGAGCGAGACATCCTGATGGCGGATTTCGGCCCGAACAACGCATTCGACGGAAATCCCGTCCGGGATGGAATCGTGTGGATGATCACCCCCGAGGGCGATACCACGCGCGTGGTGAACGGCGGGATCGGAGATCCGAACTTCATCCTCGTGTTGCCCGACAGGTCATTCCTGGTTTCTGACGATGCGACGAACGAGATCTTTCGAGCGGAGCTCGACGGGTCCATCGAATTGTATACCCGGGCAGTCGCTCACCCGAATGGCATGGCCCTGGAAGACGACGGGAATGTTCTCTACATCGCTCAGAGCTTCCAGCAGATCCACCCGTTCGTGCTGGACGACAGGCTCTGGGCCCTGCCGCTGGCCGACGGAATGCCGGCCGGTGAGCCCGAGGTCGTGGCACACCTGGGCGAACAGGCGCTGAACGACGGACTCGCGCTGGATACCGAGGGCAGGGTCTACGTGGCGGTGAACGTGCAGGGCACGATCTGGCGTTACGACCCCGGCACCGGCGAGACCGTGTTGGTCGCTGAAGGCCTTCCGGGAGCAGGAAGCCTCGCGTTCGGACGAGGCGCGTTCGACACGAAGTCGTTGTACGTAACTTCGACCCGGACCGGAAACGTGTGGGTCGTTCCGGTGGGTACGCAGGGGGCTCTCCTGAACAGGTAAAGCAGTGCGAACTTGTCCGATCGCCCACGTGTGGGGCAGATTGTCCGTCGTTCGTCGCCGGGCGGCTCCCGCTCAGGAGCACTGCTGATGCGCAGTCCGTCGCGCCTGCCGCGCGCCCTCGTTTTCTGGCTGTTTCTCGCCGCGGTGGCAATCGTCACCGGTGCGCTTCGAGAGTCCCTGCTTCGTCCCCGTGTCGGGGAGCCCTGGGCCCACTGGATCGGCACGCTCGTACTGTGTGCGATCTTCGTGCTCCTGATCCACCGGTTCGTAGATCGACTGGACCCCCCCGCGGCGCCGAATGAGCTGTGGACGATGGGAGTCGTATGGCTGGTTCTCACCGTGTGCTTCGAGCTGATTTTCGGTCGGCTCGCCCTCGGCAGTTCCTGGCAGGAGTTGATTGGAGCCTACGACCCCGGGTCCGGTCGGATCTGGTGGCTGGTACTCCTCACGGTGCTGCTTGCGCCGCCGTTCCTTGGACGCCAGCGGGCCAGGGAGGCAGGCCTGGCCCCGATCGAGCGACGTATCGAGTTCATCTCCGAAGACCGCGCCGCTGAAGTTCTGGCCTGGCTTTCAGACCTGTTTCGCGACAAAGGAGTCCGATACGCCGCGGCCGGCGGCCTGGCCGCTCGATCGTGGGGCGCAACCCGTCCCCTCGTGGATCTCGACTTCTTCGTTCACGCGGAAGATCTGGATCGACTCGCAGCCGACCTCGCGCCGTACATAGTCCAACCCCTGACAGCGCTCAAAGACGACCACTGGGACCTGAGGTTCATGCGGCTCGAGTATACTGGGATTCCCCTGGAGCTCAGCGTCGCGGAGCACGCGCGATATCGGGAGTCAGCCACGGGTGAGTGGCACGACATGTGTCCGACATTCGACGAGTGTCCGGAACGAGGGGTCCTCGGTGTGGAAGTCCGGATCATGGACCGCGAGGATCTCCTCGAGTACAAGCGGCGAGTGGACCGGGCTGTCGACCGGGCCGACGTAGCAGCGATCGAGCGAGCCCACAGCGGTTTGACCTGACCCGACCTGTCTTTCTCGGACCCACCCCACAGACGGAACGGAACCTCCCTCGCCCGCTGACGTGTAATCGAAGAGCAATGTTCCGAATCATCAGCCGAGTACGAACCCCGGTGGAGGCCTGCATGAGAAAACCGAGAACCACCCGCCAGAGAGGACTTCTGGTCGCCGCCGGCCTCGTGCTGACACTCGCGACATCGGCAGCCGCTCAGGCACCGGACCTCGCGGGCACGCTTGTCGTCGTGAACAAGGGGGCGTCTTCGGTGAGCATCATCGATGTCGCTTCCGGGCGGGAGCTCGCAGTTCTTCCTACAGGTGCCGGCCCGCACGAGGTCGCGATCTCTGCCGACGGCCACACAGCGATCATCACGGACTACGGTGCTCGCCAGCCGGGTAATACGCTGACCGTCGTGGACGTTCACGGTCTCGAGGTCATCCGAACGATCGACCTCGGGCCGCACGAACGACCCCACGGGATCGCCTTCCTTCCCGGGGACGAGCAGGTCGTGGTCACGTCGGAGGCGACCGGGTCCGTAGTCGTCGTGGATGTGGAGGAAGGCAGGATCGACGACGATCTGCCCACTGCCCAGGCAGGGAGCCACATGCTGGCGCTACCTGCGGCGGCGGAGAGCATCTGGACCAGCAACGTGCGGGACGGCACGGTGTCCGAGATCGACGTGAGCACCGGCACGACGGCACGGATCATCGAAGTCCCGGCGCAGCCCGAGGCCATCGGGATCACACCGAACGGGGTGGAGGTCTGGGTAGGCAGCAACGAGCACGGAACCGTCAGCGTCGTGGACTCAGAGGACGGCAGTGTCTCGCAGGCCCTGGACGGCTTCGGCTGGCCATATCGAGTGCTCTTCACACCAGACGGTGAGACCGCGTTGATTCCCGATCTCCGGAGCGAGGAACTCAGAATCGTGGACCGGGACTCGAGGTCTGTCCGGCATGTGATTCCTCTGTCGGGCGGAGCACCCCAGGGTGTAGCGGTAACGCCGGATGGCCGGATCGCGTTCCAATCTCTGAGCGACCGGGCCCTGGTCATCGTCATCGATCTGGAATCGGGCGAGATCTTGTCCGAGCTTTCGACCAGACAGGGACCGGACGGCGTGGCCTACTCACCCCTGGTCCTCTCGCGGGATTGAACGTGAACCCGGAGTCGCTCTCTGGCACGGCTGACATGGAGGATCTCGGACCGGTGCTCGAGGCCCTGGTGCGGGAAGTCGTGTCATTCCGCGACCAGCATGGATCCGAACCGGTGCTCGAGGCGGTTTCACCGACCGAAGTCAGGGATCGCCTCGGGGCATCTTTTGACTTCGAACACCCGATCGACCTGACTCGATTGCAGGCCGAGGTCGGGGACCTGCTGAAGCGGTGGTCGGTGGACGTAACGCACCCTGCCTACTTCGGACTGTTCAATCCACCTGTCGATCCTGCGGGAATCGTAGCCGACGCCCTTGTCGCCCTGTACAACCCGCAGCTCGCCGCATGGTCGCACGCACCGGCTGCGAACGAAATCGAGCGACTGACGCTCGACTACCTCGCTTCCCTGTTGTGGCCCGAGGCGGAGTCGACCATCGGCTCGTTCACGTCGGGGGGCGCCGAAGCGAATCTGTCAGCGGTGATCGTCGCCCTTACGCGCCAGTTTCCCGAGTTCGGCGTTTACGGAGCGCGGGCTCTTCCCGGACCTCCCCGGATGTACGTCTCGGAGGAATCGCACCATTCCCTGCTCAAGATCGCCCATTTCACCGGGATCGGCCGCGCGGCCCTGCAGATCGTCCCGACCACTCCAGACCTGCGGATGGATATCGAAGCCCTTGAGGGAGCGATCGAGCGAGACCTGGCCGCCGGCGCTCTCCCGTTTCTGGTCGTGGGAACCGCCGGCACCACGTCGGCCGGCGTCATCGATCCGCTTCCGGAGCTCGCCGGAATCTGCGAACGCCACGGTCTCTGGCTACACGTCGATGCCGCATGGGGCGGAACGGCATGCATCTCACCGCGGCTGCGACGCAGCCTGGCTGGAATCGACGCGGCCGACTCCGTTACATGGGACGCACACAAATGGCTCTCCGTGCCCATGGGCGCCGGGATGTTCTTCTGCCGGCACCCGGACGCGGTCGGACGCGCGTTTCGGGCCAGCACCGGCTACATGCCAGGCGATACGACGGGGGCGGTCGACCCTTACTCGACGACCGTCCAGTGGTCCAGGCGGTTCACCGGTCTGAAGGTGTTCATGACCCTGGCCCGACTCGGGCGCCAGCGATTGGTCGAGCGGATCGAGCGACAGGCGCAGGTGGGGGATCTGCTCAGATCCGGCCTCGAGCAGGACGGCTGGGAAATCGTCAACCGTACGCCGCTTCCGGTCGTCTGCTTTCGACGTCCCGAAATGGCCGACACCGCTGCCTATGATTCCCTCGTGGAGTTCCTGTACGAGCGCGGTCGTGTGTGGATTTCCGTCGTGACACTGCCCGGCATCGGCCCCGCTTTCAGAGCTTGCATCACGAGTTACGAAACCGGGAACGCCGAGCTGGATCTCTTGCGCTCTGAGCTCCTGCGCGGCCTGGAGCACGCAGGCTGGCATTCTACTCAACAGCCGGCGAAGTGATGTACGAGGCTGCACCGGCCAACAATACGGGAGACTGAACATGCTTGCCTATCTGTTCTGGCACCGCCCGATCCCGGGAGTCGATCACTCGGCCTACGAGGCGGCCCTGCAGGGATTTCACGATTCGATACGCGAGGCGCCGGCAGAGGTGCTTCTGTCGTCTGCCTGCTACCGCCTCGACCGCATTCCGTGGTTGGCGGCGGCCGACGGCAGCAACAGCGACGAGCCTGGCTTCGAGGACTGGTATCTGGTGCCGGATTCGGCTGCGCTGGACCGGCTGAACGAGGCCGCCATCAATGCCCGACACCGGTCATTCCATGACGCCGCGGCAGCGCTCGCGGGTGACGGCGCCGGTGGCCTCTACTCGCGGGTCGAGACTCCCGGCGGGAGTGATCTCGAGCGCATATCGGCTGGCGAATCGACGTCCGTGTGGCTGTCCAAACCGCCGCGCGTTTCGTACTCGGAGTTCATGCCGGACCTGGCCGCCCTGGTCCCACCTGGCGCGCGTGTTTGGCAGCGCCGGCTGGTGCTCGGACCCGCCCCGGAGTTCTGCGTCGAAATTCAGGGACAGACACGGGCGGAGTTGCCGGGGACGTCCCTTATCCCGATCAGTCGTTCCGTGATCGCCTGAGACGGGACGAACAGGTCGTGGTGGATGCAACGTCACGACCCGTTCCGCTGTCCTAGTAGTCGAAACCAAGTCCACTCCTCTCGAATGCGGTGTGCCCGATGCCGGTTGCCATGCTTGCTCGCCCTGTTTCGTTCATCTCACGTCTCCGAACCCTCGCCGCTGCGATGACCGTCGCGCTGACCGCGTGCTCCACGGGCGAAGCCGATCCGGGCTGGGCGGGTTCTGTCGACACGCTGGCGACCGGGCAGGTCGTCGTCAGGAACCCGGCAACAGGGACATGGACCGGGGACGACCAGTGGTCCGTGGTAGAGGAGCTGCGCATAGGAACGATCGAGGATATCGGGCCCGAGATGTTCGGCCGCGTACTGGACTTCGAGACCGACCCGTTCGGACGGATCTGGGTGTTCGAGGGCCAGGCCCAGGAGCTGCGCGTATTCGATTCCACGGGCGCGCACGTGAGGACGATCGGCCGGCAGGGCGAAGGTCCGGGCGAGTTCAACGAGGTGATCGGAATGGAGTGGGGACCCGACGGGCACCTGTGGCTGGTCGATCCCGCCAACAACCGGATCACCAAGGTGGACACGGCGGGAGTTCTCGTGGAAAGCGTTCCCACGATCGGCGGGATCACCGTGATGCCGTGGCCCGGCGGTTTTGACCGGGACGGCCACTTCTACACCTACGGGATCGATCCCGAAATGGAAGACGACTTCGGCCTGCTGATGATCCGACATGACGCGGATCTGCAGCCGCTGGACTCAGTGCGCGTTCCCGAATACCCGGGTGAACGGCAGTTCCTCGAGCTGAAGGCCGAGGACAGGCACCTGATCACGGCCTTACCTTTCGCCCCCGGAATCGAATGGCGGCTCCGAAACGACGGCGGCTACTGGGGCGCGCTGGACGGCGATTATCGGCTGTTTGAGCTGGCCTGGCCCTCGGGCGACACGCTGCGCACGATTACGCGGGAGTGGGACCCTCTGCCGGTGACTGAACAGGACCTCGATCGGGCCATGGAGGGGATGGAGTGGTTCACCGAAATGGGCGGCAAGGTCGACCGATCGCAGATACCCTCCACCAAGCCGGCGTTCGACAGTTTCTTCGTGGATCCGCTCGACCGCGTGTGGGTGCTGAGGACGACGGCCGGGCCGGAAACCGAGAACCGAATCCTCGATGTATTCGATCAGGACGGCCGCTTCCTGGGAACGGTCGAACTGCCGTTCAGGCTCGCGGATTATCCTGATCCGATCGTGCGCGGAGACTACATGATTGCGGTCGTCGAGGATGAGCTGGAGGTCCCATACGTGGTTCGCGCCCGGATCGTCCAGGGGCAACGATGATCCCGGGAGCGCTGCGCAGCCGCGGCCTGCTCGTGATGCTGGTTTTCGTCGGTTGCGCTGGCCCCGATGGCTCGGACACATCACGCGCGCCTGAGTCCGCCGCCGGATCGTCAGCCAGGCAGCCTTCCATTCCCGCCGAGTCCGATCAGGACCGACTGCGCGGCGAGCTCGCCGCGGCCGAAGCCGACTTCGAGCGGGCTGTCTCGGAACGCAAGCTGGATGGGTGGATCGAGGCATTCGCGCCCAACGGCATGATGGTTCAGCCGGACGGGCCCGTCGTGGGACACGAGGCGATCCGGCTCGTGATGGCCGACGCCTTTGCCGATTCGACGTTTCGTCTCACGTGGACTCCCGACCTGATCGGCGTGTCGGATGACGGAACTCTCGGCTACACGACCGGTCGATACGAGAGGCGGCGTGTCGTGGACGGCGAAGAACGGACTCAGCGCGGCAGCTATTTCACTGTCTGGCGCCGCCAGCCGGACGGCAGGTGGCTCGTGGAGGCAGACATGGGAACCGAGCCCGCGAGCCAGCCGGACTAGGCCCCGGACTCGCTCTTATCGATCGCACGACGTGCTGAAGCCAGGCGCTCCGGCGTCCCGATTTCCCACCATGCGGTGTCGCCCATTTCGAAGGGTCGGATCCGGACTCCCTGCGCCGCGAGCGCGAGGTAGTGATCGGTAATCGAGAACACTTCCCGGTCTGGCAGGGTCGCCAGCAATTCAGGCGCAATGACATGGATGCCCGCGAACGCTCGCGCCTGCGTATCCCCGGCAGGTGACCTGGCGAGCTCTTCCCTGCCCGATGTCACGTGCCGTCGTCCGTACAGCCCCTCCTCGTCGAACAAGAGTTCACGACTCGAGTCCCGCCGCTGAACAGCCAGCGTGGCGATCGTGCGACCGTCGCCAGTGTTGTCGGCGTGGGCAGATACGAGGGCCGCGAGGTCGAGGTCGGTGATCACGTCTCCGTTGTGCAGGAGAATGGGCCGACCGGAATCGAACAGGCGTCTGGCGTGGCGAAGCCCGCCTCCCGTCTCGAGCGGCCGGTCTCTCTCTACCGACACGACGATCCGGGCCTCGCTGCCGGCGTCGGGATCCCGCCTGCCTGCCTCGTCCACGACGAGGCTCTCGTTCAGACTCTCGACCAACGCTTCGATCTGCTCCGCGTGGTGGTGCGCATTCACCACGATCAGGCCGGGATCCAGGGGTAGAATGCGCCGGATCGCCCGCTCGAGGACCGTCGATCCGCCAACCGTTACCAGGGCTTTCGGAACCGTGTCCGTCACGGGTCGGAGGCGCGTGCCCAGGCCAGCCGCGAACACCAGTGCATCGATCACGGCCAGTACGGCTCTTCCCGATGAAACAGACGGACTCCGACGTCCGGGAACTCCAGCCGCAGGTATTCCTCCAGCCGCTCTGCGAAGTAGACCGATCGGTGCTGCCCACCCGTGCAGCCGAAGGACACCGTCAGGGCCGTGAACTTCCGACCGACGTAGGTCCGGATCTGTGTTTCGACCAGCGCCCGTGCACTGTCCCAGAACAGCTCAGTCTCAGCTTGCCTCTCGAGGTACGAGCGTACGCCCGGGTCCAATCCCGTCACGGACCGATATTCAGGCAGTCGGCCCGGATTGGGTAATGCGCGACAATCGAATACGAATCCACCACCGTGTCCGCTGACGTCTTCCGGATAGCCCCGACGGTAACTGAAGCTGTAGACGAGTACGGTCAAGCCCGGACCTTCCGCGGACTCCCCGGCTGGCCGGGCGTGCCGCTCCACGATCCGCTCGAACACCGAAGTGAGTTCGGGCAGGCGGATCGGCAGGCCGAGTTCGAGGATCCGTTCGAGATTCGCCGCGGCGTACGGGACACTGCGCAGGAAGCGCGGCTTGCGCTCGAAGTAGCCGCGGTATCCATAGGCTCCCATCGCCTGGAGGATTCGAACCACGACATAGCCCCGATACAGCTCGACGAACGCATCGCGATCCACCGCCACATACTCGGACAGGCTGTCCAGGTAGTGCGCCAGCAGTTGCTCTCTCAGAGCGTCAGGCAGGTCGGCCTTGGCGTCGTACAGGAGAGAGGCGACGTCGTACTGCAGGGCGCCGCGTCTTCCCCCCTGGTAGTCGATGAACCAGGGCTCCGAGTCTCTCAGCATCACGTTTCGCGACTGGAAGTCCCGGTACAGGAAGTGATCCGTGTCCGCCTTGAGAAGAAATGACGCGAGCCGACGGAAGTCCGTCTCGAGCCGGGCCTCGTTGAACGGAATGTGAGCGAGCTTCAGGAAGTGGTACTTGAAGTAGTTCAGATCCCACAGAATGGACTGACGATCGAATGCTGCCCTGGGATACGCGACCGAATAATCGATTGTCCGGTGGCCCTCGACCTGGAATCTCGGCAGCCACTCCAGCACCCGCTGATACACCGGCACGAGCGACGAGGGGAACCCTTCGGTACTTCGAGTTCGCGCCTCCTCGAGTGCGTCGAACAGGGTCGTATCCCCGAGATCCTCTTCGAGCCAGACACCCGCAGACTCATCGGCGGCATAGATCTCCGGCACTGGAAGTCCCGCCTGTCGCAACGAATCGGAAAACGAGAGAAACGCCCGGTTCTCTTCTCGATCCGGGCCCACGGCGCCAATCGCCGAAAGCTCCCGCGGACCGCGGATGCGGTGGTATTGCCGGGACGATCCGTCGCCGGCCATTTCCAGCACGGCTTCCGGATCGGCACCAAAGTGCTCGCGGAACAAGCCAACGATTCGCTCGTGCACGGCCGCGCGCCTTCTCCTGGCGGAAGTGATCGACCAGTGAGGGCCGGAAGCTACGCTTGTCGACCGTGGGCGGCGAGACCGGTGACGGGCGCAGGGGAACCCGAGCGGCTAGTCTGTGTGAGAATCTCAGAAGACCGGATCGAGGAGGAATCAATGCGTCCCGAGACCTTGCTCGGAGCCCTGGCACTGTTCAGCGGATTCTCGTCCGTCGTCCTGCTGGTCGTATTTCTTCACTCGGTCAGGCGGCGCCGAAGCCTCAGCGCTCTCGTTGCGATTCTGCTTGCGATCGTGGCCGGGCTCGTCTCCGGTCTCGCGGTCACCGTGCTCGTCGGGGTGCGGGGATACACCGCGCTGACCAGAGAGGACACGGCCGCCTGGATCCGCACGGTCCCGGCTGGGGAGCAGCAGTTTGTGGCCCATTTCCGGCTCCCGGACGGTCGGGTAGAGGTGTTCGAGATCGCGGGCGACGAGCTTTACGTGGATGCCCACATTCTCAAGTGGAAATCGTTTGCGAACCTGATCGGCCTGCACACGGAATACGAGCTGGACCGGGTGGCTGGCCGATACTCCGACCTGGACGACGAGCGGCACGCCGAGCGGACCGTCTACTCGTTGGCTCCAAGACGCTCGATCGACCTGTTCTATCTGCGTCGAGCATCCGAGATGCTGGCGCCACTCGTCGATGCCGAATACGGTTCTGCCTCGTTCGTCGCGGCTCGTTACACGGCCTTGTGGGAGTTGCGGGTATCTACAAGCGGCCTTCTGCTGCGCCAGGTGGAGCACCAGGGAGAATAGACGGAATGGTCAAGATTCGCGGGTATGACGGAGACGAAGTCCGGGTGACGTTCGAGGCCTCCCGCTGTATTCACGCAGCCCGGTGCGTGAGCCAGCTGCCCGCCGTGTTCGATACCGCCCGGCGACCCTGGATCGACCCGGCTGGTGCGTCGGCCGAGGACATCGCGGCAGTCGTGCACCACTGCCCGACCGGTGCGCTCAAGTACGAGCGAACCGACGGTGGTCCCGCAGAGCAGCCCGAGTCGGTCAACACCCTGACCGTCGCAGCTGCGGGACCGGTGTTCGCGCGAGGCGACATCCAGGTGATCGACGCCGAGCGCAGGCTCATCGCCCGCGAAACTCGGGCCGCGCTCTGTCGCTGCGGCGCCTCGGCTAACAAGCCATGGTGCGATGGAAGTCACGTCGATACTGGGTTCGATGCGCCGGCAGAGCTGGGGGAGGGTCGACTGAAGCCTCGTCCCGATGAATCGACCGGGCCCCTCGTCGTGCGCCTCCGACCCGATGGGCCGCTGCTGCTCGACGGGCCGTTCCGTCTTCGGTCCCAGGACTCGGAGGACGGGATCGAAGGCGGCGGCGCCGCGCTCTGTCGCTGTGGCGCCTCGGCGAACAAGCCGTTCTGCGACGGCACTCACAACTCGATCGGTTTCAGCGCGGTGGATCCGGTCGGCTCCTGACCTCTGCCGGGCGAGGGGAAGCCCTCGGGCGCGGCCCCCGGCCTTCCCCTCGATCACACCACGAGCGATGTTCGGATACTGCGCCATCCGAGGAGCGCAATTCACACTGTGGAGCACTGATGAACCGGATGCCGACCTGGCAGTTTCGAACTCTCGTCCTGCTGCTGCTTTTATCGATCGGGACACCGACCAACACGTTTGCCCAATCGGGCCGAAAGCGAGTCGGCAACGTGGAGTTCCCCAACTCCGGCGCGGCCGAGGCCCAGCCGTCGTTCCTGCTGGGGCTGGCCCTGCTTCACAGCTTCGAGTATCCGGAGGCACGCGAGGCGTTTCATGCCGCCCAGGAGCTGGATCCCGACTTCGTGATGGCTTACTGGGGAGAGGCCATGGCGTGGAACTACTCCCTGTGGTACGAGCAGAACGCCGAGGCGGCACGTGAAGTCCTCGCCCGCCTGGCCCCCACTCCAGCCGCTCGGGCTGCCCTCGCGCCAACAGATCGTGAGCGAGCCTGGCTCGCGGCCGTCGAAACCCTGTACGGTGACGGGGACAAGCAGTCGCGAGACGATGCCTACGAGCGAGCCATGGCGAAGATCAGGCTCGACTACCCGGATGATCCGGAAGCCGGCGCGTTTCACGCACTGGCAATCCTCGGTACCGCGCACGAGGGTCGGGATCATTCGACCTACATGCGGGCCGCAGCGATCGCCGAGGATGTGTTTCGGGACTATCCCGAGCACCCCGGTGCCGCACACTACATCATTCATTCGTTCGACGATCCCGAGCATGCCCCGCTCGGACTCGCCGCCGCCCGCGCCTACTCCGGCATCGCGCCGGATGCAGATCACGCTCAGCACATGACCACGCACATATTCCTCGCGCTCGGGATGTGGGAGGATGTCGTTCGGGCCAACGAAAGAGCCGATGCCGTGGTCGATCGCGACCGGGCAGAGCGCGGGGTCGGGCCGAGCTTCTGTGGTCACTACAACGAGTGGCTTCTGTACGGATACTTGATGGAGGGCCGCCGGGTGGACGCCATGGCTCTGCTGGACGGGTGTCACCGGTCGGCGGTTGCGGAGAGCGGAGGCATGGCGTCGTCATTCTCCGAGATGCGGGCCCGGTATATCGTCGACTCTGAGGACTGGGACGGGCCGGCGCTTTCTATGACGGCTGACTATGGCGACCGTGCCGGTCCACCGCTGAGGGATGCCTGGCTCGAGGGATATGTCGCGGGAATGAATGGCGACGCCGAGAGCGCCAGAGAGGCCCTGGTTGAGTTTCGCGCTCTTCGGCCCGCCGCTGAGCAGGAAATGCGCGTCGACGGTCTGACCGATGAGACGTATCAGCGAAGACCGGAGGTCCTTGAACTGCAGCTGGAGGGGCTGACGCTGATCGCAGGTGGCGACGACGCCGAGGGTCTCGACCGGATCGAGGCCGCTGCAGCGCTCGAAGCACAGCTTCCCTTTACCTACGGTCCGCCGGCGATCGACAAGCCTTCGCACGAGTTGCTCGGCGAGTTGTGGCTGAAAGCCGGGCGAATGGAAGAGGCGGCGCTTGCATTCGAGACAGCCTTATCGCGGACCCCCGGGCGCGTACCGGCCATCCGGGGATTGCAGACGGCGACCTCGGCGTTGCAGGCGGGGAGCGCGAGCAGCTCTCCCTGAGGACCGACAGGCCGGGGACATCTGTGTCCCGACTGTCAGATTCCGCGCGACACCACTTCCCCCGGGAGCGGAAACCAGCGGAGTTGCTCGAAGTCGTCTGTGAGTCCCTCGGCCACCAGCCCCTGGCAATCCCGCTTCCCTGCCGCTGCCGCGGCGAAAATGCGCCGCGCTTCCGCGCTGTACTCGGCGAGCCTGCTGTCAGGCTCAGTGATCCGGTGGCGCGGGTAGTTCATACCGTCCCGCGTGAAGCTGATCTGGTCCAGGCTCAGCGGCGGATCGGACGGTCCTCTCCCGTGACGCCACAGGCCGGTGCGCGGGTTGAACGAGTATTCGTCGAGCAGCGCCCAGCCGTGGTCCGCCACCTGGTCCACGGCGTCGAGGATGTACTCGAACACGGGCTCGGAGATGAAGTAGTTGAAATTCACCCGGACCCAGCCCGGCTTGATGCCCTCACAACCCCGCCCGATCTCTCGCTCGAACTCGTGACTCTTTTCCAGATCGATACCCAGCAGCCGGTGACCGTATGGCCCGGCGCATGAGCATCCGCCGCGTGACTGAATCCCGAACAGGTCGTTGAGCAGCGCCACCACGTAGTTGTGGTGCAGGTATCTTCCGCCTTCGCAACGGATGACGAACGAGACGATGCTCAATCGCTCGTGTTCGTGGTCGCCCAGCACCTCGATATTCGGATTCCGCGTCCAGCGCTCGATGGCCCGGCGAATGAAGCTCTCCTCGCGAGTACGGATCACCTCCTCACCCACCGCCGACTTCAGCAGGAATACGAGCCCGGCCCTGATCGACTCGATGATCGCCGGTGTGCCTCCCTCTTCGCGCACCTCAGGGTCGTCCAGGTAGTAATGCTCCGCCGGGTTCACATAGGAGACCGTTCCACCGCCGACCACGTCGGGGACTGAATTTCTGAACAGTTCCCGCCGCGCGACGAGCACCCCGGGGGTACCCGGGCCACCGATCATCTTGTGCGGTGAGAGGAAGATCGCGTCCTTGTAGTCCAGTGCATCGTCTCCACTGTCACCCTGCGGTCCCATCTCGATCCGTACATAGGGCGCCGCCGCAGCGAAGTCCCAGAACGAAAGCGCGCCGTGACGGTGCAGGAGGATCGAGACATCGCGCACCGGGGATGTGATCCCGGTCACGTTCGACGCGGCCGAAAAACTCCCGATCCTCAGGGGCCGGTCCTTGTACTCGACCAGCCGGGCCTCCAGCTCGTCCAGGTCGATTCCGCCGTGCAGATCTTCGTGAATCGTCACCACATCGGCGATCGACTCCCGCCACGGCAGCTCATTGGAGTGGTGCTCGTACGGGCCGATGAACACGACGGGTCTCTCCTCCGCCGGGATGTGCTCGGACAACCCGTAGCGCACGTCGAGGTCGTGTGGAATGCGAAGGTTCAGCACCCCGATGAGACGATCGATCGCCCCGGTGGAACCCGAGCCGCAGAAGATCACAGCGTGCTCCTCCATCCCCCCCACGGCCCGCCGGATGATCCGGCGCGCGTCCTCCCGGAATCGTGTCGTCTGCCGGCCGGTACCAGAGCTCTCCGTGTGCGTGTTCGCGTACAGCGGCAGCACCGCTTCTCTGAGGAAGTCCTCGATCACGGACAATGACCGACCGGAGGCCGTGTAGTCGCAGTAGATGACTTTCCTGACTCCGAACGGACCCACCACCGCTTCGTCTTCACCGATCACCGAGCGACGCACCATTTCGACGAGCGCTTCGCCGCGCTCCTCCCCGAATACCGGGAGGTCCATTCGAGTCACGTGACCACGGCTCCAGGTTCGGGATTCGTACCGATCTCCGGCGTGACCCGCGGCCCCATGAGGACTGCGATCCACCGGGTGTCTTCATTCCCCTCGAGGAAGATCTTGAAGATCATCGTGAGTGGCACCGAAAGGAGCATTCCGACCGGACCCAGCACCCAGCCCCAGAACAACAGGGAGAGGAATACGACGAGGGTCGATAGCCCGACGCCCTGACCGAGGACCCGCGGCTCGATCAGGTTGCTGATCGTGATGTTGATCACCAGGTAGCCGATCGTCGCGATCAACGCGCCATCCCAGCCGAGCTGGAGAAACGCCAGGATCACTCCCGGCACCGCGGCGATGATCGAGCCGATCGTCGGGACATAGTTGAGCAGGAAGGCGAGCAATCCCCACAGGAGGGCGTAGTCGACACCGAGCACGGTCAGCAGGAACGCCACGAGGGCCCCGGTGGCAAGACTCAGCACGGTCTTCAGGGCCAGGTATCGTTTGACGTTCTCTGCCACCCGGGACAGCTGGGCCAGGTGGACTTCCGCCGAGTCGGGAAATGCAACAAGGATCTTGCCCTTTACGGTGCCCCACTCGAACAGGATGAACACCGTGAGCAGCAGGATCAGGCCGATCCGACTCAGTACGTCGCCGACGCCGGAGAAGATGCGACCGGCGACGCGCAACACCTCTCCCGGGTTCAAGGTCTCCTGCAGAATGCGGCTCGACAGCTCGATTCCGTGCCCCGCGAGCCAGGCCACGAGTCCGGCCAGCTCGGTCTGCAGCCGGGCCTGGTAGTATGGCAGTGAGGTGGAGAAGTCGATCAGGGACGTACCGATCACCGTGCCGAACGCCGATCCGACAGCGAGCACGAACAGCACGACCAGCACGATGGCCAGCCATACGGGGACTCCGTGGCCGGACAGCCACTGCATCGGCGGCACACAGATGATCGCCAGCATCACGGCCAGCAGAACTGGCACGAGAATCGGCTCCGCAGCCCTTGCTCCCGCGACGATGATCACGAAGCAGGCACCGGCCAGCAACCAGCGCATGGCGTTCGTCAGGCGGGCGTCGCTGCTCATTCCGTGTCCGGACCTCTCGCCTGTCATTAGGTTTACGCTTCCCGCGGCAGTCAAATCGATACGGTCCGCGGGCAACCGCAAGGGTACCGACCTTACCGGTCCCTCGTCAACGCGAGCGAGTTAGGCACAGTACATGACAATGTCGGCCCTATGGCCGTATGCGGTAGGACTCCTCGACTTCGTCTTCGCCATCGTGGCGTCCGCGCACGCCATCTTGCACAAACGGGAAGTTCGGGCTGCGATCGGCTGGGTCGGCCTGATATGGCTCGTTCCGTTCGGCGGTGGCCTGCTCTACTTGCTGCTCGGCGTCAATCGGATCCGCCGGAAGGGTGCCCGGATCAAGAACGAGATCACTCTGCTGTCGGAGAGCAGGGCCGCTGCCCTGCCACCCCCGGTCGTCCACCTGGACCTTCCGGACGTCACTCGTTCGATCGAAGGCCTCGTTCGAGCCGTGGGGGAGGTCACACGGATGCCGCTGCTGCCGGGCAACCGGATCGAGCCGCTGCTGTGCGGAGACGAAGCCTACCCGGCGATGCTCGATGCGATCGACCGGGCATCGTCGACGGTGATGATGCAGACCTACATCTTCGACGTGGACCGGGCAGGAACCGAATTCATCGACGCCCTGGACCGGGCGCATCGTCGCGGCGTTGCCGTGCGTGTTCTGGTCGATGGGGTCGGGGCCGCCTACAGCAAGCCGCGGGCACCGCACGTCCTCCGCAAACGGGGCATCCCGGTACAGGAGTTTCTCGGCCAGTTCGTCCCCTGGCGCATGCCCTATATGAATCTCCGAAATCACCGAAAGATCCTGGTGGTCGATGGCCAGGTCGGATTCGCGGGAGGCCTGAACATCCGTGAGGGGTCGATCATCGCCGTTCCCTCGGCTCATCCGGTCCAGGACCTTCACTTTCGACTCGAGGGGCCGGTGGTCCGACACCTGGCGGAGGCGTTCGCCAAGGACTGGGTGTTTTCCTGTGGCGAAGAGCTGTTCAGCCCCGGCTGGTTTCCGTCGCTCGAACCACACGGGGAGGCCGTGGCGCGGGGAGTGTCGGACGGACCGGATGACGAATTCGAGCGTCTGCATTCCACCTTCCTCGCGGCGCTCGCCGGTGCGGATCACTCGGTGCGGATCATGACGCCGTACTTTCTCCCGGACCAGGCGCTGCTTTCCGGCCTGAATACCGCAGCTCTCAGGGGCGTTCGCGTGGACGTCCTGATTCCGAGCCAGAACAATCTGCGAACCGTCGGCTGGGCGATGAACTCTCAGCTCGACCAGATTCTCGACTCCGGCTGCCGGGTGTGGCTCACACCGCCGCCATTCGATCACACGAAACTGATGCTGGTGGATGGAGTGTGGGCGCTGTTCGGGTCCGGCAACTGGGACCCCAGGAGCTATCGTCTCAATTTTGAATTCAACGTCGAGGCCTATGACCCGACGCTCGTAGCGCGACTCGAACGATTCGTGGCGGACCGGATCGACACCGCCCGTCCGGTTTCGATCGAGGAGCTTGACAACCGCCACCTGGCTATGAAACTGCGGGACGGAGTCGCATGGCTGTTCTCTCCGTATCTCTGAGTCAGCCGCCCGGACCGTCCGGAGGAATCTGATGGATCGACCGATCTCCATCGTGGATGCATTTTCAGAAGTCCCGTTCGAAGGAAATCCCGCCGCGGTATGCGTACTCACGGCGCCAGCGTCCGAAGCATGGATGCGCTGTGTCGCCGCGGAGGTCAACCTGTCCGAGACAGCCTTTCTCCACCCCGTCGAATCCGGCTGGGGGCTGCGCTGGTTCACGCCGACGGTCGAAGTGGAGTTGTGCGGCCACGCGACGCTGGCGGCGGCGCACGTGCTGTGGACGGAGGGACATTCACCACCTGGCAGGACGCTCCGTTTCGACACGCTCAGCGGCGTGCTCGAGGCGAGCCGCGCCGGGGAAGCTCGGATCTCGCTCGATTTCCCCTCGAAGCCGGTGTCCGAAGATCGTGCTCCGCCTGCCCTGCTCGACGCGCTGGCCCCGGATGGCCGGATCCCGCTTCCAACTGCGACCGGGTTCAATCGCATGGACTGGCTGGTCGAACTTCCAACAGAGGCGGACGTCAGATCTGTCGAACCGGATTTCCGGGCGCTGGCTGCCGTCGATGCGCGGGGCGTGATGGTCACATCTCCGCCAGGTTCCAGGACGCTGGCGAACTACCCGGGAATCGACTTCGTGTCCCGGTTCTTCGCACCCGCCTGCGGCGTGGACGAGGACCCGGTCACGGGCTCCGCGCACTGTGCCCTTGGGCCGTGGTGGGCGCGGAAGCTCGGCCGTGAAATCGTTACCGGTCGCCAGATCTCTCGTCGCGGCGGAACGGTTCGGGTCACGGATCTGGGAGACCGGGTGACACTCGAGGGAGCGGCGGTTACCGTGCTCCGCGGCCGGATCGATTCATCCATGGATCGGGACGAGCAGGCACGATGAATCCGCTGCGCAACGAGACGGAGTTCGAACAGGCACTCGCCTGCGACCGGGCCTTTCTGTTCAAGCACAGCACGATGTGCGGTACGAGCACCCGGGCATATCGACAGGTAACCAGCTTCGAGGAAGTGGATGGGTCGATCCCGGTATTCGTGGTCGACGTCATCGGTGAGCGAAATCTCGCTCGCGCCATCGCCGACAGACTGGGAATTCGACACCAGTCTCCGCAGATCATTCTCCTGGCCGGCGGGAAGCCGGTCTGGCATGCCTCACACGGCGCCGTAACGGTCGAAATCATGGCGGAGAAGGCGGAAGAACAGGGCCCCTAGTCCTGCCCCCGTTCCTTCCTGGTTCCTTGATGACTGCGCCGGCCGCTCGCAGCCGCGGCGAAACTGCGTACGATGGCCCCGGCGGGTTCGATCCCCGTGACCGCCTCCACGCTTCGCCCGGCCTGCCAGTACTCGTGCACACCGCTCTCATCGAGCGATGCTCGTTTGAGCTGCCACAGTGACCGGAGCGCGTAGAACGTGCGCATCCAGCTCTTCGTCCTGCGGCCGCGCAGTAGCCGCCTGGACAGCGGACTCGCCTGCGTGCCCGTGCGCTCGATGAACGGTGTCCGGATCACCGCTACCGGGACCCCCGTGATCCGCTCCGTCCACACGATGTCATCCTCTCCAGCCGCGACGATCGCCTGCTTGTACGCCTCGCTCGCACCGCATTCGGGAGTGGCGATGAACCGGGTCCCCATCTGTACGCCAGCGTAGCCGAGTTCCAGCGCCTGGACGAATTCGCTGTCTGACCCGACACCTCCTGCACACACCAGCGGCAGACCGAGATCGCCCAGTTCGTCGAGCAGAGTACGCACGGTCCCGTTGCCCGGGTGTCCTCCCGCGCGTCGATTCACCGCGATCAGCCCGTCCACCCCGGCATCTACAGCCTTCAGGGCCCAGCGGCGCTCGGTGACATCGTGATACACACGGCCGCCGGCTGCATGCGCCCGATCGACGACCCAGCGTGGGTTCCCCAGCGACGTGACGAAGAACCGGACACCCTCCTCGAGCGCGCCCTCTACCCAGCCCACCATCCGTTCGTGGTAGCGCCGGGAGGACTTTTCGATCAGGGCGTTCATGCCGATCGGCCGCCCGTCCGCCAGCGCGAGGGTGCGTCGCAGTCCGTCCCGGAATTCGAGGCCGTACACGTAGGTCAGCGAAATCGGCTGTACGACACCGAGCCCGCCGGCGGCGGAGACCGCTCCCACGAGCTCGGGATTTGAACACGGATACATCGCGCCGCAGAGCAGCGGCACGTCGATACCCGCGTCACGCGTGAGCAGAGTCTCGATACTTATGGGATATCCCTCGATTTTCGAATTCGGGTGCGGGAGAATATGGACCAGACACGCTGGCCCGGCGCGCGCTCTTCCTGCAACGGAATAGCCCTTCAGTCGCTCGCGATTCCGATTCGCCAGCGGACCCTGACTTTGGCGACGATGTCCCGCTCCGCGTCGCGGATGATGGCCGTGGCGACAGACTCCACGTCACCGTCGGCGAGGCTTTCGATCGCCGGCGCGACTGCCGTACCAACAGCTGTCAAAAGGCCGCGGGCCTTCTTATCGAACCCGACATCCAGACCGGCGACGATTCCCCGCGTTCCGGTCGGCAGAGCAGTAAGCATGGCGAGGCCGCTGGACAGCTCGCCGAGGTTCGTCAGGGCAATTGCGTGAACGGATCGGAGGTGGTTCCTCACGGACCGCCGGTCGGAAAGCGTAACGACCGACCGACCTGGCTCCAGTTCCTGTACAATTGCACCGATGGACCTGGAATAGGGCGCCCGGAGGCCAACCAACAGTGAAAACAGGCGTCTTCCGCCCGGCAGCGAGCGAGTCCGCTCCCAGATTTCGAGCAGCTCTGCTCCCGGCCCGGCGCGACTCAGGGAGCAGCCCCGATCGCTGGCGGCAGGCCGTCCGGGTGCAACTCGCAATCGGGCGGCTGCTCGACCGTATAGACGAGAGAAGACAGCCTCCACCCGCGGTCCGTGCGGACGAGTTGAAAGGCGTCATGACCACAGTGGCTGAAGCTGTCGTTGATGTAGAAGTCGTACGGCGCCCAGGCGATCGCCACCCCACCATCCACGCGGACTTCCGGATCCCAGATCCGTTCGACCATCGGGACGGTGACGGCCGCAATCGAGTTGATCGACTCTTCGAGCGTGCTGACCAGGGTCGTCCGCTCACCATCGCGCACAGTGACCGCGGTGATCGTCGCCTCCGGCAAGAAGAGCTCACGATGCGCTTCGACGTTCCGGTCTCCGAGGGTCGACAGCGCCGCCCGGATCGTTACGAGCACCTCTGCCCTTGCCTCCAGCATATATGCTTCTGGATCGGACTCCTGTCCCTGGGCCATCAGCGCGCCGGCAGGGACAAGTCCGGCCAGAAGCCCCGCGACGCACGTCGCCCGGATCCGGACCGCCATGCGGCTGCTCACGGCATCAGGGCTCGGGTACGGATCTCCTCCGTCACCCGGGAGATGAAGTCCTCGAGCGGCATCACGACCTGCTTCGTGTCAGCGCCATGCGCACGAACGGCTACCGTTCCAGCCTCGAGTTCGCGGTCCCCGACCACCAGCAGGTAGGGAATCTTCTGCATCTCTCCATCCCTGACCCGGTAGCTCAGCGTATCGGACCTCTCGTCGAGTTCCGCATCGAACCCGGCCGCGCGCAGTTGCGCTACCACGGAAGCTGCCCCTTCCGCATGTCCGTCGGTAATCGGCAGCACTCGGACCTGAACCGGGGCGAGCCACACCGGAAACGCCCCCGCGAAATGCTCGATCAGGAAGCCCGTGAACCGCTCCAGGGTTCCGAAGATCGCCCGGTGGATCATTGCCGGCCGATGCGGCTTGTTGTCCTGGCCGATGTATTCGAGCTCAAAACGCTCCGGCAGGTTGAAATCGAGCTGAATCGTGGCGCCCTGCCATTCCCTGCCGATCGCGTCCTTGAACTTGATGTCGATTTTCGGACCGTAGAACGCACCCCCGCCTTCATCGATTCCGTACTCGCGCCCTACCCTGTCGAGGGCGTCGCGCAGTGCCGCCTCGGCACGATCCCAGTTGGCGTCCTCTCCGATCCGTTTCTCCGGACGGGTAGACAGGTCGAGGCGGTAGTCCAGGCCGAGCGTTCCCATTACCACGTCGATCAGGTCGATACAGGTGAAGATCTCGTCTTCCACCTGGTCCGGCGTGCAGAAAATGTGTCCGTCATCCATCGTCAGCATCCGGACTCGCAGCAGACCGTGCAACGTGCCCGAGCGCTCATACCGATACACGTTCGCGATCTCTGACAGGCGCAGCGGCAGATCCCGATAGCTCCTCGGGCGCGCCGCGTAGATCATGGTATGTCCCGGGCAGTTCATCGGCTTCACCCGGAACGACTCCCCCTCTCCCTCCATGGCCGGATACATGTTCTCGGCATAGGTCGGCAGGTGACCGGACCGTTCGAACAGGGACTCGCTGGTCACGTGCGGCGTGAAGACGAATTCGTAGTCCCGCTCCGTGAGCAGGTCCTCGATCCACCGGCGCAGCCGCATCTGGATGCGGGCACCCTTGGGATGCCACGCGACGAGTCCCGGCCCGAATTCCTCCTGGAAGCTGAACAGGTCCAGGGCCTGACCGATCTTCCGGTGGTCTCGCTTCTTCGCCTCCTCCAGGCGGTGCAGATGTTCCTCGAGGCTCTTCGCTTCGTAGAACGCCGTGCCGTAGATGCGCTGCAGCATCTGCCGCGTCTCGTCGCCCCTCCAGTAGGCGCCGGCGCCCGAGAGCAGCTTGAAGTGCTTGATCTCATCGGTAGCCGGTACATGTGGCCCCCGGCACAGGTCGGTGAACGGCCCGTCGGTGTAAGTCGAGATCGTTTCGTCCTCCGGGATCTCGGCGAGGCGTTCGAGCTTGAGCGGATCGTCCGCGAACAGCTCCTCCGCCTCGAATCGAGACAACTCCCGACGCTCGAAACCGTACCCGGACTTCACCACCTCCGCCATCTTGCTTTCGATCGCCTCGAGGTCCTCGGGCGTGAATGGTCGGGAGACGTCGAAATCGTAATAGAATCCGGTCTCGATCGGCGGCCCGAATCCGATGCCGGCATCGGGAAACAACTCCCGCACCGCAGTCGCGAGGACGTGAGCAGTCGAGTGACGAAGCGCATACAGCGCCTCTTCACTCTCGTCGCTCCGGGTGACGATCGACACCGAGTCACCCTCGGCCAGTGGCCGATCCAGGTCGCGAAGCTCGCCATCCACCGTCACCGCCACGGCCGCCCTGGCGAGTCCCGGACCGATCGCGGCCGCGAGATCGCCCCCGGTCGAACCGGTCGGCAGCTGCTTTTCGGATCCATCGGGAAGTCGCACGGAGATCATCTGGTCGCTCATCGGCATACCCGTCGATGGCAGGAATCGATTTGAGCCCGGTCGGCGCCAGTCAAGGCGCCGCGGGACCGAAGACGCCGGAAGCTAGGACTGGCCGCGACAGGATGCCAGCCGAAGTCGATCCTGCAGGACCGAGTTCAACCCTCCAGGATCTCCAGCCGGTCAGGACCGTTCGGAACGACGCACAGAAATTCGAACGGCTCCTTCCCGATCGCCTCGTAGGAATGAGGCACCCCCGCGGGAATCAGCACCACGTCATCCGCCTCGACCGAGAACGTCTCGTCGGCGATCCGGACCTGGGCCCGGCCGCCCAGCACATATTGCTCGTGCTCCACCGAGTTCGTGTGCATCGGCATGAACCCGCCCGGCTCGATGCGGAACTTCCGCAGCTGGAAATGCGGCCCCTCGTCCGGTCCGATCAGGACCTGTCGCACCGTATCACGACCGGCGCCGACCACTTCCTCCTGGACGCCGTTCGCCTGTCGAACGAAATGCATCGGCTCGATCTCCTCGTTTCTGGTCGTCAGTATCCGCGTTCACTCAGAATGCCCCAGCGCACGATGCTCCGGCCGTCGTCGCTGGTCGTCACCCAGATCTTAGAGCCCACCGCGGACCGCATGCGGTCGCTGCCCCCGGTCAGACCTACCCGCTGACCGTACTCCGTAGCCACCGTCAATCTGCCATCTGAAAGTCCGAGAACGCCCACGAGCGGACTCAGGCCATCGACCGACACCAGTTCGTACTTCACGGCCCGGATCGTGTCCGACCCGCCGCTTCCAGACGCCGAACCGTGGACTCTCGCCACCGCTCCGCTCGCGCGCGCCAGCTCAAGGGCCAGCGGACCGACGACGACGACCGGCCCATCCTCAGTCTCGATGCGTGTCGTGGCGACTGGTGCGCTCCCGACCTGCCTGACCGTCCCCTCGGCCACGGCCGTTCCACCACCAGCTGATTCGGGGACGGAGGAATCGGGCCCGCAACCCGCCAGCACCATCGTCAATAGTACCGACCACTTTCTCATCCGTCGTTGCCTCCGGTATCCAGCTCCGAACGTTTGCGCTCATGAGAGAACCAGATGACCACGACCGCCAGACTCGCACCGACCAGGTTCGAAACCAGGTCCCAGCCCGTGTTCAGGTAGCCCCCGACGTTTGTTTCCGGCACCAGCAATGTGGCGGCGAATTCGATCACCTCGTTCAGGGCGCCGAAGCCCTGTCCCGCGGCCCAGGCGAGGACGAGTCGGCCGACGGTCGGCGCCGCGTCGTTCCCCGCCCCGCTGAGTGTAGCCTGCAGTCCGAGCCAGCAGATCCAGGTCGTGACTCCGAATCCATATGCATGTACGACCTGGTCGTATTTCAGGCGGTCTGGGATCAACCACAGGCTGTACAGCACCCGGTTCGGGCCGTGCGTCGGCCAGCTCGACGGAACCGTGATCAGCCCTCCTGCCATGTGGGCGAGTCCCCAGACGCTGAGGGCCCAGAGAGCGGATTCCGGCAACCCGATGTGGAAATGAACGACCCCGACGAGCGCGGCCAGGATGACCATCACGACGATGTAGAACACGAACTCACTGTTGCCGGACGCGAACGCGCCCACCGTGGCGACGAGCAGGTAGGCAGCGGTGAACGACGCAACCCGGAGCAGTCCGGCCCGGCTCGCGGGTCTCATCTGTCCCCGCTGGTCTTCGGTGATCTTGTCTGCCTCAAATGCCGGCCCTCCCGTCTGTCTGACGACCTGTTCATCCTAACGAGTATCGGTGGAGGCGAGCCAGAGTTCGGACCGACTGCTCTACGATCATCTGTCCTCCTGGCGAAGCGGAGGCGCGCTTGACGCCATGAGGTGGCCGGGTAGCTTGCAGCGCGTGAATCCTGTGTATTGGCCCGCGGAAGAAAGTGTGAACAGACCGTGGTAATGTCGAAAATACCGGTGTGGAGACTGCGACCGAAATTCGACGGTCGTCCCGTCTTCCTGCTTCGATCGCATAAGACAGCAGGACAATCGTTCAGCCTGGGCCTGCGTGCAGCTTTCCGTCCGGATGAGATTTCCCCTCACTATTTCACCTGGCAGTACGGGAAGATGAGTCCGGATGACCTTGGCCAGTACCGGTATCTGAGCGGGCACGTGGGTCGACCGACGGCAGCCAGGGTCGCTCCGGACACGAGACTGGTGACGATCCTCCGAAATCCCGTGGACAGGCTGATAAGTTCGTATTTCTTCTGGCGCTCCCAGGTGACGCGGTTCCCGGACACCGACCACCACGACGTTTCGATCAGGCTGCAGTCGATGACCCTGCTCGACTTTGTGAAGAGTGAGGACCCCGTGATCCGCCGTGCAGCATGGAACGTCCAGGCCCGTCTGCTGGCCGGCTCCGACTACGGCTCGGATCCGGCGACACGGACGCAACTGTTCGGGTTTGAAGACGGTCTCGAGACAGTCGTCGAACAGGCGATGGAGGGTTTCGAGGAATTCGCGGTCGTCGGAACGGTCGACCGTTTCGAAGATTCACTTCGAGCGGCGTTCCGAATTCTTGACCTGCCGGGGGAACCTCGATTCGAGTACAACAACCGTACACCCTCCAAGTTCAAGGACCAGGGGGTCACAGACGAGGTACTTGAATACGCCCGGCAGATGACCGAAGCGGATCAGATCGTGTATGATGCGGCGAATGCCAGGCTCTCAGAGCTTGCAGCGCAGAATTGAGAGTACGGCCCTGAACGATCCAGGAAGCGGCCCGTGACGAAGCGGCTTCCCGTGTTCTATGATTGCGGAAAGTGTCCAGCGTTCTGTTGCACGTACCCCCAGACCCCGGTCACGACGAGGGATCTACGACGGATTGCACGCTTCCTTGGCATCGATGTCGAAACCGCCGGCCGGAAATTCACGAAGCGCGGTCCCGAACCGGGCGAACGCATCCTCAGGCACCGGAGTGATGATGCATTCCTGACCGCCTGCCGCTTTCTCGACTCCGACAGGCGCAGCTGCACAATCTATGAGGCACGTCCCGCGGCGTGCCGCGCCTATCCGGGCACGCCGCGGTGCGGGTACTACGACTTCCTGTCCGCCGAGCGCCTGAGACAGGAGGACCCGGAGCTCGTCCTTGCGGCCTGGGTGACGGACCTGTGACCGGCAATTCCCGAAAGCAGTTCGAGACTCAGATCCGGGCCACGTAGAAGTCGTTCATCATGTCGTGCTCGAGCTGGAATACCGCCACATCCGGGAATCTGGCCTCGTGCAACATCTGTTCAGCCAGTTCTCTCCCCCAGCAGGTACCCAGTCCGGCGCCGTCCCGCGCCAGCGAGACGGTCATGCAGTGGTTGTAGGAAATCGTATACAGGAACGGTCCGAGCGCGTGTTCGACGTTGTTCTCCAGGTGACTCGAAGTCCGGATGTCCTGCATGAGGAACACTCCGTCCGGACGCAGCGCGGCACGAACATTTTCCAGGACTCGGGCGGGCTTGGCCTGGTCGTGGATCACGTCGAATGCCGTCACGAGGTCGAACGCCGCCGGCCGATCGAACTTCGACAGATCCAGCGTCTCGAACCTGACGTTCCGCAATCCGAGTAGACGCGCCCGGTCCGTGGCATCCTCGATCGCCTCGGACGAAAGGTCGAATCCCGTGAATCGGCTGTTCGGATACTCGCTGGCCAGCGCAATCAGGGCACGGCCCATCCCGCAGCCGATGTCGGCTACTTCGATCCCGTCACGCAGGCGGCCGGGGAGTTCGGCGGCCAGCGGCAGAATGTGATCGAACAGCGCCGCCACGACAGTCTGGCGACTTTCCTCCGCCATGACTTCGTGGAATCGGTCGAAGTGATCGTATCCGACTCCCCCACCCTCCCGGAAGCACTCCACGATCCTGTCTTCGACAGATGCGATCACGGGAAGAAACTGGGCCGCGACAGCGAGGTTGTTGGGAGAACTCCGGCGCGTGAGCAAGGCTGCATGCTCAGGTGGGAGACGGTAGCTCGTGTCGGCCGGATCATACTCGACAACACCGCCGGTCACCATCGCCCCCAGCCACTCCCGCACGTACCGCTCGTTGAGTCCGGCGTGATCGGCGATCTGCTCACTCGTCGTCGGCGGCAGAGCCTCCAGCGCGTCGAACAGTCCGGTTCTGTGTCCGATCGACAGACCGAGCGCCAGCGCACCGCTGTTCAAGATTCCGGTCAGTCGTGTCGCGAACGCGTCGACCCTCTGGCTGTCCACCAGCATTTCCGCAGTGGCGATCATCTCGTGCTCTCCATTCCGATGTTCAATCAGGTTCTGGTGCCCGGCTCGGGCTGTCGGACTGGAATGCGAAGGATCGGCGGATACTGTGACACGAAGGCGGGAAGCCGGGATGAACTCCGTGGTCGGCCTACTCCGGCTCACCAGTGAGAACTGCGTCGAATCTCGGATCGGATCGCATGAGACGAAGATCCGGCCAGGCGGAGGCATGGAGCCATGGAGCTCCGTCGAGACCCTGCTGAAAGGCGACGCTGAGCAGCGACACAGCACGGGCCGGATCGCCTTCGATGGCGGCGATCCGGGCCAGCAGAGCCGTCCGGTCGCCGAGCGAGTATTCGAATCCCTCCTCCAGCATCCGTGCGGCAGAATCCGGGTCGCCCGTTCGTGCCACGCTCAGGGCGTGAAGTCCTCGATAGGTGTTCCGCTCCGGGAATTCCTCGGCGAGTTCATCGAACACCTCCTCCGATCCCTGCCAGTCCTCCAGATCGTACAGAACCGATCCCAACCAGTACCGGTGCTGACGGATTCCGGGGGTCTCCCGCAAGCGCGCTGCCAGCCACTCGCGGCCCCTGCGCAGCATCTCCGCTCCCTCGACCGGATGGCCATGAGCTCGAAGCTCCTCTCCGGCCACCACCATCGCCGCCCCTTGCGACCAGTAAGTGTTCGGCGACAAGCCATCCATTCCCGAGATCAGAGAGTCGACCTCCTGTAGATGGCCGGCCGAAGCGAGGGCCCGGACCTCCAATACACCGCCGATTCTGCGATCCGGAAACCGGGTCCGCAGCGACCGCGCCGCACCCAGCTCGGCGTCGAAATCCCCGACCAGGTGATAGCCGTGCGTGAGCACGGTCCAGTAATGCGCCCAGCCCTGCAGCGGACCCGTATCGGGATCCATCGCCTCGAGAAACTCGATCGCCAGACGCGGTCGTCGTACGCCGATTGCCGCGTGTGCCGCGTTGTACGAGGTCCGGGATCCACTCGTGATCTCGGAGGCGCGGATCGCCGCCTGGAGCGCGGCACTGCCATCCGAATCCAGACGAGCGCGCAGATACTGCCAGCGAAGGTCCTGCAGGTTCGTGAAACCGGAGCGAAGAGGCTCGAGCATGGTGAGAACCGAATCGGCGCGCTCCAATTCCTCTTGCGTGGAAATGTTCACCAGATTCGTCGCAGCAAGGAGCGGCGCGTCGTAGAATTCAGGGTCCAGCTCGTAGGCCTGAAACAGCTCGGGAACGGCACGCGTGTACTCCCCGGCCAGGTACAGTTCGAGGCCTCGATCGAACGCCTTGTAGGCAGCGAACGTTGGCGGCCGTCGAGCCAGCCCGACGGCGGACGCGAGCCGGTTGTCGGTGGCGATCGCGATGCTCCCCATCAACCGGTCGCGCAGCGCGCGAATCGCGGCTTCGATCGAGTCTCGCGGAGCCGATATCGCCTCCGGGGCACTCACCACGCTCCCATCCCGGGCATCAATCACCTCGGCTTGAAAGCGCAGATCATCACCGACTTCATAGAACGAGCCGGTCACGATGGTCGCCGCCCCGGTCGCCGTTGCCAGCGCCGCGACCGGGTCGATCGAGGCGCCCTCATCAAGAGCTTCGCGCACGTTCTCCGCGGCCTCGAGCGAGCTGGGCCACGGGACGACGCTCGCGACTCCCGTCTGCACGAGTCCCTCGGAGATCCAGTCGCCGGCCAGACGCCCCACGACATCGAGGCCGGGATCGTCCGTCTCATTCGTGAACACCGCCACGGCAATCGGGCCTGCCAGGACGGAGCTTGAGGTGACAGGCAATTCGTCCGAGATGACGGCTTCAGATGAAGACGACGCCTGCCACACGAAGACAGAGGTGATGGCCAAGGCTGCCACGGCCGCCCCAGCGAAAATCATGCGGCTGCGCTTGCTGGATCCCTGACCGTCGGACGTGCCGGATCGATCCGATCCCGGCTTTCGGCCCTCAATGACGTCCAGGATCTCCTCGGCGGATGAGACGCGGCGGGAAGGGCGGATCTCCAGGCACCTGCCGACGAGTGTCGCCATATCGGCCGGAATGTCCTCACGAGCGAGTCGAAGCCCGGCTGACACCGCTGGGCCGACATCCTGACCGTCCAGATCGCCAGGCGAAAGTTCGCGTACCGTGCCGGCCAGCATCTCGTGCGCCAGCTGCCCCCAGGCGTAGATGTCCACCCGATGGTTTGCTTCCGACATCCCTGCGAGCTGCTCCGGCGCCATGTAGCGTGGCGTGCCGATCGCATCACCGGTCCGCGTGAGCGGATCATCGCCACCGTCCGCTTCGAAGCTCTTTGCGACACCGAAGTCGAGCAGGTAGGCATGATGTCCGGCCACGAGGATGTTTGCCGGCTTCAGGTCCCGGTGCACCACGCCCGCTGCATGGGCGTGCGACAGCGCCCTCGCCATGTCCCTCAGCAGTGGCACTGCCTCTTCGAGCGGAAGCGGCGCTGCCTCCCGCAGTCGTTCGCGGAGTGATACGCCCTCGACGTGAGGCATGACGTAGTAAAGCAGACCATCCGCCTCGCCGGAATCGATCAGTCCAACGATATGGGGATGCGACAGACGAGCGGCGAGCCGTACTTCTCTCAGAAATCGGTCCGAGCTGTAGCTGGCGGCGATCTCCGGACGCATCACTTTCAGCACGACCCGCCGGTCGTGCTTCCTCTCCCAGGCAAGGAACACCACCGCCATACCACCGCGCCCGAGCTCCCGGACAATTCGATATCGTCCTCCCAGGGCCCTGTCGAGCAGGGCGGCGAGCTGCTTGCCGTCCAGCTCTGGCGGCTGGTCAGCAGTCCCGACCGCGGGTCCGATCGATCGATCGAGGATACCATCCGCCCGTTCGTGTGCATTCAACAGCCCTTCGACCTCGGGCAGCAAGGTCGGATCCGACAGATCCTGCTGCTCGAGCCAGCGCGTCCGTTCGCCGGGCGGCAGCTCGAGCGCTTCCTCGAACAGTTCCAGGATCCGCTCCCAGCGCGGCCGGTCGGTCACGCGCCGTCAGCTTCCACAGATTCATCCGCTCGTGCGCTCGCCGCGTCTGAGTACAGCTCGCCGTACAGCCAGGCACGGGCTCGCGTCCAATCGCGCTGAACCGTTCGCCGGGTCACGCCAAGTACTTCTCCGACCTCCGTGTCCGTCAACCCACCAAAGAACCTGAGTTCCACGACCTGCCGCAGCCGCGAGTCCATCGCGTCCAGCCTATCGAGCGCAGCGTCCAGTGCGAGAAGCTCGTCTGAGTCGAGTCCGGCTGGATCGGGAGACGCGAGCCGCCGACCGGTAAGGGTGGCAGGCGCTACTCCCGCGCCCCGTTTCGCGGCATCACGACGCCTCGCGTGGTCGACCAGCACCTGGCGCATCGCTCGGGCGGCGACCGACAGAAAGTGCGAACGATCCTGAATACCCGCGCCAGGTGACGCGGCCAGTTTCAAGTACGCTTCATTGACCAGCGCGGTAGGCTGCAGCGTATGACCATCACGTTCGGCTCGAAGTCGGGCCGCCGCGATTCGACGTAACTCCGCGTAGACGAGTTCGTAGATTTGCTCCAGTGCGTTCGCGTCTCCGTCCCGCGCGATCCGAAGCAGCCGCGTCACCTCCCCGGAGGTCGAGTTGGCATCAAGATCTGTCATATGAGTCCGACCTTGCT
>Ga0114922_10000727_pt1 | contig 31707 bp, 20 predicted proteins | sample AartaG_FD_100975 | JGI IMG/M metagenome (GOLD analysis project Ga0114922, IMG submission 100975) | Deep subsurface microbial communities from Aarhus Bay to uncover new lineages of life (NeLLi) - Aarhus_00045 metaG | ecosystem: Environmental > Aquatic > Marine > Oceanic > Sediment | place... | reverse complement strand
TGCCGTGGGGGCCGACCGGCTGCCGGAGGCGGACGCGATGAGGTCGTTGCTCAAGGCCCGGGGCTTCGCGGTCGAGAGGCTCATCGACGAGGCGGACCGGTACTACCTGGTGGCCGGCCTCCCGCCCGGATACTCAGCCCCCGCCCGCGCATGAGGCCCACAATCCGGGAACGGCATTCGCCTCGCCGCAGGGGAACACCCGATGGCTCCTGTGCCGTCTCCGCCTGCCCCGTTGTCTGCTACATTGACAGTCGCCTTTGCGGACGCTAATCTGCTAGGGGTGGTGCATACCTCTAGGAGGCCCGAGGCCCGACGAGGCTGCGCGCAAGGCACTTGAGATATGGGTTTCCTCCGCAGTTGCTCCGGCGCGGTGCCGGGCACGCGAAGTGTCAGTGACTCGGTCCGTTGCTGCCGGAACATCCACGAAAACGCGATCTAGTTGTCGAAGGGGAGGAATGTCTGTGTTTAGAACAGCGAGAGTCGTGCTGGCCATGATAGTCTGGCTGAGTCTGTCGGGGATGGCTGCCCAGGCTGAGGCGCCGTCGAACCTGTTCCGCAACGCCGGGTTCGAGTCGGGCAACGAGGGCTGGGGAGCGTCGATCGCCGGTGGAACGTCTGGCGGCTTCGACATAGCCGAGGAGGACGCCGCGGCGGGTGAGCGGTGCGCGCTGGTGTCGATCGGCAACGCGGCGGGCTACGGCTACCAGTTCGGCCAGAGGGTGCCCAGCGGTCAGGTGGGCGAGGCGTACACCTTTGCCGTCCTGGCCCAGGCCGTGGGCGGACCGGCACTCGTGCGTCTGGAGGTCGAAAGGGCGGGCGGCGATTACGCCCGGGCCGGGCGGAGCGGACCGACCGTTTTGATGCCAGGCCGCTGGACGGAGCTGCACACGACCTTCACCGTCCAGACGAGCTACCCCGAAGACTGGTTCGCGTACGTGAGCTGCACGCAGCCGAACGTGAAGTTCCGAGTCGACGAGTTCCGCCTCTACGCGGGCGATTACGTGCCTCACCCAGTGTTGAAAGGCGCCGGGGCCGAGCCCGGTGGAGGCCACCCGGAGCGGATGAACCTGTTCGCCAACGCCGGTTTCGAGATGGGCACGGCCGGCTGGTCGGCCGCCAAACCGGCGGACACGGAGGTGGACTTCAGCGTGACGGACGATGACGCCGCCGAGGGCGAACGGAGCGCGCTGATCAAGATCGGGGCCGTGACCGGCTGGGGCCTCCAGTTGGGGCAGCAGTTGCCGGGCGGACGGAAGGGCCACACGTACAGCTTCGCCGCCCAGCTCAAGGCCGAAGGCGCGCCGGTTACGGCGCAGTTGGAGGTCGAGCGGTCCGGCGACCCCTGGGACAGGGCCGGCAGGAGCGGATCGCTTCTTCTAAAGCCGGGCCAGTGGACCGAGCTCCACGTGACCTTCACCGTGGAGGCCGACTTCCCCGAAGGCTGGTCGGCGTACGTGAGTTGCGGCCAGCCGAACGCGAAGTTCCGTGTGGACGCGGTGCGCCTCTACGAAGGGGAATACGAGTCCGACTGGCAGGGCCGGCCGGAAAGGCCCCGGGCTGCGGCCATCCGGGACGTGCCCGAAGAGGCGGAGCCGACCGAGCCCGTGCTCGGCCTGCTGCCGCCGACCGTGCGATTGTTCGACACCGGGCAACCACTGTACGGTTCGCTGCCGGCCGATGCGCCCGCGCGCCTGGACGGCTGGGCCCAGGTGGCCGAGGGTGATCTGGGGCACGAGTTTGCAGCGGACGCTGTGTTCTTCAACAACCGGTTGGCGGTAGCCCTGCGCCGAGGCGCTCCCGGCGTGGAGATCTACAGCATCGGGCGCAGGGGCCTGAAGCTGCGCGCACTGCTGGCTCCGCGGGGGCCTGCTGCTGATGCGAAGCTATCGTCGTGGAAACTGCTCGCCAACGGCCCGGAATCCGTCGGCGCCGAGATCGGCTTCCGGACGGCGGACGGTGCCACGCTGGCCATCGGGTGCGAACTGAACGCAGGGCAGCTCTTCGTAAAGACGCACGCCGGCCCCGGCGTCGAGGCGCTGCGCATCGAGGCGCCCTGCCGGTTCGGTGTGCTGCCCGACTTCTTCGCGGACGACATCGTACTCGATGCCACGGCCATGGCGGCCGGCCGCGCCGAGCTGCCCAGCGAGAACTTCTTCCTGCACATGTTGCCGGACCGCAGCGCGATTGTGATGGCCGTCTGGACCTGGCGGCAGACGGACATGCACGTGCAGATCGCCGGCGATGGGGCGCAGCGGGAGGCCCGTGCCTCCGAGGTCCCGTACGGCGAGGACGGCAGCGTCTACGTGGCCGTCATGGAGGGCCATCGGCTCTGGCACGTGCACGAGGTGGCGTCATCGGACGCCGGGCGCATCCTGCGTGTGAACTGGCAGACGCCGTTCGCGGCCCATTGGCGCGTGGACTGGACGCGTGACGACGGGCTGAGCGACAGTTGGGAGATGGCCATCGCCAGGGCGGGCGGCGGGTACCGCAGGCCCTCCTTTGCGGGCTACGAGGCGCGCCTGCCTGCCAACCGGAACCGTTGGACGACCGTTATCGGCACGTTCAGTTATCCGTGCTGGATTGAGCAGGACGGGCGGGCCTATCTTCAGCCGTTGGGCAGCGCGCTGCGCTTCGTCGGGCCGGCCCTCATCTACCCCATCAACCGGGTGAAAGAAACGCCCCTGGACGTCTACACCGTGACGGACATCGCGCGCGACACGCTCGGCACGGGGCCCTGCGACTACATCCTGGACCTGGAAGGGCAGCGGACCACGCGCGCGGGACGGGCGACGTGCGCCACGCGCGACCTGGTTGACGGCATCTACGCCAAGGGCCAGCAGGCTCAGCGCCGGGCCGACGTCGAGCGGGCCCTCGAAGACGTGATCATCTTCATCAAGCACATTCGCAGCCGAATTGAACATTACGTGGGCCTCGGCAAGGAGATACGCGGCTACCTGGCCGAGCAGAAGGAGGCCCACCCGGAACTGGCTGAGCCCATCGGGCAGCTTGACGTCCTGGCCGAGTCCATCGACGTGCACGTGGCGGCACGTCGGCACATGATCAAGACGCCGGCGGAGGCCGAAGCGCTTGCAAATCGCTTCCGTCAAACCCTCCTGGGCTACGAAGGCGCCGACGCCCTGGCCAAGTGCAAGGGATACACCCAGGCGTGGGTGGACATTGGCGGCAACCAGGACCACCTGGTGGGCGAGTGCCGCCTGGCGGTGAAGGTGCTCTATCAGCGCGCCGGGCTCATCATGGCCGAGGAACCGGAGATGGCGGAGATGTGCGGCGAGATCCGCAGCCGCTGTCGGGACGCGCTCAAGAACCCCACCAGCTACGAGGCCCCCAGGCACTGACGGCGCTTCAACGCCGAGCTTCCGGATAGACCACCTTCGGGCATCCACTCCTTGCCGCTTGGCCCGGTGCGCATTGCCGCGTTCATGCATCGGGTGCGTTTCCCCCGTTCACTTGCGGGCAGTCCCGGCAGGGGGCAAAATGCTCCGGCGACTCCGCGCGGGAAGGCCGTCGGTTGCAGCTATTCTGACGTTCGTGTTCTGAGGAGCCGAGAATGGACATGGTGAGGATAGGCGTCATCGGTTGTGGCGTGATGGGCGTTCGGCATCTGGCGGCGGCGGCCAAGTCCCCGCTGGCCGAGCCGTTCGCCGCGGCGGACGTGCTGAAGGAACGCGCCGAAGCAGCGGCCAAGGAGCATGGCGTATCGAAGGTCTACGGTGATGGGCGGGAGCTCATCGCCGATCCCGACGTGGACGCCGTCGTGCTGGCGATGCCCACGGTTCACCGGGACGAGCTGGCCATCGAGGCCCTCGAGGCTGGAAAGCACCTCCTGGTTGAGAAACCCGTGGCGATGAACGCGCGGGCCGCCGAGCGCATGATCGAGGCTCGCGGCGACCGCGTGGCGGCCTGCTGCTCGGCGCGGTTCCACGCCTTCAAGTCGGCGCGCGTGGCGGCGGACTTCGTGGCCACCGGCGTCCTGGGCGACCTGCGCGTCGTCCATTGCCGTGCCTACACGCCGGCGCGCGGCACGCCGAAAAAGATGCCCCCCGCCTGGCGGCTCATCAAGGCCCTCAACGGCGGCGGCATCATGGCCAACTGGGGGTGCTACGACCTGGACTACCTGCTGGGCGTCTGCGGCTGGACGCTCAAGCCCCGCCTGGCGCTGGCACAGACGTGGCAGGTGCCGCCCCGCTCGCGTCCCAACGTGGCCGAAGGCTCCGATGCCGAAACGCACGCGATCGCGCTCGTGCTCTGCGATGGCGGGACCGTCATCAGCTTCGAGCGTGGCGAGTACATGCCCAGCCCGGGGATTGGCGCCTGGCAGATCGTCGGCACTCACGGATCGCTCACGCTGCACATGCTCTACCAGGACGACAAGGTCCTTATGCACGACGACACGACGACCGAAGACGGCGTCGTCAGCAAGGAGGTCTGGCGCGGCGACGAGACATGGGCTGAGATGCAGGGCTTCCCCCTGTTGGACTTCGTCCAGGCCATCGTCGAGGGTCGGGAGCCGCAGACGACGCTCGAGAAGGCGCTGGTGGTTCAGAAGATCACGGACGCCATTTACGAGTCCGCCGACGGGGGCGCCGCCGCAGAGATCTCCTGAGTGCCGGGGTGCCCGCCGGGCAGTTCCTCCAGGTTGCGAGGCGAGACGGCACTGCCATGGATCAGTGCGACGCGGAGCGCATACATGAGACGTCGGTCGCACTGCTGGCAGAGCCCGGCGTGCGAATCGAGCACGAGGCCGTCCGGGATGCGTTGCTCTCGGCCGGGGCGAGGCCCGGGACGGGGCCGGCGGACGTGCGCCTGCCCCGCCAGATGATCCAGGAACACCTCGCCCTCTGCCCGCAGGAGGTCGTGCTGACCGACCGCCGGGGCCGCCCGGCCGTCCTGACTGCGACCTCCGACCCGCTCTTCTGGTCCTGCCCGGGCCTTTACCTGTGGCAGGACGGCCGGCACCGTCCGTTCACTTCCTCGGACATGGCCGGGATGGCACGGCTGCTGGACCGGCTTGAGAACGTGCACGCGGTGTTCGGCTTCTCGATGGACGACGTGCCGCCCGCCGGCCGGGACGTGGCCGGGCTGAACATCATTGCGCAGAATACGGCCAAGCACGTTCGCGTGCTCTGTTTCACGCCCGCCGGGGCAGACGTGCTGGTGCAGATGCGGGCCGTTGTGGGGGACCACCCCTGGTTCAGCATCGGGTTCACCGCGCACGGGCCGCTCAGGTGGACGGAGCTTGCGCTCGAGATCTTCCGCCGCACGGCGGGACATGGCATCCCGACCACCGTCAACGGCGAGCCGATGGCCGGCGCCTCGGGGCCGGTGACGCTGGCGGGCTCGGCGGCCCTCGGCAATGCGGAGATACTGGCCGGCATCGTCGTCAACCAGGTCCTGGAACCGGGGCGGCCCTGCATCTACAACCTGGGGCTGGCGCACGTGATGGACATGCGGGCGGCCCTGGCGGTGACCGGCGGGCCGGAGAACGCCCTGCTGGCGGACGTCTCGGCGGCGATGGGCAGGTTCTACGGCCTGCCTTCGTGCTCGTGGGTCTCGACCGAAGCGATGTGTCCGGACGCCCAGGCGGCGCTGGAGAAGATGTTGGGCTGGCATTCGCACGTGGCTTCGGGCGTCTCGCTTATCTGGGGCGTCGGCCAGCTCGAATCGGAGATGACCATCAGCCCGGCTCAGGCGGTTATTGACGACGAGATGATCTCCTACGTGCGGCGCTACATGCGCGGCGTGGCAGTGGACGAACGGTCGCTGGCCCTGGACGTCTGCCGCGAGGTCGGCATCGCCGGCTCGTTCCTGGAGCACGCTCACACGTTGCGCAACTTCCGCTCGGAGCTCTACATGCCACGCCTGCTCTGGCGGGACCGCCGCGCGAACTGGGCCGCCCGGGACGGCCGCACGCTTGCCGAGCGCGCCGAAGAAGTGGCCGCGGACCTGATGGACAGCCCCGTCGACACCGGCCTCACCGGGGACCAGATTGAAGAGCTCGACCGGATTACCTCCCAGTTCCTCGCCAGCCGGGGAGCTTGACCGCTCTTTCAAGCGAACGGGAGCAACTTCAGGGGACTAACCATGCTCAACGAGAAGATCGAGAAGGCGCGGCAGGCCGCACTGGACTTGCTGAAGCCGAGCCAGGAAGACCTGGAACACGGGCTGGAGCTGCACCGGGACTCGCTGGTGGTGGAGTCTTACGCGTTGCCCCCGCGCGCGGCCCCTGACGGCGACGCTCTGAAGGCAGCCGCAGAGGCTGGCGCGCCGGCCACCGAGGTCCGCGAGATGCTCGAGTACATGCAGATGACCCGGATGGTTACCGACGCCCACCAGCGCGCCGAGTATCTGGAGACCTGGCAGGCGTCCGGCGTCGACTGCATACTCACCACGGCCGGCGAAGAGTGCCAGTCTCCGTTGAGGCTGATGCGCCGCCTGGCCCACTCCACGTTCGTGGCGGACGTGAGCGACGTGATCGACCGGGCCGTCACGCCCGAGGACATCGTCGCCGCGCACGAGAAGGGCCGCCCCTGCTTCTACATGACCCTCAACGGCGTGCCGCTCACCGAGAACTGGGAATCGGTCGAAGAGGAACTGCGTTACATCCGCATCTTCTTCGAGCTCGGCGCCCGCATGATGCACCTCACCTACCAGCGGCGCAACATGATCGGCGACGGCTCCGGCGAGACGGCGAACGCCGGCCTGAGCGACTTCGGCCGCGAGGTTGTCAGGGAGATGAACCGCGTCGGCGTCATCGTGGACGTGGCCCACTCGGGCTGGCAGACCGCGCTGGAAGCCGCGCAGGTTTCCGGGAAGCCTGTGGTGGCCAGCCATTCGAGCTGCGCGGCGCTGTTCCCCCACATCCGCTCGAAGCCCGACGAAGTCATAAAGGCCCTCTGCGACACGGGCGGCTACATCGGCATCTACGCCGTGCCCGGTTTTCTGGGCCTCAGCGACGACCTGCTGGCCATGCTGGACCACATCGACTACGCCGTCAAGACCTTCGGCGCCGAGCACGTGGCCATCGGCATGGACTACTGCGCCACGGCCTCCACCTACCACTCGGAACTGAGGAAGATGGGCAAGCTCCAGCAGCGGCAGCGCTGGCGCTGGCTCTGGCAGCCCGGCCCGGAGGGCAGCCCGCCCGATCACGACCTGCCGGGCATGTTGAGCTGTTACTGGACGAATTGGCCCTATATCACGGTCGGCCTGGTCCAGCGGGGCCATTCGGACGAGGACATACGCAAGATCATCGGGGGGAACGTCTTGCGCGTGGCGCGGGAGGTCTTCCCCTCCGAGAGCATCGTGCGAGAGGCCCCGTAAGGGGCCCGTCCATCAGGCCCGGGAGACGTTCTCCAGGAAGACCACGAACATCTTGCCGCCCACAGCGTTGGCCCGCCAGGGATGCCACGGCTTGCCGATGATGTCCGGCAGCCCGTTCCCCGTCACGTCGCCGACGACGGCCTCGTGTCCGCCCAGGTTGGCGTCCAGGATCACGTGCTCCTTCCACTCGCCGCCTTTGCCGTCGACGTTCTCCCAGATGTACCAGCGCGGCGGGCCGTCGCCGTGGATGTGCTCCATCTCGCAGCAGAAGATGTCCCAGTCGCCATCGCCGTCCAGGTCGCCGACGTGGAGGGTGTGGTATGCGCCCCGACGGCGCTCGTCGCCGTTGGGCACCTCGTGGCGCTTCCACTGGCGCCCTCGGCCGTCGAGGTTCTCCATCCACCAGATCTTGCCGCCGGGGATCTCCGCGTCGCAGAAGACGATGTCGTTCCGGCCGTTGCCGTTCACGTCGCAGACGAAGCTGTGGGTGGCGTCCCACGCCCAGGGCTCCTGCAGTTCCGGCGGGGGCGGCGTGCTGGGGCCTATGGGGTGCTCGACCCATTCGGTTCCGTCCCCGGCGGCGTTCTCGAACCAGACGTCCGTGCGCACCACGTCCAGGTCGCCGTCTCCGTCCACGTCCCCCACTGACAGGCCGGTGTGCACCGGTGCACTGATCTGCCGCCCCGGCCACAGCTCCGTCGGGTCGTCTGGTATCTTGTACCAGCGCAGGCCGTTGGGGTCGGACATGACCAGAATCTCCGGGCGTCCGTCCCCGTCGATGTCGGCCGCGACCAGGTCGTGGGCATCCTTGAATTCCGGATCAAAGACGATGCGCTCGAAGGATCGTTCTGGATCGCCGGGATTCCTGAACCATGCGCCGCCGGCCACGTAGTCGAGCCAGCCGTCGCCGTCCACGTCGAGTGCGCATCCGGCCACTGAAGAAGGCGTGTCCGTGCCCAGCAGATGCCGGGACCATCTGTCCGGCGCGTGGCACTTGTACCAGAACACTTCACCATTCCAGCGGCCGAGGATGAACTCCAGGCGACCGTCGTTGTCGAGGTCCGCCAGCACCGTCTGGCCGTAGTAGCCCTCGGGCAGGTCCGTGTCGATCACGTGATGCCTGAACTGGAACTCCATGCTCTTGGCTCCTCTATTGGGGGTATTGTGCACAGGCGGCGCCTCAGACGGAGTTGTCAAGCTCCTTTAACTCGGCGAATCCCCCGGGCAGGCCGGCCAGGTGGCGCGCCAGTTCGTCCTTCATCTCCGCAAGTTCCGCAGCGTATCGCGAATCGCCGGCAAGGTTGTGCTGCTCTGCGGGGTCCTCTCCCAGGTTGTAGAGCTGATCGGCGTCAAAGTAGGCGGGGTACCTGCCGATGGTGCCGTACTCGGTATCACCGCCGCCCGGCACGAGGCTGTAGTGGCTGAAGGGAGCCATCGGGTCCGTGTTGTGGGGCTGTCGGCCCCAGGAGGTTAGATAGTGGTTAGCTCTGTCTAGGCGGGCCTGGCGTTCCTCAAGCGGCAGGTTGTTTGCGTAGTCGGAGTAACGCAGGGCGAGGTACTTCCAGCCGTCCTTCAGGACGCCCCGCGTGTAGCCGATCTCGAAGTAAAGGGAGTCGTGCAGCTTCTGCGCCTTGCCTTCCAGCAGGGGACGCGTGTCCTTGCCGTCGAACAGGTCCGGACGAGGCGCACCTCCCGCGAAGTCCAGGATTGTCGGCGCGAAATCGATGTTCGAAACGATTGCATTCGTCGCCCCGCCGCACGGGAACCCGCCTTTCCTCCAAACAAACGCCACGCTCTGCACTCCGCCTTCATACACGCTGGCCTTCGCGCCCACGCCATGGTCGGTGAAATAGAAGAGGATCGTGTTGTCGGCGATGCCGTGCTGCTCGATCCTGCGCAGAAGGGCACCGACCGCGTCGTCGAGCCACAGCACGTTCTCCCTGCCGGTTCCCTCCAGACCCGCTTGCCTGACACGCGCAGCCAGGGACTCCCGTGACGGCAACACGTCGAGCGGCTCCTGCAGGTATCCGTCCGCCGTGGCCAGGGGGTTGGCGGCCCAGGAGCGGGCCTTGGCCCTGGGCCCGTGCGTGATCGTCGTTGCGAGGTAGAGGAAGAAGGGTACGTCCTTGTTCTGATCGATGAAGTCGAGGGCCCCCTTGGCGAGCCAGTCCATGTTGTGCACCGCCAGGTCGCGGGGCCCGTTGCCGACCGGGTTCCCGTTATAGATGCTTGCGGCATAGTCGAAGCCGCACTGCCGGAATGCCGCCTTGACCTCGGCAGCTTCTTCCTTGAGCTTCCTGTCCACCTGGGGATCTCTCGGGTCCGCGTCTTCCGGCACTCTCTCTCGGTCTGGAACGTGGACAACGTGGTTCTTGCCGACCGCACCGGTCACGTAGCCGGCCTGCTGGAGTAGCCTGGGCAGACACTCCTCGTCGTGCATGATCGCCGTGCCGTTCGTGACGACCATCTGGCCCTGCTGCTTTGCCCTGGCGACCATCCAGGGCATGCGCGTCCGGCAGGCGTAGCGGCCAGTCAGGCATGAGTAGCGGCTCGGCCCGCAGACTGGGGTGGAGCAGTGCTGGCTGAGCAGGATCGTCCCTTCGGAGGCCAGCCGGTCGATGTTAGGCGAGAGGTTCTTGCCCCTTCCCTCGGGCAGGAAGTTGAACATGCTGCGATCCTGGTCGTCCGTGATGATGAAGATCACGTTCGGCTTCCTGCCGGACGGTTCCTCGCCGAACACAGACTTGACTCCCGCGAGGGCCGGCAGTGCCCCCAGGCCCACGCCTGCGCCAACGCCCTTGAGGAAGCCTCGGCGGCTGATGGGCCCTGTCGTCTCGTTCCCGTTCATTGTGCCACTCCCGGGCTGCATCAGCGGAAAAGGAGGCCCGTACGTCCTGCTGCACAGGCCAGGTTCCAACAATCTTCAGATAGTCCGGGGCTCCCTTCTCGTCTCCCGGAGCCTTGCGCGCTACCAGCGGAAGAAGCGATAGGGGTCGTCCCACTCCTCCGGCACGTCCAGATAGAGGCCGTCCAGCCAGCGCGTCTCGCCTTCCTTCGCGGGCTGCGAGATGTGCGCCAGCAGCCGCGTCTCGCCCGCCGCGCCCATGTTGGCCAGCAGCCGGGTCACGAGGCACGAGACGCGCCGGAAGGTGCGCTTGACGTTCCTGTTCTCGCCGGTATAACCGAACTGCCAGGGAGCAAGCTGGCAGAAGACGACTGCCCCGTCCGGGGCCGTCGCCAGCACGCCGTCACCGACGACCGTGGCTCCCGCTGAGACGAGCGGCAGCTCGCGCGGCTCCCGGTTGTGCACGTCGGCCGGCCCGATGCCTGTCAGCAGGGAGCCCACGCCGGACGGCTCGAAGCAGGCGGCGATGTGCTCCGCGCTCTTCGTCGAGACCTTCAGCGGGAGAAACGCGTTGACCTCGTCGGCGTCGAGCCCGATCGCCAACACGTTGCCCCTCGCCTTGATCCAGTCGGCGATGGCGCGCGCGTCGCCGGCGAGCTCCTTTCCGCCGCCCGGCCCGACGATCAGCACCCGGTCAGACGACAGGCTTCCGTCCCGGTAGCGCGTGAGGCTGAGACCCGTTGACTCCAGGTGCTTCTGCCCTGCCGCATCCCCGGCGTAGACGGCCCGGCGCCGCGCCGCAGGCTGCCAGCCCGAGACGTACCGAACGATGTTGCGCGCGAGGGTCTGCGCCGCCGGGTCGGACTCGGTGCGTCCCGTCACGTCCATCTGGCAGAAAAGCACCAGGCCCTTGCCCTCGCGGTATTCGACGAGGGGCGTGTACTGGAGGCTGTAGCCTCCGTCGAGGATGGGCAGGAAGTCGCCCGACGCCGGCTTCTCGATCAGCGCCGAGGCCACGTTGCCCCGGTTGCCGCACCGCCAGACCCGCGGGACGCTCATGCCGGCCCACGTGGTGCACGGCGACATGTTCCACTTGGAATCCAGCTCGTAATCCAGTCGGGGCGGCAGGACCGTCGCCTCGCCCCGCCAGTTGCGAAGGTGCTCGTCGGCCAGGCCATCGAGCAGCGGATGGTCGGGCACGCGCTTGAAGACCCAGCGCAGCCCGTATTCCGCGATGCGGAAGCCGAAGCGTCGCTCCAACACCTCGCCCGTCTGCTCGAAGACGATCACCTTGAGGCCGTCGCGCACGCCGCCCACGTCGGGCGCGGGGCCTCCCGGGCTCAGCGCGCCCTTGCCGATGATGAGCGTCCCGTACGCTCCGAGGTCGGCATCCGCCGTTACCTTTTCGTACCGGATGCCCGCCGCGTCGAGCAGCTCGGCCGTCTCGCCCTTGGGATCGAACAGCGCCGTCTTCCCCGCAGCCCGGACAGGCTCAGGCGGAGGCAGCACGTCGACGTCGAAGGAGTCGTTTTGCGTCTCGCCGTTGTTGAACTTGACCGTGGCGGCGAGAGTGTACTGCCCCGCGGGCAGGTTCGCCGGGAGCTCGAACGTGAGCGGGAGGCGCTCCTGCTCGCCCGTCGGCAGCGTGATCTGCGTGCTTCCGCTTGAGGGTTTCGGGAGCCCGAGCGACCACTCGCAGTCGCACGTGACAGTCTCGCGCGAGTTATTGATGACGACGAGTTGCTTACGAACCGTTTCGCCCGGCAGGAAGTTGTGGCCCTTGCTCGTGAAGGCTTCGGGGCCGCCGGCGACGTAGGCCAGCAGCGGACGATTGTTGCGCAGCACGGCCTCGCCGGCCTCGGTGGCAATCCAGTCGGCGGGCTCGAAGGCGATGTCCATCCGCTCGTATCGCGCCTCGATGTAGTCCGGACTGAGGCCCGGCCGCTGTATGTCGTCCCAATCGGTCGGCAACTCCTTGCGCCCGCGATCGACGCCCGGGCGCGGCAGCCAGAACTCGCCGTACTCCCATGGGCCGAACCCGGAAAGGCCACAGGTGCGCAGAGCGCGCCAGTTGTCCGAAACGTACATGGCCACGATCGGATGCTTCTCCCTGAACTCGCCGAAACTCACGGCGCGGGGATAGTCCCAGCGGTGCCACAGGCGTCCGGCGCGGAACTGCTCGGCCTCCCAGCGCACGTTCCTCTTTTCCACCTCGCTGATCTCGAAAGCCCGGTCGCCGTAGAACTGCGCGTTCCATTCCGCCACGCAATACTCCCACGGGACTGTTGCACTGCCGAAGGACCGCTTGCCCTTGTACCACCCGCGGTACATAGTCCAATCCCAGGAGCAGGGCACGCCGAACTCGACCAAGAACGCCGGCTTCACCCCAACGGCAGCCCAGTGCTCGAACCAGTCGCTCATCTCCTGGATGGGGGCGAAGTTCGAGTAGAAGTTGACCGTGTACATCGAGCTGAGGTCGCCCGAGGAGTGGTGGTAAATGATGCGGCTCGGGTCCAGGCGCCCCACGATGGCCTCGGCCCGCAGGGCGCGCCCAACGTTGCGGGCGGACCATGGCCCACGCGGCGCTTGCGTGCCGTCGATCATGTCCGGGTTCATGTCCTCGGCATAGCCCGTGCCGTTGTGACTCATCGAGTAGGCCACGACCGAAGGGTGATTCTGAGCCGAGCGGACGTAAAGCTCCGCGTGCCGGGCGTAGCCGTTCGTCTCTTCCGCGTCGTCGGCGTCCCAGTTGTAGTGGCCGAAGTGCGGCTGGGAGAAGGAGATGAGCATCCCCACGTCGTCGGCCGCCCTGAGTGACTCCTCCCAGCTCAGGTGGGAGCCCGGGGTGCAGCCGTAGTTGTGCGTGTACATGAAGTTGATGCCGAACCCCTTGACTCGTCGCAGAGTCTCCGCGACCGCCTCGTAGTTCGCCTTTGCAGCGCCCAGGAGCGCGTTGTCGATCGGCACGGCGGAGATGAAGATGCGCGTGCCGTTCAGGTAGAAGTCCCGTCCCTCGATCCAGAACTCCCGGAAGCCGAACCGTTGCGGCAGCGATGCGTCCAGCGTCCGCCCCCCGGCGTCCACAAGACTCACGCTGAACTCGTATTGGTTCTGGGGCGTGTGCACGTCCCACAGCTTCTCGGGCTTCCAGTCCGCCGTCAGCGCCGTGCGCCCGCCCTTCAAACCGGTTGCCGCGAAGGGCTCTCCCGTGAACTCCGCGACGCTGCGACCCCCGTCCATGATCCGGGCGCGCAATCTGTAACGGCCTTCGGGGGCCAGGTCTTCAAGCGCGGCGTTGAAGGTGATCTTCCACTTGCGCACGGACGTCTCTACCCGCACGTCGCCGACGCGGGCGCCAATCGGCGAGCTGGCCAGATAGACGTCCCCGCACAGGCCGCGCCGGGCCACGCTGCCCCTGACCTCTCGCGCCGCCGCCGTGTCGTTGTATGCCATCATGACCGCATTCAGGGGCATGGCCTCTACGAGCATGCTGAGGACCTGCTTCTGGCCGGGCCGGCATGCGGCGGTGATGTCCAGCTCGCCGCCGGGGAACAGGATGGCGCCTGCTTCCCTCCCGTCTACATAGACCGTGGCGTGGGAGTTCACCCAATCGGCGCGGACGGTAATGCGGCGCCCGGCCCACTGCCGTGGGATGGTGACTTCCCTCTGGTACCACGCGGCCGAGACACCGCTGAGGCGCATCTCTCCCCAGCCGGGGTGAGGGTGCACGGTCTGGCTGTCCTTCTGCATGTAGTCCTGGATTCCCGGCCAGGAGCCGGGCACTTTGAAGTAGCCCCAGCCCCCGGCCGGAACCGCGTCCACGTTGTCCCCGGCCGGCTGCCACCGCCACAGGCCGTTGACGCAGATGCGCTCCCGGGTCTCGCTGGACTCCGCGTAGGCCTTATCCATGTCCCAGACTGCTCTGACGCCTCTGGGCAATTGCATGGCCGCTCCCTCCTGGGCGTCTACCGTCCCCGTAACACCGCAGACCAGAGCCGTTAACACACAAAGCCCTAATCCCCATCTCTGACACCTCGAACGCATGGCATGACTCCTCTTGACAGCCGTTGTCGTATCCGGATCCAATTCGCCGAATGCGCGCCGGAGTGTACAATCGCCCTGAATGCCTGTCAACGCGCCGGTCCGGCCGGGCTTAAGGGCGCCATCTCTGGGCACGTCTTCGGCCGATGCCTTGACCCGCCGGTCGGCGGGACGTAGGATTCCGGCTTTCGTGCCGGCTCGTCATCGCGGCAGCTGGTAGGGGCACGGCGCGCCGTGCCCTGTGTCACGCGGCCAAGAGGGACCTGCCGACAATTCCGGTACTGAAGTTCGGCCACCGTCTCCAGGCCGACGAGAGGGTGTGGTATGGCTGAAGCAAGGAAGGTGAAGCATCCATATCGTGATCCCGATCTGGGCAAGTCCCAGGCCGGCGAGCTCGAAAGGGCCGTCGAGCGCGTGATGTCCATGGGCGAGCAGGAACTGCTGGAACTCGTGCCCCCGCAGACGGGCATCCTCTTCTGCGGGTGCCCCAACTGCGACAGCGGCATGCAGGAGTCGAATCAGCTCACCTGGACCGTCGAGGCGCCCCATCAGGTCGCGTGCCGGTTCTGCGGTCACGTCTACCCCAGCGACAAGTACCCGATGGACCGGGTGCAGGTCACCCGCAACCCGCAAGGCAAGCGGGTCACGGTTCGCTATTACCTGGACGAAGCCGGGAACGACCACTTCTTCGAGGGCACCGTGTGGTATCGGCAGAAGCGGTGGCTTGCGCGGCAGGCCGTGGCGCTCGCACGGGCCTATCACGTCACCCGCAAGCCGGAGTATGCACGGCGCGCCGCACTGATCATGGACCGCTTCGCGCAGCTCTACCCGACCTACTGCGTCGTATACCAATGGCCTTACCGGCCGCGCCGGTACACCTCTCAGACCAGGCCGCCCTTTCCCCAGGGCGGTGGCAAGTGGGGGCGGTGGATTCCCGACGAGGTGCCCAGCGAGCTCCCACTGGCCTACGATCTGATCTACGAGAGCCCGGAATTGGACAGGCTCTCGCGTGAACTGGGCGCCGACGTGCGAAAGCGAATCGAGGACGACTTCTTCCGCGCAACCGTCGACTACACGCTCTCGTCGGCGCGGCCCATGTTCAACATGTCGCCGTGGTTCGCGACCGCCATAGTACGAGTCGGCCGCGTGATCGGCGAACCGGAGTACCTCCACTGGGTCCACCACTGGTTCGGGCGTCTGCTGCACACGCAGTTCTGCTACGACGGCATGTGGCACGAGGCGCCCGCCTATCACTACACGGTGACGCACGGCATCCGGCGGTTGCTTGAGGAGACGGAAGGCTACTGCGACCCGCCCGGCTACCTGGGCAAGGAAGACGGGCTCCACATCGAAGGCCTGGACCTGGCGAAGGAGTTCCCCTTCCTGGCCAAGGCCATGCACGCCCCGACCACCATCGACTATCCGGACGGCCGATCCGCCTCCGTCCACGATACGTGGGGCGGCAGGAGGTGGCCGAGCCGGCCGGGCCGGGCGAAGCGCAGGAGCACCTGCCGCATCCTTCCCGGTTTCGGGCACGCCGTGCTCGGAACAGGGAAGGGAGAGGATCAGATCCAGGCACACCTGCACTTCTCGGGGGCCTACGGGCACCACCACTGCGACAACCTGAACCTGGCGCTCTTCGCCTACGGCCGCGAAATGTTCTCGGACCTCGGCTATACGCACACGAAGCTGCGGTACTGGGCGACGTGCACCGTGGGCCATAACACGGTCGCCATCGACCGCGCCGACCAGCCGCGCTTCGGCCACAAGACGGACGCCGACCTGCTGGCCTACGTGCCCAACCTGCCCGGCCTGGCCGTCGTCGAAGCGCGTGGCGAGCGGGGCTATCCGGGGCTGGCGGAAGCCTACCGGCGGCTCCTTATGCTGGTGTCCCTGGACGGGGCAACCCCATACGTCGTCGACGTCTTCCACGTTAAGGGCGGCGGCACGCACGACTGGCTCCTGCACGGGTCGGCCGACCACGATCAGGACGCCCGGTGCAGCCTGCCGCTCAAGGCCAGGAAGGGGGGCCTACTGGCAAAGGGGGAGCGCTGGGAGGAGCCCTACGGCGAAAGCGCCAACTTCATTCCCTACGGCCTGATGAAGAACGTCCGCGCGGGCAAGACGGCAGGCAAGTGGAGCGTCACGATGACGTATCGGGACCGGCCCGACCTGGGCGTCAGGAGCCACGTTATGGGCGGGCGCACCACGGACGTGTTCCTGTGCGAGTCGCCCTCGATGCGCCGGGCGGGCCAGGACGATGCCTCGCTCTACGACTACCCGATGCCGCAGCTGGTGGTCCGCCGCAGGGGACGCGAAGCGCTCGAGAGCGTCTTCGTGGCCGTCCACGAGCCCTTCCGAGGAAAGCCGCAGATCGATCGGGCGGAACTGTGTGAGCTCGCCAGACCGACGGGGGGCGCAGTCGCCCTGCGCGTGAAACAAGGCGCGCGGACGGACGCGATCCTCGTTTCACTGGACGACCCGGCGCCCGTGGCGTGCAAGGGCAAGAACGCCGCCGCCATGGAAGGCCGCATCGGGCTCGTCTCCAGGGACGGGGGCCGTGTGGCTGCGGCGCGCCTCATCGGCGGGACCCGGCTCGCGGCAGGCGACTTCGAATTGGCCGCCGACGCGGGCTCCTGGGCGGGCATCATTGAAGGGGCCGAACGGAAAGCGGATGGCGCGCCCTCGGACGCATTCGTGACGTCGGCCGAGCTGCCTTCGGGGACGAAGCTGCGCGGCTCATGGATGGTCGTCAGGCACCCCGGGGGCCGCACCCACGGCTACGGAATCGACCGGGTGGAGAACAAGGATGGGCGAACCTGGATCCACCTCGCGGACGACCACGGCCTGCGCCTCAGCGGCCTGACCACCGAGGAATGCTACTTCCCGCAGAGGAAGTTCAGGGGCAGGAACCGCTTCGCCATCTACGGGACGGCCGCCTGGCCCGGCGGCCGGCGCTGAGCGGTGCGCGTTCCGCTGCGGCGTTGACTCTGGCGCGCGAAGGCACTACATTCGTTCCCCGCAGTGAAGCAACGCAGTCGCGCGTGCCGATTGGAGCGCATGTGATGGATGTCTACGAACGCAAGCTGAGACTGGGAATGGTCGGCGGTGGGCGCGGCATTGGCGTAGCACATCGCGTCGCCGCCGTGATGGACAACGAGGCGGAGTTCGTGGCCGGCTGCTTCAGCCGCGACTACGAAACGTGCCTCCGCATCGGCCGCGAGCTCTACGTGGAGCCCGAGCGGTGCTACCGGTCCTACCAGGAGATGGCCGACGCCGAAGCCGCCCTGCCCGAGGACAGGCGCATCGACGTCGTCAGCATCGTCACCCGCAACTGCTTCCACTTCCCCATCAGCAAGACGTTTCTGGAGCACGGATTCCACGTCATCTGTGACAAGCCGATGACGTGCACGCTCGAGCACGCGAGGGAGCTGGTCAGGATCGTCGAGGCGACGGGGCTTGTCTTCTGCCTGACGCACAACTACACGGGCAACCTTTTGGTGCGCCAGGCCCGGCACATGATGACGGGCGGCGAGCTTGGCGAGCTCTCGCGCTTCATCGTCGAGTATCTCCAGGGCGGCAACCGCATCCGGTTCGCCCCTCGAGCTGAGCCGAAGAGCTGGCTCGACGACCCCGAGCAAGTGGGCCCCGGCGGCACGATCGCCGACATCGGCACGCATACCTTCAACTTGCTGGAGTTCGTCACCGGTGATCGCGTGGTCGAGCTCTCCTGCGACCTGACCGACATGACGGGCCGCGCCCTGGTGCCGAAGGACGCAGCCATGCTGGTGCGCATGGCGGGAGGCGCGAAGGGGACGCTTACGTGTAGCCAGATGGCGCCCGGCGAGTCGAACGAGTTGAACTTCCGGCTCTACGCCACCGAGGGGGCGCTGGAATGGCATCAGAACCGTCCGGAGGTCATGCGGGTGACCCGCGGCGGCGTGCGCGACCGGATCGTGTGGCGGGGGCACGAGCTGGCCGAGCCCGTGCAGAAGCTTCTGCGTGCCTGGCCCGCCCACCCGGAGGGGTTCCTGGAAGCGTTCGGGAACATCTATCGGGGCGCTTACGAGGCCGTCCGGGCGCATGCAAGCGGCCGCCCGATGCAGATCGAGCACTACAACAGCCCGACGGTGCGCGACGGCCTGCGCGCGATGCAGTTCACGTTCGCGGCCCTCGAGTCCGTCCGGAACGGCTCGGCCTGGGTGCCGCTGGAGCGCTGAGGTCGGTTGACGGCGCCGGGGCGGCGCCGACGGCTCAGGTGCTTTCTCCCCTGGCCTCGCCGAGCGTGACGTCAGGCGCAATGCCGAGCCGCTCGTAGAGCTGCGCCCGTCCCACCTGGTCCTTCTGCTGGATTGCCTTCGCGATGGGGAATGCCCGGTCGATGACGTCGGCCGGTATGACAATGACGCCGTCGCCGTCGGCGATGACCAGGTCGCCCGGTTTCACGTACACGCCGCCGCATTCGACGGGCTGTCCGTAGGAATCCACCTCGACCCGGCCGGGACTGATGCCTCGCCCGAACTCCGCATGGTAGACGGGCACCTTCTGCTTGACCAGCTCGTCCGTGTCCCGCGCGCCGCCGCTGGTCACGACTCCCACGGCGCCGCGCGTCATCCAGTCCATCGAGTTCCACGAGCCGACGAAACCGCAGTCCCTGGTGTTCGTAGCGTCGACGACGATCAGGTCGCCTTCCTGCAGTTCGGCCGACCACTTCAACTCGCCCCCGTACCATGCCCGCTCCTGCTTGCGGAAATCATCCGGGTCGCGTGCGACGATGGTTCGTTCGGATGGAATCGCGCGCACGGTGAAGGCGAAGCCCACTATGCAGTGTGCGAAGCTCTCGACGTCGCGCCACAGCGGGCGTATTTCCGGGCTCATGAGGCCGCGGTCGAACAGCCCCAGCGTGTCCATTGCGTCGTGCCAGTCGGTGACCCGAATGCCGCGGCATTGCTCCAGCAAGGCTTTCCGTTCCCGGGCGGTCATCGCAGGCTCCTCCCTGCGGGGCATCGCCCCGCTCCAGAGTAAAGGCGGCGGGCGCCCGCGCTGCAATTCTCCGTATCGGCATCCGTCGGAGCGGGCGTCCGCCTACGCCGCCAGTCTACCTGTCCCGGTGGAGGCGTTCAACGGGACATGCCCCGCGGCGCACGTGAGCGCGTTCAGCGCAAGGCGGCCCGTCGTCTGTTACAATGTGCCGCACTTTGCCAGCCTGGACCGCAATCCAACGGGAGGGAGACCCATGAAGAAAGGCGCCCCGGTCGTGGCAGTCGTGTCCGCGTTGACTTCCCTGGTCTACGCTGAGGATGTCCCGCGTTTTGCCGTTCTCGAGATGAGCTTCACCCATACGGGCGCGTACGAAAACCCGTACAGGGACGTGACCGCCACGGCGACGCTCCGCCGGCCCGGCGGCGCGGAGTGGACGATGCCCCTGTTTTGGGACGGCCAGGCCGTCTGGCGGCTCCGCGTTGCTCCCGACGTGACGGGCGAGTGGTCCTATGTTGTCCGCTCCAGCGACGCCGGCCTGAACGGGCAGAGCGGCGCATTTCGCTGCCTGGAGTCGAACCTGCACGGGAGCATCCAGCCCATGAAGGGCCACCCGCTGCACTTCCAATACCAGGACGGCACTCCCTTTTGGTTCTTCGGCGACAAGGCCTGGCGTGTCTTCCAGACCGACCCCGCCAAGAAGCTCGATCACGATAGCGCCATGCATCACGTGGACGTTCGCGCCGAGCAGGGGTTCAGCTACATGCACACCGAACTGGCCGGCACCGGCGGATTGGCCTCGGGCGGCAACGAGGGCGGCGACTTGTTTGTGGACGCCGGCCGGGAGATCATCAACCCCGCCTTTCTCCAAGAGGTGGACCGCCGCCTGCACCACATCAACGACAGGGGCATTGTCTGCGGCATGGTGGTTTTGTACGGGATGGGCGACCCCTACTGGGGATCCCTGCCGAGCGACGAGGCCCGCCTGCACTTTGCGCGGTACGTGGTAGCGCGATACTCCGCCTTTGCCGTGGTCTTCCTGGTGGCGGGGGAGTGGCAGTACATGGTCGACCAGGCGGACCTGTTCCGCGCCGTCGGGCGGGAGATTCGCAAGACCGACCCGCACGGCCGGATGATTGGGATCCATCCCGGCCCGGGGCCGTACATTTCGTCCCAGGAATTCGCTGACGAGGACTGGATGAGCTTCGGCGAGTACGCGCAGGCGTACTTCGCGCCCGACAAACAGGAAGCCACGGACGCGAACCGAGACGATCTGCACGCGTTCATCCTGGCCGCCAGGAAGCACGGCAAACCCGTCGTCGACGCCGAGTACGCCTACTACCTGCGGGACCAGGACTTCGACGGCGTCGTCGACAAGCCCAACTCCCACACGCGCGATTCGTTCCGCCGCGCGTCCTGGGTGATTCCGATGGGAGGCGGTTACTTCGTGACGGGATTCGGCACGACCTACTTCGGCGGCCGGAGGGAGGTCGGGCCATTCCTGGTGGACGACCCGCGGCACAAGGTGGCAGTTGCGGACCTGGACCATCTGCACAGGTTCTTTGCGGCCCTGGAGTGGTGGCGGCTGGAGCCGCATGACGAACTGATCGAGGCCGATGGCGGCTACGCCTATTGCCTGGCGGAGGCGGGCAGAACGTACGTGGTCTACGTTGCAGGGGCGAAGGGCGCCGACTTGATGCTCGCCGACGGCGAGTACTCGCTCTCCCGCTACGACCCTCGCACGGGCCAGTCAACGGAGCTGCCGGGTCCGGCCCGTGGCTCAGTGCGGCTGGACGCGCCCGACGCGCAGGACTGGGTCTTCCTCGTCAGGGCGAAGTGAACCGGAGCCGCCCTTCGGCTAGAGCACCTGCTTGACCGGCCGCATCACGATCTCGTTGATGCCCACGTTGGGTGGTTGTTCGAAAGCGAATCGAATGGCGCGGGCGCAGTCGGAAGGGCGGAGCGGTTGGACCGTCTTCTTCAGCTCGGCGGCGTACGGGTTGTCCGCCAGGGGCGTGTCCACCAGGCCCGGCGCGAGGAGCGTCACCCGGATGCCCCTGGGGGACGCCTCCTGGCGCAGGCAATCCGCGAAAGCCGTCGTCGCGTGCTTGCTGGACACGTACGCCGTTTCCCCGACGTAAGTGACGCGGCCCGAGACCGAGGAAACCACCACGACGTGGCCCGCCCCCTGTCGATACATGTGGGGCAGCACGGCGCGGACCACGTTGAGAACGCCCATCACGTTGATCTGGATCAGCTCGCTCCACCACGCGGGGTCGCCCGCGTCGATGCTGGACACGTCGTGCACCGCCGCGTTGGCGACCAGCAAGTCGATTCGCCCGTAGGACTCGACGGTCCGGCCGACGACCTCCTCCATGGCCTCATAGCTCACGACGTCCGCAGGGAGGGCCATGGCCTGGCCGCCGCGGCCTTCGATGCGCGCTACGACGTCCTCCAGCGGCCCGGGCCGCCGGCCCACGACCACGATTTTGACGCCGATGGCTGCCAGCTCTTGGGCCGTGGCCGCGCCGATACCCGTTCCGCCGCCGGTGATCAAAGCAACCCGGTTCTCGTTCATCTGCGTCCCCCAAGATGCAACACTCGTCCGGGCAGCGCTCCCGTGTGCCGCCCGTCGTCTCTGATCGGCACGCCGATCGGCGCGTAAGGCGTCTCGAATGCGGGATAGCCCTTGCCCGGCCTGTTCGCAAACAGGCAAACGCCGCGCCCGGCGGCTTTCCCTCAGAGGGTCCTGTCCATTGCCTCGTCGATTAAGGCGACGAGATTGGCGAGCGGAACGTCCGCCTGGATGATGATGCCCGGCTCGAGGACGTAGCCACCGCCCGCACCCAGCTCCCGTTTGAGTCTTCGCACCTCGGATCGGACCTGCGCCGCCGTCCCCCCCGGAAGGAGGTCCTGCGTCGGCAGCCCACCCCAGAGCGTCACGTGACGTCCGAACTCCCGCTTCAGCCTGAAGACGTCCATGGCCTCGGGCTGGATGGGGTGCAGGAAGTCGAGACCGATGTCTATCATGTCGCCGATCACTTCGAACACGTTCCCGCACGTGTGATGAAACACGGCCCGTCCGTTGGCCTTGGCCAGGGCGTATATCTCGCTCAGGCAGGGCTTCACCAGCCGACGCCACGCCTCCGGCGAGATCAGCAGCGCCTTCTGCGTCCCGTAGTCGTCACTCACGGCGATCGCGTCGAAGTCGCACCGCTCAAAGAGCACCTCCATTGTGCCGAGGATGTAGTCGGTGAGTTTGCGGAGAAGCTCCTCAACGAACCGCGTGTTGAGGGCCACGTCGGCCAGCAGTCCCTCCATGCCTCGCATGAAGGTGGCCCGTTCCCAGAGGTCGCCGACCCAGATGATGGTGTAGTTCGCCCGGTTCTCGTCGCACCACTCCGCCAGACCCTCGAAACGATACGCCACGGCGGGGTCGGGAAACGTGTAACCGGATAGGTCGGGTTCGGCAAGGCAGGGGACGATGGGACTCCCGCGGTCGATATCGTTGGTCGACCACACAACACCGAACTCGTCCGTCGCCGTCTCGCCGAACTCCGAGGGTTCGGCGTACAGCGGCTTGATGGACGTGGTCCCCGTCATCCGGATCGGGAAATCCAGCACCTCCTCAATTGGCGCGCCTCCGTAATGCCTCTCGGCAGCCGCCCTGGCCGGCGGCGAGAACGCGAAGCTGAAGGGCACAGGACAGGTCTCCCGTCGGGCCATTGCCGTTTGTATCCACTGCCTATTGGTGCTCATGCCCTGTGGCTCCCCTATGGGCCGAAGCGTGGGCCCATAGCAGTATCCTCGATCCAGGGGCATACCGCCACCTCGGTGCCCCTCAGGGCACACGGAACCGGCCGCCGGCTCGCGATCAAAGCAACCCGATTGTCGTTCATCTTCGGCCTCCAAGAGGCAGCACCCACCCGGGCAGCCCCACGGAGAGGCCCGCCGCCCACGCTGGGAACATGCTGCCGGAGCATACCGCCGCCGCCGGCCTCAGTCCATCGGTCGGCCTTGCTGCTCGTTGGGCGCTCCTTCGCCCTGCCGTTCGGCGGTCCAGCTCGCCCGTTCGGCCAGCGCCTCCAGTCCCTTCTGGTATGCTTCCTGGAACGACATGCCGCCAAGCATGCCGTCGTCGAGGACGGGAATCCTGTCCGCCAGCAGGCGGACCAGCTCCGGCAGCCTGATGACCGAGCCGTAGCCCAGCCCGAGAAGCCGGAATACCTTCTCGTTGGTCCGATTCACGGCGGCGACGACCTGCGGGTCCTCCGCACTGACGCAGGTGTGCCTCTCTCCCCAGACCGAGCCGCCTTCGGCCTCCCTGCGGAACTTGCATCCCGCGCAGGCGTCGTCGTGCTCTTGGACGAGTTCGATCTCCATCTCGTGGAGCGGATTCTCGCGCAGCTTCCTCTGGATCTCCTCGAACGCGCCACGCGCACGACTGCCCTCCGGCACGGAGCTGCCGTAATGGGCGATAACGTATGTCGGATGGTAGGGCCTCAGCCTGATACGCACCATGCTTGCTCCTCCCTCTAGCTTTGCCGAGCCGCCAGCGACCGTCTGGTTCGGCCGCCGCCCCGCCTTCGCCGCCTTGCGCAGGCAATCCGCGAGGGCCGCCGGCCCTTCCGCCGTGGCGGCGCCGATGCCCGTTCCGCCGCCCGTGGCGAGCGCGGCGCGGGTCGCGTTCATCTGCGTCCCCCAAGATGCAGCACTCGCCCGGGCAGCGCCCCCGTGTGCCGGCCTTCGTCCTTGACCAGCACGCCGTTGACAACAACGTAGGGGATCCCCTCGGGGTACTGCCGCGGGTCATCGTAGGTGGCCGTGTCGCGCACGGTCTGCGGGTCGAATGCGACGAGGTCGGCAGCCATGCCCGGGCGGATCAGCCCGCGGTCCCACTGGCCCAGGCGGCGGCACGGCAGTGAGGACATCTTCACCGCCATCTGCTCCCAGGTGAACATGCCTTCGTCGCGGGCGTAGTGGGCCAGGTAACGCGCGAACGCGCCCCATGCGCGCGGGTGCGGCTTCTGCCCTGCCATCAGCCCGTCGCTGCCCACCGTGTGGTATGGCTGGCGCATGACGGTGCGGACGTTCTCCTCATGCCCAACGTGCACGAGTATGTTGACGTTGAGCTTCTCCTCCAGCAGCAGCCTTCGGGCGGCCTCGAAGGGGGCCACGCCCAACTCGCGTCCGATCTCGGAGACATTCCGGCCCACCCAACGCCGGTTGGCAGCGCTGTCCACCGAGCTGATCTCGATGGTGTCCCAGTCCATCGGCACGCCGTGGTAGCCGGGCGTGCCTTCGACTTCGAGTTCGTGACGCATCCGGGCCGCCTTCTCGTCGTCTGCAAGGGCGCCGAGGACGCCCTCGGGTCCCCCGTGGCTCACCCACGGCGGCAGCAGGGAGGCCAGGTAGGTCGAGCCGGCCAGGTAGGGGTAACTATCCACGGTGACCTCGACCTCGCGCGGGTCGAGCGCGTTGATCTCGGCTACCAACTCTTCGGCGCGCCCCTCGTTGCCCGGGAAGTTCATGACGCAGTGCGTCAGGTGCACCGGGACGTGGGCCTTCCGGGCCACGTCGAACATCTCACCGTAGGCCTCCAACGCGCCCTTGCCGTAGCTGCGATGGTGCGGGCAGAAGAACCCGCCCCTGGGGGCTACCTCCCGGCACAGCTCCACCAGCTCGTCATCGTCGGCATACATGGCCGGCGGATAGGACAGGCCGGTCGAAAGGCCCACGGCCCCTTCCTCCATGCCCCGGGCGACGTGGCGGCCCATCTGCGCAAGCTCGTCCGCGGTGGGCGGCCGGTCGTCATAGCCCATGACCAGTAGCCGCACCGTGCCGTGCGGCACGAGGTAGGCCACGTTGAGGGACGTCGTGCCGTCGAAGCGGCTTAGATACTCTGCAACGGTTGACCAGGACCAGTCGCAGCCGGGGGCCTCGCCGTTCCAGGCGGCCGTCTGCACGCGGACAGCTTCCATCGTCCGGGCGTCGACGGGCGCGAAGGAGAGCCCGTCCTGGCCGATGACCTCCGTAGTGACGCCCTGCATGATCTTGGGCTCGGCACGGGGCTCGTCCAGCAGCCGCACGTCCGAATGGGTATGCATATCGACGAAGCCGGGGGCGACGACCAGGCCGCGCGCATCGATTGACCGGGCGGCCGCAGCAGAGCCCAGACGACCGACGGCGCAGATGGAGCCGTCGGCAATCCCTACGTCGGCGACGAACGCCGGTCCGCCGGTGCCGTCCGCGATCAGGCCGTCTTTGAAAACGAGGTCCAGTGCCATTGCGCTCATCTCCTACTACGGAGCCGGGGGAAGCATCCTGGCCCATGGGTGGTCGGCACGTTCCGACGGACAGAAGCTCAGTCTCTGCCCTCGCACGCCGACATGCACGGCAACGATCTCGCCGAGGTCATCTACGGTCACGAACATGGTGTCGAAGTCCTCTCCGCCGAAGCAGACGTTCGTCGGGCTCTGTCCGCCCGATGGAATGCTCCGGATCAGCTCGCCCGCGGGATCGAGAACGTACACGTAGCCCGCCCGATAGGTCGCCACGTAGAGGTCCCCGTCCGCGTCGAAGGCCATCCCGTCCGGGCCGTGTATGCCGTCAACGTCGAGCGGGGGCAGCGTGCAGAACTCCGACTCGTTCTCGGCCTGGCCCGGCCCGACGACGTCGTACGCCCATATCTTGTTCGTCCACGTCTCGGCCACGTACAGCCGACCTTCGCGAGCGACGATGCCGTTTGGGAAGGCCATCCCGCCCTTGATCCTGTTGAGCTTGCCCGTGGCCCATTCGTAACCGTACACCGCACCGATCCGGTTGGTCAGACTGCTGGTGAAGGGGTCCGTGAAGAAAAGGTTTCCGTCAGGATCGAAGGTGAGGTCGTTCGGCCCGTTGATCGGCTTGCCTTCGTAACGGCTGATGAAGTCGGTCTGCCGGCCGTCAGGGTCGACGCGCACAATTGCCCCGCGTCCTTCGTCGGTGACGTACAGGCAGTCGTCCGGCCCAAACGCCAGGGCGGCGGGAATGCCCTCCACTTCCGACGTGGAGGTGTTGAACACCGTGTGTGTCCGGCACGGCCGGGACACGTGCGTGGCTGTGATGTCGCCTCCCCGCGTGGGCCATGATTCGTCCCGGGTGAAGCTGCACACATTCAGGATCCAGCCGTTCGGCCCGACCACGGGTCCTTCCGGCGCACAGACCTTCTCGGCAAACCGTTTCGGTTCGCGCATCCTTGGCCTCCCTGTGCTTTCCGCTTGCTGGGCCGCGCACCGCCCTCAGAAGATGGCGATCGGGTTGAACAGCGTGCCGGTTCCCCCGGGCAGGCGCAGAGGGGAAGCGGCGACCATGAATTCCCAGCGTCCTTCCGATTCGCAGACCTGCACAAGCTCCTCGAATTGCAGGCTGTCGGCGCAGACCATGCCCATCGAAACGATCTGGAGGACGTGAATCGGGTAGGGCACGCCTTCCACGTCAGCGGGGACGGTTTCCCCGTCGCCGTCAGGGAAGAACGCCGCGATCTTGCGTTCGTGCAGGAGGGGGATCGCACTCACGTGCAGCCCCGCCCTTCCTTCCCCATCGTAACCGACGTCCCACGCGCCCAGCTCAAGGCGGCGCCGATGGTGCCCCGTGCGAAACACGAGGATGTCCCCTTCGCCCAGCCGCACGCCTTGCGCTGTCTCAGCCGCCTCGAGTTCCTCGGGCCCGATCGCCTCGCCGGGCTCTATCCACTTACTCCCTCGTAGCCGCGGCACGTCCAACAACACTCCTCGTCCCACAATCCCGTGCGCGAATGCCGTGATGTCCTGGATGGCTGCGCCAGTGGACGTGACGCTGCTCGACGGCTTCCCGTTGTAGAGCCTGCCCTTGTAGGAGACGTGGCAGAGGGCGTCGATGTGGGTATGGCAGTCTCCGTGGCACTCCGCCGCGAGGTAGTCCGTGGCGAATTGCAGCCTGGCCGTGTCGGACGGATCGTGTGTGCGCACCATGTAGTGAGCCGGGGGCCGGGGGTTGTCCGGGCCGGCCGTCTTGTTGACGGCCAGGGAGAGCGAGACCGTCCGCCCGGACCGCACCAGGCCGGCTGCCGCGCGAACGTGGTCGCCGGTTATGTAGTTGAGCGTGCCGCGTTCGTCCTCGGGGCCCCACCGTCCCCAGTTGCAGACGCTCTCGAAGAGCCGGTCGAATTCCTCGGCGGAGATCCGGGGGGATTCCCGTTCCATCGCGAATGCCTTTCCTGATTGAGGTCGCCGCACTGCGGTCACGCACGGCAGCTCTGCCCGGAAGCCGTGTATCTGCCGGGCACATCAGGCGGCCAGGATCCCGCCGTGCCCGGGACCTCGCGGGATGATGGGCCAGATGTCCACGACGACTCCGTCCTCGACCACGTGATACACGTCGTAGAGATTGACCGTCGAGGGCGCGTAGCCGGGGGTCAGCTCGGCCGTGTCGCCGAGCCCGAGTGGGCATCGGTCGTCGACGTCGAAGAGGGCGTGCTCTTCGGCGAAGTAACGGGCCTCATAGAACGGATACTCAACCATCGTAGGCAGCACGAAGTCGATCCCTATGGACTTGCGGCCCGAGTCCAGCACGATCGTGTCGCCGTGGTGGCTCATGACTGTGCCGAGCACCGTCAAGGCGCGTGAGAAGCCGGGCACCAGGTTCCCGTGGAAGTTGTCCATGAAGACGTATGATCCGGCCTGTATCTCGGTGACTCGCGGGTCGGCTCCCGTGATGTCGTAGGTACCTGTTCCGCCCGCCGAGACCACCTCGCAACCGAACCCCGCTGCGGCCAGGCGGTCGACGACCTCGCCGAGATAGGCCATCGCGGCTTGCGCCTTCTGGACGCGCACGCTCCGGTCCGGCTCGCGCATGCAGTGGCCTTCGTAGCCCTGGACGCCTCGCAGGCGAAGGCCCGGCAGCTCGTCCACGCGCCGGGCAAGGTCCACGGCCTCTTCCGGCCGGCGCACGCCGCCGCGCCCCATGCCCACGTCTACCTCGATCAGCACCTCCAGGCTGCTGTCGGCCGCCGAAGCGGCATCCGACAGGTCGGCGGCGTTTGAGACGTCGTCAACGGCAACGGTCAGTCGGCCCTCTCGGGCGGCTTCGGCCAGCGCCTTGATCTTGCCTCGGCCGCATACCTCATTGGCAATCAGCACGTCTTCTATGCCGGCCCGGCTCATGACGATCGCTTCCCAGACCGTCGCCGTGCAGACGCCGATGGCTCCGGCTTCCACCTGGAGCTTGGCCAGCTCCGCCGACTTCTGGACTTTGATATGAGGTCGGAGGCTGGCCGGCATCGCCCTCATCCGCTCGGCCATGAAGGCGATGTTGCGTTTGGCCACGTCCAGATCCAGGATGAGGGCCGGCGTCAGGAGCTCGGCCCGCTTCTGCCCGACGGCGGAGCCGTACGCAGCACGCATGTGTTCGCCGAACGCTTGGATCATGGCACCCGTTCTCCTTTTGGCATTGACAAGGCGACGCCCCGCAGGCGCATGACTTCCCGGACCGGGCGAGCCGGGCGGGTCTACCGCAGCCGGATCGCCTGGCCCGAGCGAGCCGAATCGTAGCAGGCGAAGACCAGCCTGAGCGTCTTCAGATTATCCTCGCCGGTAGTCTCGGGCGTGCCCTCTCCCCGGAATGCCCGCAGGAAGCCGGCATGGCAGATCACAATGCTGGCGTGCACTGCCAGGTGATCGGTGCGCGCCCAGTCGTAGCTGACCGGCGGGTATCGCCTGGAGTGGGTGCCGTCGCTCGTCGTCACCCGTATCCGGTAGTCCTCATCGACTTCTGCCGTGCCCTTCTCGCCCTCGACGAACGCGAGCGTCTGCGCGAAGACGTCGTGCTCGTAGTAGCTCTCGGGGTAGCCCATTTCGCACGTAACCGTCGTCTTCCCGCCGTTCGCCAGGAGCATTACGGTCGAGACATCCTCGCCCTTGATGTTCCTATGGACCTGGTGGTTCTGGCAGTACACGAGCTCCGGTTCGCCGAAGTAGAAGCGCACGATGTCCAGGATGTGCGTGCCCATGTCCGTGAGGATGAAGTTCTCTAGGTCATTCAGCGTGGGCTCGTTGATGAAGACCGGATAGCCCGAGACCATCGTAATGCGGGCGCGGAACGGCGTTCCGATCTCGCCCGAATCGAGCACCGCTTTGAACTGCCTGAGCTGTAGCTGCCAGCGCCAGTTCTCGTGGATGTAGTAGGCAATGCCGGCCTCGGCGCACGTCCTGACCAGTTCCTCGCCGATGGCCACGGACGGTGCCATCGGCTTCTGGCTGATGACGGGCACCTTGTGGGCGGCCGACAGCCTGACGAAGTCGGGCAAGGTGAAGGGATTCGTGCAGAGGTCTACGAAGTCCACGTCCTCGCGCCGAAGCAGTTCCTCCGGGTCGTTGTATACCCTCGGAATGCCGAACTCCTCCGCGAATGCCTCACCCTTGGCGCGGGTGCGATTGAACAAGGCCACACACTCGGCGCCGTCGAGTTCCCGCCACGCAGCCATCTGGAAGCGTGCCCAGTAGCCGGCTCCGAAGAATGCGAATCTCAGGTCTTTCATCTGTCTCGCCTTCCGGCTCGTGGCCCGTCAAGGTTACCAGCGGGCCGGGCCGCTGGCAAGGTCGCGTGCCGCCGCCGTTTACGATGCGGCGTGCTTGCGCGCCACGTTCTCGTCCAGCTCGTACCCCAGGCCCGGTCGGTCGGAGGGGATGATGAAGCCCTCCTTCCATTCGATCGGCTCGCGCAGTATCTCGGCGTGAAAGCCGCTCCAGTCCCCGATGCTCTCCTGGATCAGGAAGCTCCGGCAGCACATGTCGATCTGGATGGATGCGGCGGCCATGATCGGGCCGCCCCACAGGTGGGGCGCCACGTGCGCGTAGTGCGCCTGCGCCATGTCGGCGATGGCTTTCGCTTCGGTGATTCCTCCGCACCGTCCCAGGTCGAACTGGAGGACGTGGGCCGCCTGTTGCTGCAGCACGCGGGCGAACTCGTAGCGATTGGTCAGCCGTTCGCCCGTGGCGATGGGTATGCACGTGGCACGAGCCACGCGGGCCATCTCGTCCACCCTCTCGGGCGGCACCGGTTCCTCGAACCAGAGGGGGCGGTAGGGCTCCAGGGCACGCGCCAGCCGGACAGCGCCGGCGGGGCTCATCTGGCCATGGGTGCCGACCATCAGGTCGCAGCGGTCGCCCACCAGTTGCCTCAGCTCGGCGAACTTGCGTTCCGCCTCTTTGATCGCCGGCAAGGAGAGGATGCCGGGCCGGGCCTGTTCCCACTCGTCCACGGCAAGGCGGTCCGTGGCGATCGGGTCGACCTTCAGTCCGGTCAGCCCGCGCTCGACCCAGTGATTGAGGTTCTCCATGGGATCGTCATGCACCTTCGGCAGGGCGCCAGTGTACGTGTAGGCACGCAGGCGCTTCCGCACTGCCCCGCCCAGCAGGACATAGACGGGCCGGTTCAGGTCCTTCCCCAGTATGTCCCACAAGCACATGTCCAGCGCGCTCATCACCCCCATGAGTGTGGCGTCCGGGTAGTGCAGGCAGGGCCCCTCGTACAGACGCTGCATCAGCCGGGAGATGCAGCAGGGGTCCTCGCCGATGAGCGCGGCATCGCACAGGTCGCCCACGAGGCTGGACAGGCTGGCCGGGCTGTAGGCCGCGGGCGTGTTGGCGCTCATCTGCACCTCGCCCCATCCGGCAATGCCCGCGTCAGTCAGCAGCTTGACGAAGGTCCAGAGCTTGCCGCCGCGGGTCCCGGCCGGAGGCCTGACCAGGATAGTTTCTACGCCCGTTACCTTCATTGCCGCTCCTCACTTGCCTAAGGCGCTGCTGCAAAACCCCATCCTGGCTTCGGCCGGCTGCGAGCACCGAAAGGCTGTGTCGGCCTGCATCGGCGATTCTGGCCTTTGAATCGCCTGCTTCGGCCTCCTTGCCCTCGGCGTTCTCGCTCGGCCTCGGGCCGACGGAGCGGGTTCTGCAATAGCGCCTAAGTGATGGGGGAAGATCAGGGTCGGCTCCCTGCTGTCCCGCCTTACGGGACGCGTGAGTATACACGACGCCGCGCGACGCGCCAACTTATGGAGCCATAGAGGCTTCGAACGCCGCCTCGGGCCGGAAGATCGGTCGGTGCTTGATCGCTTCGCGTCGGGGCCGTATCATCCGCCGCCCGAAGACATACGTCCTGCGCCGCAAGGCCAAGGAGGCGAAGATGGCTCCCTACAGGGGAAGATGGCACGGCAAGAGGCGGTATTTCGGTCTGCATTATGATCTGCACGCCAATGAGCGCGACACCGGACTGGGCCTCCGCGCCACGCCCGGCAGGCTGGTGCCGATGCTGAAGCTGATGGGGTGCCAGTTCGTGCAGACCGACTGCAAAGGGCATCCCGGCTATACGAGCTGGTTCAGCCGGACGCCCAACGCATCGGTCAGCCCGGGGGTGAAGAAGGACGCCCTGAAAGGCTGGCGTGCGGCGACGCGTAAGCTCGGCCTGCCGCTGCACTGTCACTA
>Ga0114922_10000726_pt1 | contig 31718 bp, 23 predicted proteins | sample AartaG_FD_100975 | JGI IMG/M metagenome (GOLD analysis project Ga0114922, IMG submission 100975) | Deep subsurface microbial communities from Aarhus Bay to uncover new lineages of life (NeLLi) - Aarhus_00045 metaG | ecosystem: Environmental > Aquatic > Marine > Oceanic > Sediment | place... | reverse complement strand
TTTGACCCCGGCCTCCGACCGTACAAATGACATCGCGATGTAATCGCCGCCAAGTCCAAGGGCAAACTCGAGATCTTTCTTGTCCTTGTCAGTTATGGATGGTGCTGAGATCTTGGTTCCCGGAAGGTTTATCCCCTTGTGCTCGCCGAGAGGCCCGCCGTTGAGCACTTCACACGTAACCTCGTTTCCGCTGACCGATACGACGCGAAGCTCGATTGCCCCGTCCGCGAGAAGTATCTGTTCGCCCGGCTTGACGTCGTTGGGCAGAGCTTTATAAATGGTGCTTATTCGCTTGCTGCTGCCCTCTACGTCCTCGGTGGTAATGACCAGGTTCTGCCCTTCTTTCAGCGTGACAGGCTTGCCGCCCTTGAGCTTTCCGGAGCGAATCTTTGGACCTTGCAGGTCAAACATCACACCGACATTATGATCCAGCTCGTCGGCAATCTTGCGCAGAGTATTGATGCTCTTCTCGTGATCGGCCCACGTTCCGTGGGAGAAATTCAGCCGGGCGACGTCCATGCCCGCAAGAACCATCTCGCGCAACGTGTCCGGCGAGCTCGATGCAGGCCCTATCGTGCATACGATCTTTGTTTTCCGCAAGTGAAGTTACCCCCTCATCCACAGCATCACGGTGGCATTCCTACATCTCCAGCCGTATCGTAGTTCAACCTAAAGAGGATAGGCTGTCGTCCAGCTTACTCAGTTTCTGCTCGAACTCCGCGAGTTTCTCCCTCTGTTGTTCTACAACTTCGGCCGGCGCTTTGTTCACGAAGTCTTGACTGGCAAGTTTCGCCCGCGCGCGTTCGATGAAAGTGCTGACGCGGTCGCGTTCCTTCGTGAGCCGCCGTTTCTCCGCTTCGATATCGATTACTCCCTCAAGCGGGAGAAACACTTCCGCTTCCGGCAGGAAGGTCTTGGCAACCTGTTCCGGCACCTCGGCCTCGGCCTCGACAACTACCTCCGAACACCGGGCAAGTTCCATGATATGCGAGACGTTGTTTCTCAGTGTGCTGCCAGTCGTCTCGTCGCTCGGGCGGACAATCGCGCGCACGCTCGTTGCAGGCGGGACGTTCATCTCGCTGCGCATGTTTCTGATTGAGAAGGTTACGCGCTGGACGAGGTCAGTCTCGCGCTCAATCTCTGGATTCAAGAGGTTCTCGTTCGGTTTCGGCCAAGCGTCAACGGCGATACTCACCGGTCGGTCCCGCGCGAGTATCATCTGCCATATCTCCTCCGTGATGAACGGAATGAACGGATGAAGCAGTTTCATCGCGTCGCGCAAAACGATCAGCGCGACCGCCAGCGCCTGCTCCTTGCCGTCACGCTTGCCGTACAGCCTCGGCTTAATCATCTCCAGGTACCAGTCGCAGTACTCGTGCCAGAAAAAGTGGTAGATGCTCGATACGGCGTCGTTGAGCCTGAAACCGTCAAGGCAGGACGTCACCCGCTCGATGGTCCTATGAAGTCTCGATAGGATCCACCTGTCCTCGAGCGGCCACGTCTCGAGGGAGACCGGGCTGCTCGTCTGGTCCACCACCCCCATCGACTCGATCACGGTGTCGTGGTCGTTCTCCTCCAGGTTCATCATCAGGAACCGCTGCGCATTCCAGATCTTGTTGGAGAAGTTGCGGCCCAATTCAATCCTGCTTTCGTCAAACCGGACGTCCTGTCCCTCCGACGACAGCATGATCATGGAGAACCGTACGGCGTCCGCGCTGTATTTCTCGATCATCTCAAGCGGGTCTATACCGGTACCGAGCGACTTGCTCATTCTTCTGCCCTTGGCGTCGCGGATAATGCCGTGAATGTACACGTCGCGGAAGGGTACGTCGTCGCAGAACCACGTTCCCGCCATGATCATACGCGCGACCCAGAAGAATATGATGTCGGGTCCCGTAACCAGCGTATCTGTCGGATAGTAATACTCCAGTTCCCTCGTCCTCTCCGGCCAGCCCATTGTCGAAAACGGCCACAACCATGACGAGAACCAGGTATCCAGAACATCCTCTTCCTGGCGAATGTCCGCCGACTGGCATTTCGCGCACTTATCGGGCGCGGTTCTACACACCATCATCTCGCCGCACGCATCGCAGTAGTAGACCGGTATCCTGTGTCCCCACCACAGCTGTCTGGATATGCACCAGTCGCGGATGTTCTCCATCCAATGCTCGTATACCCTCGTCCATTTCTCCGGATGGAACTTCGTGCGTCCGTCCTTAACCGCCTGAAGCGCGGGCTCGGCAAGCGGCTTGATCTTCACGAACCACTGTTCGGAAAGGTATGGTTCCAGCACAGTATCGCATCGCTGGCAATGAGCTACGGCGTGAACGTGCGGCTCGATCTTCTCGAGCAGTCCCAGCTCTTCGAGGTCGGCTACAAGCTTGTCCCGACACTCGAACCTGTCCATCCCGACATACTTGCCGCCGTTCGCGTTTATGGTAGCGTCCTCGTTCAGCACGTTGATCCGTTCAAGGCCGTGCCTGTCGCCCATATCGAAATCGTTCGGGTCGTGTGCCGGCGTGACCTTGACGGCGCCTGTGCCGAATTCCGGATCAACGAATTCGTCCTCGACGATCGCCAGCGGCCTCTCGAGTATCGGAAGAACGGCATTGCTGCCAGCCAGAGCCTTGTATCGACTGTCGTTCGGGTTCACGGCGACGCCTGTATCGCCCAGCATAGTCTCCGGTCGAGTCGTCGCCACGGTGATGAACCCTTCGCGTCCGGACAGCGGGTACTTCACGTACCACAGGTGCCCATTATGTTCTCGATGTATGGCCTCCTCGTCGGAGAGGGCCGTCCTGCATCGCGGGCACCAGTTGACAATGTACTTGCCGCGATATATGAGACCCTTCTCGTAAAGTCGGACGAAAACCTCGAGCACGGCGGATATCAGTCGTTCGTCCATCGTGAATCGTTCGCGCACCCAATCGCACGAGCAGCCGAGCCTTTTCAGTTGGCGTATGATGGTGCTGCCGTACTTTTCGCGCCATTGCCACACTCGTTCAACGAACTTCTCCCTGCCGAGATCGTGGCGCGTTGTCCCCTCTTTGGCCAGCGCTTTCTCGACCACATTCTGCGTCGCGATACCAGCGTGGTCGGTCCCGGGCATCCATAGCGTCTCGAACCCGGACATGCGCTTATAGCGTATAAAAATGTCCTGTATGGTGTTGTTGTAAGCGTGGCCCATGTGGAGGACGTCCGTCACGTTAGGTGGAGGTATGACTATCGTGTAAGGGGTGCGATCGGCGTGCGGTTCGGAATGAAAAACGTCGTTATCAAGCCAATACTGGTACCATTTATCCTCGACAGACTTGGGATCGTAAACCTTCGCTATGGATTCCTTCGCCACCTTTGCCAACCGTTCTCCCCTGCCCCTACAATTGTTGTTGGATGTGTTGTGCGACGTTGTCCACAGACACAAGCTCGGTCTCGCCCGTGCGGCGGTCGTAAACCTCCACCTGCCCGTTCTTCAAATTCCTCTCACCGACGCAAACTCGGAAGGGTATCCCGATAAGGTCGCCGTCCTTGAACTTGACTCCGGGCCGCTCGTCCCTGTCGTCATACAGCACCTCGATCCCCAGTTCGGTCAGTTGCTCGTAGAGTTTATCGCTGACTTCCACTATTCTGTCGTTGGCCATCGCGATCGGCAGGATTAGCACCTGGTAGGGTGCCAGAGGTACGGGCCAGATGATACCGGCGTCGTCGTGGTGCTGTTCGATCGTCGCCGCCACGGTACGCGTTATGCCGATACCGTAGCAGCCCATGATGAAGCAGTTCTCCTCGCCCTTCTCGTCAAGAAACGTTGCCTTCAACGGTTCGCTGTACCCCTTGCCGAGCTTGAACGTGTGACCAACTTCTATCGCGCGATGGAACTCGAGCCCGCGCTCGCATTTCGGGCACACGTCTCCCTCCGTGACTACGCGTATATCCTCGACCGTGTCCGCTCGGAAGTCCCTATCGTAATTGACATTCAACAGGTGGAAATTGCCTTCGTTCGCGCCCGTGACAGCGTTGGTCATATCGGGTACCGCATTGTCGGCAATGATTCGCACACCGGACAGCCCCACGGGTCCCGTGAATCCCACCGGCCCGCCGGATACTCGTTCGATGGTCTCTTCATCCGCCATTTCAAGGTCGGTACTACCCAACAGTCTCCCCAATTTCGACTCGCTGAGTTCGTGGTCGCCACGGACGATCGCCACCACAGGTTCACCATCAGCGACGTAAACCAGGCTCTTCAGAAACTCCTCCGGTTGTCTCTCCAGGAAGTTGGTAAGCTGCTCTATAGTCCTCATATCAGGCGTCGCGATCTTCTCGATGGCCTGCGGATCACCGGTGCTGCTTTTTGCTCGAAACCTCGCTTCAGCCCGCTCCGGACGCGCGGTAAAACCGCAATCGGGACAGATGACCAGAGGCTCGTCGCCGGAATCCGCCAGCACCATGAACTCCTCCGTGTAGGACCCGCCGATCGCACCCGCGTCCGCCTCAACGGCGACGTATCGAAGGCCGCACCTGTCGAATATCCTGCAATAGGCGTCGAACATCTTTTTGTAGCTCAGGTCGATGCCCTGCTCGTCGCGGTCAAAACTGTACGCGTCCTTCATTATGAACTCACGAGCCCGTATGAGCCCGAAACGAGGACGTATCTCGTCGCGGAATTTGGTCTGAATCTGGTAAAGGTTGATCGGCATCTGTCGGTAGGAGCGGATCTCGTGTCGCGCAATGTCCGTAACGACCCATTCGTGCGTGGGTCCCAGCGCGAACTCCCGGTCGTGTCTGTCGCTTATTCGCATCTTCTCCTTGCCGAAGTCGTGCCAGTGTCCCGCCTCCTCCCACAGCTCCTTGGGCTGCAGCGTCGGCAGGAACGTCTCGACGGCTCCCGCCCTGTCCATCTCCTCGCGCACGATCTGTTCCACTTTCCTGATCACGCGCCAACCCAACGGTAAGTAGGAATAAACACCGGCGGCCACCTTACGCATCATGCCCGCGCGGAGCATGAGAAGATGGCTGGGAATTTCCGCCTCACGAGGCGCCTCTCGTAAAGTAGGTATTAGGGTCTGTGACCACCTCACTCCGTCATCCTCCGTATTTCTCTGATAAGCGTCTGTGCAAGCTCCTCCTCTTTGACCTTTCTTACGGCTTTGCCCGACTTGAACAACAAACCCGATCCTTTCGCTCCTGCGATGCCTATATCGGCCTCTTTGGCCTCGCCCGGCCCGTTGACCACGCATCCCATCACGGCTATCTTCAACGATTCTCTCAGTCCCGCGACGCCGCGCTCCACTTCTTCGGCAAGCCCTACCATGTCTATCTGGCACCGACCGCATGTTGGGCAGCTTATTACCTCGGGGCCCCACTCGCGCAGCCCGAGCGCCCGCAGCACGAGGTACGCCACCTTGACCTCGTCTTCAGGTGGTCCGGTCAACGATACGCGAACCGTATCGCCCAGCCCTGCATTGAGCAGAATGGCGAGGCCAACGGCGGATTTCACGGCACCCGATACCCCCACGCCAGCTTCCGTAACGCCTATGTGAAACGGATAGTCGCATTTCTCAGCCATGAGTCTGTATGCTTGCACCGTTGTCAACACGTCCGAGGATTTTAGCGAGACAATGATCTGCGCGAACCCCAAATCCTCGAGGATGCCGATATGCCTTCTCGCGCTCTCCACCATCGCGGTCGCAACCGCGTCGCTGCGGTCATCTGCGTCGGCCCGCTCAATCTCCTCGCGCAATTCCTTCTCGAGCGAGCCGCTGTTGACGCCGATTCGTATCGGGACTTTACGCGCGGCAGCCGCTTTTGCCACGTCTTCGACACGGTCGCGGCTGCCGATGTTACCCGGGTTTATGCGAAGTGCGTCCACGCCGCTTTCGAGTGCCATAAGGGCCAGTTTGTGCTGAAAATGTATATCCGCAACGAGCGGTATGCCGATCTGTTTCCTTATTTCGCTCAGCGCCTTTGCGGCCTCTTCGTCCGGCACAGCGCACCGGACGATTTCGCAGCCAAGATCTTCGAGCCGTTTTATCTGGTCGACGGTCGCGGCGACATCATCGGTGAAAGTCTTGGTCATTGACTGGACGGATATGGGCGAATCTCCCCCAATCGGTACGTCACCAATCCGGACGGTCTTGCTGGCTCGTCTTTTCATCCTCTTGCCGGTTCCTATTGCACAAAGCGCCTAGATATCAAACGCAGGATATCGTTGTACGTGATAAAGAGGAAAAACGTTATGAACAGCGCGATCCCGACGTACTGCAGGACCTCCTGGACCTTCTCGTCGACAGGTCTCTTGCGTATCTTCTCGACGATGAGAAGTGCAACATGACCGCCGTCAAGCACGGGCAGAGGGAGAAGGTTGAATATGCAGAAGTAAATGCTGATCACACCAACCAACTTCACCAGCCAGCCTATACCCTCGCGGGCGGCGTCCTGCGTCATCTTGTAGATGAGCACCGGCCCCCCGAGAGCCTTAGTGCTGACTCTGCGGGTCACTATGAGCTTTACGCTTTGAAGCGACGTGGAAAAAGCGCTCCATCCTTCGGCGATCCCTTGGGGTATGGCCTTGATGACGTTATACCGCACAAGAACCTTTGGCATGGGCACGTCCCGTGTCGGCCACAGCGGCACCCCTATCATCCCTCTCTGCTGCGTCTCAATCTCGACGGTGTACTCCTTACTTGCGCCCAGTGGAATAATAAATAACCTCATTGGCGGCCTGTACATGCCAAGAACGAGCTTGGAGTTCGGATTGCTCTGGATAACTCCGATGACTTCGTCCGGTCCGACAGCCACATTGTCGATGAACCTGATCTCATCGCCGTAACGGATTCCGGTTTCCTTGCCGAAGTCCTTATTAGTCGCTAAGACACGTCCTTTTGCAACGATCATTTGCTCCGGGTCGATCTCGCCGACGGCGATTGGAGTAATCATCGTCTTGAGCCGAGTTCCGTCCCGTTCTATCTCGTATTCAAGAGGTTTTCCAAAGCCTTCGCGCGTGATGACGCTCATTGCACTCGTGCCCACGGATACGCCGTTGATGGTTACGATAGTGTCACCTTTTTGAAGGCCTGCGGCGTGCGCCGGTTTGCCCTCCATAGGTTCTCCTATTATTGCGGGCACAAACGGGGCTATACCAGCCCGAGGATGGCCGGTCTGATCGAAATCGCTCGACAGGACGCGGAACTCCATTGTTCTTCCGTCCCTTTCGATCTGATAGGTCATCTCACGTTCCGCGTTCACGACTGCCGCCATCGCCAAGTCCTGCCACTTCGTCACCCGCTTGCCGTTGATGCTCAGAACCCTATCGTTCTGTTTGAGACCAGCGCTCTCGGCCGGCGAACCCTCTTCGACCGCGCCGATCCGTGTGTCCAGAAAAAACTCCTCGACCTCCTGTCCGACCATCATCAGGACAATGAACACCAGGAAACCAAGGGCCAGGTTCATCAGCGGACCGGCGACAAATATGCCGGCACGTTGAGAGATGGTCTTGGAGGTGAACTTCCTCTCCTCGGGCACCTTCTCTGACTCGTCAGAGCCCGGCACGTCCTCGTGGCCCGCCATCTTAACGTAGCCGCCGGCAGGTATCGCCGATAAACAGTAGTCGGTTTCTCCGATCTTTACACCGAACAGTCGTGGTCCGAACCCGAACGAGAATCTCTCGACCAATACCCCCGCACGTTTCGCCATTATGAAATGTCCGAATTCGTGCACGAATATCAGCACGCCAATCACAATCAGGAATCTCAGTATTTGTAAAAGACCTTCCATCAGCTAACTTCCTCTCCTCAAGTCCTCTATCGCTGCTGTTGCCAGCACGCGAACCTCTTGGTCGGCTTGCCTCACGTCGTCGATCGTCGGTTCTATCATGTTATCGTGCCTGTCAAGCGCCGCTCTGATCACGTCCGGGATGCAGACGAACGGCAGTTCCTCCCGCAAGAACGCCGCCACCGCTACCTCGTTAGCGGCGTTCAATGCCACCGGCATCGTCCCTCCACGTTTTGCTGTCTCGTACGCGTAATCCATGCAGGGGAACATGCCGCGCTCGGGCCGCGCGAAACTTAACTGTCCGATGTCGGCGAGACTCACCGTCTCGAACGGTGTCGGCAGACGTTCAGGATACGTCAACGCGTATTGAATCGGCAGTTTCATATCCGTGGCGCCCATCTGGGCAATGATCGAACCATCAACATACTCCACAAGCGAATGGACGACACTTTCCGGGTGAATCACCACGTCAATCCTGTCGACATCTATCCCGAAAAGCCACATTGCCTCTATAATCTCAAGCCCTTTGTTCATGAGAGTGGCGGAATCTATGCTAATCTTCGGACCCATTTGCCATGTGGGATGCGCCAGCGCTTGCGCCGGTGTCACATTCAACAGTTCATCTCTCGTCTTCCCGTAAAAGGGTCCCCCTGAAGCCGTTAGCACGATTCTGCGTACTGCGGAAACGGGCGCATTGTTGAGACATTGAAACACGGCGCTGTGCTCGCTGTCAATCGGGACTATCCGTGCCCCGGATTTCCTCGCCCGTTCCATCACGATTTCACCGGCCATTACCAGCGGCTCCTTGTTGGCTATGGCGATGTGAATCCCGCGATCCACGGCCTGGAGAACCGGGTCCAGTCCCACCGCTCCGACAACCGCCGAGACAAGGATGTCGACACCGTCCATGGTTGCCAGTTGAGCCAGCCCGTTCTCGCCTTCGAAAACACCCACATCCACGTCGCCGATTAGACGCTTCAACCCAGGAACGCGTTCCGTGTCCGCTAGCGATACGGCGCGCACACCGTGCCGTCTGGCTTGCTCGGCGAGCAGTCCAGCGTTCCGGTTGGCTCCCAGCCCGGCGACTTTGAATCGCTGCGGAAACGATTCGATCACGCGCAACACATTTGTGCCTATCGAACCGGTCGACCCGAGCACTACAACACGTTTCTTTCTCATTTCGCGGTTTTCGTTTCAACTGAAGCTGGGCGGTCAGTCCACGCCCGTAGCGTATCCGGGCAGAGCGGGCGCCAGCTTGCTGACGGTTTCGTTAATCTGTTTTCTGATCTCCTGAGCGTTGCGCAGTGATAGCACTCGCTCGGCGAGCTCGCGCGCCTGGGCAAGTGTGGCAGCCCGGATGAGGAACTTTATTTCAGGTATCGCGATTGCGGCCACGCTCAGCTCGTCCATACCCATACCCAACAGAACCAAGGCGAAGCCCGGGTCCGCCGCCATCTCACCGCAGATGCCCACCCAGATGTCGCTGGCCTTGGCCGCTTCAACGATGGACCTGACCATTCGCAACACGGCTGGATGAGCCGGCTCGTAGAGATGGGCTATCTTCTCGTTAACACGGTCTACAGCGAGCGAGTATTGGATTAGATCGTTAGTTCCGATGCTGAAAAAGTCGACGTGCTCCGCCAGAAGATCTCCGATCATGGCCGCGGACGGTACCTCTATCATCGCGCCGACCTCAATACCGTCATCGAACGCAACGCCCTCAGCGCGCAGCTCCGACTTGACTTCCTGCAGGTGTTTGTTCGCCGCGATCAGCTCTTCAGGCCCGGAGATGAGCGGGTACATTATTTTCAGCCTGCCGTAAGCGCTAGCTCTGAGAATGGCGCGCAGCTGCGTCCTGAATATCTCAGGTCTCTGGAGACAGAACCTGATTGCGCGCCAACCCATCGAGGGGTTCATCTCCTGGGGCATCTCGAGATGCGATACGTACTTATCCCCGCCCAGATCAAGAGTGCGAACGACTGCCGGGTGCGGCGCAACCTGCTCTGCCAGGGATCTGTACGCCTCGTACTGCTCCGTTTCCGACGGGAGGCCCCGCCGGTTCATAAACAGGAATTCAGTGCGGTACAGTCCTATCCCCTCGGCGCCGTGCACGCGCACATGCGCCACCTCCTCAGGCAACTCGATGTTTGCGGCGAGCACAATCCGGTGGCCGTCAAGCGTTTGTGCGGGGAGTTCGGCCGTTTTCCCCATCTCTCTGGTGAACACGTCGAACCTGCGACGCTCCTCGACGTATTCGTGCTGCGCCTTCTGATCCGGGGCACATATGACACGCCCGCGGGTTCCGTCCAGAACAAGCGTATCACCTGTCTTCACGAAGCGCGTGATGTTCTTGAGACCCACCACTGCCGGTATCTCGAGCGCGCGAGCAAGGATCGCGGTGTGTGAGGTAGGTCCTCCTACGTCCGTCACGAGCCCCACGACCATATCCTTGCCCATTCTTGCCGTCTCTGACGGCGACAGCTCGTGTGCCACTATGATCGCGGGTTCCGTCAGCCTATCCAGTTCCTCGCGCTCCCTGCCGAGGAGTTTCTGCAAGACCCTTTTGCCCACGTCGCGGATATCCCCGCCTCGCTCTCTCAGATAGGCGTCCTGCATCTGAGAGAATACGGTCTCCACGTTGTTCATCTCCTCCATTAACGCAAACTCGATGTTGACTCGATTATCGCGAGCCCGCCGTATCGTTTCCCGAAAGAAATTCTCATCTTCCAGCACCATTATGTGCGCCTGGAAAATGCCCGCGTACGCATCTCCCAACTCGCGCTGCAGTTGCTCTGCGAGAGAGCCAAGGTCGTCGGCGGTATCCGCGACAGCCTTGTGGAACCTTTCCACATCGAGCTCGATCTGCTCGTCGCTCATGTCTCTCTTCAAGATGATGAAGTCTTCCTTCTCCAGCAGGAATGCCTTCGCCATCTCTATGCCGGGCGAAACGCCCACACCTTCAATGACTTTCAACGTTTATCCTCTCCGAACCTGTCCAGGATCAGTTTCTCGACGGCGTCGAGCGCCTCTTGAGCGTCCTCGCCGTCTGCCTCGACGAGAATCTGCGATCCCTTGCTCGCGGCGAGCATCAGCACTCCCATTATGCTCTTACCGTTCACTCTTGTACCATCCTTCTCGACGTAGACGTCGCACTTGAAGTGGAGCAAGCAGTGCACCAGCATTGAGGCCGGTCGAGCATGGATCCCGATCTCATTCGCTATTGTAAACTTTCTTCTCAGCTTTGGCATTCGGGATCACCATCAACCCGCACAGGGCCTAGCGTTCAATATCGCGATACCTGATCTTCACGTCCTGTCCCAACTCATCCAGGAATTCCTTCAGGACGTTAGCTACCACCACCGATCTGTGCCGTCCGCCCGTGCAGCCTACCGAGATCGTCAAGTAGACCTTTCCCTCGGCGAGATAACGCGGCAGAAGGAACGATAACAGCGACTTCAGCTCCTCGAGAAACTCCTTCGCCTCAGTCTTGCCCAGAACGAAATCTCTTACCCTCTTGTCGTTTCCCGTATAAGCGCCGAGATCCTGCACGTAGTAAGGGTTCGGCAAAAAGCGAACGTCGAACACGAGATCCGATTCCGGGGGGATACCATACTTATAACTGAACGCTATCAACAGCACCGCCAACCGTTTCGAGTCAGACGGAGCTGTGAAGCGCGTGGCTATTGCTCCTTTCAACTCATGCACGTTCATATCTGACGTATCGAGAATCCAGTCAGCCCGTTCGCGTATCACCGTCAACCTTTCGCGCTCCCCTCTGATCACCTCCCTCAAAGACACGCCATTCCCGAGAGGATGTCTTCTTCGCGTTTCGCTGAACCTTCGGATGAGCGTCTCGTCGGAGGCGTCCAGGAATAGTATCTCGCACCCGGATCCCGTTTTCCTGAGCGCTTCTAGATCGCTCAACACCGTGTCGAAGAACTGTCCCTCCCTGACATCTATGCCGAGAGCTACCTTCTTCATCTTGTCGCTGGACTGAGCGATGAGCTCTGCAAACTTCGGTATCAAGGCCGACGGCATGTTGTCGACGCAAAAGAAGCCCAAATCTTCGAGGCACTTGATAGCCGCGCTCTTGCCCGCCCCTGAAACACCGGTAACAACTACGAATCGCACACTAGTCATCGTCGAATCGGGCAGCTCGCGACATTTGCTCGATGAGTTTTCTATCGAGGTCTCGTGCGGCGTGCTCGCCCATCTCCTTGAGTCTGTGGTCAAGGGCGGCAACCTCGATGATAACCGCCATGTTCCGTCCCGGTCGGACGGGCAACGTTCGTTTCGATATAGTCACACCCAGGAGGGAGTACTGCTCTTCATCTACCCCGACCCGGTCGTACGCGCGAGTCTCGTCCCATTGTTCCAGCTCTATCACCAACCCGACGCGTTTCGTGTCGCGGACGGCTCCCGCTCCAAAAATATTCTTCACGTCTATGATACCGAGCCCGCGGATTTCCATATGGTGGGCTATATCCGACGAGCATTCCGCGTACAGCAAGTTTCCGCGTCGCCTCTTTATCATGATGGCATCGTCGCCGACAAGCCTGTGTCCCCTTTCAACGAGGTCGAGCGCTGTCTCGCTCTTGCCGATACCCGGTTTTCCGATCAGGAGAACACCTACGCCGTAAACGTCAAGCACAACGCCGTGCACCCATTCTTCAGCCGCAAACTCATCAGCAAGAAAGAGGATGATCCCGCTCATCACTTCAGGCGTTGAGTAACTCGACCCGAGCACGGGGACGCCCTTTTTCTCCGCCATCGAAAGAAACAGCGGCACGGGAGTCAACGCGCGTGAGACCACGAAACAAGGTATTTCGTAGGCAAAAATGCTCTCCAGACGTTCCTTCAGAAGCTGCTCATCGAGCCGTTCCATATAATGTGTTTCAGTGTTGCCGAGAACCTGCGGACGGTCGAATGCAAAATAGTCAAGATACCCTGCCAGAGCCAGTCCAGGACGATTCACGTCGGAGACTCGCAATAGCTTGTCAGTCCCTGAAGAAGCTGCAAGTACCTTCAGGTCAAGTTGGATAGACATCTTATCCAATAGGTCTGACACGCGCACAGCACGGGGAAAAGTATCCGTTTTGCCCACCGTTTCCACCTCCTCGAACCTCGACTTGACTGAGAAACCGACCACAAAACGCGCGAATGGCTGTTCTTCCTAGCTATATATCCTTCACGTGCGAACAGCGCTGCGAAGATAAACCGTCCCTTCGCGTTATTATATCAACATATGTGCGGCGTGTCAACCAATGGGCAACAGAAGTCTTTGCCAGCACATGGAGTTAGGGCATATACCGTGTGCCCGACGGATATACTGCGCGCGGCCTGATCTCACATCGTGTTCTGCAGCAAGTCGGCCAGGAATCCAGCCGTGTGTGATCTGGCACTCTCACGAGCGATCTCCTCGGGCGAGCCCTTTGCAACCACCCGTCCGCCGGAGTCACCGCCTTCAGGGCCAAGGTCGATAATGTAGTCAGCCTCCGCGATCACGTCAAGGTTGTGTTCGATCACGACCAACGTATTGCCTTGGTCAACGAGCTGGTGGAGCACTGTCAGAAGCTTCACGATATCCGCCGTGTGGAGCCCTGTCGTGGGTTCCTCGAGAATGTAGAGCGAGTTGCCGACCGAGGATTTGGCTAGCTCCGCAGCCAACTTTATCCGTTGCGCTTCTCCTCCTGACAGCGTCGGGCTGGGCTGACCCAAGGTGAGATAGCCGAGCCCGATGTCGTCGAGCACCTGTAAAGCACGTTTCAGGGCGGGGACGTTTCTGAAGAACTCGAGCGCTTCAGTCACGGTCATGTCCAACACGTCGGCGATGCTCTTGCCTTTGAACTTGATTCCAAGGGTTTCCGAGTTGTATCTCCGGCCGTTGCACCGGTCGCATGTGATATGGACGTTGGGCAGAAAACTCATCTCCACCTTAAGCCTGCCCTGACCGGCACAATGTGCGCATCTGCCGCCCCCGGTGTTGAACGAGAACCTGCTCGCGGTGTATCCGCGCACCTGAGCGTCGGGAGTCCGCGAGAATAGTTGTCTGATGACGGTGAAGAATCCCACATAAGTCGCCGGGATCGACCGCGGAGTCCGGCCGATAGGCGATTGGTCAACTTCAAACACGCGGCTGACCTTCTCAGCACCGATTATGCCCTTGTGACAACCCGGCACAACATGTCTCTTGTGCAGGTGAGCCTGCAGTCCTTTGAGCATAACCTCGCGCACCAGCGTACTCTTGCCGGAACCACTGACGCCCGTCACGCATACAAACCTGCCGAGCGGTATGCGAACGGTTATGCTCCTCAGGTTGTTCTCACTTGCGCGGACCACCTTAATGGACTCACCTCTCCGCCAATTTCGTCGCTCGCCACGGACGGGATGGTTCATAGGTTTTCTGAAATGCTTTCCTGTGGTTGACTTGCGGCTGCGCGATATCTTTGTCGGGTTGCCCGCAACAACCAGTTGCCCACCGTCCTTTCCTGCGCCCGGACCGAGGTCTATCACATGATCGGCCGACCGAATCGTATACGCGTCGTGCTCGACCACGACTACGGTGTTACCCTTTCTCTTGAGCTCCAAAATTGCCTTCATCAGCTTGCGGGTATCCCGTGGGTGAAGTCCTATGGTTGGCTCGTCGAGCACGTAGCAGACGCCCCGCAGGTTCGATCCGAGTTGCGCGGCGAGCCTGAGACGTTGCGTCTCGCCGGAAGCAAGCGTGGTCGCTCTCCGGTCGAGCGTCAGGTAAGGTAGGCCGACGCGTTCGAGAAACTCCAGACGCGCGTCTATCTCGGCGACTACCTCATTGGCCAGATCCGCGTATATGGACGCAAATCTCAGTCTGCCCAACGCTGCTCTCGCCTTTTCAATCGACAGCTTCACGATGTCGGTTATGGATTTGCCGGCAATTCGCACCGCGATGGATTCCGGTTTCAGCCTGTCGCCATCACACGTCGGACATACCTCTTCCCACCACCCCTCTTTGTCCTCGTAAACGACCACTCCGAGCCCCTCGCACTCCGGACATGCACCGTGAACGCTGTTGAACGAGAACATTCGCGGATCAGGTTCCGGAAAGCTCCTGCCGCATTCGGGACAAGCCCGTCTGACGCTGTACACTCTCTCGCCGCGTTTGCCGGAGCTTACCGCGACCATGCCGTCGCCGAGCGCAAGCGCTCTACTGACGCAATCTCGAACGAGCGCACGCTGAGCCTTCCTGACGGTTACCTGTCCCACAAGGGCGTCAATGGTGTGCTCCTTGTATCGTGCGAGTGTGGGGAACTCCGGCACGGTGAAAGTGTCCCCGTCCACTCGCAGCGCGTTGACCCCCTTCTTAGCGACCGCTGCAACCACATCCTTGTGATATCCTTTCCTGGCGCGGACAAGAGGCGCGTAGAACGATACCTTCCTGCCGCTGAAATCCGTCATCACCCTGTTTATTATCTGCACCGGCGTCTGCGCTTCTATCTTGACATCGCACGTCGGACAATACTGCGTTCCGAACCGCGTATAAAGGAGGCGCAAGAAGTGGTACGTCTCCGTCATGGTAGCTACGGTTGACCTCCTGCCGCCGCGACTCAAGCGCTGTTCTATAGCCACGGTCGGCGGAATTCCCCTGACAAGGTTCACGTTTGGCCGCGTGAGCTGCTTCAGGTACTGTCGAACGTACGCCGACACGCTATCGAGGTAGCGCCTTTGCCCTTCCGCGAACACTATGTCGAACGCGAGGGTCGACTTGCCCGAACCGCTCACTCCGGTGATGGCTACTACCTTGTTTCTGGGGATTTTGATGTCAAGGTCCTTGAGATTGTGCTCGCGCGCTCCAATTACCTCGATAGCGCCGTCGCAATATGGACCGCCGTGCGGTCGGCGCGACGCGGAGTGTGCGGTGCTCTTCCTTCTCGCCCCGGGTGCGCGTTGCGGCTCGAGGGCATTTTGCAGGAACCTTCCGGTATGCGATCCCGGACAGCCGGCGACCTGCTCCGGCGTGCCCGCGGCCACAATCGTGCCGCCGTCCTCGCCGCCCTCCGGCCCGAGATCGATCACGCGGTCGGCGCACTTGACAACTTCCATGTTGTGCTCTATGACGAGCGCGGTGTTCCCCCGGTCAACGAGCTCCTGCACGGCTTCCACAAGAGTGCGTATGTCGTCGAGGTGCAATCCGGTTGTAGGTTCGTCGAATATGAAAAGCGAGTCCGCGCCTGAAGCGCGCGACATGTGGCCGGCAAGCTTCAACCGCTGTGACTCTCCGCCGGACAAGGTGTTGACGGGCTGCCCGAGCCGCAGGTACCGCAGCCCAACCTTTTCGAGAGTGCCCAGCTTACCCGTGATGCCCGGCTTGTCGCTGAAAAACTTCATGGCTTCTGAGACCGTCAGGTCCAGCACTGCCGCAATGTTCTTACCGTTGTATTCGACATCGAGTACCTCGCCGCGGTACCGCCGCCCTTCGCATTCCGGGCATCTCACGTACACGTCCGAGAGAAACTGCATCTCGATCTTCTCGTACCCTCTACCCGCGCAATGCTCGCATTTCCCGTCGGGCGAGTTGAACGAGAAGGCTGCACGGGAGTACCCGCGCTTCTGTGCGAGGTACGTCCCGGCGAAGATGTCGCGAATCGGCCCGAACGCTTTGACGTAGGAGACAGGGTTGGAGCGCGGCGTCTTGCCGATAGGCGATTGGTCAACAAGTACGACGTCGTGTATGAGCTCGTGACCGATGACCGCTTTGCACCCGCCGGGCTCTGGAGTTGCCTTGCCCATAGCCCTGCGCAGGTTTCTGTAAAGCACGTCCTCCACAAGAGTGCTCTTGCCGGACCCGGACACACCGGTGATACACACAAGCAAACCAAGCGGTATTTCGACATTCACGCGCTTCAGGTTGTGCTCGGTTGCACCCGTGATCTTCAGAACCTTATGCTTATCGACTTTACGCCGACGCGGCGGAATGTCTACCGACCGTTCTCCTGAAAGGTAGCGTCCCGTAAGTGAGCGCTTACGCTCGACGAGCTTATCGTAAGCTCCGTGAAACACAACCTTGCCGCCGCGTTCGCCCGGGCCGGGACCAAGATCTATCACATTGTCCGCTGCACGAATTATCGCGGGATCATGTTCGACGACAAGTATTGTGTTTCCCCGATCCCGAAGACTGTGCAGGATGCTTATAAGCCGTGCTATGTCCCTGGGATGCAACCCTATGCTTGGTTCATCAAGGACATAGAGCGTGTTGACCAGTCCTGTGCCAAGCGCTGTCGTGAGGTTCACCCTTTCAACCTCCCCGCCTGAAAGGGTTCTCGACTGCCTGTCGAGGGTCAGATAACCCAGACCCACTTCGACAAGGTATTTCAACCTTCTTCGTATCTCCGACACGACGAGCCGCGACGGCTCGTCCAGCCTTACGCGTTTTCCGACATCGCCGAAAAACTTGCTCGACTCCCCCACAGGCAGCGCGTAAATCTCGGCGATATTCTTCCCGTTGATCGCGTACAGGAGCGCGTCCGGCCTGAACCTCGCGCCGTTGCAGTCGCGGCACCTTATGTACGCTCTGTATCTGGACAGCAGGACGCGAATGTGCATCTTGTACGTTTTCGTCTCGAGCCAATCAAAGAAGCGCTGTACCCCGTAAAAATCGTCCGCGCCTTCATGGATCATGCGCTTGTGCGCGGCGCGAAGGCGGGCGTAAGGGATGTCCACCGGGATCCTGCGGCTTCTGCAGAAATCCATCAGATCCTCATGGCATCCCCAATACGACGAGTACGTCCACGGTCTTATCGCTCCCTCTTTGAGAGACTTGGCCTGATCGGGGATCACCAGATCCGGGTCGATCTTTATCACTCTGCCAAACCCTTTGCACGTGGGACATGCGCCCAGCGGGCTGTTGAAGGAGAAGAGGTTCGGAGAAGGTTCGCCGTAGGAGATGTCGCATTCGGGACAGTGGCGTTCGGTTGAGAAACGCAGCTCCTCGCCGCCGTCGATAAACGCGCAGACCAGGCCTCTGCCGTACCTGAGGGCCGCTTCGATGGACTCGACGATACGAGCGCGATTCCTCGGAACCAGCCTCACGCGATCCTGCACGACCCTGAGCTCGTTTCCGGGGGTCAGGGCGTCGAGCGCATCTTCAATCCTGAGCACGTCGCCGTCCGCGTAGATCCTGAGATAACCCTGTTTGAGCAGCGAATCGGCTATCTCCGCCGGGTCGAATCCGGCTGGCAGGGTCAAGGGGAAGCCTATGACGCACTGGTTATCGCGACCTCGCGAAATGAGTTCTCTGTAGATGCCATCCGGCGTGTCATGCATCACGCGTTTGCCACACCCGCGGCAGTGCAGCTGAGAGGCACGCGCGAAAAGAAGTTTCATGTAGTCTGCGGTCTCGGTCATGGTGGCCACGGTCGAGCGTGATGTCTTGACAGGATTTGTCTGGTTTATGGCAATTGCGGGTGGAATACCGAGTATCTCGTCGGCTTTCGGTTTGTCCATCCTTTGAAGGAACTGGCGAACGTAAGGCGAGAACGTCTCCACGTAGCGTCGCTGACCTTCGGCGTACAGCGTGTCGAAGGCGAGGCTGGACTTGCCGGAACCGCTCACGCCGGTCACGACCGTGATCTTGTTGAGAGGTATGCGCAGGTTGACCCCTCTGAGATTGTTCTGCGACGCTCCCTTGACTGTTATGTAGTTGCCAGGCATGATTTGCTACCGAGTTGAAGGACGTTCACTTTGCCACGCGGTCTGGCGCCGGACCCGTGCACGGCGGAACGCGTCCGGACGCAACGAACCGCTCGCAAACACTCCGGCCGCTGCTACGCTTGCGCGTCAAGCTCGTTCCGAAGCTTAACGCAACGCGGGTCAATTACCCTTCCCGATTGCGTGACGTAGTCAATCTTATGTCGCACGACAGTCAGAACAGCTTCGTCGAGACGTTCAGGGAGAAGCGCGCGAACCTCTTCCGCATGCGCCAGTTCACGGGTCGGTTCAGCGTAATCGGCCACAAAAACTGTGCGCGCTATCCCGCCCATACCCGGGGCGCCCGTGGTGTGCATGACAATAGCCTCAAGGATCTGCGGATCGGTTATTCCGAGTTGCGATTCAACGATTCTCGCGCCCACCCTGCCGTGAAGCAGTACGGGCGCCGCGCTTTCAATCTCGGATACTACCAGCCCCAATCGTTCCGCTTCCTCAACGAGCTTTCCATCGTCGAGCGGTCGCGCTATGTCGTGCAATAAACCTGCCGCCAACGCTTTTCGAGGATCGAGCCCGTGGTGGGCAGCCAGATCGCCGGCCATCCGTGCGGTCGCGACGCAATGTGCGTACAACCTTTCTGACGTGCGGCGACGCACAAACTCTTCCAAGTCTGAATACTCTATCATAGTCTGCCGACTTCACTAACGGGAAAGCCCTGTATTGAGGGCGCTAGACCTTGTATAACCCGTTCTTTCTTATGTATTGCTCTACGTTGGGCGGCACAAGTTGTTCTATCGAAAGCCCTCTTCTTGTCCGCTCACGAATCTCCGTGGAAGAAACGTCCGACTCGCTGACATCCACCGTCTCGACGTTCTCCCCGAACCGCTCCGCAAACGGGGTCAGGTCGAATCCGGGACGTTTTACCACCAGCAACCTGGCCAACTTGACCACCAGGTCCGGTTCTCGCCATGTTGGAAGCTCGGCAACGGCGTCCGAACCGATTATGTAGTACAACTCCGTGCCCGGATACATCTCACGAAGTTCCTGCAGTGTGTCCTTTGTGAAGGAAGTGCCTGACCTGTCGAGCTCTATCCGGGAGACTTCAAAGCGCGGATTGGATTCCGTGGCGAGGACCGTCATGCGGTACCTGTCCTCGGCGGGAGCGATGTCCGGCGAACCTTTATGTGGCGGAATACGTGCAGGGATGAACAACACCTTCTCCAGGCCGCGCGCCTCGCCCACCTGCTCCGCAATGCTAAGGTGCGCGACGTGGATCGGATTGAACGTGCCGCCAAGTATTCCTAAACGGTCCATGTAACGCTTCCTCTGCACATCTGTTACAAGCAAACGCGCCGTCCGCTCGTCAGTCCTGCTTGTACTCGAGCTCGACCGCAGCTATCCGGACCCGGTTTCCCGCCTTCGCGCCTGCGCGTCGCAGTGCGGAGAGAATCCCCATCTTCCGCAACCGTGACTGGAAGTAGTCCGCAGCTTCCTTGTTGCTGAAATCCGTCATTGTCGCGAGCCGCTCTATTGTCCTACCCTTCACTACGAAGTTGTTGTCCTGCTCCTCCACTGTGAACGGCGGTTCAAACATGTACTCCTTGATCGGGTCCTGAGGTTCCTGCTCCTCGTCCACGACTGATTCGCGCAGCCTGTAGGCCGCCATCGCGAGTTCGCGTAAGTCGATCCGCCGCAAAGCCGAGATGGGATACACCGGCTCGGTACAAGCGCGCCTCAACCGCTCGAGTTTCTCATCCGAGTCCATCAAGTCAATCTTGTTTGCCGCTATAACGCGCGGTTTCCGTGCGAGCGATTCGCTGTACAACACTAGCTCCTTGAGCATCGTTTCATAATCGTTGACCGGATCTGCTGCCGAGATGTCCACAACGACTATCAAACCGCGCGTGCGTTCAATGTGCCGCAGAAAATCGTGACCCAGACCGGCTCCTGCGCTCGCCCCTTCGATCAGGCCCGGGATGTCCGCCGCGACGAAACTCACATCTTCCTCAATGCGCACTACGCCTAGGTTTGGAGCCAGTGTGGTGAAAGGATACTCGGCCACCTTCGGCCGTGCCGCCGATATCGCAGCGAGCAGCGTGGATTTCCCCGCGTTGGGAAGGCCCACCAGTCCAATATCGGCAAGGAGCTTCAACTCGAGCAGCAGCGTACGTTCCTCCCCGGGCTCGCCCCGCTCCGCGAACTTCGGCGCCTTGTTGCTCGAGCTGGAGAACCGTGCGTTGCCGCGGCCGCCACGACCCCCCTGAGCCACGATTGCCTCGACGCCGTCCGTGTTCAGGTCAGCGACCACCGCACGGCCTTCCGCCGCCCTCACCACAGTTCCCACGGGCACACGCACAACGAGGTCGTGACCGGTTCGTCCGTGGCAACCTTTTCCTCTGCCGTGAGCGCCGCGCTGGGCGCGCTGATGTGGACGGTACTTCAGGTCAACGAGCGTTGCTAACCGCGCATCCGCGCGCAGCAGGACACTGCCGCCGTCGCCGCCGTCCCCGCCTTCCGGACCGCCTTTAGGAACATACTTCTCTCTGCGAAAGCTGACGCACCCGTCCCCACCTCTGCCTGCTTTCGCATAGATTTTCGCTTCATCTATGAACATGGAACATGTGCTCGACGGGAGACACCTAGTCTGCGCCTGTTTCTGACGGGAAACTCCGGAGAACAAACCTCCGAGACAACTCAGCGAGCGCGGACAACACACCGATCAACAGGAGCAACTCCGGTCGGAACCGCGCGCCGCCCGTTCAGGATGGATTCAACTAATCGGCAACAGCGTAAACGCTTATCCGCTGCTTGGCTTTTCCGACGCGTTCAAACGTTACCGTACCATCAACCTTGGCGAAAAGGGTATGGTCCTTTCCGATGCCGACATTAATCCCCGGTTTGAATACCGTGCCTCGCTGACGAACGATGATGTTTCCCGCCCGGACAACGTGACCTCCAAACCGTTTCACGCCAAGCCGCTGCGATTGGCTGTCTCTGCCGTTGCGTGAACTGCTTGCCGCTTTTTTGTGTGCCATAGTCTAACGCACCTCCTCGGTGTGATTAGGTCTCGCTCTTTTTCTGCGATGTTTGTGTCTCGATCCCGGTGATAAGAATGTCGGTCAGCGCTTGCCTGTGACCCTTGTGCCGTCTGTATCCCTTCCTGCGCTTCATCTTGAAAACGCGTATCTTCTTGCCGCGCTTTTGCGCCGTCACCGTTCCGCGGACCTTGACCTTGTCGAGTCGTTTCTTGTCGGTAACGATCTTATCGCTGTCGACAACCAGTCTGACCCCCGGTATTTCCACAGATTCGCCCACGGGGGTCTCCAACTTCTCGACCGTAATGGTATCCCCCTGAGCGACCTTGTACTGCTTTCCTCCGGTCTCTATTACTGCGTACATTTTTCTCAGTCCCAGTTTTGGAAGCCTCGCGCGTTCGTTCAACGGCACGAGACCGCCTTTCTCAACGCCGCCACAGCGGACAACGCCGCCAGGCGGCTCGTCTTCGGATTGGCCTCGGACGGCACGTTCTCCGCTCTGGCAACGAGCCTGCCAAACGCGCCGACGGCCATCACCTCGTGGGTGTTGGCCGTTACCGTCGGGTCAACCACTACCCTGACACGCGTACGCTCCGGTCCAATCCCTGCAAGACTCAACGTAGCCGCGACGTTCACGTTCCGCGGGAAAGCCGCCACCGCCTCCAGCGCCGTACCCTCGAATATCACCGTGCGCCCTTCAATCCTGTCGAGGTCTATCCCCTTTTCCAGAACGTAAGGTGCGCCGCGCAACCCTGCCGGCGGCTTGGTCGTCGTCAGAGTCACCTCATCCAGCGCGTCTTCCGCCGCAGCTTCTATTGCGTCAGCGCCTGCGATCGCTCCCGACGGTATGACAATCCGCGTTCCGGTCTGACGCGCCAGATCGAACAAGTCGGGCCGAGGCATCAATCCGCCGACGCTCATGATGAGCGCCGCTTTGCCCTGAGCGATCGCCGCCTCAACGATCTTCGGCACACAATCCGCCGTCGCGCATTCCGCGATGACGTCGGACAGCGCGACCACCTCTTCAAACGATACTACCGCAGCTTTTAGGCCGAATTCTGCCTGAAGCCTCTCGGCGCGCTCACCGTCGATATCGTTGAGCGCAACTATCTCGGCCGGCACCTTGCCGCCACTCACGGCTCGGCATAGCTCGCATCCTATGAATCCACAACCCACTATGCCGACTTTGACTAGGGCCATTCCTGAGAACGCTCACTTTGCCACGAACTCTTCCGTTCGGAGCCGAGTTTTCGTGCATATTACATCGAATGGCAGCATTCTAGCAGATTCTCGTTGCCAATGTCAACCTGTCTGACGGACCTGACTATCATGCTTGCGGAGCCCATGTGCTTATGATAAGATATGTTGTGACCTGCCAAATGAGGGGGTGGTAACCACAACATTGGACCTGCCGAGATCTGTCTGATTCGTGAAAACCAAAGTGTTGGGGGCGATTTCTGTATTGTTCGGGGACTACTAAAGGAGGGGGAAGGATGAGACGAGCACGGCGAACATCTTTGGTGCTAGGGGTAGTCTGTCTGCTGGCAACGGTTGCTGCGGGGGAAACGCACACGGGTGACTGGGACGTGACAGGGGAGATAACGGCGTCGGGTAACTTCGCCACATTCGGAGACAGCAGTTATGTGGTTCCTTTCCCGGGGTGGTCGGGCAGCAGCCGTATGGTGGCGGTACGCCAGCCGACCGCGGTTTCCTCCGGTGTGTCGGCCGGTTTTATGTTCAGTAACAACCAGACGAGCGGGGCGTTCAAGAACATCGCGCAGCTCATGTTTCTGAATGAGGCATCCGTCATGGCCGACAAACGTGTTGCTCAGATTCTTGTGCAAACGGGCGGAAACATCAATTCGGGTAAGATGTTCTTCCGGGTATATGATAGTGGCTCGGCGACGGATGCGTTGGTGATCAACCGGTTCGGTGGAACCACGGTCAAGTTTGCCGACCTCTACACGCAGACCACGGCGTTCATGGGCGCGGCGGGGGGCGGTTCCGGCAATATCGCGACGGGCACAAACGCGACGGTGGGCGGCGGCGCGTATAACATCGCCAGCGGCGACTCCGCGACGGTCGGGGGCGGCATGAGCAACGTTGCCTCCGACGACTTCAGCACCGTCGCCGGTGGCTACAGTAACCAGGCTGGTGATGCCGCAGGGACGACGTCTGATGCTCCGTACGCCACGGTTGGCGGCGGCTATGACAATAGCGCCAGCGCCGGCCACTCCACGATCGGTGGCGGCGATTTGAACCTCGTGACAGACGATTACGGTACCATCGGTGGCGGCGGTGGAAATCAGGCAGGCGATGCTGCAGGCACGACGGCGGATGCCTACTATGCCACGGTCGGCGGGGGCGGCGGGAACGTCGCCAGCGGCAACTACAGCTCGGTACTCGGCGGCTGGGGCAACACCGCGGGTCCGGCCAACGAAGCGGCGGTCGCAGGCGGGTATCTGAACACCGCAAGTGGTATCGCCGCCTTCGTCGGGGGAGGTGGTTGGAACGACGCCACCGGCGACTACAGCTTCGCGGCGGGGCGCAACGCGAACGCAAGCGATGACTACAGCTTCGTGTGGAACAGCGACTCCTCGACTCATTCCAGCGCTGCGACCAGTACGTTCAACGTCTGGGCATCTGGAGGGATCTACTGGGAAGGCGGCGCTGTGCACACGACGTCTGACCGCAACAAGAAGGAGAACTTCGAGCCGGTGGACAGCCGCGCCGTGCTTGCGAAAGTGGCTGCACTGCCGATGTCGACGTGGAACTACAAGACTGAGGACGGCAAGCACCGTCACATGGGGCCGATGGGCCAGGACTTCCGCGCCGCCTTTGGCCTCGGCACGGACGACAAGCACATCACCACCGTTGATGCCGACGGTGTCGCACTTGCAGCCATCCAGGGGCTTTACGAGGCCGGGCTGGAGAAAGACGCGCAGATCGCGTCACTTGAAGCGCGTTTGGCCGCGCTCGAAGAGGCGATGGCGAAGGACTGAGCCGGAAGGAGTAGGAGCGGTTCGCGAACCGCCCGCGGCTCGCCGCACACGCCGATCAACATCGCTGGGGCGCAGCAAGCAGCGCCCCTACATAATTCCTGCCAGAGCAAGGCGCTCAGCGGATTTCAGATGGTGGGGCAGACATTCCTGTCTGCCATGTAGGGGCGGCTCGCGAACCGCCCGCGGCCGCCACGGAGTCCGGCCATGACAAAGCAGTGTTACATCTCAAAATCGGTGCCGAGGTATACCTGTCTGACGCGCTCGTCGTCTGCAACGGTATCGGGCGTGCCGGAACATATCACCTTACCGTGGTCGATTATGTAAGCCCGGTCGGTGATCTTCAGGGTTTCGCGCACGCTGTGGTCCGTGATAAGCACGCCTATCCCCTTCTCCTTGAGCGGAAGGATCACCTGCTGTACGTCTGCGACCGCGATAGGATCAACGCCCGTGAACGGTTCGTCGAGCAGCAGGAAAGAGGGTGAACGGACGAGAGCGCGGCATATTTCTGTCCGACGCCGCTCCCCACCGGACAATGTGAACGCCTTCTGCTTGGCGAGATGGCCTATATCCAACTCCGCCATGAGTTCGGCGGCGCGTTCCTTCTGCTGCTTCCTGCTTATTCCCATCATTTCGAGCACGGCCAACAGGTTCTGCTCGACGGTTAGTTTCTGGAAAATCGACGCTTCCTGCGGCAGGTACGCGATACCTTCCCTTGCGCGCATGTACATCGGAAGGTTGGTTATATCCTTGCTGTTCAGGTAGATGCGTCCACGCTGCGGTCGCAGCAGACCGACTACCATCTTGAACGTGGTGGTCTTCCCCGCACCGTTGCGACCGAGCAACCCGACAATCTCGCCCTCGTGCACCGCGAGGGAGATGTCGCTGACAACCTCTTTGCGGTGGAACGATTTCGTAAGTTCGCGCGCCTCGAGCGCCGGTTTCTCTTGCGGTACGGCCGTCACTGTGTAGCCTCTTCTTCCTTTTTTGCTTCCTCTTCGGTGTCCTTCTTCTTCTCCGGTATGACGAAGGTGCCCCTCGGCTTCGTCACCATTCCGCGCCCCTCTGTAATGTAGTAAACGATCAACTCACCCGTGAGCGTATATTTTTCCGTCACGGCCCTCGGATTGCCGCGCAGTTCCGCTTTGTTGTCCGCAACAGACCATGTCAGCTCGTCCGCGAGCAACTGGTCCTTGCTTGTTTCCATCGTCAAGCTCACGTTTCCCTTCGCAAGGACCCGCGCGAACGTGGCCATCTCTGCTTCCTCGTCGTATGAGAAATCGATTCTGTCGGCCTTTACCCTCAGATTCTCGTCCTTTTCCAAAGTGGGAATAAGAAGAAGCTCGACGTTTTCCTCGAGAGATTTCATCTTCCCGTCCGCAAGTATGAGCCTTTCGCCGCCCACTATCTCGATTTCCTTGAAACTTTCCGCGCCGGGCAGTTCCAATCCGCCTTCCGCTGCAAATGCCGACCCCCACGTCAGAGCGAACCCGAGTGCCAGCCCAACTGCTGCACCGCGCACGATGGAAACGAACACTAGCCTGAACACGGCGAATCCCTCCTGTATTACTCGTCCGAACGCGACTCCGGCGGTTTCCGCGTATTCTCCGGTGGCGTCGCGGTCTCCTCTGCTCTCTTGTTCTCCAGATCCGTTTTAGGCTTGACAGATCGCAGAGTGCCTCGCGGTTTGTATATCACCACTTTGTTCTCAGCCGCGAACACTACGAACCCGGATCCGACTATCCTCACACCCTGCGCTTCAAGCACTATCTTCTCATCACCTCTGACCGTATTGTCGGACTCCCGCCACGTCGCGCGCGACATAGTGGCGATAAAATCCGGTGAAATCACTTCAATAGCGTCCTCGAAAAAGGCATCTCCCGTCCCTTCAATGCTGGTCCTGCCCTTCATAGCACGAATCTCTACTTCATCGCCGTCCTTGGTGTGAACGGTACTTCTCACCAGTTCCATGAGGAGCATCCCCTCCTCATCCCTGGTAACTCGTTCCGCCCGTATTACGGCGGCCAGCTTACCCTCCTTGTCGTATCGCATCTGCTTGACGCCGCCCATTTCGACCCGGGCAGCCGTGCCCGTTGCCGATGAACACAGGAGAGCCGCAAGGGCAAGCAATAGCGTTACGCGGGCGAACATACGCGTTCCTCACCGCACGGGTCATCGCCTCAGAGGTTCTTCTGATATATGATCTTTAGACCCTTCAACGTAAGCAGATGATCCACGTGCTGTATCGTGCTCGACTCGGCCGCAAGAATATCGATCACTCCGCCGGTACCGATGACGGCTGGGTCTCCTCCAAGCTCGGCGGCAACCCTGCGTACCATGCCGTCCACAAGGTCGGTGTATCCGTTAATAAGTCCTGACTGTATGCTCGAAACCGTGTCCTTGCCGATAACGGTCTTGGGTCTCGCGAACGCGACGCGCGGCAGCTTGGCCGCTTTCGAGAACAAAGCCTCGGCCGATGCGCCAAGACCGGGCGCTATCGCGCCGCCGAGGTATTCGCCGCGTGCCGACACCGCGCAAAACGTGGTTGCCGTACCAAGGTCAACGATGATAACCGGTCCGCCGTATTCCTCGTACGCGGCAACGGCATTGGCTATTCGGTCGGCACCCACCTCACGCGGGTTGTCATAGAGCACGGACAGGCCGGTCTTGATTCCGGGGCCGACCATAAGGGGCCGTACGCCGAAACAGTTCATCGACATCTCATCGAGCGCGTTCTGCATCGGTGGGACGACGCAGGAGATACAGACCGCGTCAATTCTCCCAGGATCAATTCCCGCCGAATCCAGCAGCGTGCGCAACAGCACAGCGTGTTCGTCTGCGGTTTTCGACGCGTCCGTGGATACTCGCCAGTGAGCCAGAAGCCGGTCTGCGTCGTACACGCCAAACACGCTCTGCGTATTCCCGATGTCTGCGACAAGTAACATAAACTACCGTACCTCACATGTACAAGACGTCGCCCGATGTCACCCGGCGAAGCTCACCGTCATCCGTTCTCACAAGAAGAGCACCGTCCAAACCGAGGCTCTCAGAGATTCCCTCCACCGGTTGACCGTCAGACGTGCACCGTACTCGACGCCCAAGAGTGTAAGAGTTCGCCGACCATCGCGCGGCGATTTCGCTGAACCTCCCCGCCTGTAACATCTCATAGTAAGTCTCGAACCGCTCCAACAGCTTGCACAGAAGCGCCGTCCGGTCGCGTTTCACCCCGTCCTCAAGATAAAGGCTGGTCGCTATATCCGTAAGCTCGGGAGAAAGATCCTGCTCCGTGTGATTCACGTTCAATCCGATCCCTAGTATAACAAACTCCACACGATCTTGCTCCGCCACCATTTCTGTAAGTATACCGCAGACTTTCTTGCCGCGTACAACTATGTCGTTAGGCCACTCGATCGACGCTTCGAGCCCGGTCTCCTCGTGAAGCAGATCCGCAACCGCCACCGCTGATGCTATGGTCAGTTGGGGCGCGTTCATCGGAGGAACGCGCGGTCTCAGGATAACGGACATCCATATTCCCACGCTTGGCGGCGATTCCCACGATCGCCCTATGCGACCTCTTCCCGCAGTCTGTTTGTCCGCCACAACGACAGTGCCCTCCTCGGCTCCGCCACGCGCGAGCGCAGACGCCACATCGCTGGTCGAGGAAGTTTCCTGAAACGAATATATCTCATTGCCGAGCCGCTCAGTTGTGAGCGTCGCCTTGATCTCGGCGGAGAGCATAAGATCGGGACGCGACAGGAGCTTGTATCCCTCAAATGGGACCGTCTCAATGCCGTAACCCTCATCCCTCAGCCGCTTGACATGTTTCCAGACGGCGGCGCGCGACACGCCCAGCTTCTGCGCAAGTTCGGCACCCGAAACCAGCCGGCCCTCGTTTTCCCTGAGCGTGGTGAGAACTACTTCGCTCGTGATCATCGCTGCTCCCGGCGAACAGGCTGCAAAATCAACTTCATTGAGCCGCACGCTGCAAAAGAGGGACAGGCCTTTTCCTGGAGTCGACTCGCGAACCGCCCCTGCCGCGTTCGACCGATCATGGCCACTTCGCCTCGCTTTCACCCCTTAGTACGTGCGCGGGCCCGAAAATGTTACACTAGGCGGGATTAGCCTGCCTCATCTATCGATACGAGACTCGGTGGGCATGGTGCGGGATTGCAGTCGATTCAGTCAAGCACTGCTCGCATTTTCGACTATTTCCAGCGAGATATCCACGGCGGGAGCGGAGTGCGTCAGTTTGCCGACGGAAATGATATCAACACCGGTCTCCGCGATCTCACGGACGTTGTCAAGGCACACCGAACCCGATGCCTCTATGGTCACTCGGTCGCCGATCTCACGGATGCGGCGCACTGTGTCCTTCATGTCCCGCACCCCCATGTTGTCGAGCATTATCACGTCGGCGCCCGCTCTTGCTGCGATCTCCGCATCCTCGGCGGAACTCACCTCTATCCCGACCTTGATCAGGTGGTGCGCCTCTTTACGCGCGCGTTCAACGGCGCGCTTGATAACCTCGTTACCTCCCAGTGCGGCAAGATGGTTTTCCTTAATGAGGATGCCGTCGTAAAGCCCAACACGATGGTTTACGCCTCCGCCCGTGCGCACAGCTTTCTTTTCCATAACGCGCAACCCGGGCGTCGTTTTTCTCGTGTCGGCTATTAACACGGGCAGCCCCTCAACTTTCTCAACGAAACGGCGCGTCAGAGTAGCTATACCGGACATCCGCTGGAGGTAACTGACCGCGACGCGTTCTGCAGACAGTATAGCCGCAGCTCTTCCCGAGACGACGGCGATCTCCTCATCCGGTGCGATGGTCGATCCGTCAATCTTGTTCAGCTCGAAACCAATGTCCCGGTCAAGTTGCGTAAAGACCAGTCTTGCGGCTTCCGTTCCCGCCAGTACGAGCCTCTCGCGCGCGAGTATTTGTGCCGTCGAGCGCCGCGTCGGCGAGACAATTAGCTCGGTCGTCACGTCGCCCGTGCCGATATCCTCCGCCAAGGCCTTTCTGACCAGTTCAGTAAGATAAAGTTCGCTCATGCTTTCAGGATGACCCTTAGGCCGCCGCAACCGCCAGTTAAGAGTGTCTCCTCCGATGCCAGGCAACCAGAAGCGGACTCGCTACGAAAATCGACGAGTACGTCCCGGCCATCACCCCAACGAGCATCGCAAAGGCGAAATCGTGGATCACCACGCCGCCAAGAAGGAATAGACAAAGCACCACTACGATGGTAGTAAGTGATGTGAGCAAGGTTCTGCTAAGCGTCTGGTTGATGCTTGCATTAATGATTTCGCTGTATCTCTTGCCGCGCATCGTTTTCAGGTTCTCGCGGATTCGGTCGAACACCACTATCGTGTCGTTCAACGAGTATCCTACGATCGTCAGCAAGGCCGCCACAACCGGCAGAGAGATCTCTCTCCTGCCAAGAAACGGCAGGGCAAAACACCCCGCCGTGACCAGCACGTCGTGGAACAAAGCGACAACCGCCGCAAGAGCAAACCTGAACTCGAACCGGAACGATATGTATATTATGATCGCCACCATAGCGATAACCATGGCCATGACGGCATCTTTCTTGAGCTCCTTGCCGACCGCAGGGCCAACAAACTCCTCTCTCTCGACGGTGAACGCAGGCATGGACGAGTCCGACATCAGCGCCTGCCGAATCCGCTGGTCCGCGCCACCGATCGGAGAGCTCGCTTCCGGCGATTCGCCGGACGTGTACACGGCGGTTCGCACCAGTATGTCGTTTGTGCCCTCGACCGACTGAATCACTGCGTCCTCTATCCCTGCACGCGACAGCGCATCCCTCACCTCACCCGTGGTTACTTCTGTGCTGAAACGCATCTGCACAATGCTGCCGGGCACGAAGTCTATGCCAAGCGTGCTCTTGCCGCGTACTCCGAGAAATGCTATACCCAACAGTATGACAACGAGGGATGCCGTGAACGCGTATCGACTTCTGCCTATAAAGTTCACGGCAGGCTTCTTCACGAGACTCATCATCGTCAACGTGCGGAACGCGCGCCTCTTGGTGAGCAGGTCGAACACCATGCGCGTGACCACAATCGCCGTAAACACGCTGGCGAATATTCCTATGCTCAGCGTTACGGCAAATCCCTTGACCGGTCCTGTGCCGAACTGGAACAGCACGAGCGCAGCTATGAGCGTCGTAACGTTGGCGTCGATAATCGTCAGGAACGCTCTGGCGTAACCGGTTTCTATCGCCGCCCGAATCGTCTTGCCCTTGCGAAGCTCCTCGCGAATTCGCTCAAATATCAGCACGTTCGCGTCCACAGCCATACCCATCGTGAGGATTATGCCTGCGATGCCCGGCAGGGTCAGCGTGGCGCCCAGACACGCCAGCGCACCCATTATTATCAATATGTTGAGAAGCAGCGCACCGTTGGCGATTATCCCTGCCAGACGGTAGTAGACGACCATGAATGCGATCACGATGGCCAGCCCGATCAGGCCCGCTGTCATACCCTTCTGAATCGACTCGCTGCCCAGCGTGGGGCCAACCGTTCGCTCCTCGACCTTCCTCAGCGGGACAGGAAGAGCTCCCGAACGCAGCGCTATGGCGAGATCCTGCGCTTCCTCGAACGTGAACCGGCCGGATATCTTGGCGCTCCCTCCGTATATTGCCTCGTTAATGACCGGGGCGCTTTTGACACGATTGTCTATCACAGCGCCGAGCTGCTCGCCGACGTGGGCTTCCGTGAGGCGCCCGAACTGTTCACCGCCGCGGGTCTTGAACTGCAGATTGACCTGGTAGCCCCCCGCTATACTCTCCGTATCGCTAAGGGCCGACGCGTTCGTGAGCTCCTCGCCGGTCATTTCCTCTTGCTCCTTCATGAGGTAGAGGGCGACGACGCGGTTCCGCTCGATGGGCGGAAGCGAGGTGCCGAACGCGAATATTTGCCCGGGCGGCCAGAGATCGCGTTCCTGTTCGAGAAGCTTCCTGACAATATCCATCTCTTCTTCCGCGAGGCTAAACCTAAACTTGCCTTTTTCCTCGTTATGCGTCAATCGTTGCCATAGCTTGCCCGCGAGCGCTCTGTCGATGCTGTCGAGCACTTTGCGCGTACCGTCGCGTCCTTCAACCAGATGAAACTTGAGCTGAGCCGGTTGGCCGACCAGGTCTTCCGCTCGGGCCGCATCCTTGACACCGGGCATCTGGATGAGGACTCTCCTATTTCCCTCGAGCTGTATGATCGGTTCTCTGAT
>Ga0114922_10000725_pt1 | contig 31727 bp, 21 predicted proteins | sample AartaG_FD_100975 | JGI IMG/M metagenome (GOLD analysis project Ga0114922, IMG submission 100975) | Deep subsurface microbial communities from Aarhus Bay to uncover new lineages of life (NeLLi) - Aarhus_00045 metaG | ecosystem: Environmental > Aquatic > Marine > Oceanic > Sediment | place... | reverse complement strand
TTTATATCATCTCTCACACAGCGCAGGTTTTTGTCAGATCTGGCTTCGTTGCATTTTATCAACCGCGAACAGTGGCTGACGATCGGTTCCAGAGATCGGAAATTGTCCTCCAGCATCACAATTCTCACAGGCTCGTATTTTTCACTAAAATTCAGGATGTTCTTTACCGTCGCCCCCCGAAAACGGTAGATGCTCTGGTCATCGTCCCCCACAACGGCCAAATACATATGGGGTGCGGCGATTTTTCCCAATATCAATTCCTGGACCGCATTTGTATCCTGGTACTCGTCAATCAAAACATCCGTATACCGGTCCTGAATCTGCCGGAGAATGTCCTCGTGTTTGCTAATCATCTCCAGGGTGTGCCGCTGGAGATTGCTGAAGTCGGTGGCATTCGACTCAACAAGCATCTCGAGGTACTGCTCATAGGATCTGGCAATACTGGCCCTCTCCTCCCACAGGGCCTCTTCATCTTCTTCCGCCTCTTCCAGTTTTTTCACGCAGTAATCAACAAAGTTATCGGGCCTGACCAGTTCTTCTGTGGCCAGGTTGAAAGTGCTGAGTACCTCAGAGAAAAAGTCACTTTCTCTTCCTTTGATGATGTCTCCCAATCCGAGATCCTTCCGCATCGAATAGATGAAGAGGAGCTGGGCGGCTTCGTCAAGAATGTGGAAGCCTTTGGGGTAAGGACTGGCGTTCCTAAACTCGGTGAGAAGGGTGTTGCAGAAGGAGTGGATAGTAGATACCTGCATGAGTTCGACATTTTGCCCCGGGAGCTTTTGCTGTATTCTGTCCTTGAGCTCCATAGCGGCTTTTTCGGTGAAAGTGGTAACTAGCAGATTCTCAGGCATCGTATATTCTTTCTTTATGAGATACGCGGCCCGTCGGCTTATCACCTCGGTTTTTCCCGACCCCGGTCCGGCGATGATCAGAAGGGGGCCATCATGGTACTGGACGGCGTCCTTTTGGGTTTTTGTAAGACCATCCAAAAGATCAGATTCAACAGACATATAAATCTTCCCTCAATATTTTTTCTTATATCAGTTTATGCGGATACTCAAAAGCAATCACAATAACATCATCACCCTTTTGAAAGTTGTCAAAATCAGAAAATTTGGGATTGAGCAGAACGCGGTTTCCAGACTTTACACCGATGGGAATCATGGGATTTTTAGAATCTCTTGAAGAAAAAATATTTGCTCCTAAATCAGAGAATCTCTTTCCGATGTATTCTTTGGGAACCGGGATCAGGTAGATTTCGTTGGTTTCCTCTGAGATGGTGAGCAGATTCTGGTACACTTTACTGAGTCCGTGAACGAGCGATGTCTGAGCCAGGAGAAGGGAACTGAAGTCGCCTGCTGAGATGATCTCATCTGCACCAGCCCGCCTCAAATGTTCGATATTCTGGGGAGAAATCCCTTCTACTGCGATATAAGTTTTGGGAATGCCGAGCTCTTCACAGACGCTCTTTATCCCCATGGCGATCAATATGGATTTTGCATCGGCCAGCTCTCCCTGAGTTGGATCAGCCAGGATGACCGTAGTGTAGGCATACTGGACATTTGCTCTTTTCAAAATGATCTCATTGGCCGGATCACCGTTGATGACATAGATGTCTTCATATTCAGGAGCATCTTCGTGTTCGGGAAATTGGATGGACTCTCCTTGTTCACTGATGATGACAATAGGCCTTTTGTCTTTCACAATCTTGGCGTGTACTTCTTTTATAAGGGGTTCCCCCTTATTGTTCCAGTTACAAACGACAATATGATCTTTTAATTCATAGCTAGGCATTTTTCTTTTACCTCCTATGCGGTGTTCGATGATTAAAGAAGCAAGGGTTGCTGTAAAAAGCCCGACAATCCCCAGGCTGATGATCAGAATGATTGCGACGACCACCTTACCGAAGGCACTTTCAGGGACGCCGCTGTCAAGACCGCTGAATAGATAGATGGTGATATTCCAGAGGGATTTGGGGAGGGAATTAAAATCCTGGTTCGATGTGCCTTCGCTAACCCATAAGATTGAGGCACCTAATAACCAGATGAAGAAGATAAGGGCAATCAGCCTGATGATCTTATATTCTTTGAGGAGTCTTTGGATGGGCCAGAGAATTTTCTTGACGTGTTTCATTCTGACTTTTAATTGTCCCCCATCTTAAGCCTGTCTTTTTTTGTTTCTATATAATGCTACTAAGTTATAGGTTGTTGGTCAATAACCATGTAACCTCTTTGAAAATTATATCAGCAAAGAAGTTTATACAGTTTTTACCACTCCAATCTTGAATTTAAGAGAAATCTAAATCGATGATTAAGGGACAATGATCACTAAATTCCATCCAATCATCATATTCCCCAATTTCAAAATTATTGATCTTTTCAATAAGAGACTTCGATACAAAGCAATAGTCCAGCATGTGTTTAAAGTCATTTTTTCTATGCTGATAAAAAGTGTGATGATTGTGCTTCCCATATTCTACCTTAAAATGTTCATGGTAAGCGCTTAATATGCCTAGATTTCTAAACGAATCAACAAGGCTGTATTCAATTCTGGGTTTATCAACATGCAATTCAATATGAGGAGAATTGTAATCTCCTATAAGAATGGAGGCATGATTCTCTAAAATGTTTTTGTAGTATTTGTTAACAGCTCTTTCTACCTGACCTGTGTAAGCAGCACCCTCACCTCTGCCTTGCATAGCCCAAATCGCAAAAAGATAAAAATCAAATTTGTTTTTGATTCTAAGAGGAACAATAAACTCAATGTACGAATAATATTCAATACTGAGAATCTCGAAGTCATCATAGAAAAATATGCCTACACCTTTGCTGTGATCACGTTCACTAAACCAAAAGTTCCTTTGAGGTATATTGTCTTTACAGTGCTCTTTTAGTTCATCTAAGCATTCGCATTCTTGAATAACGGCTATATCTGGTTTTAGCTCTATTATTTTATGAATTTTATCTCGATAAGCCCCCGCACAATTCCATGATACTATTCTCATCACGACCTCCTTATCGAAAAGCTGCCAGGCTCCTTTTCGATTTCGAAATAGAATGACTCCAATTCACAATTCTCAGAAAAACAAAAACGGCGGAACACCAAAGATCAGTACCACCAATCCCCAAAATAGTATCCACTTGATCTACCACCAGAGGGCTTTTCGTTCTTCTTTGTCAAAATTCATGGTCACAGTCTTTGCAGTACCATCGAGGACTGTCTTTACCGACTATACATCTGCCGAGTTTTATCAATCCTTTCCCGAATGAACCGTATCAAGTGTAACATCCTCCATAGTTTCCAGCCGTTCTCCTTCCATCGTCACTTGTAACCAAAAGGAATGAATGCATTTGCCTTTTTCCTTTTTGAAATGTTTCCAAAGGGGCCTGTCGCAAGAGTAAACCATCATTCCACAATCGACACACTTCCACCTCTTCCCCGGTCGGCAGTCAATAACATTGGGATTGCTGTAGATATCGGTTGCTTTCAGTAACCCAAACCTCTTCTCCATTCCAACCAAATTTGCAGACGAGCTTTTTCCTGCCTTGTGAGTCTCGGGTGGATAAATCGACAATACTATGGAACTGCTTGAATAATGGTTGCCCCGGTCCCCCGTATTTGTTCTCAACTCCTTCTGTAAAGTCATATCCGTTCCACCATCCACAGGAGGTACATTCCACGATGCCTTTTCGATCATTCGCTATGACTTCACTCGGGATAATCTTGAGACAATTTTTACACCGAAATTCATGTTTTTCTTTGTTATCCTGATTATTTAATATTATCCCCAATAATTTGAAGTCCTCTTTTTGTTTCCGTTAATTGTCATCAGTTATTTATATTATTTAGGTAGAGTCCCCATCTTTAATCGATATTCATAGGTATCTTCTTTTGTGCATCTATTAATAATGGTTGTTTCTTCGATGGGCGCACCCATTGTCCAATAGACATATCCATCTTCTTCAAAGTAGATGAGTTTCATTTTATAGAACCGTCCTTCATACCCAAAGCGCCGAATATGCTCAACCATTTTTATAAAAAGATCCTCGTCTACCCTTTCTTTCACAATATAATGATGCGGCCAAGTTGCAGCATAGGTTTTTGCAAAAATCCATTTTGAATTCTTGATGAAGTCCTTCAATTCCTTAGAAAACTCTTTCATAGTTCAGCTTCACAATGTTCAATTCATTTGCTCAGATTTTTTCAACCAACCATCCTTTTGGATATAGGGTTTCTTTTTTAATTTTTTTCCCATTTTTATTAAAAACAGCAACGTAAATCTTTTTTATTTCTTTGTCACTATGTAATTCTTGGACCTTAAAATAATCAATTTCCCTGTCAATTGTATTCGTGAAAACCAGCATGCATTTCAGATCCGCCTCTTCTGCGTTTTTTAGTTTGAGATGATCATAAAGAATCTCATGTTTGAACTGATCACCGTGCTTAATGATGAATTTGAATTCCATTGCTGCGACAAGATTCTTTGTTCGATAATCTATAGGTTTGAATTTGGAAATATCTCTACAGCGGACTTTCTCGAATTCATTATTCACTATGAAATCTGGATTCAAAATCGCCATATCGTATCTGGCTCTTACTCCCTTGGGATCCACTTTAGGTTCTTTTCGACTGAACCTCTTCAGAGTCGGATATTCCGGATGCAAAATATTTGTCATCCTCCCATCACTAGTTTTATACAGTTTGGAAAACTCCTTCTGCCTGTAAAACGAATGATAACAATAATGGTGAAAATCATGTTCATTGAAAAAAATATCTGGCTTCCTTTGGAATTGGTTGACAACCGTTTTAACGGTCTTTAAAACCAGGGTTTTTAAATGTACCTGATAATCGCTTGAATTCTTCACTTCTTTCCTCCTATTTTATTTAAGGCGAAAGGTCGATGCGGAAATTATCCATCTCTTTTTTGATTTCTTCCTGGTCCATATATTTCTTTAAAAATTCAACCAAATCTTCCTGCCGTGGCTGGCCGAAGACCATCCTATAAAGCACCAACGTGCTCTGTAGATCCTTTAACCTCTCACGGTCTCTACTCAGGGGCATACATGGAACATGACGATCGATCTTAGCTCCCCCATCTGTTTCGAATACCCAAAATGGCCAAATATCGTCTCTTTCTTCCAATCTAAATTCAACGCCTTGATCGAACAAGAATTTCCACGGATCAAAATCGACAGCATTCTCATTCAGCGTTTTCAACCCAAAATGCTTGGCAAGATTCCGCCTAATCACCAGCCCTTTATATCGATGAATCCGCCCCTCTCTTTGTTCCAGATCCACCGGATTTGCTGGCAAATTCCAATGGTATATCGAATGACAATACTGATGAAAATCTAACCCTTCTTGACCAATAGAAGTTGTTGCCAACAAAAATGGCCGAAACGGTGAATTAAACGAATCTCTTACTTGACCCGACCTGGTTACTTCTTCATCACCTTCAGTCTTGTCCTCTCCCAATCTCAAAGCATATCGGCAGCGAATTCTCTTTTTTTGGACTTGGATTCGACGAGAATAAGGCGGAGCCGCGATATCCTCATACTCAAGGCTGACGGTTCGGATTGATAGGGCTTGATGTATAGCTTTTGCAATAAGAAGCACTATCTCCTCGTATGGATGATCAACGAATCCCAGAGAATCTTTAAGTATATGCACATATTCATCCAATACTGCCTGAAGATTTCCAGAAATCCCATAATCCAGGACTCTTTCCCAGTATGGCTCCTTGTCGTTCAGGCTCCGGATTAAAGCTGTCGTCTCGGGAAGATTATAGAGCACACGAAATCCGGCCGAAACAGTTGCAGCACTTTGAAAAATATGGGGCAATCCAAAGGCTCCCTCATCCTCCCTTAATCTCAACAGGCTCCGCAGCGCAGTAACAGCCGGTGAAGCCAATGCATATTTCGTCAAGACATCAATCAAATTTCCTGGCATCGGTCCCAACTTTTCGGGCTTATCAAAAAATTTTTTAAACTGTTTCACATGCCGCTTGAAGAATGCATCTTCTTCGCTTTCCCTTTGCGCTTCCATGCTATCTTCCCATCGCAGCCCATTTTCCTTAGATCCAAACCAATTCTTGACTTCATCAAAATAGAATTTTCGATCAAGTAAAGCCAATGCTGCCCAGTACCACTGTTTATCCGGTCTTCCACTATGTTTTTCAGTAGTCCCCACAGCTTCATTTAAAAGCTTCCCTATTTCTTCTCTCACCGCTGCCCTCAACCGCAGATAAGAAGGAGGCCCATATTTGGGTATTATCTTAAGAGCGATGTCCAAGGGATCAATTTTCCGAGCCAGAGTCATACATGGATAAAAAAGCGCTAGATTTGCCATGCCTGCTAACCTTCCCTCTGTTTCTCTAAAAACGAGAAGCGGCCTTCTCTTTCTCGTCACTTCATCATAGTCAATCCCCAATCCAGGAAAACCTTTGGTCATCCGGCGTTCTGCCTCATAGCTACACAACATAGCAATCGCTTTAGGAACAACCTGCCATGAGGAAAAAATGAGGCTCTTGGTGTAATTCTGGAGGTCTTTATCAGCATAAACACCGTTCGGTTTGTAATAAGGAAGAGACGGAGGCACCCAAAGCAACTGCCAGCTCTCTTTTTCTAGGCCATTATCCATCAGCATTCTTATCTTTGCGTTGGCTGGCTCAATCTTTTTGTATTTCTGTATTCTTTCCCACTGCAACATCTTTTTTTGTGAGGCTTTGATCAATTCTAAAAGTGGTCGGCTAGATTCTTCCTTTTTTCTGGCTTTATCAAATTTTCGCTTCAAATCGTAATCTTCCATTAGATTTAGAAGATAGGGAGCTGATTTCCAGTATTCAACCATATCAGACGTTCCCACCTCTTGGGCTACTCTATCGACAACAGAAAAGCTTTCTAAATCGCGAATCTCAACCTTACAGAAAACGTCTTTCTTTTCTTTGACCATCCCATTTCGGTCAGGAGTCTGGGCCAATTTTTCGGTGCGAATCATGACTTTCCGAAGTTCTTCTTCAATCTCTTGTTTGATTAATCGTAGATTCGCAATAGACTGTTTGGTCATCGCAAAGAAATCACTGCGGAATCTCTTCAGTTTTTCCTCAAAATATCGTGTTCTCTGCTCGTCTTTAAAAAGAAATCCTACGGTTCGGATAAAATCAGCATAATGATTATCTACAGCTTCTTCTTGCTTCAATGTGTACATCTTGTAAGGTGTGGCTGAGAGCATAATAATCTTTGCTGGAAAATCTGGGTTTTTATAGTTAAAAAGATGTTGAGCCAATTGGCTCATATTGTCCTCACCATCCATTAGATGTTTGAATCTTTGAAATTCATCCAGGATGATAAGGTCAGGTTCGAGGGCTTCAAGACAGGCTTTTGCTAAATTCATCCGCATCTCACCAATAAGCTGAGTGGCATCGCGACGATCACGGTCAGAAACATTTCTCGGCTTTTTTTTAACAACTTTAAATCTTTGGCATAAGTCGTCAAATCTGCTTCTGATATCCGGCTTTCCCTGGGCCTTGTCTTCCTTAATCCGTTCTTCTAGAGCATTTAGAAATCCCTTGGCGAGATCTTCATCAATATCTTTTTTAGGGAACTCTTTTAGCTGCTCATGCCAATGCTTCCTCGAAGCCCAATCCTGGAATAAATTTATCGGACCTGCCCTGTTTAAGCCCCATCCCTCCTTCAAAATATTATAAATCAGTGCCCGCTCTAGCATAATGCCCGTTCTGGAATGGAGATCAAACGATGTCCCTGGAGTAAACGAGATAAAATTCAATTTCTGCTTCTTCAAACCGGAAATCTTCAGGGGAAGAAGAGTCAGGCGGGAGGCCAGGGAAAATTGTTTTTCGGAGGTGATATTCAACCGGTTAATATTTTGACTGGCGATTTCTCGGTTTGAACAAATGTATATCACATCGATGCGATCGACCTTCTTCCACAAAAAATCTACACTCTTGGCAATAACTCCTCTTGCCACAAGCGTCTTCCCCAATCCGACTTCATCAGCAATCAAAAGCCGATCGGTCGGATCCTTGTCTAAGTAAAGCCTTTGAAAAACCTTCTCAACCGATCGCAATTGAAAGTCTTTGAGCTGATCTAAAATTTTTTGTACATCTGGACGCTTTTCCATTTTCTTAACCTAACTTTGCCTCTTTGAATATTGCCCATAGCTGCTTGAATTCCTGAGGCAAAATCTTATCGCCTTCTTCTGTTTTTGTTATATCATCGATAAGTTTTGTGATGCGTTTGATCTTTTCAGGGGATCGACTGTAAGCCCTGACCAATTCTTCAAAAAGAGGCATTTCTTCTCCTATTGACCAGGATTGACTTGGACCGAATATTCCTTTTAGTTTTGCTTCAAGATTTGTATCGAAAAAGGTGAAATCCCCTTCATAGAGCAGAAGCCAGAGATATCGCAGAAAATTTTCCCGGTTAGATACGATGGATTGAAGAATTTTTTCTTCCCTATTCTCTGGGATTCCTCGAATTGGGAGATTGAGCACAAAACTTTTACTCAACTTGCCTAATTCCAATTTAAAAGCCAAAAAACTTGTGATTTTTTCAACAGAAAGGCTTGAAAACCTGATAGGAAATACTGGTTTGAAGAGATTCTGCTTTATTCCAGAATGCGGTTTCATGCTGATTGGCCAGACTGAAAATTTAATCTCCTCGGCATCTTTGAATTTTAGGCTTCCTGGCCAATGCAAATCTAAATAATACTGGTTTTTTCTTTTAGCTCGGGAAACTTGTGCTTTTAGATTCGAATTGGCGATCTGTCTTTCTACTAACTCCAGTTTCTTCTCCATTGCTTTTTCTGATTCATTTTCCTTTGGGGATTTTTCAGGAGGTATATATTCTTGCAAAAGATCAACAAAGTTGGTGATTCCTTCCTTTTTTTCTAGAAATTTCTTAATTCCGACTCTACTCTTTTTCCCTTTTAATTCAACCAGAAACTCTACGTTATTACTGAAAGCTGCGGTCGTGGCATTCGCAGAACCCGTCCATAGATAAGAGTCCCATCCGGTATCTCCCACAAAAAGCTTGGCATGCAATCCCGAGAGATCACTCTCACCATCTAATTGAGATTTTTGTGCTGCTTCACTCGAGATCTCTATGCTTGTTTCTTCCTCGTCTCCTGCCACTTCATCCAGCACATATTTTTCTTTGAACATTTCCAGCGTTTCTGGCTTAAGAAAATCCAATTCTTCACTACGAGAGATAAGGATACTGTGCCTATTCTTTGTAGCTAAACGCTGCAGGAGGCCATTAGTCAAAAACGGCGAAACTACCATAATTCGCCAATAATCTTTATGAATCGGGAAGCGTTTATGCTGCGGCAATCCCATTGGCCAAAAAGAGAAATCCTCAAATCCTGATGGTGCTTTAAATTCGACATGACGAATTTCCTCTGCAATATCAGAAATTTCATCCCTTAATTTCTTTCTGAGAGGTTTTTTGGCTAATTTGGGTAAAGCTTTAACAAAATCAGAAAGCGGGTTATTACGTGCAAAGAGTCTCCCTTTCACCGCTCCTTCGAGAGTCAGAATTGTGTCCCAAGATTTATCGAAGGTGATATTTCGTGAAAGACACAAAAATCTATAGAATACGCTTTTCCCACCTTGCTCCTTAAATCGCAGTATCCAGATTTTAGGATGAAAAATACCTTCAGGGTGAGGAGGTGAAACCTCTATAACCATTTCCTCAAGATATTGGAAAAGAGGATTGGCAAAACTAGGCACCTTAATCCCGCCATTCTGGCAAAAAACATGAAATTTTCCTGTTATCCGTCTTACTGCCTCCAGGATAGATATTGGTTCCTCAAGAATTTTGTCTTTGGTTTTCAGATCAAATCTGGCAAAGGATAGAGGGACTGCTAAAAGGGTGAGTAGATTCAGTGTGTATGTAGTGGCGAGAGCGCGGTCAAGGTTATAACCTGAAGGAGGCTGAAGAGCCCGAATGTACAATTGCCGGTCTTTTGGATCAAGCATATCTGTCCTTTATTTGCCTCTTAAACCTTCCAGAATATCATTGATAAGACGTCTGGCAATGCTCCAACGAAAACCCAATGGCCATGCTCCCGATTCTCCCAACCATTGCTCAAGCATTCTTTGATTTTTGAGTCTCGACCGCTTACCTTTGATCTTGACTTCTCTTCTTGTGATCAGATATCTTGCATGGTCATTTTCTTGCAGTTTGTCTAAATTCTGTTTGTCTTTGACAAAATCAATCCAGTTTTCTATGAACCTACGAGTCATAAAATGAATGTGACTGTTTTGTTCAAAAACAATTCTCCAGAATGCATTCATGTCCCAAATGAGGATTTGAGACATTTGATTTTTGATATCGCTTATCCAATCAGATAGTTTGTTTTGGTATTTATTAATGCAATCCTCGTTATTTCGTTTCTCTGAAAGCATAAGGTTGTAAAGCAGAGAAGCTCCATTCATCACAAGGGAAAAGTTTTTAGCATGCTGAATTTGGTTTTTGTGCAAATCTGAGAATTCTGCACTCTGGGGATGCATCCAGATGTAATCAACGTCAGTAGACACAGTATTATCCACCAGGAAAGCTAAAATGCTCTTTCTACAATTTGTCACAATTCGCTCCCTCAAATACTCTGCCTCTTGAGGGGAGAGGGATAAATTTGCTCCTTCTGGGAAATTGCTAGGCCTGGGTGGTAAGTTTTGATCCCAATTATAGGGTACATTCGATATGATTTCTTTGTCGTCTGATTTGATAATATTCTTTTTAAAAAAGTAGAAGCTGTCCAAAGACTTGAAATATTGATAAAGAGTCCCATCAAAACGACGGATGCCCCATATACCCAGCCCCGACCAGTACATGTAACTTGGCAAGATTTTAAGCTTGCTTCCAGCAACTTTGCCTATTACCCCGTCATCTTCTCCAGAATTAATAAGGGCTCGGATAATGCTGATTTCGTCATACCTGGAATTTTCCTCAATTTTGTCAGAAGAAGTCTTTTTTCCCTCTTGCCTCAGAAAAATCCAGGGGATTAATAGAAAATATTTTGCCCTGGTATGAAGTGTACTTGTTCCAGGAAACAGAATATCCGAAAACGCATCTCGAACACTTCCTATTCCAAGCTCTTCCCGGATTTCTTTTTCATGGAAAAGATGGAGAATTTCCATCATCCGCTGGCGGTCATCTTCTGCAAAATCAACCCAATTAAATGATGAAGGCATTTTATCCCACCATCTCTATCTCTTATTTATATAAAATAAACGATATCAATATCGTTATGATTATTTCAATCGCCCCTTGAGATGAATTTAGGGGTGATTTTCGAAGCTACATTATATTCCTATTGCGCCAGCATATAATTATTACCAACTTTTTTTATCGTTTCAACATTTTCTAGCCATTGAAGTCTAATCTTAGTCTGGTAATCCGTTTCCCAATCAACAGATAGTGTTTTTTTGAAGAATTCATGGGACTCTTTGAACGTCATTGGTCCATTCTCAAGACAATCCAAATATTCTTCGATCCCTGCTACACATAAATTCAGTTGTCTAAGAATTTTTTCCTTCGCGTTTTTTGTTAAGACCTCAGTCCCATCATTAGTTATCTTTATTACTTCTCCATCAAAGTTTAATAAACCCAATGTAGTAAGAACTCGAATATAGGTAACAATTGTCTTTTCACTTTGAGCTTTAGGGAATGCTGAGGGCATCCACTCAATCATTTGGTCTTGGGTGGGTTCATTTTGTGCAACATATTTAAGCATTTTCTGAGTCGACTTAACATAATTCTTTGCTCCCCCAGGTAGAGGCCAAAATCCCAAGCGTTTACCTATTGAAGATATTCCAGTTTCTTCCTCGTATTCTTCAAGTTTCTCAAGATCAAGTTCTAAGTATGTAATCTTTTTCTTAGAAACACCAACTTCATTTTCAATCAATAGGTCAAGAAGTTTTTCTCCGTCTATAAGTGAAATCGGAGTTTTCCCCTCTTCAGTAGCCTCATTTTTTGCATCTTTTGTGAAAAAAGATGTCGTGATGATTAAGCCTCTCTGATCGGTTTTTAGCCCTCCTCGAAGTTCTCTGACAATTTTTCCTGGGACATTGTTTTTCCAACGCTTTACTTGAACCGCTGTTTTAACATTTGTAACTCCTCCAACAGTTAATTCTGCTTCAACATCAAGGCCACCATCCCCACTGTATTTTAAGACCACAACATTCTCAAATCCTATGTTTGAAAGTAATTCACCGATTAAATTTTCAAAGGCTTGAGGATGGAAATTTGCAATCCTTTCAGATAATTCAGAACGAACTTTTTCATTCATTTCTTCAAGAAGCTTTAGAGGACCTCTTTTTACTTTCTTTGATAGAACAAACTGACCTCTGCCGACCTGGGAAACTTTAGGTTCTTGACCAGCAGCTTCAGCCTTTTTAATATGAGTGTAGAGGATGGCTCCGATAGTTGCTTCTGGCGTCCTTCCGGCTGGCTTAATATACCCTGATTCAATGGCAAGTCTTGCTATTTCTCGATAATGAAGAGGCCCACCTCCAGCTTCCTTTAGTACTTTCAATGTAGCGTCAAAGAAGGTCATTGTATCCATTAGATTCTCCTCGTGTTAACACATGTGTTGTTCAATCCAATCTTCAAATTTATATGATTCGCTTATGATTTTTCTATTAAAAAGATTCTCGAATTTGGCATAAACCATAGGATTTGGATTTACAACTTTTAAATTAGATATATTTGAACACCGTATAGATGAAGATAGAAAAGTTATGGCAGCCGAATCAGCATATGGAAGACTGTATCCAATAATAATTAATTCATCTGCTTTTAATATTTCTTGGAAGGCTTTTGCCCAAATATCTAAAAGAATCCGTCTATTGAAAAGCTTAACAAAACTAGGTTCGATAAAAGTTGTTCCTTCATCATGTCTTACGCACAAATCTGATCTATTATTTTCATAATAATTTCCAAAATAATCATCAAAACTGTCGTTTATTTCACCAAAGATTATATCTTCATTTTGTTCGTCATAAAACCAACCTAGAGATCCATGAAGTTTATAAATCTTTATAGAAGAATGAGTTGGCTTTTTCGGTGGATATCCTATTCCATTAGATTGAAAGGATTCTATTTTTTTTAAAATTCCATATCCATCTAAAAATGTCCATTTATTCTGAAGCCATAATCCTATTTCTACTATTAAGTCATAATTATAGGTAATCACTGTATCTGAGTTATTTAATTGTTTGCAAAACCACCAATATATTTTGTTGGCATTTTTATGCTGCTCAGTAATTTTTCTATTTACACTTCTAAACTCATCATGTTTATAGCGGATTGTCCTATAAAGTGCACCCGACAAACGCCATCTAAAAATACGTAGTTTTGCAAAATCATTAAAAAACTTCTTGAATATTCCTAGATTTCCGTGGAGATGGGCTAGGTCAATATATGTAAATAGAAGTTCAACATTTTCTAATAGCCAGGGATAATGGACCTCGATTTTTTCTGTGAAATGAAGTAATTCCTTATAGAAACCTGAAGATCCGGTGTCTCGCATATCTCTCGAATTTTTTAAATAATCTAAAACAAAATGCCATAAATCACTCGCTAGCGGTAAACCAGCCAATCTGGAAAAACCCGCTCCCAGTAGGAATACTCTCTTAGACATACTATTTTTTTAAACGATTAATGTTTCATATTAAGAAAATTTCTCAACCTAGATACACACCCAACTCAGCTAGGAAATTATTGACCACTACCTCATCATTCAAACTCACAGCGGTAATATCCATCACATGAAATCCCATCATCCTTAATTTCGCTCTTATGATATTATCCTTTCGAATCTGATCTGGCCTGCCATGAATTTTCTCAGACATCCCGTCGATATAGATGAGTACTTTTTTATCAGGGTAAGCAAAATCAGCTACCGTATAACCGCCATTATTAAAATCCACTCTAAACTGACCTTCAGGCAATGGAAAAGCCCTCTCCTTCAAAATATCAATAAATTTATCCTCAGCGTCACTTTCGCCCGTCTCTGGTTCTTTCTTAATGAATTTTGGGGGAATATCCATCGACTTTGTCAATTCACCCAATAAATCAGTTAAAACAGCCTCCGCAGTAAAACGATTTAGCTCACGATGAAACTGCTGATTTCTGAAATGCATCAAACAGGAATAACAGGCTTCTTCACAATTTCGTGGACAATTCGTTACAAGTTCAATCCCAGCCTCAATTATAGGATTCCAATATTTCATGATTTGTGGAATAAATCCTGATCCACCAGGGACAGGATCATAAAATACAATCCAATACCTCTCACTATCATCAGTCTCGATAAAGCCTTCAACTTCAGTCTTTCCCATATCAAGGACTTCACCAGCGCCCAGCCTTAAACCTTCAAAAACATTGACTGCCTGGTCATGCTCGTTATATGGCCCTATTTTCAAAGTTTCTGATCTGAATTCTGTTTTCAGAGCCACTCGTTTGATATTATTAATTGAACATGACTTTTTATGTGATTCAATAAACCGATCGATTTCTGCATCCGACATGAATGGGTCTCTAACAGCTCCACAAACAGGACACAATGGATAGCCCATCTTGGTTATATCCCTGTTAAGAATTTTCGTCGGTCCAATATTTATTAAACATAACTTTTGATTTGATAAGTGCATAAATTCTTTTTGGTTAATCTTTCCTGCTTCTCCCCCGTGATGATCCTGCAGAGGAACTCCATAATTGTTGAAGGCCACTCTTCTGCGAAACATTTTGCGATCATTTATTTTTTCTAACTCATAAAGCTCAACCTCCAAAAGCCTGCACATATCAATTTCTCTTAGTCCGGATGAACCTCCTTCGCTGTTTTGAGTGTTTATATCAAAAATCCTATCCAGATTTGGATCATAAATTATCGGCTCAAAGTAAGAATCAACATTTTCTGTCGCCTGCCCAGAGCTAAATTGCCTAAAATTTATCCGCCCGATTCTAAAAACATTTTTGTTAGCATATACAAAATTTGATGGGGTTAATTCCCGTATGGCAACAGTAACCGGTCTTCTTAGCTCGATAAACGGATCAATACACTGGGCAAATACTCCCTCACGTGACAGTGCATATCCTGGCAAAAAGCCATCTCTGGCCAAATAAGAAAGACAATAATTATCCCGATTTTCTTTCTGATAAGTCTCTATTGCATTATCCAAAGACTTCCTTTCCTTTTTTTCTTCTTCACTCAGAGCTTCGTCCTCTGCTTTTCGGTTTAGCTCTTTAATTCGGTCACGAAAGGTTAATACACGATTGAAAAATTTATTTGAATGCTGTGCTAAGCCTGAAGAAAAAGTATTTATAGCCAGTGATAAAAATTCAGGATTAACTGCCGCCTTATCCCCCTTAGGCCAAGAATCATAAAAGACTTCCCTAAGTGTCGATTCTAGTCTCGGCTTATCTGTCCCAATTATCTCCTGGAGATCAGAGAAGTTTAATGGGGTTTTGTGATATTTAAAGCGAAATTTATCTTTATTCCCAGGATCAGGATATTTCTGACCGATATAGGATAAAATAAATGTCGGGAATGCTCTATTTAGAATATTTTTTTGTTCTTCATCCAGAAATTCCCTTAATCCGGTTAAGATAGTCGAATGTATATGTTTTTTGATCAAAGGTTCATTCTGAAGGCTGAAGGCAGGAACTTTCACTAATCCTCCGATTATTTCTTCAGGAGCCTCAAAAAAGTACTGATCATGATGATTCCCCCGACAATAGGTAAAAACCGTAGCTATTCGGTGCCGCCTTCCCGCCCGTCCTGAGCGCTGCTCATAATTGGCAGTCGAAGGAGGTGCATTTCTCATTAGGACCATTTCAAGTTGCCCAATATCTACACCCAATTCCAGAGTGGGCGTGCAGACAATGCAGTTGTATTTTCCATCTTTTTTCTTAAATTCCTGTTCCACTTCAATGCGTTTTTCTGTTGGAATTTGAGCAGAATGCTCCCATGATTTAAGAGGAACAAAGGCCATCTGTGTATACTGATAAACATCAAAATGTTCTGGATCTCTGGTTGTTTCCTTCACTGCTCCTTTGCAGTTATATTCTGTGCATTTGTTTGTGGGAAGATATGTTGCATGAGCGCGTCTGCATGAGCTGCAGAGAAATCTTTCCTCTGTTTCTTTAATGCCGATTTTATTCATATTGATTTGGAAGGCTTGTGCAGATATAGAGATCTGTTTTATTTTGCCGTGGATTCTCCTTTTCAATTTAGCTTTCACAAACAATTCTTTTTTCTCAAAAAGCTCCCATACCGAAGCAAGAAATCCATCTCTATGTTTGCCAAAGTCATCTCGATTACGAATTTCAGCACTCACTGCTTTACTGATTATGAGTTGTGCTCCAGAACGTCCGTTTGGAGCTATTAATCCACAGGTGAATCGTTTGCTACTATCACTTTGCGTAAGTGAATGCAGAACTAAAACTTGAGGGAACCAGTAATCTTGAACTTGAATAATTCCTTTACGCACTTCTTTATCCTGATAGCTCCAGCATCGTTGGAAAAGTGGATCTGAAATCGTCCCTTTACGTCTGTAATAATCGAAAATTAGACGGACCACTTTGACCGCATCTTCGGGCTGTAATCCAAAAATATTTCCCCAGTGCGAAAAAAAATCAGAGTTTGTTTCTATTCCCAGCCCATGGTAAATTAGCTTTGCTAATCCAAGATTTTCAACGCCAATTCTTCTCTGTTGTACTGTTCCAAACTCTTCAAGCAGAAACCATCTCACCTGGATTTCGTCATTTTCTTGTCCCCAGGGTAGTCTTTTGAATAATCCTAATCTTATGGCTTCCTCAACAATTTCTTCAGCTAGTTTTTCTAAGGGCCAAATCTTTTCTGTATCTTTTTCAAGGATAGAGTAGAGCAAATGTCTTAGACGAAATCGCTTTGAACGTTCTGCCATCCAGCCAGCCTGAAATGCTGCATCCTGTCTACTATCTGCAAACACTATCAACTTTTGTAATTCTTTTTCTGGCATAGCCCCTAAAAGCGATTGTGCCAAAATATGCACATCATAAACTTCGCTTGAATTTGTTGGTATCAGATTACTCTTAGAAGAACCACAAGAAGGGCATTGAGTTAAGGTTTCATCATGAAATATCAACACTTCAGCCAGAAACTCTGAGCCTTTCCTTCGACATTTATCATTCTGGCATAGATCTGAAAGCTGCTCGTGAATAGTCCCGCAGGATCGGCAAATATATCTTTTATCCGGTTTTCCTTCTTCATCAATCATAGATACCAACTCATCTGTAATATATGCGATGGTTTCACCGACAGATTCGACATCACGCTTGTCCAGGGGAGGTCTAGATTTTTGATATCCATGTGAGGAAGACTCACCTGCAATGACATCAGTTTCCAAAAACAATTTGAAATAATGCTGACCGCAACTTTTGCATAATATTAAAGGCATAGGCAAAGAGTCAGAATCTATTCGTGCCCTTTCTAATCCGGAATATAATTTGATTCCATTGGACTCTAAAGTTCCCCATATTCCTTGAAGACCACTCACAAAATAATGAAGCTTAGGTCTTAGCAGTGGCTCCCCTTCCTTTTGGGCCAATGCTCCAACGGTTAAATAAGCTATTACTTCACTAATAAGATCATTTTCATCCTTATTTTTTCTATCTCCAATTGATTTTATTCTTTCAAGGACTTCCCCAATTAGCTTAGATTCGATAAAAATCTGTCCCAGCTGATAAACCAATCTATTATTCTTTAGTAGATTGAAAAGTCGCTCCATGTTTGTAGAAGCAACTGGGGATTCTCTCCCACAGAGTTCCTCTGTTATCGCCAGCAAATCATCCGGGATATCCTCAACTTCCTCCTTTAGTTGTGTAGCTCGCGCTACTTTCAGTAATCTGGCTAATAATTCTTCGGGATTTGAAGGGAAAGGCGGAATATAAGCCATTTCACCAGGTGGGTCTGGTTTTTTATGAACTTCTGTAACGATTTCAATGTTGTTTTTGTCAATACCGAATAGCCTGTGAGCAAATTCACGGGATAATCTTTCAGGATCATCTTTGCCTTTGTTGTTGCTTATAGTGGCAGATGTACCAATGCATATTACCTCTTCTGGATTTTTATGAGCCACATGACGTATTCGTCTCACTAAACAAGCTACTTCAGAACCCAACTCACCGGTATAAGTGTGTATTTCGTCTAATACCATAAATTTTAAAGGCGCATTCCTGAAAAGATCTATATCCTTATCTCTTAAAAGCAAATATTCTAATTGATTGTAGTTTGTTAGCAGAATCCTAGGAGTTTTGCCTGGATCCAGTATATCCGCGCGCGAGTAGCATTCCTCCCAGGGCAAAAGCATAAAATCTTCATCTTCATTGAGCTTTCGAATTTCTTCCTTTGTGTATGCTTTAGAGTGTTCCATTTGAGGGATATTACCAGAACTTTCGTTTGGGGTTTCTCCTGTATATCGTGCAAATCGGACACCTATCCCGGCTAATATGATCCTCATCCGCTTTAGCTGGTCATTCACAAGTGCATTCATTGGATAGACAACGATAGCAACGATGCCAGGATCTGCCTTTTCTTCCCTAAGATGAAGACAATGATCAATAATTGGCAGAAGAAAAGCTTCGGTCTTTCCAGAACCAGTTCCTGTTGAGACAATTGTATGTTTTAAAGACTTAATGGCCCTAATGGCTAATTCTTGATGTTTATGAAGAGATTCATAAGGAAATATTCCCTTGAGTGCAGGATGAAGATTAAGATCTTTTTCCTGTATAAGATCTTCAATGCCAGGGCCTTGTTCGAATGGTCGATTTAGAAATACATAAGGGCCTTTTGATAATAATCTTTCGCCACCTAAACCATATTGTAATATGTCTTTAAATTGCTTTTCCAGATCGGAATGAGCAATAGGAAAAGTGCTCAATAGATAGCGGCCGTATTGATCGATAACTTCTTTCCCGGTTTGAATCGGATTAAGTGACATTGTTTAACCTCGTTTAAATAAATCTTGTTGCCCCTCTTTTATTTGGAGCTTTTTAGGTGCGGGGTTCTTATATTTCTTTTTCCTTTTTTTATCGTGGAGACCTTGTTTCACTTCCTCTTCATATCTTTGATGATTTAGTTCAAGCATACGTTCCAAGATTTCTTTTTTCGTTTCAGGAGAAATAGTGAATCTGATTTCTTCAATTCTATCTCCGGTTTTATCAATTCTAGATTTTACTGCAAAAAAGTTGTGGTTTAGGCTTAAATTATCCCAACCATAAGCTTGAAGTACAGTTTTGTCTAATGTTATATGAAGGTCTCTAAATTTTTGAATGTCTATTGAATTATCGGAAGGATCGTGGAATCTATTATATATTTGAGTTAAGCCTTCATTGCGAGTTATTGTGAGATTTTTACGATAATGATAATAATTATTCCCTATCTCTTTTAGGCTATTATTAAATTTTGGGAATGGAAATGTTTCGAAACAATCAGTAGGTGAATAATTTAATGTATCAGAGCCTAAGGTAGAACTATATTTCCAAGCCCAGTCGCTGTGGAATGTAGACATTAGCACTGAAAACATTGCGAAACTGTCGAATGGCAAAATAATAATCTTATCATGAAAGACAATATTAGTTTTTTGAAAAGTAACAGTGGGATATTTTGTTACTCTAGGAAAAGCTAAAACTCTCTCCATTTCAGAAATGGCCTCATACAAAGTTTTCGCATCAGCTCCATATCGCCACCAGTAAGTTCCTCTCTTTGTTGCGATTGCATTCCTGCCAATAAGTTTAATCCTTTCCGGCTTTACCTTTTCTTCCACTATTTCTAAGCACTCTGGATAATCTTCTGCCACAGAACCTGGATAATCGTAAGGAACGATTCCCTTTCTCAGAAAATTTCGTTTTTCTTTAGCGGAACAACTTTTCCAGAAACCTTTTGCTGTTCTTGCGAGGGGCCAATCATGAAAATTAATAACCCAACGACTAGGAGATTGATCTGATCGGGAATTCAAATCATCGCCATTGAGATAGCGAAAGATAACTCCCCTGTTTTTTGGAAGCTTTTCAATTAGAGTTTTTGCTAAATCCGCTTCTAAAACAAAACCCAACCCAAGTACAATAGAACCCTGGAAGCTCTTGCCTTTATTTGCTTTTAATTGGAATGGCTTTTTTAAAGTTGTTGAGCTATCTAAAAACGGCGAAATATAATCTACATTTTGTTCATCAAGTATTTTTTGAAATTCATATTCTCCTTTGGATATATGTACTTTTGCTACATGTACAGCGGCAATCCCTGGCCAGGCCATTGTCGGGACAGCATTATATATATGCCCGTTTTGTTTTATAATCTGCTCCAATCCCACTTCTCGTGTGTCCCCTTGTGCAATGGTGTTAGTAGCCAGTAAACCCAGATTTCCAGTTTCTGCTAACTTATTAAAACTGTTCAAGAAAAAGTAAGTACATAAATCCGCAGAGCCTTTTTTCCCTTTTGCCAAGATGTTAACCAGATAGTCCCTATAGGAGGCGCCTAACAATCCAGTAAGATGTTGGCCTCCCTTAAAAGGAGGATTCCCAATAATAGTATCGAATCCACTATTAGTTCTTAGAAAGACTTCAGGAAATTCTATATGCCAATGGAAGGGTTTATATTTATTTAGTTGCGATTTTGCGGCCTTCCTCAAACTCTGAATATCTTTCTGTTCGTCTAAATATCCAATGAAGGCATCTCTATTGGATGCAGTAAGACTTTTTTGTCTTTTGCCATCTGTGCTCTCCAATATAGGCGCGATAACAAGATCTCCAGCAACCTTGAGCCATTCAAGCAAAGTTTCTGACTCCTGCAAGATCCTAGCTTTATATTCAGCATCTTCAACCTCATCTACTACAATTTTCTTGATATCTTTTCGGAGTTCGATAACTCGATTTAGATCTTTCATGACTTTTTCTGAACTTAATGCCATTTTTTTAGATTCTGTTAGCGACCAATGCTGCAGTTGCTCTAGATCTACTCCTAGTAGCGAATCTCCTTCTTTTAAGGCATGTTTTAAGAATGTAAAGGGCTTGTCTTTTGAGAAAGTGACAAGCCAAAGTGAAAGTTTTGCCATCTCAACGGCAAGTGAGTTAACATCCACCCCGTAAATGCAATTATCAACTATCAATCGTTTAGCTAAGAGCAATCTTTCTTCTCTTTCGATGGGCAATATATTTTCTTCATCTTGTACTTTTGAAGGAGCGCCATAAGGCGTTATAGGAACATCAGGATTCTGAGCTTCAAAATTGTCCCAACTCTCTACTAGTCTCTCGGATAAATACCGTACTGCTTGGACTAAAAAAGCACCCGAACCCATAGCTATATCGGCTACTTTGAGATCTAAAATTTCTTTGGGAGATTTTAATCCACTTTTCGTATTGGGATTCTCATACACCAAAGGAGCGAGAGTGTTTCTTACAATTGGTTCAGTTAATACTTGAGGTGTGTAATGCGAACCTGTTGCCCTTCTGGTTGCGCCTAATCCTACATAACGTTCACTAGGAAAAGCAATAAAATTCAGATCAATTAAATTGGCATAGGGAAGAAGCTGTTCACAATATTTTTCTCCAGCTATATCTTTTAATTTTTGTGAGGTCTCGATATTTGGAGGCTCTTCAATTGCTTTATTTATTGCATGAATTGATCGATCTGTTCTTTTTTTTAGCCACTTCTCAAAATCGCTTTCAATGTTTTCAAAAAGTTCTCTTATTGGTAGTTTTATATCATGTTTTGCTTTCAGTTTGATTGTTAAATCATCTGCTTTTAAGATAGTATGGTCAAGGAGGCCTTCATACATATAGCCAATCTGCTCAACATCAAGTGTATTATAGCTTACGCGCTGATTTATGATTTCTTTGCCAATTTTAGCGCGTGCATAGGTCAGCTTATGAAGAATCTCGTGTATTGCTTTGTTCGGTATTAAAAATCGGGGATCTTCAAGAATAGATTTGGTGTTGCCCTTTGGGCAAAATCTTTTTGGATCAAATAGACTTCCACCATAAGCTCTTAAATTTAGCTCAGAGAATTCACACCCATCATGAATGAGTCTGAAAGTTGCCAATAGAGACTGCCAAGCATCTATTTGTCTTGATAGTAAATCTGGGTTAGTCATGAATGTTTGTTGTAGATTGAATGCTAAGTGGTTGACTCCGTAGGCGCAATCATAGAGTACTTCTCCATGTGGAAGTAATCCATTTTCTTCTGCGAAAAGGAGAAAAACAATCCGCATCATTACAACGATAGCTATCTCGTATAATTCTTCGTTAGAAAAGTCTCGTAATAATTCACCATTAAATGATCTGTCGAGACGATCAATTTCATGAACAAATATTTCAATGGCTTCACGAATCTGAATCCCTAATTGGCCTGCTATCTCGATCTGTTTTTCTTGACTATCCTTGATCAATTCGATGAGCAGGCGTTTTTCGGAATCATCAAAGATTTTTTCTCTATTGAGTATCATTCTGAAGGCATTTAAGGTAGAACGCTCATCATTCCAGACTTGGGCTGTCCAAGTCATATGAGTGGTATTTAATCCGGGCTCTGAGTACATAAGTCGCCACTCAAAACCATTAGTAAGGAGGCCGATCCTTGTTTCGGTTTCTCGTAGGATTCTATCGAGTTTTGTTGAAGGAGAAGCTTTCCATTTTCCAGGTGTTCTATCTGCTTTGTCTAGATTTTGGTCGACATCTGTAATAGATGCTATAAAGTTGATTCTTCCATTCTGTTGGATGATTCGGGAAGGTTTAAGAGTTTGACAAAATTGATCAAGCTCAACGCAGGCTGTATCTGGAAGATTGTCTGATTTTTTCCAGTCGTGAGATGGAATTTCCAAAAAGTCTTCTAAAATAAAATTAATCCATTGTCTGGAATTTTTTTGCTTTGCTTCCCTAGGTGAAAGCATGAACCGTTCAAACTCGTTGCGGAATCTTTTGAAAACATATGGATCTATTGGCGGTGGACCGCTAGGGAATTCGGTTTGCAAGACTGGTTCACTCAATAAAAGCCCGGACATTTCAACAGAGGATAACCACTGATGGCTTTGCTGAGTTTGATATCCTTTTCTTTTTATTGCCATTGTTTTACCAAAGTTTCTGGTATCAAGTATAGAAGGCCTGTCGAATAAGTTTGGATATGTTTCACTACGTATTGTTTTTTAATTTGAGCTGGACGATTTTTCTTTTCTGTGGCCAGCTGATCTAAGCGTCTTTCCAGCCACTTCATGTCCTCATCAAATTGTAGTTCTTCCTCTAAATCTAATGGAAGTTGTCCCAAATCTTTCTTCCTCTTATCTGTTTTTATGCGGCTCCGAATTTCTTCAATACGTTCATTTATAAGATTCTTAATCTGCTCCGCTTCTTTTTCTGCACGTTCGGCTAGCAATTGTTTTATGCGGTCCTGTTCGCTTTCTGCGAGTAAATCCAATTCCTTCTGCAAAATTTGTTTGTGTGATGGAAACCACAGTCGCAATTTATCTGCTAGTTCTTTAGGTATTTGTTGCTGGTCTCCATCTGATGGTATTAGGTTTTGAACTTCATATATGGGAAGTGGTTCGAGCTGGGATTCTGAAAAATAACCTCCGACCTTCACAAGTTGTTCATGCAGTTTTTGCCCATATGTATTTGTAACAACTATTCTTCCAATTCCGACTATCACTGGTTTATGAAAATCGCCATCAGAGACAACTTTATAGGAAACACGCTGGATCTCCTTTCCAGAAAGAAGGCTGGTTGACCACATGTTTGAACGAAATATACCTAAGGCTCTTTTGAGGAGAGGATGATTCATATGTATTAGAGATACATTTTTTCTCTCTTTGAGGTCATCCGGATCAAATATTATGGGTCGTATTCTGCCTTTAGCATCCTTGAGTGCTTTTTTTACGTCATGCCAATCTTCAGGGATGTCTGGAGTTCTAAGCAGATATACTTTATTTCCGTTTGATATTTGGATCTCTTCCAAATTATAGGATTTGCCAAGCGATATACTTACGGCTTGTTCTACAACTTGTTTCATTCGTTCAGGAGTATAGTGGAGGGACTCTCGAGCTTCTTTTATCTGATTTCTCACTTTTTGAATATCTTGGGATAATTTCGTGTAGGCCTTTGTTTCTTCACGCACAGTTTTGATTCTATGTTCTGAATATGAATATGGTTTGCTTTCTCCTAACATTCGCTGTTCAACTTCTCGCTCGATCAAATCCCCAACTCCGCCCATATCTTTTCGCTGAGTCTGCATTTTATTGATAATGAGCTGTAAGTAATCACTATCAGCATGGTTTGTATAGTAGAAATGATGGCAGAAAACCTCAGGATATGATTGTCCGTGACGATCGATCCTTCCATTTCTTTGTTCCATTTTGTTTGGATTCCAGGGGATTTCATAATGAATGAGATAGCGGCAATGATTTTGAAGGTTTAGTCCCTCAGAGGCAGCATCTGTGGCTAGAAGAATTCGTACTGGATCTTCTTTTGGAGAAGTCTGAAAAGCAGATTTTATCTGTTGTCGGTCTTTTGTCGGCATTCCTCCAATCAGAGTGAGAATTCTATCGCTCGGGTCAATTTTTTCTATACGGTTCTTTAGATAATTTAAGGTATCTTTATATTCTGTGAAAATAATGAGCCTTTCGTTATTCCATTTGTCGCCATCAAACATATGTTGTTTGATCCAATTAATGAGCTCCTTTGCTTTAGTATCTGCTTTGTCTTGTAGGGTTGAACTGATTTCCCAGAGAATTGTTAGATATTTATCTTCTTCTGATGTTAATTCTCCAAAAAATTTTGTGCCCTCTTGGAGTGCTTGCTCCTCGTATGTAGCTTTTTCTGTATCGTTGTCCCAGTCTTCCTTAGACTTTCGATGGAGGTTGCTGAAAAGGACTTCATCTTTTTGTTTTTCCTGGGGGACACTTTCTCCTGGCTTGGTTATATTGTTTAGATGGACTTCTAATGATTTATAAAAAGCTAAAGGACTGCTTAGGAGTCTCTTTTTTAGAAGAGTCAATGCAAACCGAATGGGGAGTAGTTCCCGCTTTTTTTGAGTCCTAGCAAGACGTGATTTGCGATAAAGCTCAAAATATTTAAAAAGCTTGCGTTCTGTATGTTCTTCGTCAGAGGGGAGATTCACAGTAATTTTTTGGACCTTACGTATAGCAAACTTTTTACTGGCTCCCTCTTTTATAATATCATCCTTTAATCTTCGGATCATGACGAGTTCACGTTGTTTTGGATCGATATAAGGGCCTCTGGAAAATCGTAATGGATCCAGCATCTCTAAAAGAGCTGTAAAGCTGTAGGTGTAGCCATTATGAGGTGTCGCAGTGAGAAAAAGCCGATTTTCAAAATTACTAACTATGTCACGGCCCATTTTTGTTCTATCGCTGTCTTTGACATATTCCTTTCTTCCGGCTGGAGCTAAATTGTGAGCCTCATCGATTATTAGTAGATCCCAGTCTTTAAGACCTGCTTTTTTTGTTTCTGGATTAAGGCTATTTTTGAAGCTGACTAAGTTTTGTTCACGCTTGAGAAAGTCCATTGATGTGATGAGGCGTGGATAGCTATTCCAAGAATTGACACGGATGCCATATTCTTTGCGAAGTCGGAAAATTGCATCACGGTCAATGATCCGAAATTCAAGGTTAAATTTTTCCAACATCTCTTCTTGCCACTGTTTCATAAGGGATGCTGGACATACAATCATGACGCGACGGATGCGATGGCGTGCGAGAAGTTCCTGGACAACAAGGCCGGCTTCGATGGTTTTGCCTAGACCTACGTCGTCGGCAATTAGTAGATTTACACGGGGCATTGTGAGTGCTCGTACTACAGGCTCGAATTGATATTCTTCAAGTTCAATGGCTCCCATAAAAGGTGACTGAAGTGGAGGGCCTTCTATGAGTGAGCTACAAGACCAAGTAATTGCATTTGTGTAGGCCTCGAATAGTGGGAGAGAATCCCACTTTTCTGGCCTTGGGAATCCGATGTCTGTATGGACGGATTTGTTGACTTCAAGTTCCCAGATTAGATCAAGAGTTTCCCCGAGACGATCGTCATCTATGCACTCTAAAGTGAGTTTATGCGTACGATGTTGAGTTTCTCGATCGATGTGAAGATCAATATCTTGCACTATAAAAAATCGATTTCTTACTTGGACAAGTTGGCCCTGTTCAGGAACGGGTAATGTATTCATACAATTTATTCCTTTTTATTATTAGCTTCGTCTTGATCAGAGGCCTTAAGTGTATCAACGGATTGTAAGGAGTTATTGTATTCTTCTGAGATCAAATCCTGTCTTTCTTTGAGGTGATTCAAATATTCTTTCGTTGGTTTCAGACCTTCTTTTATTTTATCAGGTTGGGCAATATATACTAAAGCATAGACTTCTTTTCCGCTTTTAAGTTTGACCTCGATGGTTTTTTTATCGTAATGATTAGAATAGCCTTCAAATCTGTCAAGTTTCACAATATCTTCATCATTAATTTCATAGAGAACGCCCTCTATTACTGTGTCTTCTTCAGGACTCAAGTTAGCATATCCTTCTTCTGGATTCCGTGATGATTGCTTGTTGAAACAAAGTTCATAGTTTTTAAGAGTTGCGAGCTCTCTCTTTTTAAAATTTACCTTACGATCCTTCATTCTTTGTCGATTCATATTTGAGCCATAAGCAAAGTATTTCATAATTTAAATTCCATTTTACTCCCTGAAGATTTTTTCATTATGCCAGCTAAGAAATTCACCCGAAGGCTGGTCAACCAGTCTTTGCGGCAGGTTTATCTTCTGTCCATGAAAAGTAAAATAATACCCTCCATTATCAAACTCCTCTCTGATGCGGCGGCTGATCTCGACATTTAGCTGGGGAGTTATGGTCATGTCTTCCTTGTCATGAAATTTTTTCATATCGCTTTTAATTAAGATTCTTTGTTAATATACAAATGCTCTTATTCAGATTTTTTATTAAGTAAAAATATTTTTCTTTCTCTTTTAGGGTTTGATGTATAGAAGGATTTTCTCCTTCTTCAATTTTAATTCTAGTATTATAGGTATGATAGTTTTTCTTTTCTAAAGTTAATGAATATTCTCCAGTAACTAATACCCATTTATTATTCGTTTGTCCACGCTTATTCCCATTGAAATATACATCTGCCTTGTTGGGATTTGAGCTAATATATATCCTCCCGAAAACGATGGGTTCTGGAGATGCCAAAATTGGTCCTATTCCCATCTGTTCAAGTATCTTGACACTCATCGGGTCAACAACAGGGCTTTTTTCGATTGAATCTAAGTAACTTATTAAGGCTTTGGGTCTTGCCTCTATTAACTTTTCTTTGGGATATTCACAATTGATAAATTTTATTTCGCTATTTAGTAAATTAACTAACAAGATCAACATTGTATTTTCTTCTAAATATATATCACGACTACTTTCCCAATTAGTTATTATTGACATTAATGATGTGGAAGAAATATTTTCTAGAATATAAGAGAGATCGGCGGTAGCTATTTCTTTATTATAAATTCTCTCAAACATAGCTATTGATCTCTCTGTTTTTTCTTTATCACCGATTGATTTTTCCTCTTGGGGTTGAGCAAAAATTATTTTGAGTGAGAAAATAAGAAAAAATATGGAGCAAATACCAAATAAGGCCTTTCTCAATTTTTCTTATCCTTCCTTTTTGCTTTTTTTGAATCAGATATATCAAGAAAAACAAATATTCCAAAGAATAGAATTGAAAATAGAAATGTCCAAAATTGTCCTTCTATTGGAATTCTTAAATATGGATTTAATTTTTGAAGATTAAAAATCTTATTCGCCAAGAACTCAATAATCCTAGAGTATGTAACATACCCAAAGTAAATTGAGAAGCCTGCTGATACTGCACTAACAATTATGAATGACTTCTGAAAGTTTGTGATTTTTATTTCTTCTTTTTTATCCCAAATCAATATAAGTCCAATAGCCCCAATTAATGCTGTTGCTAACGAAATCAATAATTTGCATCTTTCCATGAAGGCTTCGTATGCTTTTATTTCAATGTTGTTAAGCTCTGGCTTTTCTATCTCAGGTAAAGGTATAGTTGTATGAAAAAAAATGAAATATATTACTATTAAAACTAGCGAAATTATTAATGCGAGGAATAACCAGATTTTTTTTTCGTACATTTAGGCCTCTATTTCAATAAAAAAAAAAGGCAAATATTTTATTGGGAATTTGATTTTTATATAAGTCTTATTCATTTTCTTTATCTAAATACATTCTCATTATGCCACGTGAGGAATTCCCTAGATGGGCTGTCATTAAGTCTCGTCGGTGGAGATACATGATTACCATGAAACGTAAAATAATACTCTCCATTATCAAACTCCTCTCTGATGCGACGGCTTATTTCGATGTGCAACTTTGGCGTTATGGTCAGATATCCGCTGTCAAAGAGCTTGTGCATATCGCTTCGGAGCAGAACGCCGTTTCTTACTTCATGTGGACCATCATCCGAATAAGGCTTGATATGGGCCGCTTCCAAGACTGGAAGAACCCGTTCTTGTGTGATGGCACAGGACCGACGGTATGCATCTGTAACAAGAATCTTAAAGGATCCCTGCCCCAGCCTGGGTTTTATCAACGTCTCTTTTCCATATCTTGCTCTTTCTTCATCTGTTCTCAAGTCCGGTTCGTGAGGCAGTTGTCTTCGAGAGAGTATAAGTTGGAGTTTATGCCAAATGGATTTTCCTGGTTCTGAATCAATTTCGAAAGTTTTGCCTTTGACAATGTTTGGACTCCATTCGAGAATGGGTATCCATTCTGATTTATCCAGGAAGAATGGCTGTTCGAGAATGATACAACCTATTGTGAAATCCTCGAACAGATCCTCTGATCTGCGGTATTTGGCTATGCGCTGCCGCATTTCCAGAAGTGAATTTGCTCCGTTTTTCTCTTGGAAAGCCTCCCAGGCCAGGCTTATAGGAAGGAGCGTTGAATGGGCGAAAAATCCTCCGCCTACAATATAATCATTGGGGCTGTGGAGCTTGAAGAGGAACAGTTCTCCAGGTTGGAGAGCTCTGAATGTGGTTTTTCCGGATGGCTGCCAGAAGTTGACTTCATCTGGGGAAGGGAGTGATGAAAGGTACTCGAACCAAGCTTGATCTGTGATGCCGATGAAGAAATTCATGATTGTTGTGCTGCTTTCAAGCCCCCCAGTTTCATGATAATTGCTCTAGGACTATATATATATTATGCTTAATATTTATAGCTTTATTTTATTAAATCTTACAACTTGAGCGGGGTGTTGGTCAATAACCTTTAGGGATGAAGTTTTGGGGGTGATTTACGGAAGCGTTTCCAGGCAAACTTTTTAAGTAAATTAACTGATTCAATCGCAAGTATTTGCACATCATCGGACTTAAATTTGTAGCGATCGTGGTAACTGGATCTATCGGTGAGTACAAGGAGAAGGGTGTCTGGTGTGAGATCTATCTCGTCTGTTTTTGACCAACGTGATGCACCTATGGTGCGATATATTTTATCTGGGAGCAAAAGTGTTACTTTTTTCATCAATCCCTCCTTCCTTGTATTTAGTAGCATATAACAGACTTAATGAACAATTCAATCGCCTAACACTTTTAACTTTGCCCACTGACATTGAAGATATGGAGTCCTTGCCAAATGGAATCAATTAGGTGTAGCATGAATTACGAAAACTGTCGTTTAAAGTGTCAGCTAAAAAGTCGAAATCACTTGAAGACAAACAAATAACGCATGTTCTTTATCATTATTAGAAAGCATTAAAGTATGATAGAAATAATTGAAATACACGCCGCTCGAAAAAGCAACAAAACCAGAAAGTCGTGGATTTGCCCCAGTGGCAAAATTGGGACGGTTGAGGAATTAGTCCAAGAATACTACCTGCAGGAAAGAGCATTCACAGGGTGTCTCATAGACTCCGCTTGTGTCTATGGGGGGCTTTTATGGGCTTTGCTTTACGACCTCTTGTTCCACAATAATTTGAACTCAAGGCAACCTCTTTGTAAGCAATTTTTGTACACACCTCAACATTTTTACAAAAGACACAAAGACATCATAGAGCAAAGACTTGAGGAGTATCAACACAACCGTGGAGATATTTTTGACCGCCAAATACGGAAATTCTGCAATCATCCTTTCTTTTGTGACCCAAAGAGCAAGATTGCTAAACATAGTGGATCATGGCTTATAAGAAATAAATCGGCACTTAGAGCTTTCATCACCCAATCAATAGAACATTGCCAAGAGGATCTCATTCGCGAGATGATTGTCACCTCTCACAAGGGGCGTAATGCTGGCTGGCCAGACCTGGTCGCATGGAACAGTGAATCCCTTATCTTCTCCGAGGTGAAAAGTACAGACGAGCTTTCAAGCAAACAGCTCAGTTGGATAGAAGACCACAAGGAAAAATATAAAATTGAGCTTGTAAAAGTTTTCAGTTGTTAATAATTAAGTTTGTAACTATTTTTACTCAAATTTTCATGTGGGCAAAAACTTTAGTGAGGTTTATCAGATGAATAATACGCAGTTGTCGATTAAGGCTTGGAAAATCATTGAAAAGCTAGCAAAATCTGAAATCGGTTCGTATGTCGATACGTCTCTAGCGCCGCCCGATCCCTTTCGTGGCAAAGGTAAAATCAGGTTGATAATTTTGGGGCAAGATCCGACTGTGCATGATCCTGAGTACAGAAAAAAGATCAAGGTCGCGCTTCTTTTGAACCAGCCTGGCGGATTGAGGACATACCTTGGAAAAGTCTGTAATGCATTGGATATCGACCTGGACGAAAACATTTATGCGACAAACCTCTTGAAGAATTTCTTTACTGTCCCGCCAGATAAGCTGCGCAAAAAGGACCCCCAATTCTTCCGGAAGGCGGCAGATCATTGGATTCCCTTACTTGGGGAGGAAATCGAGGAGTTTGAAAATGTGCCCGTCCTGCCGCTGGGTGAGCCCGTTCTGAACTGTTTGACGAAAGGTCCGGAACGGGTATTGATCAGATATTTCTGGGATTATGAAGGACCGGCTCAATATGGCCGGAATTTCGGCTGCATAAAACCAACTGATAATGTATTATCGAGAGTCATTTTTCCTTTTCCACACATCCCGGGTTTAAAGCATAAATTCTATAGACAACAAATGGATGGCTACCTCGCGTTCATGAAGGAATACGTTAATTAAAACTCACAAAACAGAAAAGTCATCTTCCTCCGGCTCCTCTTCCCTAGCCCTAAAATCATCCCTCTCCTGAATAACCAAATGCCCCTCAGCCTCTGCTTTTCTCAATATTTCCATTTCCGAAATCTCATAGTTATTAACGGTGCTCAGGTACACCCATTGTGTTGCACGGGCAATTCCTACAAAAAGAATCCGCTGACGTGCGACTCCTCGGACCCAGGGAAATTTTCACGATTTCTGCCAGGCGGTCTGTCTCGTCCTCGAATGAGGGAGCAATATAACACAGGGGGCGCTCCCGGACTTTCTGCTCTGTAAGGGTTTGGGCGATGTATTCTTTGCGCAGCTTCTCATCTGAAATAAAGTGAAAAATGAGAATTATAGACATTTCCTGCGTCTATACAATTGAACTTGCAGAAATGAAAGTCAGAGATGCTATTAAAATAATTGAACAGGACGGCTGGTTCATGGCATACTCAAACAGGCCGGTCTAAAGAATGGAGGG
>Ga0114922_10000724_pt1 | contig 31760 bp, 48 predicted proteins | sample AartaG_FD_100975 | JGI IMG/M metagenome (GOLD analysis project Ga0114922, IMG submission 100975) | Deep subsurface microbial communities from Aarhus Bay to uncover new lineages of life (NeLLi) - Aarhus_00045 metaG | ecosystem: Environmental > Aquatic > Marine > Oceanic > Sediment | place... | reverse complement strand
CAGGATTCGAACCTGCAAGGCTTTTGACACCCGACGGTTTTCAAGACCGTTGTCACACCATACTTGACCACCCCTCCATATTAAAATTTAAAGATTTCAATTCCAATTATGGTTGTAATTATAATTGCTAAAATAGCTGAAGCAATCATTAGTTTACAAACAACATTAACTAACTTTTCTCTAGTATCCCAAAAATCTTGTCTTGCAGGACATCTTATTCGACACATAGCTTTAACAATACATTTTCTACACGGATTAAGTATATGCATTTTCTTTCTCTTCCGCAGTTTCATAGAATATAAACTGAACATTAGGAAGATAATATCCATCAATATGCTCCCAGTTGATACTAAACGATTTTACTTTATCCATTGGTAATCTTGTATTGTTAATGATTTCGCCTATCAAGTTAATAGCCTCTGATTCTAATGACATTATTCACCTCAATCTAGCATAGTTAAAAATACTTCGTTGTTTTTTCTTGAGGAATTTCGAAACCAATTATATGAAGCATTCGACATAATCATGCCATCATAATAACAATCAACCATAAGATCAACCAAAGGTTGACAACTGTTCAATATTGCTGGGCAGTTTTCATAACCTTTAGTATTACGTTCTTTTTTCACTTCAAATGGCGGAAATTCTGGATCTCCTTTAAGACTACCCATTCCAATATTTCCTATTCTGATCTCACCAGTTAAAACTCTCAATGTCGGACTTCGAAATCCCCATTCAATTTCAATTTTATACATAGTCTATACTCTGTCTGGTGTAGTCATTCCCATGACATTCTTTTTCTCAAAAGAGATTTTGTCATTATATTTGAATGAGTGTTCAAAAACTAGATCGTTATCAACACGACCCATCAATTTGTCTCCATCGACTTCATCTAATTCAATCCAGAATCTTTCATTATTTTCACATATTTTTACATAGTGACCAGGATGAAGAGTATCCAATTCTTCTTGACTCGGCGCCCAAAAAGTGTCTGGGTTTTCTTTATGCATCAGTTGTGCATCTAAAAATTCACTCATTTTCTTCCCCTTTCAAAATGCAATATCAACAACTTTGAAACCAAAAAACTCCAAGTGACCACAATGCGGGCATTTTGGAATTTTGTCTTCATCACCTAATATAGCAAAACTCATGTTATCAGGAACTTCTTCAAACAGCATTTGTGTATCCTGAAAGTTTCTCTTACAATCAGAACATTCGTAAGTTTCTTGACCCATAACATAATCCTTTCACCTTGATAACATAGGTAATTTTCCTTCTCTCATAACTAAAACATCTTCAGATATTTCATTGGGAGAATCACCAACGCCTTGTTTGCGTTGTATTATTTCAATTTGATCTTTTATTTTATCTGGATTAGATTCAGATAGAGCTTCAATAATCCCTAGTTGAACTCCAGTTACTAAGAATCGACTTCCCATTTAGTACTCCTTTCAAATTAACTGTTAAAAACAAAGTATCTAAGAATCAACAGTATGGCAAAAATACATAGTATATAGATGACACCCGGACTTTTGAGAGTTTTCCACCATAGTTTTTTATCTAATAAGAAAAACATATGAACTCCTTTTTAAAATTAATTGGAGCTGGGGTATGGGACTCGAACCCATGCGGGCACAACCATGTTGCTTCCATGGCCGACACATGATCATGTTATCCACTGACCCGCTCTAAACGGCGCTCTTCCACTGAGCTAACCCCGAGCATAAATTGGCGGCGAGTATAGGATTTGAACCTATGGAGCTTTTGACACTCGACGGTTTAGCAAACCGCTGCCTTACCTGACTCGGCCAACTCGCCAAAATAAAAATAATTCATTATAATGAATCAAACTGATCGCTGAGAACTGTTTTTGGTCCATTATAATGAATCAAAATTATTCAGTCGCCAGACAACCAGGACTTGTACGGTCAACATTATAAATTTGATATATCTCTATTCTAAGGGTATCACCCTTTTGAAATGGATGTGGAAATACTTGATCGCTTGTAACTTCACCAATCAAATAGCAGGTGCATACTGCCAAAACTTTCATCCAAAATCTTTCGCTACCCTGATTAGCTTCAACACAATTACCAACTTTAACTTCATCCATTGTACTAACTGGATTGGGAGATTCATTACAACTGTAATTCCTGGATAACTCCCATGCATCTACGCAATCTGTACAAATGTAGTCAACATCATCTTTACAAGTGGTCATATTTACCCTCTCAAAAAAATTAATGGTGACGACGACTGGATTTGAACCAGCGACTTAAAGCGTATGAGACTTTTGCTCTGGCCAGACTGAGCTACGTCGCCATGGTAGAATATAATGGGGGTAGGTGCATATGCGACTCTGTGGAACGCGTACCCAACTGTGGCAGTTTGTAAAACTACCCCCATTATCATGTATAGAAACCGCAAAACCAACTCTCTTGCCCTTTCATACAAGATCTTGTATGAATACTACTGACAAAGTTCCGCATCCTCCCTTAAGAAGATTAGCTTAATCTTCGGGCTTCTCTGGCTCTATACAAGTTGGTAGCGGGGGTGGGATTTGAACCCACGCTCTTAAATAAGACCTTGGCTTATGAGACCAGGGAGCTAGTCCAGACTACTCGACCCCGCATCATTTATTATTTGTCCCCAATAGATAGAATCAAAACACGACGATTTTCACGATTTGACAGATTGGGAATCAATTGAGTTTTTCCAAAACCTTCAACACTTTTAATGCTTCCGGCCGGCACACCTTCATCAACCAGGGCTGCTTTTACAGCATTGGCACGATTTTCTGAAAGTGTTTGGTTATAATCATCGGCGCCGTATTTATCGGTATGACCTTTAAGGGCGATGACTGTATCCGGATTTTTCTTCATGGCAGCTGCCACTTTTTCCACGGTTGCATCCGCTTCGGCATCAATTTTGTAGGAATCAAAGGCAAAGAGAACTTTTTCTTTGATAACTGTACTTGCCGGTGCCAATGGAGCCGGTGCCTCAGGCACGATTCCATAACCAGGTTGATCTGCGATTCGTAATGTTCCCTTTTGCGAACAGGCAAATGCCATTAGCACAACCATAACCAATACTGCTGCTAACTTTAATGCTTTCATACTTCACGATCCTTTCTTAAGTTTAGCTCCCGCTCTTTGATTCGAGAACCGTTGGGTTGTCAATCTTTAATGGAATTGGACCATCCCATTTGATCGAGTTATTGTAAGCCCCGATTGGGTCTTCCGTTATGTTATCCGAGAAACGAACCCGCATATCTCTGTTATTATCACATTCTTGGGCCCACTTATTAATTGCCTCAAGATTTGCTTTGGTGATCTTAATCCCATATTCCGTCTTGTATTTCTTGACAGCAATTCCAGAAAAAAGAGTCACATTCATTCCACATAATTTACAAATCAGTTCCGGCACTGCAAATTCTGGACTAAGTCCGCCACCATGCAAGAAAGGTGCTAAACCAAGATCTTCATGCTTGCAGTCATCGCCCTTTGCACCTTCAACAATCGTTTTAAGCCTCTGAAGCTTAAATTTTCTTTCAGCTGAAAGTTTTGGCATCTTTCTTGATTGCATCATCATCATATCCACCATCACTGATCCTGGATCTCTGGGTGGCATTGTTTCAGTTAACAGACAATCAATTGCATGAATCGCCTGCTTTTTTGAAAATTGCATTGGCCAGGGATTGACTTTGAAGAATTTATCAAGCTCTTCAATAATCTTTTCCCCTTTTTCATCATCTTCTTTTACGATGACTTCAACCCCTTTCATAAATATCTTTGGTGTAAGTGTCTCTGCCATAGTAACATTATCCTTTCTTAGTAATTAGTTATCTTCCAATAGAGAAAACAAAGCGCCCATCTTCGGTTTCAAATTCAAAATAGAGACTTCCATTTTGTCTGTAATAACGACCTTCTCTATATGGACGATTGTTGTGTCTTCGATGATCATTCCATTCTCTCCATGAACGCCAATGACCTCTGTAATGTTTGGGTTTATAATGTCGACGACCATGATGGTTGTATCTGTAACCTTGACCATAATATCTTGGTTGATGGCGATGATCATCTTTATACTGCCGTTCCCGTTTTTGGGGTTGTTTCTTTCGACCTTTATCCCTCTGACCAGCAGATGCTACCATACTGAATGAGAGAGTAAAGATCAAAATTAAGAATCCAATAAACCATTTTTTCATTTTGTTTTCCTTTCTTAAGTAATTGTTTGTATACCGGCGACAGTATTAACGACCTTTGCTCTTATCATCGGGACGGTCATGCGAGGACCGATATACAAAGTTGGTAGCCCGAGAGGGAGTCGAACCCACACGCTTAAAAGCGCTCGATCTTGAATCGAGTGTGTCTACCGGATTTCACCATCGGGCCAAATTGGTAGCCGAGGAGGGAATTGAACCCACACGGACAACGTCCAAGAGATTTTAAATCTCTAGCGCCTACCTAGTTACGCCACTCGGCCTTAATTTTTAACAGTCTTTCGATAATCATAAATTATAAAATAATAAAGAGAAACTGTTGATGCAAATACAAGGCTGCCTGGAGAATGAAACAATAACGCCAGAATATAATTTAGAACTGACATAGTTTTAGCAATACTCTTGATATGATCAAAAGATTGCTTGCCGTTATTATAGATGTTCCATACAACTTCTCCATAAACTACGCCAATAAGTATGCCCACTAATAGTAATAGAAGCATATCACTCTCCTTTCATAGTGGAAGCGCCTCCAGGATTCGAACCTGGGAATGATGGGTCCAAGGCCCACCGTGTTAGACCGCTTCACCAAGGCGCCTCAAATAGGTTTAGCTGAACCGGTCCAGTAAATTCGTTTTTAATCATTTTTAAAAATGAAACAACCATGTGCCGGTTTTTCAACCTTTTCTTTATATGATTCTCTTCAATATCTTTTGGAAACCAGGGTTCACTTCTTCCATATTCTGGATCTTTCCAAAAAGGCAGTGAATCGTCAGCGAGATAAAGATCAGTTCCTATTAATTTTCTATCAGAGATTGCGTAAATGTTTGTGGTGTCGAAAAAGTCTAATGCATGACTTGCTTCGACAAGATAGCATTTTTTAATGTAACATTTTATACTGTTTGGATTATGTATCCAAGAGGCAAATTTCCATGCTACAGCTCTAGTTTTAAATAAATTAATAGTGTCTTTGAAATTTAGAGTTTGCCCCTGGAATTTTTTAGTAACATAAAATCCTCTTATATCATTTTTAACTTTAGGGTCTATGTCAAGTTTCATCGTCCTCAAGAAGGTCCTCTTTCATTGCTGAACCAATAGCAAGAGAATCATCCTTCATCCTTTCAGCATCAGCTTCAAGATTCTCTTTCATTGCTGAACCAATAGCAAGAGAATCATCATTAAATTTTTCTCTGTCACGTTTGAGATCTTCCTTCATAGCTGAACCAATTCCTAGTGCCATAATTCCCCCTAACGATTTTCCGTAATAGGTAATTCATTAATTGTGTTACAATATGGGCATTTGGATAACATTCTTCTGGCCCGAGCCGGCTTATCTTTGAATGTATTATTACATTCCCCACATTTAATTGAAATATCTCGGTTTATAAACATTCCAAATGCCGGTATTGTAATCTCTTTTGCTCTGACTATTTCCATGATTCACCTTTCAAATTGGTACCCCCGGCAGGGCTCGAACCTGCGACCCTAGCATTAGAAGTGCTATGCTCTAGATCCAACTGAGCTACGGGGGCACTAATTCTTACCATGCCAACACCGGTTTATTTAATGAATTTTCTCCAGACGATCTTAGGCCACTGTATCACATTGTCAATGAATGACCCGATTGTGACCTTATAGGGATCATCTGTTTTGCCATGATGAACCCAGAAAAAGTCAACCATAAATCCGATAATGACGTATATCGGAATGCCAATAAGAATTACTCGTAACATTTTCCATCCTTTCTTTTAATATAATTATAAGCATGGAGCCACCAGCAGGATTCGAACCTGCGCGGGCATATGCCTCCGGGTTACAAATCCGGTGCTATCGGCCAGCTAAGCGATGGTGGCGTAATCACCTACATAAATTGGTGCCAGTGAGAGGATTCGAACCTCCCCGCCCTATGGGCACCTGCTCCTAAGGCAGGCGCGTCTACCAACTTCGCCACACTGGCATAATTTTATTCTTCTTTTTCGGCCGGAGGAAGAATGGGTTCTGGTTCAACAAAATCTGTATCTCCGTCGCCGTCAAAATCGGTTCCCAATAGTTCGGCAATTTTTGAGACTGTGTGTTCCGATTTCTTCATTTCAAGTTCCGATGTTGCAATTTCTTCATCAATTGTTTTCTTCTCAGATTCCAGGGTCGAAACTTTATTTCTTTGATCCCCAATGTATGTTGAAAGATCACTTTCAATCCTTTGTAGGGGAGCAACAATAGCGTTATAGTCTCTTGGTGCGCTTCCGAATAATGCCATGTTACATTTTTCCTTTTCGCAGTTCACAGTTGAATAGTATAAGTGCTGAGCTAATCTCAGTTTCGGAACCATCAGGAAATACTCCTCCATCTCATGGCACTTATACTAAATTAAAAATGGTCGGGGCGAGAGGATTTGAACCTCCGATTTCGTGCTCCCAAAGCACGCGTCTTAGCCAGGCTGGACTACGCCCCGTTAAAAATGGGATCTAAATAACAGCCAGAAGTGGTTGATTGCTTGTAAGATTGCCCCACTTCAAGTCTGGATTTTTCCGCTAGTTCTATGAACTCAGCTATCTTGATTCTTGCCTTCTTCAATCTTGAAAGCCCACCATATTTTTTCTCGTGTGGAGCGAGTTAACCTTAAACCTTAATTCTTGATTCTTGATAGTCAAGTAGATGCGTTTACAGCGCACTCTTATTATAGTTTATATACATATCCCTGTATATCTGGGCTTACACACTTTCTATTTTTTCGTTACCAAATCCCAAAATTTTTTCTTACGACACGGAGGGGAGGTCTAAGAGGGGCGTGGTAGCATTTATGACCTCAAGTCGCGTTATGATATTGTTCATGAGGTCTTGCCACTTCCTCGCACCTGCTCTTTTTTCCTCTTCCTTATAGAAACGGACGACGTGCGGAGCTGCTGCCCCGGATTGGGGAGCTGGAGTGTGCCGCAGTCTAGCATTTCCTTCGTTGTCGTTAAGAGCATTATATGTTGAAAACATCATGGAAGCAAGTTTCCTCTGGATGATCAGTAGTTCGCTGATGGTGTATTTTGTACCATCCATTTCAACTACGGTCATCAAATTTGTAAACTCGACCCTCTGCTTCAGATTTAGATATCTGGACATAAGGTCTGTATTTGCCTGGACCAGCTTTTTAACTTCGCCGATCTGTTTTTCCTCGGTTTCAAAATAGGGTTTCTCCGTTGATACCTGTGAAGCATATCTTTGAATATCACCCTGGTTATGAGTCATCTTTTTTTCGATAACTCGCAAAGTCTTCATACCTTCGACTAACATTAAGTCTTTTTCCATTTTTCACCTCTTAATCTTAAATTCACAATGGTTTTAATTATGTTCTTCAGTCTTTAACTTGAAACACCGATTTTAAATAAGATTCGAACTCGGGGCTCTCACACATCCTTTTGCCAGGCGAGTTTGAAATCTTAGCAACCGGCGCACCATTACAAGAAACCATCTTGATGACCATGTTTAATGCTGGAACATTCCAATGATTACCAAATTTTGTTCCGATACCAAACGAAGTACCAATAAGATTTTTTAGCTCACCATATATTTTGTAAGCTTTTGGAAAATCCAATCCGTTGCTGAATACGATGGTTTTTGTTAGCGGATCAATACCTTTGGAATTGTAAAAGTTAATGATTCGATGACCAAATTTAACAGGGTCTTCTTCTGAGTCTTCCCTTACCCCATCAAATAGTTTGTATAATAGTGGATCATCGAAATCCCTTAAGAAGGCATCCGTATTAATAATGTCCGCAAGTGCAATTCCCAAATCTCCTCCATAGACTTTCGCCCAATTTCTAAGGGCGATTTTTTGGCTGTCAACTAGTCTCCACTTCAACTGTTGATGTGCCTGGAACCATTCATGAGCCATAGTTCCAATTGCTCTAAGACCATACTTCATAGCAAGATATAAATTGCTGGTACCAACAAAATGAGATTTATCAGTTAGAAAGTTCATTGTCTTCACAACAATTTTCTCATGCCATTCAGAGTTTCTTCTTCTGCGGGTGCAGAAATCAGCAAATCTAAATCCATCGGGCATATTGATCAAATTTCGTAAAAATATTTTCATTGCTCCCGCTTCATCGCCTGGATTATGTTCGGACCAGGTCTCGCTAATATGAGATAACAATGGAACTTCAAAGAGAATGGTATGAAACCAAGGACCTCTAATTCTTAGATCGAGATCCTGCCATCCCCCTTTTTCTACAAGTTCCGCGTGCACATAAATGGGATCATAACGGTACTGCTTCAAAAACATCAAATAGTCGTCGCCATAATATCTCAAACTTCTCATAAAGTCATACTCATCCGGGGTGAGTTTGAGACTGCATAGATGGTTTAATTTTTTGTTTAAATCAACTATCATGGGATAAAAATCGACGCCTTCCGTTCTACAATGAAACTTGTATTCGACTGGAACTGCAGCATAACCAAGTTTCAACATTCCCTGTTGCATATTGAATTTGTACTGATCGTTGTCCAGAATACTGTCAAACATTTTCCGCCCTCCATAACTTGAAAAAATAAAGTTGATGATTAAGTTAACTAAGAAATTACCTTCCTATTTTATTACTTATTAATATATATAGCAACCATATTTTTTATTTAAGAACAAAAAACTGAGATGCTATTTTTATTAATAGGAACAAAATATAAAACTGAAAGGAGCATAATATGACTGAAAGTATTGAAGAAGAAATTCTTGAAGGAGAAATTGTTGATGATGAAAATGAATCTAAATCAGAGTTAATTATCGTTGCACCACATCCAGATGATGAAATAATTGGAGCGTATAAGTATTTGACAGATAAACAATATACACCAATTATTATTTACTCTGCTGATTTGGATGCTAAGAGAAAAGAATCAACATTAAAATTAAAAGAATTTGTTGATTGCAGAGTACAGTTGTTTCAAATGTCAATTCCTGCACCACTAGTCCAAAAAGAAAATACATACCTATTTCCTGATCCGTCTTATGAACTTCATCCAACTCATCGTATATGGGGAACTATGGGTGAGCAATTAGCACGGGGTGGGTATAATGTAATATTCTATTCAACCAATATGAATGCTCCTTATATTCACGAAGTTGAAACCCCGGATGAAAAACGTAAATTGTTAGAAGATGTTTACCCTGATCAGAAATCTCTTTGGGAATTTGATCAGAAATATTTTCTATTTGAAGGGCACTGCAAATGGGTATTTTAATTTTAAATGTTCTTGGTGGAGGCTCTTTTTTATTAACCTGTATTGCTCTTTATATGTTGAGTAAACAAAGTAGCTGTGGGTGGTTAATATTCTTACCAAGTTATATTTTACAGATGATTATATTTTATTATACAAAACAATGGTTTTTACTATTTCAGATGATATTCTTATTTGTATTTTCTACATACAACTATATTAAATGGGAGAAAGATAATGGAAGTAACAAGCATTGAGGAACAAGAAGATGGTTCTGCAATCGTAGAGCTAAAAATGTCACAAGAAGAAAACAATTTTTTAGTTGAATATGCAGTGGTTGATATTCTAAAAAAACAAATCGAAAGGTGTAAAGATGAGCACAGAGCCAGCAGGAACAACGGGGAAATACAGTCCGAAGAGACATCTGAATCTAAGGATAAGTAGAAAGGATTGGTGTTCAAAATACAGACCAGGATCATTATATTGTATGATTGATCAAAACTTTGATAATAAACTATGTCTGTATTGTAAATTTATGAAACCATTGAATATACCGGCAATGTTAGTAGATTGGGATAAGGAGAATAAATGAAATTAAGATTAGCATTTTGTTTTTTAGATGAGGATAATAATATTTTTGCTGAAGAAGATTTGAACGCTTCATGGAATATGGATAAAGATAAAGATATGGAAAGGTTAGAAAGTGTTATAATCTTTGATGAAGTTGCAGCAGTTTTAAATAATCAAGTAGAACCAAATCTATATGCTCATATAAGAAATTTATTAGATAAAGTGAAAGGAATAAAAGATGCGTAGGATAATCTTTGTACCACAGTATCCAACTCCAATGAGATATCAAGAATGGTGGTGGAAAACATTTCCAGAAGAGTTTGAAAAAGCTGGATTTGAAGTTTTGGTCTTAGGAGCTGATCATGCTGAAAGTATGATATATCGTAGGGGAACTATGGCAATGTTTTCTCCAGTTAATGCAGCAATTGAATTGGAGTGTGCTCAAATAAATGAGTATATGGATTTAGAATTGAGAGATGATGATATTCTATTTCTTGCTGATTTGAGTTTCCCTGGTATGTTCAGTAATGTTTTCGTTCATAAACATCCAAAACGAATGTTTGCTTTTTGTCATGCAACGAGTATAAATTTTAAAGATTATTTTGCTCCAGTATGGATGTATAAGTATCCCATTGAAAAAGCTCACGCAAAAATGTTTGAAGCTGTATTTGTTGGGAGTAGGTATCATGATCTTAAATTGAACTGGAATAACACTATTGTTACTTCTCTTCCATACCCACCCATTGAACCTGTTACAATTAATAAGAAGAATATTGATATTATATCTGCTTCCAGACCAAATCCGCAAAAAGTTGATAGTGAATTGGAATCTAAAGTAGAGGAAAAATTTGGTAAAATTCAAAGACCTGAGTCTGGAACATGGTTTAATTATTTCTGGAATATTGCTGCATCAAAAATTCTCTTAATCACTTCATTTGAAGATACATTTGGTTATCAAATTGTGGATGCGGTTATAAACGATTGTATTCCATTAGCACCAAATAGATGCGCTTATCCAGAATTATTGCCGAGAGAATATCTATATGATGATGAAGATGAATTGATGGAAAAAATTGATCATATTTTAAATAATGGTCTAGATTTTCCCAAGGTAAGAGTGCCAGAACTTTTATGTCATGATGAAATGGAACATTTTTATAGCAATATAATTGAAGTAATGGAAGGGAAGAAGAAAGATTATCCGTTTTAAAAAAGAAAGGGGAATAAAATGAGAGCACCTTATTTAGGAAAAGGAGTTATATGGGTTTTAAAAGAATTTGGAAAAGTTGGAATTAATGATATTGTTGATTGTATTGGATGGAAGAGAAAACAAGTATATGATGAAATAAGAAGAATAAAAGATATGTCTGTTTTGGGTCTATGGATTGAAGAAAAAAGAACTAAAAAAGATATGTATTTTGAACTTGACCAAATTATGAGGAATGGTTCATCAATTGAATGTCTCCATGATATGTCTAAGAAAACATTCAAATTCAACGAGTCAATTAAGGAAAGATTACAACATGCCATATAGAACATTCAATAGCTGGTTATTTGACGGCAGTAGAAACAGTCCAATTCCCCGTGCCTCAGGTAAGATTGATATTCTCAAATATAACTCGCCAATAACACATACGTTTGTATTACAGATGTTTCTCAGAAATGGTCCACTAAACAATTATCTAGATACTTATTTCAATAATATAGGTCTTCGTTATTTGGAGAAGGAAGACTTCTTTAAGTTTATCAAAAAGTGTGTTATTGATTTCAGAGTTAGACGTAATGATGTAGTTTTTTATCCGAGAAAGGCTCGTAATAAATTATATGATGAATTACGAGAGAAACTACCTTATTTAAAAAATAATGATTTGGAGTTATTAGCAGATATGATTGAAAAATCAGATGAAAAAGAATCAGTATATCAAACTCTTGGGCTTGAAGTTCCCAAAAAGAAAAAAATAAAAACCGGTAAAAAAATAGTTAAAGGAAAAGTGTCGTTGCAAAAGTTGATGAATGAGCACTTCTCCACTATCAAACTATGAAGAAGTGCTCACCACAACTATTGTGCCTCAATATCTCGCTTGATTTTATCCGCAAGTGATTGAGACATGATGGGAGTAAATGGAACCTTTTTCGATGATGGGCGTTTTGCTTTTTTGTGTGGTCTTTTGGCCTTTGGTTTTGAGGTTAATTTGTTTGGGAGATATCCGAGTTGATTACATTTTTTACATGAAGTTGTGCTCTTTAGAGTGTGGGTGAGAACTGCTTTTTTAACTGTTCCCTCGCCGAGACAGTTTACGCATTTCACCTGAATTTTCTTTTGTCCTTTACATCGCTTGCACTCTAAGTTTACACCACCACCGGTTTTCCATTTTTTAATGAAACGCCCGGATCCTTTGCAAGTTGGGCAGTCATCTTTAATGATTCCCTTTTTGCCACAGATATGACAGTTTACATCGACTGTCTTCTTGATGAACTTGTAGATTTCACCGGCACCTTTGCAATGATTGCAAGTATTTTCAAATGGACTTTCGATGGTAAAAAATCGGTACTTTCGTTTTTGCTCACAGACCAGGTGTTGCATAATAGTGTTTCTTGCTGAAATCACAATTTTGGCTTCTTCAAGTAACTCATTTTCTTGCTTAGTCCAATGAGCAACATCAAAGCATTGTAGGGTATGCTTTATGCTATAGTCTGAACCGACACCCAAGATTTTTTCAGCTTCTGCTAATTCCATTGTCATAGGGGACTCCTTTCTACATAGTTGCAGGTTAAAAAAATAAGCAATAATTCCTATCATTTATATATTAATATATATAGATAATCTCAATAACTTTAGTAACATAATAATAAAGGAGGTAACGCTTTTTGTATTCAATCAAAGACTCGTTTTCAAATTGTTCATCGTGTGATTTATTTGATGCACCATCATGTATCCTTGACACAAATTGTAAAAGAGATTTAAGTCAAGTTGATGTGGTGTTCATAGCGGAAAATCCTGGAAAGGATGAAGTAAAAAAGGAAATTCCACTAGTGGGAAAAGCGGGGCAAATGTTCCGAAAGTATTTCAAGAAGTATGGTATTGATAAAATGAAATATCTTTTGACAAATACAGTTTTATGCCAAACATTGCTACCAGATGGAAAAACTGGTAACCCAACAAGTGAAGTAATAGAATTATGTAAAGAAAATTGTATGAATATCATTAAGATTTGTAATCCAAAATTGATTGTTATTATGGGCGGAAGTCCAATGGAAGCATTTGGTTTTGGAAAGGGAGGAATTACAGTAAAGCACCAATCATTTTTAGAAGGTAATCTTGAAGAGTGGGAAGGATATCCTGTTGCAATAATGGTTCATCCATCATTTGTAAATAGACAGTCTGATACATGGGAACCGAAATATGAAGCAGCAATGGCAAGAGTATCTAGTATGTTGAGTGGAAAGGCAACAGAATTTAAAGTTAAATCAGAAACTAAATCAATAGGAAAAGGAATATTCAGATATAAAATTCCAGAGAAGTTTTACACAGATGAATACAGATTGATTGATGTTCAGTATTTAAATAAAACTAGTCAAGTTCTTTATATTTTCAGAGATAAAGACAATAATAAAGTTTATCATAAAGAGAGCGATAACTATATTTGTTATCAAGCACCAAAGGATGTTCCAGCAAAAAAGATGGTACCTTATGATGATTTGAATCAAATTCAAATAAAATATCGTGATAGATATAATCTAGATCCTCAAATAACATACGAGGGTGATGTAAGAATAACAGCTAAACATGCCATGGATTATTATCATCACAATCAAGGTGAACCAACTAAGACTTTTAACAATGTTATGTATGCTGATATTGAAATTGATACTGGAGATGAAAAAATATTTCCAAAACCAATAGATGCATTATTTCCAATAAATATGTTGACAACAATTTATAATGGTGTTAAGACTCTGTATGTTATTGATAATAAGACTGAACCAATACAAAAGATTGATGGGATTGACTTCAAAATCTTCCCTAATGAAAAGAAACTTTTGCAAACGTTCATTAAAGACTTCAAAGACACTGACCCTGATTTTATTGCTGGGTGGAACTTGATTAACTTTGATTTATTTTATATTTTTAATCGGTTACCGCTCATTGGAATATCACAAGGGAGTATTTCTAAGTTTGGGGAATTTTATGTTGATGGTTCAAAATATGTTTGTAATTTAGCAGGATGTGTGGCGATAGATCAGGATTATGTTTACAAAACTTTTACATTCACTAAGATGGAAAACTATAAATTGGGATTTATTGCACAAGAGGAATTAGGAATTACAAAGATTCAACTTCCATTAGCATTCAATGAAATGTATTGGAAAATGCTAAATAAAACAATTGAATACAACATTAGAGATACAGAGCTATTGGAAAAATTGGATACTAAATTAGCTCATATCAATTTGTTAAATGAACTAAGAATCATTTGCAATACAAGTTTTGATTCTGTTTCATCATTTGGTCAAATTGATTCACTTATGGTTTCATATTTAAGGAATAAAGGAATAGCATCAAAGAATAGTGATCCACATATTGCTAAAGAAGACTATCCAGGAGCATTTGTATTTCAACCAACACCAGGCGTGTATGATTATATAACTGACTTCGATTTTGCATCACTGTATCCAAGTCTTATGATCACATATAATATTGGTGTAAATAGTTTTGTAATGAAGACACAGGACCCAACTGATGGATATGATATTACTTATCATCCTGAAAACTTACCTGATAAAGTGAATATGATAATTGATCCATTATATGAAAAAAAGGTTGTACAACTTGATAAAAAAGAGTTGTTCAAATTCATACAAGAAAAGAATCTAGTTCATACAATAAATGGGTGTTTCTTCAAACCTCATGAAAAAGAATTTTCATCATTTGGTCAAGTTGTAGATATGTTAATGTCTTCACGAAAAGACTACAAAGGGAAGATGTTTGATGCAATTGACGTAAAGGATCAAGATTTAGAAAAGTTTTATTTTACAAGACAGTTAGTTTATAAGGTTCTAGCAAATACACTCTATGGAGTTGTAGCAAACAAATCATTTAGATTTTTTGATACATCTCTTGCCTCAGCAGTTACATTATCTGGTCAAGAGGCATTAAAGACATCAATTATATATGGTGATGCTTTTATGAAAAGTATTGCAAAAGGTACAGAAATAGAAGAACCAAAACCATTAACAAAAATAGAAATGTATTCTAATGAAATGCCTGATAGAAGTAATGAGTATATTGTTACTGGTGATACTGACTCTATTTTCTGCTGTTTTGAAAAAGTTCCATCGAGTAATCCTATTGTTGATATTAACAACTGGTGTCTTGATATTGAAAAATATTTAAATGATGATAAGATAATTGAAGTAGTGAAAAAGCATAATGTTGGTTTAGAGTTTAATCGCTTGAAATTGAAAAATGAGTTGTTAATTTCAAGAGGGTTATTCTTGGCAAAGAAACGATATGCAATTCGAGTTATTATGAATGAAGGAAAAGAAGTTGATAAAATTAATTTCATGGGTATTGAAATTAAGAGATCTGATTATCCAAGTAAATCAAAAGAATTTATGAAAGAATTATCTGATTTAGTTTTGAGATCAGAGAGAGTTTCTTTGACAAAACTATTAAAATATGTTCAAGAGCAAGAGAGAGGGTTTGTTGATGCTATTGAATATGGCAGTAAAACAGTTGCAAGACCTGTAAGCTGGGGTAAAGAAATAAAGAACTACAAACTTATTCCACAAGGTGTTAGAGCAATGCAGGCATGGAACGATATAATGTATCCAATTCATAAAACCGGTGTAAAAGCATATATGTTTTGGGTTAGAGGAATTGATATTGAAAAAGCACCAGAAGATGTAATAAAGAAATATCATGCATATGTAAAAGCTGGAAATAAGTTAGAAGTAATTGCCATTCCAGATGATGAAGAAAAGTTGCCAGAGTATTTCATTCCTAATAGAGATGCAGCTTTAAAGTTTGTATTTAAAGACAGATATGAACTGATGTTGAAGCCATTGACTGATGCTGAACTCATGAAACAAAGGGCAACTATATTAACTTTCTAGAACAAAATATAAACGAAAGGGGAAGAATATGTCAAAAGAAGTAAGGTTAATTGAGAATTTTGCTAGTTGGCAGGGAGAAGGACCTGACTCCGGTCGTAATATGATTATACTCAGGTTTAAGACTTGCAACCTAGCATGTCCGTGGTGTGATACAGCAGTTAAGATGAGAATCTCTTCTGAAGCACCATACAAGTTAGACGAAATTCAAGCAAACATTAATGATAGGAAAGCTGGTCTTTTGATAACAGGTGGAGAACCCACAGTCGCAAGACACTTTTATGAAACAACCATGCTTTTAAATGATCTTGATTATCCTATCGCAAATGTTGAGTCCAATGGTTTTAAACTATTTGAACTCATAGGCGAAGTTACACCCACCAAACCAGTCAAATTTATCTACTCACCAAAAATCTTCAGCGATAAAGACATTCAGACAGCGATTGATACAGTGAATAAACTCGTCGGTCATAATAAAGTTTATATCAAAGTTGTTTATGATGGTAGTGATCACATTATGGAATTCTTAGAATTCTTAGGCGATCAAGAGGATTTGTTGTGGGAACAAAGAATTTGGTTGATGCCTGAGGGTGTCACCAGACCCGATTTAATCAAAAACGCAGAGAAAACATTTGATCTTTGTGAAAAATTTAGGTTTAACTTTTCATCACGAAGTCATATTATATTCGGTTTCGTATAATGAAAAGAGTGAAGGGAGGTGAACGAGATAGAAGTAAAAATGACTAGCTATCACAAATATTATGAACCCAAAGAAAACAGTGGTATATGTGTGGTTCGTAAGAAAAACGAATCAATGGATGAACTATTAAAACGGTTTAGAAAAAAGTATTCTAAAAGCGGTCTCGCAAGAGAACTCCGTGAAAGAATGGCATATGAAAAACCGAGTCAGAGAAAACGAAGAAAAAGAGTTCAAGCTCAACGTCTTCGAGACAAAGAAGAAGAAAAAGTCAAAGAAATGCATGAAAGATATGTAAAGAAAAAACAACGATACGCAAGAAAGGAAGCTAAACGCCATGATAGAAGCACTAGGGACAAAAGTAGTAGTACGACTGTTACGGAGAAACAAGACACAGGGCGGGATAGTTCTACCGAATAATTCTGCCGATCCACAAGGGTATGGAGAAGTCATTTCAGTAGGTACAGCAATTCCTACATTTCCAGAAGCTCCAGAAAAAGATTTGAAAGAAGGAACCAAGATTGTTTTTCATATAAGAGCCGGTATGGATCTAGTTATGGAAAAAGAAATCCTCAGATGTTTGAATTACGATGAAATTTATGGTATTTTAACAAATGATGATTTTAATGATAATCTTGAAGAAATGACCTTAGGAACTAATGAGTCAAACCCACAATCAAACTTAAGGGTTTAAGGGGGTGATCTGAGTGTCTTTAAATATTCAACATTTAGATGCGAGAGATTTGCCTGATGCATGGTTTCAAACTCTATTCAAAATACTTGAGGAAGGTTCAGTATTTAAGATTGACCGAGGATCCTTTGCCGGACAAAAGAGATTAGAGTTTGATTGGATTACAATGCGAATTAAAGATCCAGGGCATCGTCCTTTATTACCTCAAATAGAGGAACATTTTAGTATTCCAAACCCAGTCGAAGCTGATTATCTTGATGATTATATTTCGTATTTGATGACTGGAGATGTTGCAGAAGGTGAATCATATACTTATGGACAACGAATGACAAAAGTTAAAGCTAATTCTAACTGGGTACTTAGACATGATAAACCTGAGTATGAAGAAATTGTGATTCAAGATAAAGAAGTGTGGGCGAAACAAACAAAAGGTTTGTATGATGAATCCTGGTGCTCAGGAAATTTTCTTAGCCAGATTGAGTTGCTTATTTGGACTTATAAAAATAAAGGTTATAGAAACAATCAGATGGTTTTACAAGTAGCACAACCTGATGATATGTTACTTCAAGACCCACCATGTTTAAGACACATTGATACGAGGATTCAAGATGGAAAATTACATTTTTATCCTTACTTTAGATCTTGGGATCTATGGGGTGGTTTGCCTGCCAATCTTGGTGGGATTCAACTACTGAAAGAATATGTTGCAGCAGAAATTGGAGTAGAAGATGGAGAGATCATTGCTTCTAGTAAGGGTCTCCATATTTACGATTACTCATTTGATCTCGCTAAATGTTTGAGGATGCGAGATGATATGGAGTTAAAGGGGGAATAAGTTATGTCTTGTGTTGTAGGATTAATATACGATAAAGCGATTTATATGGCTTCGGATGGGATTGCGACTACTGAGGATGGAGAAAAACGACCAATCAAAGCGATTAAACTTTTCAAAAATGGTGACTACTTATTTGGATATAGTGGGTCGGTTAGAGCTGGTCAAGTTATGTTTTCCCCACACTTCAAACCTCCAGAAGATATTAATAAATTGGTGGATGAAATGAGAGAACATATGAGCATCAAAGGTACAATGATAGTCACTGATACTCAAGTACAAATGTGCAACGCTAATTTCTTAATAGGTTATAAGGGAAAATTATTTGAAGTTTTAATGGATTTTCAACTTAATGAAGTATTAGGAGATTATACAGCAATTGGATCTGGTGCACAATTGGCCCTTGGTTCTCTTCATGCTTCAATGGATATGATGATGACTCCAAGAGAAAGGGTTGAAATGGCAATAGAAGCTGCTTGTGAATATGATATGTCTTGTGGCCCACCAATTAATGTGGAGATGATATAATGAAACTTGAACCAGGCGAATATGTATGTAGTGTGTGTAATGGTAATTCATACGGAAAACCAAATAGAAACAAACGAGCATTTCCATGTTATAATTGTGATGGAACTGGAAAAGTAGATTGGATTACCAATGCCATGCCAAAAAGTTTTATGTTTGTCTTACCAAAAATAAGGCATGTGTTTCCAAAGTTAATTGCCGAACAATTATGTTCAGTACAACCGATGAAATCCCCTTTTAAAGAGGAATAATGAATGCTAAACATAGATGCTGTGGATGTGAGTATGAGTGGGAATCAGGTCCTGGTCCCACTCAATGCCCAAGATGTGGTCATCTATATGTGAAATGGTTAAACTACGAAGAAATGAGGGAGGTATGGAATGAGCAAAGAAGACGAGAAGGCAGAAGGGAGATTTAAGTGCCCTGAGTGTGATGGTGATGGTTTTGTAATGACAGATTATCCTTATACCGGTCCATGCCCAAAATGTAAAGGGAGGGGTTCCCTGGATTGGGTTGAGAATATAATGGGGGTAGTTGGAACATATATTAAATCAGGCGTATATATAAAAGACGTGGACTACAGTGAAAAAATAAAGAGGTGAATAATGGCGCAAAGTGGATACATTTTAGCTGGATTCGAGACACTTGCAACTATCTTTGATAATTTCATGAAAGGTAAAAGAGGTCGTTGGGAAGACAACTTTACCAGAGATGAAATTTCTAATTTTCTTGCAAACACTTGCTCGGGGTATTTACATTCATACGGACAGAATTTTCACAATAAAAAGAAGTATGATAAGTATAATGCCAATGAAGGAAATATGTATAAGAAGTGTCGAGATATGGGAATCTTCAATGGTTGCAACTTAATTGTTGACAGTGGTGGTTTTCAAATCTCAATTGGAAAATTAACTCGTAGAGAGTCTGATTTACTATTCAATATGTATTATGAGTGGTTAGTGGATTATTCGGATGTTTATGATAGAGCATTCATTCTTGATATTCCGCCTGGACCTGGTTGCGAGATTTTTCATAATTTCTATGATGTTTATAATTTGAATTTACAATCTTATACACTGGCAAAAGAACAATTGCCACAAGAAGTGAGAGATAAACTTATTTATATTCATCATTTTAGAACTCCTGAACTTTGGGATATCTATACTAAAATCTTAAGAGATTATGATATGTTCAACTCTTTTAAATATCATGGTACAGGTGGTATTGTTGCCAACATGGCAAGCGATATGTCAATTCCATGTATCATATACGTCCTACCAATAATCCCCCTTTTAAATGAGTGTAAAAAGTACGGTAGAGATACTTTGAATTTTCACATCCTCGGTGGAGCAAACTTTAGAGATGTCTTGTATTATGAACTGTTTATGATAGCCGTAGAGAAAAAACACAATATAAAATTAAACATTACCTATGACTCCTCAGGTCTATATAAGCAGGTCATGAATGCTCGTTTTATTCATGTTAAGGATGACCAAGGTTATATCCGTAAGATGAATGTAAAGAGCGATAACATTGATATGCGATTCAAAACGCACCAAACAGTTATTGATTCTTATCAGCAAATTCTCAATGAAGTCGCAGACAAATGGAGTTTCAAAAAGATCAATATTGATGGTGTTTATGATGAAAATACCAAGACATTTCACGAGGATGTGAAAGCTTATTCAATGCTATACACATTGGATTTGTACACAGTAATTCAGCAAGAAATGAAAGAGTTTGCTGCAAGAGTATATCCAATATACGAATCTGGTAATTTTGATTTATTCTATCGTGAATGTCTTGAAGCTACCAGAATATTAAATCAAGGAAAACTTACAAAGAAACAAAAAATAAAAGCGTACAGCATTCCGAGATCACTTGATATGTTGACAAACTTAGATGAAGATTATTGTCTATATCTAGTGAAAAAGTTTTTAGCGAAAGATGAATTTGTAGATTTATATGAGAAAACTAAAATATTAGATGCTATGACATAATGGCGAAAGAAGAAAAATGGATTCTTCCAGAGGAAGATAATCCTATAACGAAAACTGAAGTAGATGAATCAAAAGGAACATATTTCTGCCACAGATGTAAGGGTTGGGGGTATGTCAATTCACCAGATCCTGATGGGGATGGTACTTGGATTGGTATGCCTCATACATGCCCAACCTGTGAGGGATGTGGTTTGACTGATTGGGTTAGGAATGCTATGGGGATTCCTACGGATGAAAAAATATAATCAACATACAAAAACTTATGTTGTTCCAGGCGATGGACAAGAATATTGTAATAAATGCGAAGGCGATGGAACAGTTCAAAGAAAAAGAAGTCAATGGATATATAGACCTCGAGAAAAATTGATCTGTGACAAATGCTTCGGAACGGGGGTTTTAGATTGGATAGAGAAAATTACTGGAAAGGAAGATCGGAGGCAGTCGAAATCCACCCGAGTTTCAACATACGCTTAAAAGCAGGTGACTGTATATGTCCTAAATGTGGTGGAAAAGGTATATACCCTGTTGAGTTGGATGACCCAAAAGAAAGGTGTGATAAATGCTGGGGTGAGAAGAAACTTGATTGGATTGAAATGGCTATGGGGAAAGCAGATCCTTATGCCGGAATGAGTGCTTCATCATCATCTTCATCAATATCTAATTCATCATATACTGTTGTAAGAAAAAATTGGAAAGAAGACTTCGAATCTCCATTTGATAAGTATATAGCTGATTATGCAAAAAAACTCAGAGAAGAAATTGACAAATATATAATGGGGATGCTTAGATACACTTTTGGAACAAAATATAAAAAGGAAAAGGAGGCGTATTTTTGATTACTGACTCTTTTCTAGATTCCTGCTTCACAATTATCCTCAACAAAAAATCTAAGGTCAAACAAACCAAACAATTATTCAGAGACATACGAGAAATCTTAACTTTTAGTGAGAGTAAAGAAACGTATGAGATTCCAATTAATATACGATCTAAACTGGAGTGTTTGACTAAAGTATGTGATATGTTGCTGGATGATAGAGCGATTCAAAATGTGTTAGATAGCATTTCGTTCAGTGAGAAGTTTGTGGATCATCGTGACTATTTAGATATGAAGGTTAACGAAGAAATAAATGACGCATTATTTCAAGATATTATCAAACAGATCAGACTAAGAAAAAAGATTGGTGCTCTGTTTGAAAATTATGATGAACTTGAAACTGTTTTGAGTTCAATCAAAGATGGGTCATTCGATGCAATTGATGATCTGGTAGAAGACTATGAGATCACAATCAAAACATTATATTCAAACATGATGGAGGCCAATAGATCATTAACTATTGAAGCATCTGCATCATTAGATTTATTGAAAGATGAATATAGTCATGTTCTTGAAATGATACAGAAAAAATATGATCGAACAAGTAAAACTCCGTCAGGGTTTGCGATACTAGACAATGAAGTATTAATGGGTGGTTATGAACCTTCAAGATTGTATATATGGGGTGGAGGTTCTGGTGCAGGAAAATCAACCATGTTGAATAATTCGATAATTAAATCAGCAACTAATAAAGAATATTTAGTAAACCCGAATGTTAATCCAGTAAAGGCAGGAGAAATTAATAGAGTATTTGTTTATGTAACTCTTGAGAATACAATTGAAGAAGCATTAATGAGAACGTATCAACCCTTATTTAATAGGACGACACCTCAGATGCTTAGTGATATAACCACTAAGGATGTTAATGTAGGGAAAATGATTTCAGATGAGTTGGCGAAATATGGTTGTACAATTGTAATGAAATATTTTCCAGCAATGAGCGTAAGCACGATTGATCTAATGGGAGTTTTAGATGATGTTATTGAAGAATATGGAAAAGAGGCAATTGCTGGATTGTATGTTGATTATCTGGATCTATTAAAGACAGATACAAAATATGATTTATACAGAATTGAATTGGGGCATATTACCTTATCTTTGAAAACTCTTGCAGTTCAATACAATATTCCTGTAATAACTGGGACTCAGTTATCAAGAGGGGTTTATAAAATTAGCGATTCAAAAGATTTGAGTGTTGATATGATGTCTGAATCAATTAAGAAAGTTGAGCATGCAGATTTTGTTGCTCTTTTAGCTAAGGATGAATTTGATGCTAGTTTGGTTTATGGTAAAGTTGGAAAGAATAGATCTGGAGAAGGTAACGTTTCTTTAACTTTTAGAGTTGACTTTAGTAAGTTTAAGTTTATAAGTGCTACAAAGTCAGCAAACAAGGAGAAACAGGATTCATCCACTGATTCTTGTCAACCATCTGGCTTCGAAGGAATGGTAGTCTTTTAAGAAACAAACTCATTAAAAACCCATCTTATTTGAAGAACAAAAACAAAATCTGGAGTTAGTTAGTTAGATTATTATTGCTGTTAAATCAGATGGAGGATAGATAAATGAGTAAAAAAGTTTCGTATATGAACTTACTTAAAGAAGCAATCTCCGAATTTGATACCAGTGACACTCTCGAAGTCAAAGGTCCGATGTTGGACCCCATTGTCTCTTGGGACGGTGGTGGAGAAATCCCGACTTATAAGGATGCTGCAAGTATTCTTGAGAGGTATTATTTCAACGAAGATAAAGACGACGGCGTGAATGTTGTCGGCGAAGCTGAGTTGGAAGCTGCATATCAAAATGACAAAGGTGATGCTGCTGGCCCAAGCATGAAAAATGCAAAGGGTACAGGAACAGAACAAGCTGGAACAAGTGACGCCGATACAATTCCTGGCGCAAAAGAAGAAAAAGAAGAAGACATTACCAAAGAAGAGTTTGAGCATGGTCTAGAAGAAGATGTTGAATGGGATCTGCTTGAAGATGAGTGGAACGATGAAGATGTTCCAAAAGCAAAGAAATATCGTGAGGAAGAAATGACCACAGAAGGCGACGACCTTGATATGGAAAATGCAATCATCGAAAAACTCATTGAGGAAATGGAAGGTGATGATGACCTGGAAGAAGGCGAAGTCATGGGTTATACAGGCGATGACGTAGCACCAGGCATGCAAGCCAAAGATGAGAAGAAAGCCAGATCCGCAGAGGAAGATGCTGAGGGTGCAGGTACAGAACAAGCTGGCACAGGAACAGATGCCGGTCAAGTTCCGGACCGAAAAGACATCCATGATCAAATGGTCAAACCAAAAGTCTATCGCAAAGAAAACAATGGCGTTAGCGAAGCACTCGTTGAAGATGCTCTAAATGATATTGAGCTTGACGTTCTTGAAGAGCTCGAAACTATGTTAGAGGAAGACCCTGGTATTGAAGCCGATGATGACGAGGGTACTCCTGATCAACAAGCTGATGCTGCTGAAGAAGGCGGAGAGGAAGCCAAAGACCTTGATGTTGATAAAGATATGAAGGAATGGCTGGAAATCGACGAAGCTGATAGCGGTGTTCCTGGTGGTCCATCACCAAAAAAAACAGGTGAAGACTATGAGGAAGACGAAGGTGCATACTCGGAAGCAATGGAAATCTTTAGAGAAGACATTGACGAAGACGTAGAAGATATTGATTCAGACGACCTTAGAGTTTAATTCAAATAGCTGAGTGGGTATTTCGGTATCCACTCAGCAATGAAAAGGAAACTAGTATGGAGAATTTAACATCGTATAATGTGAAAGTTCATTCGTCTGGACATACAATATTCTTTAGGAATCGGGCAGTAAGAACACCGGTGCAATTTAAAAATGTCTTTGAAAATGAACTCGAACTTCTCAAAAGAAATCTGGAAGCTTTGGCAATTAAATATTCAATTCATGAGACCAAAGAATTAGAAGAGCAAGAAATAATTGAAGCAACCGAAGAGATATCTGCAAATGACGATGTTCAAATTGAGGAATTATATTCAGAGAAGAAAACAGAACCTGAGTCAATTATGGACAAATTAATTGCAGAGAATGGTTAAACTGGAGAACTGTGATGAAAAGAATTGTAATATTTCAAGAAGGATCTAACACCGTTGAGTTGCTTGACGATGATGGGTCGGATGTCCCGAACTATGCCGAGCGTCTATCAGACTTGCTTCAAGTTGGTAATGTGTCAATAATCAACACGACCGGTGGGTCGTTAGTTGTTCGCCCTAGTAAGATCACATCCGTATTAATCCAAGATCATAAGGAACCTCCCAAAAAACCTATCAAAAAAGATCCTAAAAATATCAAGAAAGCTGAACCAAAGAAAGAGGTAGATATAATCACTGATGTTGACTAATACTTATATATTAACAATGGTTGTTATTCTTTTCTTATTGGGGATTTCTTTATGGATTGGTCGCAAAGTATATCTAGACAAAAGAAAAGAACGAATGGTAAATAACTTTGCCAACTATACAGCGGTTTTAGAATATCAGATGACTAAAGCATATGATATGATTCATAAAGATAAAATGCTAATATACTCGATAGAAGGAACTAAACTTCCAGACAAAGAGTTTAATAGGTTTTCTAAGGATTTTATAAGATTGGTTGAAAAAATTCTTGGTAAACGAATGATTCAAGAATTTATTTTCTTATATGGCGATCACGAAACATTAACTTTTATTATAGCTGAATATTTCAATAGCAAATATGAAACTGATGAGATTCGTCAGAGTGCCATAGACGATATGATGGATTCAGATATAGAAGTGCCGGAGTCTTTGAGAGCAGATGCTCCGAAAGTATAATAGGAGATATATATGGCTGGGATAACAGATACAATTAACAAGCTGAAGACAACAATCATTCAAACCCAGACCAGGAAAGTTGATGCTAGACTCGATAAAGCAGTTCAGGATATAGTACAACTTAAAAGTCATTCTGGTAGAAATGGGTATGTCGAATTAGTCAGAAGTATCATCTCGAAGACCGCCGATGTTAAAATTAGTGGAGTTGGCGGGGGTCTGTTCGCTCAAGGAGTAACTCCAACAGCATTTGGACAAGGCAGCAGAATTGGAAGATATAAAGCATATCAAGCAATTGTATCACAGATTAACTATGCTTATAGGGCACTAAATGTTTTAGTAGATAACATATTATCACCTGATGATATAACAAAAGCAGCTTTAGAAATTCGACCAAAGTCATTTCTTGAAAGTGAGACTCCGTCCGAAGCTAAAGCAAGATATGTAAAAGATGTAGTCAAACGAATCGGATTGGAAAGAAAACTTGATCCGATAATCAGAAACACTCTTTTATTTGGTGATCTATTTTGTGAGATTGGTGGGCCAAAAGCGGCGTTGACCAGTCAAACACTTTTATCTGAAGCACAGAATTATGTAGACCAATTCCAAGAAGATATGAAAATAGGTGCAAGAGAAGTTATTCTTGAACCAATTAGTAAAGATCAAAATTTGAAAATCAATATGGACTATACTTCATTATTTGAAGCTGGTGAGACTGATTCAGAAAAAGAAGAGCCAAAGAAAAAGACCAAAAAAGAAAAAGAAAAAAGCAAACAGTCAAAACTAGTAAATCTAAAACTGATTTTTCATGAACCTCAATATGTTGTAAAACTCCAAAGCGCTATGTTTCCAATGTGTTTTGGTTATCTACTATTCCCTGTAATGATGGCAATGCCCGGAATGGCAATGGCAGATGAAGCAATCAATAATATTTGTTTAGCGATTCTAAAGAGTCTTGAGACTAAGATTCCTCAAATGAAGGAATTTAAAAATGATGATGAATTAAAAAGTATCATCAAAGCAATGATCTCAAATTCAGATATGAATAGGTCTATGGATATTCGTTATGTTTCGCCTGATAAAATGGTTCATTTTTTAAGACCAACTACAAAGTATTATCCTTATGGTGAATCAATTTATGATAGTACTCAGTATACTTCTAAAGTACTGATTGCTCTTGAAACTGCTTTAGCTGTGCAGAGACTATCTAGATCAACTGAAAAAAGAAAGATTGCCATTGAGATTGGTCTTCCAAGAGATGCAAGAAAAGCGGTTGAACAATTAAAAGAAGAGTTCAGAAAGAGAAAAATCAGTCTTGATAGTTTTGGAACTGTTGATACAATTCCAAGTATGATTACTACATTTGAAGACGTTTATATCCCTCAGAAGGATGGTAAACCATTTGTTGATATTTCAACATTCACAGAAGGAAATGTTGATGTTAGAAGTAAAACAGATGAGTTAAAATTCATGAGAGATCAAATGGTTGCTAGCTTAGGAGTTCCTCCAAGTTTTCTAGGTATTGAGGAAAACCTTTCAAATAAAGCAGCTCTAAGTGAAGAAAACATTTTATTCGCTAGAACTGTTATTGGTCATCAAAAATACTTGACTCACCAATTAAATGATCTGATACAAAAAGTATTTGATATTATTGATCCCGATGAGGCATTAACAATATTAGAGCATGTTGAAGTTGCATTACCTATACCGAGGTCCCTGCAGTTTGAAAGAGAAGCAAGATATATGAATGAATTAACAACCCTAATTGAAAACTTAGAAAGAATTGGTATTCCTAAAGAGTTTTCAAAGAGAAAATATCTTTCACAAATTGACTGGGATGAAGTTAAGAAATATGAGATTGAACAAAAGATTGATGAAACTATCGATCCATCTAAAAAGAGTGATGATGAAGGCGGTCTCGGAGCTCTTGGTGGTGGTGGAGGGATGGGAAGTTTCTAAGGGGGTTACAAAATAATGGATACTAGTACATTAAAAGTATTTGCTATAACTTATATTAAAGAACAAGATAATATACCACAAAATGCTAAATGCGAATTAATGGACTTTGTCAAAGAATCAGAAGGAGATGAAATTCTACATCTGATTTTTAATGGCAATACACCAAAAAATGAATTAAATGATGCTGAAAGATTTGTGTTAAGGGCTCAAGCAGAAAACTTTATTTATCCCTTAGTTGATCCTTTGGTTGAATCAATGATGATGGAAGTAAAAGGAAAGACTAAGCAAAATCAAAAGAAAAAAGCTGCTCTTGGAAATACTCCAAAGGTTAAACCAGCACAAACTAAAAAGAAAGCAGCTGCTAAAAAGGCAGTGCCTAAGAAACTACAGGGACTTCAAAATCCTAAGAAAACTGTTAAGAAAGCTGCTACAAAAACAACAACTGTTGCTGGTGGTAAAGTAGCTGTCGATGCTTCTGGAACTCTAAAATCGAAAGGAGCGACACAACAACTGATTGATAAAGGAAGGGGAAAAGTAGACGATGCTGCTGCATGGTCAATGAGAGCTGCTTCTGATGTAAGACAACGAGCCACTAAAGCTGCTGTAGCTGCTAAACCTTATGTAAAGAAAGCTGGTTATGCTGCCATAGTTGCCGCAATAACTGCTTCAGCATATGCTGTTTATAAAAGATATATGACTGCAGGTTCTAGAGCATGTAGGGGAAGATCAGGCATGGAACGAAGAGATTGTTTGAGAGGATATAGAAAGAAAGCTCTACAAGCAAGAATTACAGCTCTACAACAACAAAGAACTCGCTGTGATAATAGCAGAAATCCTGAGAAATGTAAAAGCGGAATTGATATGGAAATTAAAAAGGTGAGATATAAAATTTCTACACTTCATAGTAAGTATTAATGGAGAAAATAAATGCCAAGTTACTCTAAAATATTAAAACACTCATTGAAAGAATTAGGAGTATCTACATACGGTAAACGTTCCACAGGAAAGGATGGGGACGAAACTCCTGAAACTGATGATAAATTTCAGGACTTCCCGTACATTGAAGACCCTAAACCATTCATAACTCATAGAGCAATGGAATCGTTTCTATATGAACAAGAACCAGAACAACAAGCACCTGCTAAAACTGGAGCACCTACAGCATCTGAAATGCCAGCCGATCCATCTATGGCTGATCCAGCAGCTGCGGGTGGTGCGGGTGGTGCTGATCTTGCTGGTATGGGCGGTGAGATGGGTGGTATTCCTGGTATGGAGCAAACTGAACCTCTTACATCTACAGAAATTGGTAGAGTGTATGAGTTAAAGAAAATTTATTCAAGATTAACCTCAGTAGAATCATTTTTGACTGAGACTGAGGGAGCAGATAAATCTCTTTTAAACTTGCGAAAATTTGTATCTCAGGGAATAAATTTGTTTGAAGTTGTTATAGTAAATTTTACTCAATTTAAAGATAAAGTAGATCCAATCATTGTAACTTTCTATGAGTTCATTGATATGGTTTACGGAACTTTAAGAAAATATTATAAAAATCAATCAAGAAGAAATAAACTTGATAACGGGAGTTAATTATGACAGGACCAAGCTTAATTATTGAACAAAGTCTTTTTTCTGAAGCAACAATGATTAAAAGCACTCCTAATAAGGCAATATTTCGTTGCCCCATTCAAACAGTTAATGAAGTGAATCAAAACAATAGAAAATATCCAGATGGTGTTTTGAAAGAAGGAATGGAAAAATGTGACACACGGATGCAACGTAGAGCTTTTTATTCAGAGTTAGATCATCCATTACCAACAGGCAATCAACAAGTCGATGGAATTAGACAAACAACTGTGTCTCTTGAAAAAGTTTCACATATTATCAGATCATATGACTTTAGTGATACTCTTCTAGTTGGTGAAATGGAAACAACAAGCACTCCTAATGGTGGGATATTGTTAGGATTGTTACGAGACAAAACTGGTGTTGGATTCAGTATGAGAGGTCTGGCAGAACTAGAAAGACTACAAGATCATAATGTTGTAAAATCACCATTAACAATTATCTCATTTGATGCTGTATCAATGCCATCACATAAGTCAGCAGTTGTGGACTTCAATGAAATGAAATTTGAGCAAACTATGCTAACTGAAAATACTAAATCAGGTGTTGTTTGTGTAGGCGGAAAATGTTTTATGCCTGATTATTTTGATAGATTAGTAGAATCCAAAATGGTAACATTTTTTGAAAGGTGGGTGTAATAAGACAAAATGGAAATTATTAGCGAATCGAAGGATCTCGAACTCAGCGAACAATTGCCCCAAATTATTAAACGAATCTTCTCAGTATGTAAAGCAGACCCGAGTTTCCCCCTAAAAGATCAAATGAACAGGATCGAGGGGGAGATTTCCGTCGTTAGGGCAAAGTTAATCAAACAAGAAGCTCTACTAAGAAAATCAAGAAAAGCAAAAAATGACCTATCAGAAAGGGTGAAAGGTCTAATAGATAAGAATTCTGATTTAAAAGAACAATTATTAGAAGAATTGGGAAGCGGGGGATAATGAATATTGTCGAAACAAAAATTCCAGATGTAACTTCTAGCAATATAAATAGATCAAAAGAGATTCTTGTAGATAACATAGTCAAGAATGTATATCCTCTTTATGATGAAGTATTCACTGGTAAAATGAACGAAAAAAAAGACCTTATTAATAAAATGCATGGTATTAAATCACTTCTTAGAAATGAGAAAGAATCCATTGAAGGTATGATGGATCAGTATAGAAAGACCAAGAAAATTTCTCAGATTTTAGATCGAATTAAAACCCTTATAGCATCTGGTCTTACATATGATGGCCATCTCAAACATGAAACAGTTATCCTATTGAGAATTATTGATAAACTACCCGAAGACAAACTAAATCAACAACTAAATAAAACAATTCAAATTTTAAATAAACGCTTCTCTAAATAAATCATTTTTCAGTTTGTTTCCCAACACCCGAGAAACGAACTGAATCCATACCCCAACCTATAAATTCTTCAAGTCACTAACTCTCTCTGATTCAGTTTAAGAACATATTTCAAATTAGATTATTATATCTAGTTTCTAATTTATAAATTAGAAAATACGTAGGGAGGATAATTAATTATGGAAAAAGAATTACTGCTTGAAGTCTACCAGACCACTAAGAAAATCAGTGGGATAGACCCATCAAAGCCAGGTAACTTAAAGCAAGTTCTTGTTGACGATGCTGCATGGGGCGCTTATATGAATGGCCTAGCAGAATCAATCGAAGACAAGAAAGACAAAGCTAACTTTATTCAGCTAGCGGAAAATACCAGAATTAACTTACTTGAAAATTCAATGTTTCAGATCAATCCATATGAAACATTGACTCTTCCAATTCTTCGTGTGTTTTATCCTAAACTAGTTGCGAAGGAACTGGTAACAGTTTCTCCAATGGACAAACCAGAATCTGTAAAAGCATTCGTTAAAGCTACTTTTACACCTTCAGATAGTGTCACACAGTATAATGCTCCTGTTATTAACACAGACATTTCACGCGGTGTCGCATTTGGAACTCCTGTAGCTGCAACATTTGCTGTACCAAGTTCAGGTTATGATGTTTTAGCAACAGCTGGTTTAACTAGTGTAGAAGCACATCTGGAAAGAGATTTCGAGATTACTGGCGTTTCTGCTGATGGAACTAACTTTACTGACGTTTCTATTGTGCCTGCTGTAGAAGGTCACTTCTCAGCAAGTGTAACAGTCGGAGGCGTGGCAGATGTTATCTCTGGTAAGGTTGACTATTTGAATGGACTCGTGGATATTTCCAGTACAACTGGAACAGTCCTGTGGGCCCGTTACCAAGTAACAACTTCACTAGAAGAAAACAGAATTAATCCTTCAGTTACCCTAAACGTGGACAAAATTAGACTGTATGCAAGAGACAGACAGATCAGCGCAAACTGGACCATCAACATGGAACAGGACATGCGCGCTCTGTTCGACATCTCCATGCAAGCTGAAATTGTAAACATTCTGGGTCAGCAAGTTGCTCTAGACATTGATAGAGAAATCATCAATGCATTAATGACAGCTAATGCTAGACTGAATGATGCTACACACGCCAAGACCTTCAATAGAACTCCGCCAACTACATATACTTGGGGAACTAAGTATTGGCATGAAAATATTATCGTGCCACTGAATGAACTATCAGGTCAGATTTACACTGATACAAACAT
>Ga0114922_10000722_pt1 | contig 31872 bp, 26 predicted proteins | sample AartaG_FD_100975 | JGI IMG/M metagenome (GOLD analysis project Ga0114922, IMG submission 100975) | Deep subsurface microbial communities from Aarhus Bay to uncover new lineages of life (NeLLi) - Aarhus_00045 metaG | ecosystem: Environmental > Aquatic > Marine > Oceanic > Sediment | place... | reverse complement strand
CGCTAAATTTGGCCGCCAACAGCTCATGGATGCCGGAGCCCGTACCGATGTCCATGACCACCGAATCAGGTTGTATTGCCGCTTTCAATGCAAGGGCAAAGGCGTCCATGCGCACGCGGTCGGCAATCATGTCAGCGTAATCGGTTAAATCATACAAAGGCGCTTATCCTGGTTTGTTAAAATGGCCCGACTCCGAGAGAGACTATGTCCAAGCTCTCCCTGAAAGCTGCGCCATAATTCAATGTTTAACTGGTCATCTATCGTTATAGGTGAAGCAATTCCTTCTTCTTGGCTTCGAACTCTTCATCGGTGATGACGCCCTGCTTGTTCAGCTCGGAGAGACGCTCGAGCTCTTCAAGGTAATCCTCAGGCTCGTTATCGGCCGCATCCACTTGTTCCCATTCAGCGTCGGACAATTCGTCGGCTTCGATCCCCAACTGCTTCATCGCCTGCTCGAGCTGTTCATCCGTAAGCTCTTCGGCCTGCATACCGGTCTGCTGCTCGACCTGACTCGAGGTAAGGGCGTAGGTTCCTACCGCGATCATGCCACCTACGAGGACAATTCTCCTTCTCCGGCGACGTCTGCGCATGCGGTGCATAACCCTCCTTGTCATCCTCCTTACAGATCTACGGGCAGCTCTTCTTGGGGGCATTAAATTCTCCTTTCAAATTCTAGGCGTTTTAATCCAAGCATGCTGTTTGGATATTCGAAATGACAATCTGCCTTCTGATAACTTTGCATGGATGGATTGTTGCATATTGTTTTATCTGAAGATAAAGGTCCAAGTGTGAACGAGCTCATTACACCATTGACAACTATAGATAATTCACCGGCGATCAGATGCAAAATTTGGTCGTGTGAGAATCACCTCAATAGTCCTGTATAATTAAAGTGAAGGGTGTAGCAAATAAACCCGCGATTGCAGAGGTTATTCATTTTCTGCGGGGAAGATCTCAGCATTCATCCCAACCTGAGAAGAATCAAACCGAATTAGCGGATGAAGCGGCATCAGCTCATGCGACCGCGTAGCTGGGTTTCGTTAACTTGTCTGAGGAGCACAAGACATCGATGAGAAAGGACCTTAAAAGAACAGTTGTTGCTGGAGCGCTTGGTGAGTGCGTCCATGTAGCGGGTGTGATCAACTTCCTGCGTTTAGCGGAATCGGCGGGATGGCGCACCGTATTTCTTGGACCGGCGGTGCCGATTGATAAATTCGTGGAGGTTATTCGTGAAGAAAGCCCAGACCTCGTGGGCGTATCCTACCGGCTTACTCCCGAGACCGGGGAGCGATTGCTGGCTGAGCTCGCCGAGCAGGTCGATGGTTTCCGTGAGCAGGGAGTCAGATTCGCCTTCGGCGGAACTCCGCCCATCGCCGAGCGAGCTGTTGCGCTGGGATTCTTCGATAGGGTATTCGATGGAAATCAAGCATCGTATGAGGTTCTTGCATACTTAAAGGGAAGTGCGGAGGGGGGGCGAATCGAGCAGGAATACCCGCAAACACTGATTGACCGGATCCGCTGGAAGTCCCCATATCCAATCTTTCGACATCATTTTGGCTTGCCTACTCTGGATGCGACTATCAAAGGCGTTGAAACGATTGCGCATGCGGGCGTTTTGGATGTTATCTCGCTAGGGACGGACCAGGATGCTCAGGAGCACTTCTTCTCTCCCGAACACCAAAACCCGCGGGCACGTGGGGCGGGCGGGGTTCCGGTTCGCACCCCGGAGGATTTCCGGGCAATTTATAAAGCCAGCCGCTGCGGCAATTTCCCGCTCATGCGAACGTATTCTGGAACAGATGACTTCATCCAGCTGGCTGAGATGTATGTCGAAACGATCAATAATGCCTGGTGTGCGATCCCGATCTTCTGGTTCAACCGTATGGATGGGAGGGGTCCGTGGGATTTACAGGGCTCAATCCACGAGCATCAAAAGCTCATGACTTGGTGTGGCGAAAGAGGGATCCCGGTTGAGTTGAATGAACCCCACCATTGGGGGATGAGAGACGCGGCGGATGTTATTTTCGTCGTTTCCGCCTATCTGTCCGCTTACAACGCGCGCTCTTTTGGCGTGAAGGACTACATTGCCCAGATGATGTTCAATAGCCCCCCAGGGCTTTCGGACGCCATGGATTTGGCGAAAATGCTGGCTTGCCTGAAGATGATTGCGCATCTGGAAGACGCTAACTTCCGGGTTTGGCGACAGACCCGAACAGGATTGTTGAGCTATCCTCTAGATCCTTCAGCGGCGCGTGCCCATTTAGCGGCGAGCATCTATTTACAAATGGCCTTAGATCCGCATATCTTGCATATCGTCGGTCATACCGAAGCGCAGCATGCGGCTTTGCCAGAGGATGTCATCGAGGCAAGTAAAGCAGCTCAACGGGTTGTTGAAAATGCCATACATGGTGCGCCAGACATGACAGCGGATTCCCAAGTACAGGAACGCGTTGAGGAATTATGCCGGGAAGCCAGGGTAACACTCGATGCTATTCGATCCTTATTGGCAGTTAAAGATGCAGACCCATTGATAGACCCGGAGACTCTTGCTCTGGCAGTCAAAAAAGGAATTCTTGACGCCCCGCATTTGGTGAATAATGAGTACGCACCCGCCCGAATGACGACGCAAGTCGATGAGCGCGGGGCTTGTAAGGCGATAGATCCGCAATCAGGCAATGCACTTTCGGAAGAAGAGCGAATTGCGTCTCTGCTCTGATCACTGCCAGTCTGATTACGCTCAGTAAGTTGAGGAGAAAAACGTGGCGAAGAAGAAACGTTTCACCGTGATTGGAGCTGGAAATGGCGGCAAAGCAATGGCTGCCCACCTGGCATTGAAAGGCTTTCCGGTTAACCTGTACAACCGCACCTTCAGTCGCATCAGTGCGATTGCCGAGTTGGGCGGGATCCATCTAGAGAGCTATGAAGGGGGCCCACATGGCTTTGGGAAGATGGAGGTCGTAACCTCAGATATCGGTGAAGCTATAGAGGATGCCAATGTGATCATGGTCGTGGTCCCATCCAGCGCTCATGCCGGTATCGCTCGCCTAAGTGCATCTCACCTGAAAGATGGTCAGATCGTCATCCTTCACCCTGGCAGGACGGGGGGTGCCATCGAGTTTAGAAAGATCATCAACGATTCGGAGATTGCTGCCGATGTAAAGATTGCGGAGGCGGAAACCTTCATCTATGCCAGTCGCTCAGAAGGTCCGGCGGAAGCACGGATATTTCGCGTGAAGCACGCCGTTCCGCTGGCAGCTCTTCCGGCGATCGATACACCAGCTGTACTAGAAGCGCTCGAGGGTGCCTATTCGGAATTTGTCGATGGCATCGATGTCATGCACACAGGATTGAATAATATGGGTGCGATATTCCACCCGGCGCTGGTAATCTTGAACATGGGCCGGATTGAATCAACAAAGGGCGATTTTCAGTTTTATATCGATGGGGTCACGCCATCGACGGCGCGTATTTTAGAAGTTCTCGATCGGGAGCGCGTCACGGTAGCAGCTTCGATGAATGTCCGTGCACGCACAGCGATAGAGTGGCTGCGGTTCGCATATAACGTTCAGGGCGAGAATCTCTATGAGGCTATTCAGAATCAAACTGGCTATTTTGGTATCCTAGCGCCCAATACGCTGAAACATCGCTACATCTTTGAAGACATCCCCATGAGTTTGGTGCCCATCGCTTCACTAGGGAAGCGTTTTGGCGTCTCTGTACGTGGCATCGAGAGCATCGTCCGCTTGGCTGTTATTCTGGATGGCACGGATTATTGGATTAGGGGAAGGACTATTAAAAAATTGGGAATAGAAAGACTGACTGTATCCGAGTTGCAGAGTTATGTGAAAAAGGGGGTGAGACCAGATCGCTAAATTGATCACCTCATATGTTCATCCCCTCCCCGACTGCCTGCATTGAGTCGCCTGTTACGTTATTAAATATCGTTGATGAATTTTAGTTAAGGATTGTATCGATTCCTGAAGGCAGCACGTTGATTTTGTGCATGCTTTTCATGGCTCGATGGGATAGCCTGACTGTATCCATCCATCTATCCCACCGCGCAGCGCGGATGCATTTGGGAATCCATGCGTACGCAAGAACAAGGCAGCTTGTGCGCTGGCCTCTTCTAACGGGCAATCGCAATAGGCGATGATCGTCCGGTCATTGGGGAGGTCTAAGTAACGACTTTCTAGCTCTTCCGCGGGAATCGAGATCGCTCCAGGGATATGCGTCCTGGCGAACGCAGAATTAGGGCGAAGATCGAGGAAGAGCGCTGACCCACCAGACCAGGTTTTATGAGCTTTCACAAGCCCTGTGCGTGGCACTTCCTGTGCATTGAGTTGAGGGTCGCGATCGGGATCCGCAGCATGTTTTCCGATCTGCAGCTTGGTGAAGAAAATTACAGCAACGAGGATAAGCAAAGCTACCCCACTGAGAAATCCTAAGCGCACATTCGCTTTTCCCCGCCTATTGTCCAGATCCATGCCTCTCTCATGAATCATAACCCCATAACTAATCGTGCGGTAGCAGTTGAATCCGACGCTTAAGTGACCTAGAATGATATAGGGATTGTGAATCGTTTCACCAAGTCGTCGGCTCAATTCATTCCAGGTCTGGAGTTAGCGATGGCAACAAGAAATTCGGTTGAAGTGGAGGTCATAACATCTTCACATTGGATCACAGGAATGATTTACCCGGAGGCACGGGGCTTATTCAGTTACATGAACATGCCTACAGAATCCTCAATTGAGATCGCGGCAGGTGAACTGAGTACTCTTTTCAAGCGCTCGCAATCAGCGGAACGTTTCGGCAGGATGTGGCTGGTCAAGCGAGAGATTGTCGCAATATTGGTTGGGAATCGCGCCGGACTAGGTCCCTCCAGCGTGTTACGAGCCGGTTACACGAAACCTTTCCCTCATTCGGTGCGAGTTCTCCTGGAAGGGTACGAACTTTATGGGAAGATTCACAGTGCTGGCAGGTTTGAATTCGGTACGGTGATATTTGAAGGGGACAGCATCTTTACCCCGTTGTATGATGCAAGGATCCAATCCATCCTGTTCCCGAAAACGCAGGCGGATGCCCCGGCTCTTCTCTTCAATCGCAAGAGGGTTCAAGGGATCACGCTTATCCCGGGCGAATCGACAGTCTAACCCTAACAGTAGTAGGATATCCAGCAGATTGACCGAATAGCATTGATCGGGTGTCCCCGGTCTTGCCCTTCTTTGTTCACCCTCCTGAATGAGATGAAGAATATGTGCGCATTGTCTCTAGGGTAGTATGTTTAGGATTTCTCTACGCACCTGGATTTGAGAATTGGATAAACTTCTTTTCACTCACGGATGCGTTTTGGAGTACTATTTTTCGATTTGACACCTTTTTAATTATCAATACAATAAACGCCGCAAAGTCAGGGCAATGTGGTTTGCACCGCCTGGAGCCCTGACCATGAGCGCCGGTCTCGCTTCAGTTGAGACCGGCGTTTCTTATTATTTTTTGATAGACCAGTGGTTGAGTGGGGCTGGATACGCATCGAGTCAGTTCCTGAATAATCCTCTTTGAAAAGCGATCCTTCCATCCAATGCTCAACCTAAAAAGACCGTAGATAAGAGCTCCCCGCTTCAAAATCTTCATAAGCTTCATTGAAAATCTTCATAACTTCTTCGCATCGTCCTTCTAATATTTACACACTAACTCAAATAATTCATGAGGTGAAATAATGGGATTATCAAGAACAACACGCTTAAATTGGGTATTGGATGCGAGTGTATTTTTCTCTGCATTGGTAGCAGGCTTCTCAGCCCTATATTTTCTCTACGTCCCAGTTGGCGGCTACCAAGAGGGAAAGAATCCATGGTATGACATTACGATTTTGTTCAGCCGCAGCACATGGGATGACCTTCATTCGTGGGGTGGGGTTGCAATGATCTTGATTGTTACGATCCATCTCCTTTATCACTGGGATTGGGTCGTGATGATGACTAAGAAGGTGTGGAATCAAATTCGATCAGGGAAGTCAAATATGTCCCGTGGCGCAAAGACCAATTTGGTCATCAACCTGGTTATCGCCACGAGTTTCTTGCTGACTGCGATCTCGGGAGTTTATTTCCTGTTCAGCCCTACAGGAGGTTATCAGGGTGGCGTTAATGCGAACTGGGATGTTGGGTTCCTTTTCAGCCGGACAACCTGGGATCTCATTCATACATGGTCGGGCGTTGCCCTGATCATTGCCGCTGGTTTCCATTTCCTCATCCATTGGAAGTGGATAAAGAAGGTTACCTATCGTTTTTTCCTATTTCCAATTAGACGAGAACAGCCCGTCGTTCGTAACAGCGCATGAGTGGGGATGAGAATCTGAGTTCCTAGAAGGTAAAAAAACAATTCAAAACAAGGAGAATCAATCATGTTACAGAAAATAATTGTGGGGACGCTAGTAGCTGCTCTATCGGGTGTATTGATCGTTGGCGCAATCAATCGGACGGATGCCAAAAACGAAAGAATAGCACAGGGACAAGAAGAAAAATCTGGTGCGCGGACTCGAGAAGCAGCTCAAGAGCCAATAAAGCAAAACCAAGGTCAGCAGCGTCAGGGAAATCGTGTGGTCTCTACTGAAACCGACATGGTGGGGAGTGGACAGAACGGTGGAGGCCAGGGACGATTTAGTGATATGTCCAAGAGCAGTCAGCCGGAGGATGCCATCAGGGGTGGCGAGGGATTAGCATCCGTTGATGAATGGTTGGAAGTCGTCGGCACGGTTGTATCCGCGAATGAAGAAGCGCTGATCTTGCAGCTTCATGACGGTCAGGAGATGGTCGTCGAAGGTAAAGCCTGGACCTATGCCCTCGAGCTGGGATTTACAACCGACATCGGTCACGAACTAACACTGTACGGTTTCCTTGAAGATGCCGAGTTCGAGGTTGGTGGGTTCGAGGACATGACTACACAGTCACTTACCATGGTTCGTCAGGATAGCGGTCGTCCTCTATGGGCAGGGGGATCGGGTAGAGGGGCGAACGTAAGCCGGTCTGGGTGATCTAGTGCTGGTTTGATTATTTCTACGAAAAAGGTGGAAGTATCTATTCCGCCTTTTTCATTTTTAAGTAGGGCGAACGTAGGACTAGCTTCATCAGGGCTAAAAATGAAAAGCGGAATCTTACATGGAGATGTCGCTAGATTTGGTTTTTCCCTACCCTACGTTGTTTGTGAGTGATTAGTAGGATAGGCTGCTCCCGCCGATAAATTCGCGTAAGACCGAGTCAGGAGGTATGGGGGACTCATCTTCCACTGGCTCAACTTCATTTAGCGTGCGCAGAATTCTAGAGGCTCGCTTATACGCGTCCTCGCGAAGAGGATCATCGCGGTATTTCGCCTCCCACTCCTCGAATTTCCCTAAAAGGCGCGCTCGATAAATCGCTAACTCATATGGCATTGCGCTGTTGATGATCACGTCGACGCTGCCAATGTTGGGAATGATATTGCGTAGTTCACTAGAGCGGACGTAGTGCCAATGCAGAAGTGTCCGCTCCGGATCATAGGCGCGATGTACAGCATCTCTTAACATCCTGCGGATGAGGCGTAAATCAGCCCAACGCACATACTCGTCGTCGGCACCCCGGATCTGTAGCAGCGGTTCGAGGTAGATGGCGAATTTCTGTTCACTTGGGATGCCTTTTGTCATGGGTGGGTATAGACCATGGAGGCTGTCTAACAGGAGAATTTCATTCTCTTCCAGCTTCATCGGTGTCTGGTCGAGAATACGGCGGCCCGCTTTGAAATCGTAATAGGGGATCAGCACTTCCTCGCCGCGTGTGAACGCTTGCAAGTGTTCGTTTATCAGTGGCAGGTCGAGTGCTTGCGGTGTTTCAAAATCGTAATCGCCGAACTCATCCTGTGGGTGCTCTTCAAGGTCGAAAAAATAATTGTCAACGTTCAAGGCCCGAAATCGCAGCCCCTGCTTTACTAAACGTTGTTCAATCTTGATTGTTGTTGTGGTTTTTCCAGAAGATGATGGGCCGCTGACAATTACCAGCTTCAACCCATCTTTGCGTTCGTTGATCATCTGAGCGGCGGTTTCGACATTATCATTGTAAGCGGACTCAGACTCATGGACGATCTGAGGGAACTCGCCGCCCAGAATTCGCTTGTTCAATGCGGATACTGTGTGAAGGTTGTGTTTTACTGCCCAATCGAGGACATACCAGATCTTGCGCCAGGGTATGTTATCTCCGTGCGTTGAAGCCCGTTTGCCAGCCTCCCGTCGAGCTCTATTCCGTTCTTCTCGGTACAGGATATACGCCTTGGAGACTTGAGCATGACCATTTTCGATTAATGTTTTTTCAACTGCGTCCTGGATCTCCTCGATGTGCGGAGTGTGCTCATCTGGAAATTTATCGTGAAGATACTCGACAACTTCCTCGGCAAGCCATATGGCGCGTTCCCGATCACGTCCACCGACTGAGACTGCTGCACGATAGATTGCGTTCTCGATACGCTTCTTCTTGAAGGGAACGATGGCGTTGCTTCGTTTAATTACGTTTTTGAATTCTTTTTTTGACATTAACTCGCTTCCTGCGATTGCTTCATTATGGCAATATGGAGACTCTAAATTGCGCCAGTATATTTATAGGTTGATAGTCCTTAACTTACCAGGGAAGGAACTCCTTAAGATCAGCAGTGAATTGTACTAACTGCTTTTGATTTTAACTTACTATGCAGCAGGCAATCAACCGATCTATTCTGCAAATCCAAGCGAGATTAGATATAACGGATAATGTTCGCTCGGGAGCTGCAAGGCTTGGCTTACCTGCTCCTCATAAAAAGCTCCAACAGGGACGCCGTCAAGTCCGAGGGCTGTCGCCTGTAATAAGATATTCTGGGCGGCATGCCCAGCTTCGAGATAGATGTATTGAGGCGAGCGTTCTTTTCCATATTTCGTTTCGATTATGCTGAATACCGCCGTCAGGAGAAGCGTTGCCGGGGCTTGAGCAACCCATTCCTGCCCCAGTGCGGCGTCGCTCAGCGATGATCGCAGATCACCATTAATGTGCGGCTCCATCTTGTGACCTTTTGGGATGTATTGATACACACCTTCTTTTATGATCATGTAAAGCTCGAGAGGGTAAAGCGCGCCGGCGGAGGGGACCGTGCGTCGACCGGGTGCATGGCGAAGACCTTGACCAGCCCAGAGCAGCTGTCCGATTTGTTCCAGCGAGAGGGATTGATCTTGAAAGCTGCGTACGGATTCCCGATCTCCAATTGCCTGTTCTAAGGAGATAGATCCTTGGGAGTTGGGTTTTGGGAGTTCGATAGATCTAGTGGGCATATATACCTCTCGGAGAGTTGGGTCTATTAAGTTGTTTTCAAGCGTAAGACAATATCACCGCTGAGTTGAAATTTTGATAGAAACGTGGGCTGGTACACAAGATATCACAGATTGGCATATCGATGTTGAAATTGACATCCAGAGTTTGAAGATAGCCGGGGAGATGTGATCGTAGCCCTTTTTATATTTATTGAACGCTCGAGGAAAACTTATTGCCTGGAAGCGTATCCGCTAAGCAAGTGATTGAGAATGGCTCTGATATAATGGTCGTCTATCCGAGATTCATAATAATTCCCCGTAAGAATCACGAAATGAACCCTGTCTGAACGTATAAGGTGTTGATCTCGAGGGTCAATAATCATCGAGAAGGCTGGTGCATTATGTATGATTTTTCTGATAAGGTAGTTGTAATCACCGGCGCGGCTGGAAATTTAGGAAGCGCTGTGGTTCATGCATTTGAAGCTCAGGGCGCGAGTTTAGCCCTTTTGGATCGCAAAGAGGGTCGCCTGCAGGAGATTTTCCCAACAATTTCGGGGTTGCGTAAACATCTCCTGATTGGCGGGATTGATATGACTTCCAAAGAGTCGGTCGACGACGCGATGTCAAAGGCAGTGGCGCATCATGGCCATGTTGATGTCTTGGTGAATACTGTCGGCGGATATCGAGCGGGAACGCTGGTTCACGAGACTCCTGTAGAGACGCTGGAGTTCTTGATGGATTTGAATGCCAGGACAACCCTGCTGAGTTGCCAGGCAGCCGTCCCACATATGCTGAATACAGGGTACGGTAAGATCATCAATATCGGCGCTCGGCAGGGAATGAAAGGTTTGGCGAAAGCCGGTATGTATGCGATGTCGAAGAGCGCTGTACTGAGGTTGACGGAAGGCCTATCCGCTGAGCTCAAACGCGAGGGCATTAATGTAAACGCAGTGCTCCCCGGGACGATTGATACACCTGCGAATCGAAAGGCGATGCCGGATGCAGACCACTCTCGGTGGGTAACTCCTCAGGCGATCAGCGAGGTGATTCTCTTCCTCGCATCCGATTCGGCAAGTGCCGTTCATGGCGCGCTGATCCCGGTCTTTGGAACTGGATGATTTCTTAATCCAATTGATTTTCTCGATTCTTTTAACAGGAGTGTACTTATGGCAGATCTGAAATCCTTGAACGAACTCGGCCAGTCTATCTGGTACGACAATATCCGCAGGGCTTTACTGGAGTCTGGCGAATTCGAAAAAATGTTCAAATCCGGTGTAACCGGCGTGACATCAAATCCATCGATCTTCGAAAAAGCGATCGCTGGAAGCTCCGATTACGACCAGGTGGTCGATCCTCTCTTGGCCGCGGGTATGCCCGTAAAAAAGATCTATGAAACGCTGGCCATCGAAGATATTCAGCGAACGGCAGATCTACTACACTCAATTTATTCCAACACAGACGGCAAAGATGGCTTTGTTAGCATTGAGGTCAGCCCTGAGCTGGCGAACGATACTGATGGCACGATAGCGGAGGCTCGTCGGCTGTTTGAAGAGGTGGACCGACCAAATGTGATGATAAAGGTTCCTGTGACTGAAGCAGGCATCCCGGCGATTGAGACATTGATCGGAGAAGGGATCAATGTTAACGTGACCCTGATTTTCTCAATGGCTTCTTATGAAGGAGCCGCAGAGGCTTACATCAAGGGATTGGAGGTGTTTGATCGTCGCGGAGGGGACTTACGCCGCGTCTCCTCGGTCGCATCGTTTTTTGTAAGTCGAGTGGACACGGCAGTTGATCGCGCTTTGGATGAAAAGGGGGCAGAATCACTTCAAGGGAAAATTGCCGTTGCAAATGCCAAAATAGCCTATGCCCGGTTCAAGGAGATATTCTCGGGAGAACGTTGGGATGTTCTAGCGGAGAAGGGTGCCTGGGTGCAGCGCCCGTTGTGGGCGAGCACAAGCACGAAGAACCCGGCCTACGCAGATACACTCTACGTAGATTCTCTTATCGGACCGGAAACCGTGAACACCGTTCCACCAGCCACGCTCAAAGCTTTCGTAGATCACGGAACTATCGCCAATACCCTGGAGCTTGATGTTGATTCTGCCGAGGCGCAGTTACAACAGCTCTCAGAGCTCGGCATCGATCTTAATGAAGTAACCGATCAGCTTCTGAGAGAGGGTGTAGATGCATTCGCAAAGGCGTTCCGATCGATGCTTGCCAGTATCGATGGAAAACGTAGTGATACATATGAAGGATGAAACTATCCAGTTTGAGCTAGGTAGATATTCAGATGCCCTGGAGTGCGGCTTAGAGGCAATACAGGAACAGGATATCTTCAAACGGCTCTGGAGACACGATCATACTGTTTGGAAATCTGAACCAGACGAGATCGTCAATCGCCTTGGTTGGCTCCAGGCGCCAGCGGAGATGAAAGAGGTCGTTCTGGAGCTCACAAGATTCACGGATGATATTCATGAAGGCGGGTTTCAGTATGCGGTACTGCTGGGGATGGGCGGCTCCAGTCTCGCCCCAGATGTATTTAAAAAGACCTTCGGTATTGCAGATCGTTATCCAGAATTATTTGTTCTCGATAGCACCGACCCCGGTGCCATTCTCAACCTTCTAGAGAAAATCGACATCACGAAAACGATATTCATCGTCTCAACGAAATCCGGCTCGACCGTAGAAACGCTCTCGCTCTTCAAATTCATGTATACGAAAATCGCTAATGCCGTAGGGGTAGATCAAGCAGGGATGCATTTCGTTGCCGTTACGGACCCTGGGAGCGACCTCGCGAAACTCGCTAATAAATATCGCTTCCGCCGGATCTTTCTTAATAACTCGGATATCGGTGGACGCTATTCGGTGCTCTCCTATTTCGGCTTGGTCCCCGCGGCGCTTATTGGCATAGACATCGATACCTTACTAGGCCGGGCGCTTTCCGTCGCACGTGCGAGCGGTGAAGAGGCCAGGGTGGATGAAAATCCTGCAGCCAAGCTTGGCGTTGCTCTTGGGGAGCTCGCCACAATGGGGCGGGATAAACTCACCTTCATCATCTCACCAGAAGTCGAGAGCTTTGGAGATTGGGTTGAGCAATTGCTAGCGGAGAGTACCGGTAAAGAGGGGAAGGGCATACTACCCGTCGTAGGGGAGCAACTTGCCGCACCGCAATCCTATAGGGATGATCGAGTCTTTGTCTGGCTCCATTTGAAAGAAGATGGCTCTTTTAAAGAGACGATCGATTCGCTTATCGAGGCAGGTCATCCTGTGATCGAGATCGTATTGGGGGATGTCTACGACATCGGTGGGCAGTTCTTCCTTTGGGAGATGGCCACTGCGATAGCTGGGCAGCGCTTGGGCATTAATCCGTTTGATCAGCCAAATGTTGAATCTGCCAAAGTGAAGGCGCGTGAGATGATGGTTGCTTATCAAGAGCATGGTCAACTTCCCGCTGAAGCGCCGATATTTGAAATTGAGAGGGTCAAGGTTTATGCGACCACGTCTGGCATAAGCTTTCCTGCCTTTGAAAAAGAGAAACCATCGTTGAAGGAAATTTTCAACAGCTTCCTGAAGGCTGCAGATCCTGGCGCATATATCACACTGCAAGCTTACCTGCCCGACACCGATGAAACGTATCAGGCGTTGAGTGTTCTGCGCCATAAACTGCGTGATCGGACCGGGTATGCCACAACACTGGGTTTCGGTCCACGCTTCTTGCACTCAACCGGTCAAATGCATAAAGGTGACGCCGGCAACGGGTTGTTCATACAAATAACTTCAGAAAAATCAGAGGATCTGGCGATACCCGAAGAAGCCGGCAAAGATGGATCATCCATCTCCTTCGGGGTTCTCATTCAAGCGCAAGCGCTTGGGGATCGACAGGCTTTGCATGAGGAGGGCAGGAAGGTGGTCCGCTTCCATCTGGATGCAGATGTTCAGGGCGGCATCCAGAAATTAACGGACGCCTTAGATGAATGAAGATGCGAATGAAGTTGGCGCTGCTCTCTTGCCAGAAGAACGTTAAGAACGATGTGTATTATTACCACTTATGAGATCCGCCGATGATCGAAGCTGTAATTTTTGACCTCGACGGGACGCTCGTTCAGACGGAAAAACTGAAGGCAATCTCTTATGCACGCGCGGTGACCGATCTTTGCCCGCATGATATTAAGGAAGAGCAGGTAATCGAAGCCTTCCGTGATGTTGTAGGACTACCGAGGCGGGAGGTTGCACAGGCTTTGGTTGATAAGTTTGACCTCTCGGCTCGCGCATCAGAGCGGATGAAAGAGTTCGGGGTTAGCGCCGCTTGGCAAGCGTTTGTTCAGGTTCGCCTTAGGCACTATGAGAGAATGCTGCAGGATGCAGACTTGATTCTGAGCCATGAATGGCCGCACAATTTGGCAGTTCTCGAGGAGGCCAGGGGTGCAAACTGCAAGACTGCCTTGGCGACAATGTCACGATGTCCTCAAGCGGCTCGGATTCTGGAGATTCTTAAGTTGCAGGATGCGTTCGATTTCATCGCAACCCGCGATATGTTGACAGAGGGAAGCCCGATCCTGAGATCTATAACCTTGTCGCCAGCGAATTGGGATCACCGAGTGAACGTTGTATCGTATTGGAGGACTCGCCTTCCGGTGTCCAGGCTGCGGTGGCAGCGGGTATGTGGTGTGTGGCAGTAACAACCCCTTTCACGAAAGAAGGAGTGCACGCGCTGGGATTTCTAGAGGAACGGTGGATCGTTGATGATCCAAGCCGAGTGGCAAATGTGGTTAGGGAGATGATTGCAGAACGAATCAACGAGAGATGACTGATATGACAAACGATCGAGATGCACTGAAGAAAACGGCAGCTGAAAAAGCCGTCGAGTATGTCGAATCAGGTATGGTTGTTGGCCTCGGGTACGGCAGCACAGCAATCCATGCCTTGCGGCTGATCGGCGAATTGATACGTCAGGGAGAATTGGAGGGAATTCAAGCGATCCCTACGGCTGATTTTATCGCCGAGGAAGCACGTAAGGCGGAGATCCCCTTAACCTCTCTGGAGGAACATCCCAGGATCGACGTTACGATAGACGGGGCGGATGAAGTCGATCCTAATTTGAATCTGATAAAAGGCGGTGGTGGCGCATTATTGCGTGAGAAGATCGTCGCACAGGCAACCTTGTTTGAAATCATTGTTGTCGATGAGCAGAAACTATCGCCTGCTCTTGGAACGAACTTCGATCTTCCCATTGAAATCATCCCTTTTGGGATGCGTCCTGTGGAAGAGTATTTGCGATCGCTTGGTGCTGAACCTACATTGCGCGTACAAAGGGATGGTGAACCATTTATCACCGATAATGGGAACCACATCATCGATTGTCGTTTTGGAATTATTGATGATCCCTACGCTCTCTCTGCACAGCTAAAGAGCAGGGCGGGGATCGTCGAGCATGGGCTTTTCCTTGATCTGGCGAGCGAGGTAATCATCGCCGCGGGAGATGGGATTCGTTCCCTAAAAAGAGATTAAAGAAAGCAGGGTCATGAGCATGCAAATCGGAATGGTTGGTCTGGGAAAAATGGGGGGTAATATGACCTCCCGATTATTAAAAGGTGGGCATACTGTCGTTGTATTCAACAGAAGCAAGGACCCGATTAAGAAAGCGGTGTCGGAAGGCGCAGAAGGAGCGGAGTCACTCCAGGATTTGGTCAGCAAGCTTCAAGCCCCTCGCGTTGTCTGGAGCATGGTCCCGGCGGGAGATTCAACAGGGTCGCTTCTACACGAGCTGGGAGTGCTGCTCTCAGACGGTGATACGCTGGTTGATGGTGGTAATAGCAATTATAAGGATACCAAGCGCAGGGCAGCTGAGCTGAAGACTAAGGGCATCTCATTGGTCGACGTCGGCACGAGCGGTGGGATCTGGGGCCTTGCTGAAGGTTACAGCATGATGGTCGGCGGAGAAGTATCCGCAGTGAAACGACTTCAACCGGTCTTCGAAACCCTCGCCCCCGGGGAGTCTAAAGGCTGGGGTTATGTCGGCTCCAGTGGAGCAGGTCATTTCGTAAAAATGGTCCATAACGGTATTGAATACGGTTTGATGCAAGCTTATGCTGAGGGCTTTGAGATCATGAAAGCCAAAGAGGAATATGACCTGGATTTGCACAGTATCGCCGAGATTTGGCGTTATGGAAGCGTGGTGCGTTCCTGGCTGCTTGATCTCACAGCGGAAGCCTTAGATGAGGATGCAGATTTATCCGCTGTAAAGGATTGGGTAGCGGATAGCGGGGAAGGGCGGTGGACGGTTGCCGAAGCCATCGAGTTGGACATTCCCGCTCCCGTAATTACACTCTCGCTTTTAATGCGCTTTGTAAGCCGTCAAGATGAGCGTTATTCAGCGAAGCTCTTAGCTGCGATGCGTAATCAGTTTGGTGGACACGCGATCAAGCGAGAAGGGGATTCCTGAGAATGTGGTCCCTATTCATGATTGTGGGGAACATTCTGTGGGAGAGTGAAAAATGAGTCCAGGGAAAGATGCATCGAACTCTACGAGCATCGTGATTTTTGGAGCATCCGGTGATCTTACCGTGCGGAAGCTGATTCCGGCACTGTTCAATCAATATCGTAAAGGACGGTTACCGAAGGACTTCCAAATTTTGGGAACCGCTCGGCGAGAGATCAGCCATGAAAAGTTCCGGGAAGATATGCGCCAGGGTGTAGAGAATCTAGCGCAGATGGAGTGTCCCGGTAAAGAGTGGAATGATTTCTGCCAGAGACTCTGGTACAAACGAGGTGATAGCAAGCAGAGCGAGGCCTATGTCACATTGGATGGATTTCTGCAAGAACTGGAAGGAGGACCAGCGGATCGCCTCTACTACCTGGCGACAGCCCCATCGCTCTTCCCTGTGATTGTTCAGGAGTTGGGAAAATCTGGCATGGCAAGGGAGCTGGATAATTGGCGCCGAATCGTTATCGAAAAACCTTTTGGTCGAGATCAAAACACCGCTCTTGAGTTGAATCATGCGATCCACGCCGTTTTTGATGAGACTCAGGTCTATCGAATCGATCATTATCTTGGCAAAGAGACCGCGCAGAACATCTTGTATTTCCGCTTTCTTAATACCATTTTCGAACCGATTTGGAATCGGAACTATATCAGCCACGTTCAAATCACCGTTGCAGAGACCGTCGATGTGGAGCATCGTGCTGATTACTATGACAATGCAGGTGTTTTGCGAGATATGTTTCAGAACCACCTGCTGCAGCTGCTAGCTCTGGTGACGATGGAACCCCCGGCTACCTTTGCAGCAGATGCTGTGCGTAATGAAAAAGTAAAGGTCCTTCAAGCCATCCGTTCAATCTCGCTCAAAGATACAGTTCGTGGACAATATGACGGATACTGTGAGGCAGAGGGTGTCGCTGAATACTCTCAAACACCAACTTTTGCTGTATTAAAACTCTATATCGATAATTGGCGCTGGCAGAGCGTTCCATTTTATTTAAGATCGGGCAAGGCCTTAGCGAAGAAGGCAAGCGAAATTGTCGTGGAGTTTAAAGCTCCTCCACATGTTATGTTCCCTCTACCAGAAGGATACACGTTAACCTCGAATTTCATCTCACTCTGCATCCAGCCGGATGAGGGGATCCACCTTCGTTTCGAGACGAAGGTTCCCGACTCGCAACAAGAGACCCGCTCCGTCGAAATGGATTTCCATTACCGTGAATCGTTTGGCGACAAAGCGCTGCCAGACGCATATGAACGGCTTTTACTGGACGCAATCCAGGGTGACCCCTCACTCTTTACAAGAAGCGATGAGATCGAAGCCGCCTGGGGGATTATTGACCCCGTATTGAAAGCCTGGGAACTGACCCCGGTGGCGCCGGGATCAGCGAAGTACGAACGAGGGACTTGGGGGCCGCCAGAAGCTAATTCGTTTATTCAACGCGACGGATTTTCCTGGCGCTTTGGCTGCCCGGACTGGGAACATTAGCTCCAGAATCGTATCCATTATTGCTGTAAAGGGCTGATAATAGATGATATAAGCCTTGGCGGAATCAGTCTCGATATTCGTAAGGTAAGTTGACAACGGATTGGAGTATTACGCAGTTCATATTAATAATCTGGGCTTGCCTGGCGGGTATCCGCTAACCCCTTGGAGCAGACTCATGTTCGGAGTTAGATCTTTTTTTAAAGGTACCAAACCTTACTCCCCCAACGGCTTAGCGTATGAAGGGGAGTAAGGTTCTTGGTATCTCTGCGATCGGCACTACTGCAGCAACTCAAAGGTCACGGTTACACGGGCGTTGATAGAAATCTGGCCAGGGGCGAATGCTCCGTCGAAATCCGAAGAAGGACCAGATGCGTTCTGCACAACGTTCTGCGACATCCCCGCATAGCGCGAACCCCACCAACCGTACCCATACCAGGACCACCATCCGACGTGGTCTTCATTAATAGACTTCGGATTGCCGATGGAGATCGATAGCTCACCAGCCATCGCCTCAGCTTTCTCGCTAGCCGCTTTAACGGCTAACGCCCGCGCTTGGTCTCGATATTTGCGCAGTTCTGACGTGCGGAAATCGATCCCGTGGACATTCGTAGCCCCAGCTTCGGTGACCGCTGTCAACAGATCCTCGAATACATCAATATCACGCAGCGTGACCACAATAGTGCGGCGGACGAAATGCCCGGTGAGATTCGTATAGGGGTATGTGTCATCATAACTCGGTTCGATGCTGATGTAATCTGTTTGGATGTCCTTCGCAGCTACACCATATCGCTTGGTGATGTTGATGACATCTTGGACATTGATGTCATTTCTTCGTTTTGCTACGCTTAGTTCTCGGTGGAAATTTTCAACCCCTAACGTGATAAGAACCTCATCTGGAACAACCTTCACTATCGCTTCGCCGGAGACCGTTATCACCCCAGGGTCGGTTTTCACCTGCGTGGGCAAGCCAACAGCTCCTACCAGAAATACTGCACACACAACTGCCAGGATCAACCCTTGTGTTTGTTTCATCGTTCGACCCTCCTAATAAATGATTGTCCTCGATTGATTTCTGAGCATTTGAGACTAACTATCAATCTTCATTTTCGTGCGTCTCAATTACAGATATAGCGGTGATCTGTGTCCTATTCCTGCCAGATCTGGGGCAGTTCGGCGTCATGTTCATGGCAAAGAGACTCGGCCTCAGAGAGGACTATTTGGCTGGCGATTCAACCTTCTATAACGGATGCAGATAAGGGGAAATTCTTCGGGATTGTAAATTGACTGAGGAAACCGATTCTTATAGATCGCTTCAGAGGATCGATTAGAGGCGTGAAATTCCAGTTGGAAGTGCAAGAACAACAGTTGTGCCCGGATTTCCAGAGCCATCCCAGTTGGGTGAGGGGCTCAGGAGTTGGATACGACCGCCGTGGGCTTCAATTATTGCCTGGGCGATCGAAAGACCCAGGCCGCTTCCCCCCTGGTCTCTCGAGCGGGAATAATCCGCCCGGTAGAAACGTTCAAAAACGTGAGGGAGGTCTTTGGCAGGAACCCCCGCACCTCGATCTTGCACCCAAATCACGACATGTGGCCCGGGCTGTAACATCGGCTTGAACGTTATATTATTTAGTGATGAAGGGAATATTCCTCCACCAGTATTTGTTTCTTGTTTCTTAAGGCTAGAGTATCGCACTTTAACGAGAATACGTTCGTTGGCAGGAGAATGCTTGAGCGAATTATCCAGGATATTCGTCAGCACCTGGGCAATGCGATCATGATCCGCGGTTATCATCAGAGGTGCTTTGGGGAGATCCATCTGTATTTGCACCCCACGTCTCTCCACCGCAGGGGAAAGCTTCGTCTTGATATCTTCAAGTATTTTTCTGAGGTCGAGGCTTTCTTTTTTGAGTTTCATTCCCCCTGCATCTACTCGGGTGAGAGTGAGCAAGTCGTTTGTTAAGCGAATAAGCCGGTCAGTCTCTCGCTCGATAGAGTCGAGGAAGCGGTCTCTCACCTCGGGATCTTCGACAGCTCCATCCTGCAGCGATTCCGTCAACCCTTTTATCGCCGTTAGTGGAGTGCGGAGCTCGTGTGAGACGTCTGATATGAACTGAGTCCGCAGCTTTTCGGTCTCAAGTAAACGGCTCCGCATGCTGTCGAACGTTCGACTGAGCTGGCCCAATTCGTCGAGCCGCTCGATGGGGATCGGGATATCAAATACCCCTGTCTGCATCCCGCGTGCTGCCTCAGCTAGCACATTTACGGGGCGCAAGAGATTCCTGCTTAATGAAAATGCAAGCAAGCTTGCTAGCGGAATGGCGATGCCGACCGCCAGGATGAGCCTCGAGCGCAGATCGGTTAGAACGGCGGCGATATCTCTTAACGGGTGACTGAGAAGAAGGACGGCCACCGTTTCATCTTGTTGAAGCAGGGGGGTGGCGACGAAAAGCCAGTCCTCATCCTTGATCTTTTCCACGCTACTGGCGATTTGACCACTGAAGGCATTTTGCGTGACGGGGATCTCTTTATATCGTTCAAGGTCGAGATCTGCAGATGAGATGACCGTTGCCCCCTCCTGATCGATGAGCAGGAATCGGGTTTCGATTGTAGAGCCGAGTTCGATTGTAAACTCTCGGAGACTGTTCAATTCCGCATTCGAGAGTGGTGGTGCAGCCTCGTTTTCGAGCAGGTCGGATGGGGAGATTAACTGCACGTTGAGATTGCCGATGACCTGTTGTTGAATCGCATTGAACGCTTGTCCGATCTGTGGGTCCGGCACCTCGATGTGCAGTTGAGGTAAGAGGCTCTTCGTGATTACATGCGCCTGAGAAACAAGGCTGTTTTCAAGCGCATTCATGAAATATGATTCCGCGAGAGAGAGCAACGAGAAACCAGTGATGATTGCCGCGATGAAGATCACAGCTAAGTGGCTTAGAAGGATTTTGCTTCTCAAGCTGCGCACCCAGGTGAAAACGGGATAACGCTGAAGTAGGGATTTTGTGGAGCTATCAGCGGGCATCGAGTCTATACCCCACACCGCGGACGGTCGCGATCGACTCGGCCGCGAGTGAACTCGCTTCACGCAAGCGCGACCGCAGCCTTCGTACGGCTGTGTCCACCGCCCGTGTATCACCAAAAAAATCGTAGCCCCATACCGTTGAGATCAATTGCTCCCTGGTTAAAACGTGCCCCTCATTACGAATTAAGGTTTCCAGGAGATCGAACTCCAGGGCAGAAAGTTCGAGTAGTTCACCATCCCAGTTGGCTTCATGTTTGTCGAGATTCATCGAGAGATGACCCTTTTGCAGGGTTGTTTCATTTCCGACCTCAGAGGCTTGTGCTCGGCGCAGGACCGATTTTATACGTGCGATTAGTTCACGAGTGCTGAAGGGCTTGACAACGTAATCGTCTGCCCCGAGTTCCAATCCAACAACCCGGTCGATTTCCTCGTCCCTTGCAGTGAGCATGATGATTGGGACATTGCCCTCCTTGCGAAGGTTACGACACACCTCCAGTCCGTCTATCCCCGGAAGCATGAGATCCAGAACGATCAAGTCTGGCTGCCTTGTATGTGCGAGTTGGAGCGCTTGTTCGCCATCGCGAGCGACGAGGACTGAAAAATTTGCTTTCTCCAGGTTGTAACGTAGGACATCAACAATCGAAGGCTCGTCATCGACAATCAGGATTGTGTGTTGCTTGGTCTGACCAGACATCGTTATTCCTCAACATCCATTATATATAGTCTTATGTGACTATTTTGTGACAGCTTTTCGGCAGGATCGATATAGGAAAAGAGGTGGAGGCCAGGAAGTTTGTCTCTGGATAAAACCGTACCCTAGTTTAGTGATACATTTTCTCCGATCGCCGAACTGGTCAGTGATCGGGCGGCGGATTCTCCTGGATGGTCTCCGAGGCGCATTGGACATGATGAGAATTTCGGTGTTGCGTGCGGCGTCTAGCAAGGTATCAGGAACGGCCTTGGTAAAATTCAATGGGTTCAATATATCAAGGAGGGGAAGCATGATTGGCACTACGTCTTACCAGAATACTTCGCATAGCCACATACAGATACACAGGAAAAGCGTTTGATGCGAATCTACGTTGTGGGGTGTGACCGATTATTCTTAGATCAATATTTGCCTGTGTGAAGCTGTTGACATCAATGCCAACGCCCCATAAGATATTACCCGGCAAGGATTGGATGGGCTAGAATGCTATATTGTTAAACGTAATTTCTTCATACCTCGAAGGAGGGAAACATATGCCGAACATGAAAGGCCGATTTGTGTTGATGCTGATTGGGATTCCACTTATTTCAGTTTTCATCAGCGGGTGCCAGTCAGCCCCAGCTATCACACCTGGCGATAAAGAACCAATCTCTATAGCCCTAGAGGAGACGAAGGAGGTAGAGCAGCCAGTGAACGAGGCAATTGATACACACGAGCCAATCCCGAGTCCGATGGAGTTCAACCTTACAAGCGAAGTTTTTCTTGAAGGTGCCCCGATCCCATCAGAATACACATGCAATGGGGAAGACGTTTCGCCGCCCCTTGCATGGAGCGGAGCCCCCGACAATACGAGCTCTTTTGCATTAATCATGGATGATCCCGACGCTCCGATGGGCACTTGGGTCCATTGGGTTCTCTTCAACCTCCCTGGGGACGCAAACGCGCTCGATGTTGGGCTTCCCTCAGAAGCTGAGTTTCCCGATGGCAGCCGGCAGGGGACCAACAGTTGGGGGAGATTGGGGTATGGTGGTCCCTGTCCACCAAGTGGTAATCATCGATATTATTTTAAGCTCTACGCGTTAGACACATCGCTCGTGCTGGGTGAAAGCGCTGCCAAAGAGGATGTGCTTGCGGCGATGGAAGGCCACATTCTCATGGAAACAGAGTTGATGGGGACCTATAGCGCATCTGGCGGTTGATCTGCGTCCATTTCCGCCGCGAATTCACCATCTAAGCTGATAATTGGTTCATGAGGGATGCTGGAGTCGCGCTTACGTGAGGTTATCAAAAATTAGCTGATGGGGAACCCTTGAAGTTGAATAAAATAACACGCCTCCAACGAATTTCCGTGGAGGCGTGTTCCTGTTCATTATCCTTCATGATAAGATTTCCACGCTGGATTGGAGGATCCTATGCCTGCAGATTAGATGGTTTAACGATCAATCTCCGCTTCCAGATTTTGGAGCTCAATCTCGGCGTCCTTAAGCTCCGAGAGTACGCCTTTTAGTTGATCTTCCTCGTTGAGGATAAACCTTCGGTAAGGGGCGATTGCTTCGCGCAGACGCCCGACAGAGCGTTCAAGCTCGCGCTTGAAATTCTCTGTTAGGACCCCACGTAATGATGCTTGTAGCTGCGACATTTTTTTTCGGAATTCTCGCTTCGCCGCACCACGACGGTAGGGGATTACAGCAAATCCAAGGACCCCTAAGATACCTGCAGCGAGGAGCCCGGTGGCATCCGCAGCAGCGGTGGTGAGAACGGCTTTAAGGATCAGCCCAAGACTGATTGCGCCCACTTCGACCAATCCAGCCAGAGCGATGGATTCACGAACAGTTTCCGTTAAACGCGCGGCTTCGGCTTTCTGGTCGAAACTTGCGATCACATGATCCGCCTGCGTGCCCACGCTATCCAACAACTGACGGCGGTTGTATGCAAAACCACTTGCAGCTTGTTTCGCCGCATCGCGGAGCGCCTCGGTCTCTTTACGCCTCCCCAGCTCATCTGCCATCAGCCGCCATTGACGCAACTCCCGCTCCACTAGCCAGTCAATGATCTCTTCGACGTGATGTTCGATTTGTGGAGGAGTGTCATCAACGACCTCGCTCTCAAAGGCGGCTCGCATTTTCTTCGAATTGAGCATGTCGCGGATTTTTAGAATGCGTAATCGGTCGTCGAGGAACTCCTCGCCTCTCATCCTCATCGAGAGCAGCTCCTTTTCGATTCGATCCAAATGGCGTCCAAACTCCGCTTCCGTGTCACTCTCAAAAAGCTCGAGCTGATTCTGGACTTTCTTTAGTGTGGCCGAATCATCCGCTAATACATCTACCCGATTCTGAGCGATGTCTTTGTACTGCCTGGCGATTTTTAAGCCGACACCGAGCGGATTAAGCAGTTTTAGTTTGATGATACTTTCCTTCGAAAGCGCCTCTTGCAGATATTCTTGGAAACGCTGAAAGGCTTCCGCGTATTTCGAATCCGAGTCATCCAGTTTCATTTTTTGTGCTGTGCGAGCGGAGAGTTGGAAGAGCTCAGGCTCGAAGTCCAGCAAGCGCTGGACCTGATTGCTGACGAAGGAAACGACTTCATTAATGGCTTCGGCATCTTGAAGAATATCGATTTTATTGATAATCACGACGACTTTTTTGCCCCACATGCGAATGTTTTCTAGGAAATCACGTTCGCTTTCTGTGAAGGGTCGATCAGCCGATGTGACGAAGATGACCATATCACTGCGCGGGATGAATTCTCGCACGATGGCTTCGTGATGGCGCAGGACAGCATTTGTTCCAGGGGTGTCGACGATGTGGACTTCACGCAGAATCTCCGCTGGATAACGCACTACGCGGACGTCCTCACTGATGAACTCGGTGCTTCCGGGTTCACCATGTTTTACGATGTAAATCCTGTCCGTTGTTGGCGTTACACCCTCCGTGAGGTATATCTCTCCGAGTAAGGCATTGATGAGCGCGGATTTCCCACTGTTAAATTCACCGACCACGACGAGTAGGAAGAGTTCATTGAGTTGGTCGAGAGCCTGGCGCAGGTGCTCGCCATCGCTCGTTTCGATATCCCAGGAATCAAGGGTATGAAGCAATCGGCGAATAAGCTCTCTCTCTTGCTGCCAGATTGCACTTTGATGTTCATTCAGGAGCCGCAATATCGACATCCTAATTGTCCTCCTCTTGGGTCATTTTCGATGACTCCAGATCAGGTTTGTACGATAAATCTATTGTAATCGCCCGAGCGCTTTCTCCATAGGGCAGTGAACACTGTTCGGCGTGGACGCGTAAGATAGGTCCTGGTCTCAGGGATTTTTCGGATATGTCCGTAGGAGCATTAGGGGTCTACCCGTTCATGGTTAAGCCGTGTAACATTTCCTATGGATTCTCGTTATCATGATTGAAGACAATATTCAAGAGCTAGATGATGCTCGTTTGATCGAACGGGCAAAACTGGGTGAGGTAGAGGCCTTCGGCTGCCTGTATGAACGCTACCTAGAGTCGATTTATCGATATATCCGGACTCGGGTTGCTGAGGACCGAACGGCTGAGGATCTCACAGAGACCGTTTTTTTACGGTCTTTCGAATCGCTCAGCCGTTACAAAGAAAAAGGCTTACGATTTTCCGCTTTTCTGTATCAGGTCGCTCGAAATCTGCTGGTTGACCATTACCGGCGGGAGGAGGAAGAATTACCAATAGAGAGCGCTGACCAGATCAGTATTTCACCCTCAAGGATCGACGATACGATCGTCCATCAGGATCAAGTGGATAGCTTGAGGGTAAGTCTGGAAGCATTGCCGGAGGAATACCACGAAATCATCCGGCTGCGTGTGTTACTTGAGCTCTCAACGAAGGAATGCGCACAGTGGATAGGACGTAGTGAGGGCGCTGTGCGAGTCCTATTGCATAGAGCGATGAAGGCGCTAAAGCGTCAGGTAGTTAAAGATTATGAACCGCAAGCTTGATTGGGTAATCGATGAATGTCTCTCCCGGATTCAGACCGGGAATGAGACGGTGCAGGACTGTATTCAGGCGTATCCTGAGTTGAAGGATACCTTGGAGCCTTTGCTCGCGCTCGCCCTTCAAGTGAACGAAAGACTTGCTCCTGAGAAGCCGGCTGCACAGTTTGTAGGCAATGCGAAAGTCCGGATTTTGAACCAGGTCAAAGCCTCGGCGACCTCAACCTCATCCACCAAACCTCAACCTAGGCGAGTGCGGAGCATTAGCTTCCACCGTCGCCGCTGGTCGATGGTAATTGCTGGCGTTGTGATCGCGGCTATGCTCTTCGGGTCCGGAATCGGGATGAAACAAGCTTCCGCATCGGCGCTGCCGGGAGATACTCTTTATCCCGTCAAACGTGCTGGTGAGAAGATCCAACTAGCGATCAGTTCTACCACCGACGGTGACATAGCACTTCTCTATGAGTTCGCGGAATCCCGCCTGGATGAGGCACAAACGTTATCTCAACAAGGGCGATTCGCTGATCTCGGAATAGCTCTTGATGGCTTTGAAGATGCCATGAGTACGCTCGAAGAGATCGCACAAGAGGGTGAGATTGGTAAAGGGAAATTGGATCTCGCTAAGATCCAGGCGAAGCATGAGAAGCATGTCCAGGTTTTAGAGCGGGTGAGAGAACAAGTCCCTGAACATGCCCGCGCGGCGATTGATCATGCAATCGAACGATCCAGTCATTCCGAAGAGGTGCTTAAAGTTATTCATGAAGGTGGAAACCCAAGTGACCTTGCGCCAGGTCAGGTTAAAGTGAAGCCTGATAAGGACAAGAATAAAGAGAAACCTGAGAAGCCGGAAAAGTAATACTAACAACGGTTTTGATCTCCCCTTTGACAAAATCCTCCATATTTCAAAACAAGTAAACGCCGTAGCCACCGACTCCTGTACTCTGCCGCTGAGATCATGAAACAGTGGGAGAGCATTGGCGTAACAAAGAGAAAATGATGCCCTAATGGAAGAGCAGTCTTTGGCTTTTGATTCTGGGTTTAGAGCGGCCAGACGAAGGGAAGGATGAGAAGCGTGATAAGAAGTATGACGATGGCCAATGGGAGTCCCACCTTGACGAAGTCGGTGACTCGGTAGCCGCCCGGGCCCATGACCAGGCTGTTTGTGGGGTGAGCAATTGGGGTGAGGAAGCTGGAAGATGCCGAGATCGCGATGATCAATGCGAATGGCAGCGGTGAAACCCCCAATTCCAGTGATGCACTTATGGCAATAGGCGCCATAAGGACTGTTACTGCGGCGTTGGGCATGATCTGTGAGGTGAGCGCGGTTAATAGGAATAACCCACCCATAATGCCGAAGGGACCAAGCTTACCTGCTGCATCGAGAAGCCCCTGGGCGACAAGCTCTGCAGCTCCGGTTTGCTGAAGGGCGGTCCCCAGCGGCAGTAGACCGGCTATTAGGAAGACCGATTTCCAATCAATATACCTGTAAGCTTCCTCCATCGATATCACACCTGCAAAGACCATTACGGTGGCGCCGATTACCGCGGCTAACTCGATGGGCAGCACGCCCAGAACTACGCTCGTGATGAAAGCGAACAGGATTGCCAATGCTAAAGGGGCTTTCTCAATGCGCGGAGCCTGCTGAGCTTCCTCAGCAAGGACTAGAAAATCAGGTTCCGCACCGAGTACCTTAAAGCTGTCGCGTAATCCGTGAAGCAGCAGAGCGTCGCCAAACCGCAATTGCATATCTCGTAACTGCGAGCGATACGGCCTCCCGCCTCTCCACACCGCGAGGACGCTTAATCCATATTTTTCCCTGAAGTGAAGTTCACGCAGGGTTTTACCGGAAAGTGTAGTGTGAGGGGATAAAACAACTTCGAAGAGACCAACCTGGTCGGATTGAAGCGTCTTCAAATCCGGCAATTCCTCTCTCATAATTTCCAGATTCTGCAGACCCTGTAATATCTCTATATCTTCTGGTGAGACCTCAACGAGTAGTTGGTCTCCATCTTGGATGACGTGATCGATATCCAGCGTAAGGTCCGTACGTCCATTTTGGTGTATTCCCAGGACGCAGATACCAAAGGCGTCAGCTAGCCGGCTCTCAGCGAGTGTCTTCCCCGATAGACTCGATCCTAGCGGGACATTCATTATACGAATACGTTCGGAAAGTTCGTAACGCTCGTTGATTTCATCACTATCTATGTAACGGAAACTCGACCATTCGGGTGAGTTGCGAATCTCTTCCAACCGCTCGTTCGACCCATGCATAAGTAGAGCATCCCCTGCGGACAGTATATTCCCTTGCAGGTTCGTACGCTTGGCGAATCCTTTGTGCGCAATCGCCAAGACGTTCACTCCGAAACGCTCTCTGAATCCGCTCTCAAAAAGTGTTTGTCCTATCAGATTGGGATCAGATGCAAGAGTGACTTCACACAGGGATGTATCCGCGGAGAAGAGTTGATTTACATCGAGCGTGCCGTAGGAAACGTCAAGGAAGCTTTGGTGTTGGAAGACAATTAGGCTCTCAAAGCGGCCTTCAACTAATAGACGATCACCATCTTGAAGTACGGTCCCGGCCAATGGCGAGAGCACCGATTCTGGTTCGCGTAAGATCGCGATCACGTGGAGCCCTAGAGCTGCACCAACACGGCTTTCAACAAGGGACTTACCTGAGAGGGGAGAGCCTGCTGGCAGGAATAGAATAAAAAGCCTCTGTTCGACGTCGTAAACATCCTCTAGCAGCTCCTGAGGAGTTTGCCCATTTGCTTTATGGATATTTCTATCCGGAAGCAGGTGACGTCCAACGAGGCTCATGAAGAGTACACCTGCGATGAGCAGGATTAAACCAACTGGTGCGAAGTCGAAGAGGTTGAAAGTTTGCATTCCTGTGTCGGAAAGAACTTCATTGACCAGGATATTTGCTGGAGTTCCTATGAGCGTGGTGAGACCGCCAAGCAAAGAGCCATATGCCAGCGGGATGAGCAATCTTGATGGAGAACGTCCCGTTCGGCGCGAGATATCCATAACGACGGGCAGCATCAAAGCGACTACTCCCACGTTGTTCAAGAACGCGGACATCAAGCCTGCGCTGAGCATAATCGCGGCGATCAGGCGCGCTTCACCGTTGCCCGCCACGCGCAACACTTGCCGTCCGATCCAATTGGCTATCCCACTGCGTCCAAGCGCACCACTCATGATGAAGACAGCCCAGACTGTGATGACAGCCGGGCTGCTAAAGCCGGAGAGCGCCTGTGTTGGTGTAACAAGACCAGCCAAAGCCAACGTTCCTAAGACCATCAACGCAATGAGATCTACGCGGATACGCTCGCTGATAAGCAGGAGTAAAGCACCCCCGACGATGATCAACACCCGCGCGATTTCTGGAGTCAATTGCTCTCCGATCGTCTCGACTGATGCCCGCCCTGATTCATGAACCTAAGACTATTACACAGTTGCGCTCCTGCCAAGTGGAAAGAACCGTCGCGAATGGCTATGAATCTTTCTGTTTAACTAAAGATGGGATGTGATGTCTTATGAAGCGATTATTTCTAATGCTCTTATTTCAATCCAGTGGAACGGAGATGTAATCGTGTAACCGTCAGTTTTAGAAGCTTAGCTTTGCTGTGGTACATGCATAACACGTTACACACGAATGGATACTTCAAAACCCGTTGGTTGAACGAGCAGGGGGCTATCTCCAACATTCATCCTTTTGTGGATTCTGGAAGCGCTGCTTCCGGTTGCAGGCACGGCCCGCACCTTGATGTCTAAGTAAAAGCCTCCCGCAAGTTCAAAACCTGAGGGAAGTTAGGGATGTTCAAAATTCACTTTGTGATTGATGGATGCCTCTGGTCGGAGACTGCGGATGACCGTGATCAGGGCATCGGTCACCTGGTCGATTCCAAGTCTCCCATCAACTTCGTGCAGGAGACCAGCAGTTTTGTAGTACTTAATAAGCGGGGCCGTCTGTTTGTGATAAACATCAACGCGTGCTTTTATCGTCTCAGGCTGATCATCATCGCGCTGGTACAGTTCTCCCCCGCAATGATCACATGTTTGCGCTTGACGCGGTGGACTAAAATGAACGTGATACGGTGTTTGGCAGTTCCGGCAGATGCGTCGGCCCGATAAACGATCGATGAGGACATCGTCCGGAACAGCAATGAATAACACACCTGTGAGTTGTTCCTTGATCTCCTGAAGAATTGAATCCAGAGCTTCTGCCTGCGCCAGGGTTCGAGGGAATCCATCCAGGATCGTACCCTCGCGGCAATCCGATCTGGAGAGCCGTTCTTTGACCATGGCAATGGTGACGTCATCGGGTACGAGTTGGCCAATGTCCATGTAGCTTTGCGCTAATTTGCCCAGTTCGCTCTCACGCTTAAGGTGGTCGCGAAATAAATCACCACTTGCTACATGCGGAAGATTCAGTATTTTACATAATCGTTCCGCCTGCGTACCCTTGCCAGATCCAGGCGGTCCAAGAAGGATCAGGTACATCTTGCCTCCTTAAGAGCGGAGTGAGACGAACCGATAATGCTTGTCTTAAATACAGAGCGCCATTGTTCAATGCGCTCCTAAAAAAACCAGCTATTCATATATTTCTACGGATACTACTTGGCCGAGCGAATTGACATTCAGAATCCAGGATGTGCCCGGTTGAAAATGGATGAACTCGATCTCATCATATGTGGTGTATGTGAATGTATCATCATCGGTTATGAGTGTGACTTCAAAGTGTTCTTCTCCGTCGCTGAACCGCTGACCTTCCTCTAGCTGTGCTTCAGGCCAAATTGGGTTGAGGTCTGTGCCGGTCAATGTGATCAAATCGATTACTTCCCAGCCGATAGCCGTATAGGTACACCAATCGCTATAGACTTCATACTCACAATCCTGCACGACTTCTCCGTAGCCACTACCTGTATCGATAGTATAGGGTGTCCCGCAAACCTCAATTGATCCGGCTACGGGTTCAGCGACCGTGTCACGGAGTTCATCGGTGCACGAATCTATTTCGGCGTCAGGTGGGAGCTCATCTCTCCAGCCCTCATACTCAATATCGACAAGGGCTTCAACGGGGATGGAGCGCATCCAGGCCACATTTTCCACGGTCCCGATGTGTTCCTCCGTCCTCTGGGTGAGAACGATGATTACAAACCCAGCGATCAGGCATAATGCGCCTATGCCAATAGCGATACCCATTGGGAAACGCTTTTTGGGGATCTTGATTTCCTTAGATGCCGGTTTCGACCTTGCCAGGCTGGCACCGCAGCCAGCGCACTCATGGGCGTTCGCAGGGTTGAGTGTTCCGCAGGCGGGGCATTGGACATCGAGTTGTTTGTCTTTCCTGTGCGCTCCAAGGACCTCGCCACTCGCCCGAACTTCGCCGCTCTCCAGGCTCCCTCCGCATGCGCTGCAAAATGATGCATCACCGGGATTTCTTGCGCGGCAGTATAGGCAGTGGATGTCGGGTCCAGCTTTCGCCCGGGCGATCTCGCCTTCGTCTGTCAATAATACTTCCTGTGCAGCTTGGTGAAATTCTACGTCTTGTGGCTGCGGCGCTCCGCAACCGTTGCAGAACTTTCTTGGTCCATGGTTTTCGCTCTCACAGTGGGGGCAAGTCCAGGCGAGTTTTACGTATCCAATTGTTTTTCTTGTCATCCAATTCTCCACACAGCCATTCCAATATGGGTTGATTCCTTATTTTATGGCAGTAGAATACCGTTCATTTTAAGATTGCGCCATAGGCTTCGGGTATAAAAGGCGAGAGCGGTTTTTTTTTTAGACGCCCTCGACTCCTGGATTTGATCAATAGATGATCAAACTTGAGCCGAAGTATTGCCTAGTTGTTTTTGGACGAACGTTTCACATCCTGGCAAGCCACTTGCATTAACCTGTGTGCGGATTTGAGTCTTTGTGAATCATACCGTCGTCTCGTGCATGCTGCACGAGACGTAGATCCTTGGGATTGTTGTGTTGAGGAATCATGATTGCGGATGGGTCAGCTTCTCCTAAAAACCAAAAAGTCCGGCGAGTCGCTGGCATCTTCACACGTTTCGTCATGCTTGTGATACTTAGCCTCATAGCCTTCGGATCCGCGCCTGTTCTGATAACGCTGGGATCATACTGCTACTTCCAATTAACGGATGTGATACTGCCAGGGATCGGTGTCGGCGGGGTTCCAGTCGGAGGGCTTCTACCGGCCGAAGCTGCCCGGGATCTCAACCAAAATTGGAATGAAGATTTACGCCTTCTGGCGGTAGATATCAACACCCCCTCTCATTCATGGGAAGTTGCACCATCAGAGCTCGGGCTTAGAGTCGCTGTGGACGAGTCCATAGCCAATGCATATGCCCTGGGGCGGTCTGGCAATTTTGTTGAAAGTGTTGGAACCATGTTGGGAGTTCTCAAGTATGGAGCTGAGCTTGATCCAGTGGTTGAGTTGGATCTCGTTTTAGCCAAACAAGGTCTCGAGCGTTGGGCTGAAATAGTCGATATCGCTCCGCGGGATGCGGACTTGTACTTAGATGAGGGTCGATTGATGCAAATTGAGAGCCTGCCTGGGCGAACGCTCGATGTTGCTGCTAGTCTTCATATGCTCACCGAAGAAACGGAGTCGATTTTGCTGGACCATCAATTGGTCCCCTTCGTTTTGCTCGAGATACCTGCGCAACGCCAGGACGTCTCAAGCCAAGCAAATGCGGTGCAGAGTCTTCTTGGTTCAAATCCCACACTTCGTGCCTATGATCCCGTCACGGATGAGCGCTTTGTCTGGTCACCGGAGCCTGTCGTGATTGCCTCTTGGATCAATTTCGAATATGACGGAGATCAACTTAGAATCTCCTTAAACGATGAGGGTCTTACCAGGTATGTAATGGAAATCGAAGAATCCTTAGGAGATGTACGGGGGTTGG